>ENA-UALA01000021-UALA01000021.1-human-gut-metagenome-genome-assembly--contig:-NODE-21-length-120837-cov-16.688530_pt1 | contig 120837 bp, 118 predicted proteins | sample MGYA00243696_ERZ654460 | MGnify/ENA primary metagenome ERZ654460 (study PRJEB26926, sample SAMN06164725) | human gut metagenome | biome: ENVO:00009003; feature: ENVO:2100002; material: ENVO:00002003... | reverse complement strand
GTGGATAAATCAGTAAATTGATTTATCCACTACAACTCATAAAACCTTATTGACACAATCCAACAGTTTTTATCCATTATTTATGTATCTTCCAAAGATACATCTTTTTTATTTTCAGCGTTTTGCACAATGTTTTTTATAATAAAAAACAACCACTTTTCTGTTTTAGAAAAATGGTTGTTGAATATATAGCAACATTAAATTGATGCTACATATGTAGTTTGTCTAATAATCCGTAAGCATCCAGTAAAGTTTTGATATAGTATCCATCGCAAACATTGAAGTCATTTTCATTTAGTGAAATTCTTATTTCTTCTATTTTAGGTAACTCAACATAAATATATTTAAATTTAGGTTTTGGATAGAAAATTTTGTTTTTTTCATCAAGAGCAAATTCCAATCCTATTGGTCTAACTGCAACTCTTAATCTTGTTTCTTTTTCTTGACTCCAATTCCTTAAATGATTGTCATTGTCATATCCCAATTTTAATTTTATTAAACCAGCATTTTGTTCGTCTCCGTTTTCATCTTTATGTTTTTCTAATGAGTCTGTGTAGTAAACATCAGAAAATGTTGAATCAAAAATGCGCCAGTTTTTGTCATCATAAGTTTTGCAATTCAAGTCAGAAACGAATCCTTGGTCAGAAATTTTTTTCATTGGATTATTTAATTCTGAATCAAAATAAATTTGTTTTATATTTATATCTTTTACTTTAAATTTTAATTGTATTGTCCCGTAATTTTCAAAAAAGTACTTTGAATTATCTAATCCATAAGTAAAGCATAAAACAAAAATTTTAGTGTTCCATAACTGACTGATTCGACTGTTTTCAAGACTATCATTTACTTTATCGAGACGAGACAACCTGAGTGAATTATTTTTAAGAATTTCCTCAAGAGCGTTAAAATTTGTATAGTGATATACATATTCGTGTAGTTTTGCAGATTCAGTAAGTTCTTTATACATATCCATAATTTTGCATCCTAAATATTTCATATTTCGTAAATAATTATAAAAGATTTTTCTACTATATCAAGCGTATATAATTTTGTTACAAGGAAAGTACATACAGTACATACAGTATCATAATTGTTTTAAAAGCAAAAAACAGCAGTTTCACAATTAAGAGAAACTGATATTCAAATAAATTTTATTAGTTTGATTTTTTATTCGGTTAGCAACCTAACCGCTAACTTAAATCCGATTTCAAACGCCTGACATTCAATAAAGGAAGTGTACTCGTCAACACATTCAACATATTTTTTGAGCACATCAAGTTCTTTATCTTTAAGTTTTGATGTCAGACACTCCTGATGTCTTGCCATCAGTTTAACCAATTCCTTTTCTTCATCAGATACTTCCTTATCCTCACTCGGATTTATATTTCCATACCATAACTCCTGCAGTATTGACATAAAATCAACTCCTTTGCAGTACACACATATATCACAAAAGGTTTTAAAAGTCCAGATATTACATTAATATAAAATCGGAAAGACTTGCTTTTATCGCATAAAGCGATGGTTTTATAATGGCAATATATTAAACTTTATAATAATAGAGACAAAAGCAAATTCAACTGGCAATCCTTAAATGCTCAATACACAACTGAATATATGTTAAATCGAGTGTTCACCATTAAATATATAAAATCAAAACAAAAATTTCGATATCAATAAAGAGTAAATAATTTAAATATTGCAAAACACTAATAAATTCATAAATTCCTTATTTAAAATGAAAAAGCGTTGTTAGCTATAATTAGTTATTATTAGTTAAAAATCTTTATTTTTATTGGTAAATCAATTGCGCTTTCAGTTGGTTTATGGTAAGATGAATAATTAAATAGATGTCGGAGGTACCATATGGAAAAAGAAAAATGGGTATCTATGGAAGAAATATGCACACACCTTGATTGTAGTCGGGATACGGTCAAGAAAATGATACGCACACAGAATCTTCCTGCGTATAAAATAGATAGGAAATGGAAGTTTAAAATTAGTGAAGTGGACTCGTGGATGCGCAATAACAATCGAGTTACTGATACAGAATAGCGAGGTGTAAAATGATAAAGACTATTGACCTGTTTGCCGGAGCAGGAGGTTTAAGTTACGGATTTCTTATGACTGGAAAATACCAGATTGTTGCGGCGGCAGAGATAAATAAAAATGCTCGAAAAACTTACGAAAATAATATTGCAAAGGATAATAATAATTTTGAGTTTATTGAAAATGTTATAGGTTATGATTTCAACGCCTTAAATGCTCGTCTTGGAAACGATATTGATGTGGTAATAGGAGGTCCTCCATGTCAAGGATTTTCAAATGCAAATCGTCAAAAGAATCATCTAATCAGTATGAATAATGGTTTGGTTAAAGAATTTTTTAGAGCCATAAGACAAATCAAACCTAAGGCTTTTGTTATGGAAAATGTTAGTATGCTAGAGTCAGATACGCACAGATTTTATGAATCTCGTAAAGATAATAATGAAATCAATGAACTCATTGCACAGGGACATAATATACCAAAGCGCAAGGACACTTTACTCCTTTCAAAAGAATCCTTTGACGGGATTGATATGCAGAAACTCCCAGAATTGGATTTGACAGAAATGATAATTCCTAAACAACTAAGCCACCTTTTGAGTGTTCTTAAAAAAAATATTGGCAATCCAAGAAGATTGCCAAATTTTATCAAAAAAAATAGTACCTTAATCGAACATCTAATTGAGTCATATACAAAGGACTCTAAATTTAATGAATCAAAGATAAAACAACAACTACTTATAAGATTAGATTCCATTAAAAATGCTGTAGAAAGTAACAGCACAGAAACTGTTAATAAAGACTTAGAATATATAGTAGGTCTTCAAAAACTTATTGAGTTTATTACGGAAATTTCCGATAATGAGCTAATTGGTCAATATGAGTATTCTAAAGAAAATGGACTTAGATTTATAGTTAATTCATATTCAGTAATTGATTATATTAATGCTATACTTGGTGATAAATATGTTCAAAAAGGTAATGTGATTAAAGCTGAATGGTTTGGTGTTCCACAAGAACGCCGCAGATATATTGTGGTTGGAATAAGAAAAGATATATATGATAAAAAAGGAATTGAATTAACTTTGCCGAATGGACCAGTTGTTGATAAAGTGCCTACCGTTGGTGATGCAATATTAGATCTTGTGCCATACCAAGTTGGTTATAATCCAATCTATACGCCGCTTCCATACAAACAACAAGAAGGTCTAAGTGATTATGCCATTAATATGAGAAAAGATAGCACATCTGTTAAAAACCACATAGCAACAAAAACAACAGAAAAAGCTATGGAAAGATTCAAAAAAATTAAACAAGGAAAAAATTTTCATAGTCTGGATTTAGAAGATAAAGATACATATTCAAAACCAGAAAGGACTCAAAACACGATATATTTAAGGCTTGATCCAAATAAACCAAGCGGAACAGTTGTAAATGTTCGTAAATCTATGTGGATACATCCCGTTCTTGATAGAGCAATAACCGTTCGTGAAGCTGCCAGACTTCAATCTTTTCCTGATTCTTTTGAGTTTGTTGGCACAAAAGACTCTCAATATCAACAAGTTGGAAACGCCGTACCACCTCTTCTAGCTAATGGAATTGCTAAGCAACTTTTAATATTTCTAGAATAATCGAACCACATTTTAAAATGTCGCGGAATTTTGCAAGATAACCCGCGGCATTTTTTAATATTTTGAAAATAATAAAAATAATCATCTAATATTTGAGAAATATTTTTCATATATATCAAAAATATTATTGACATATTTTGAACTGGGTGATACACTAATAATGTAATACAAAAATGGAGGTCATAATATGAACAAAGAACAGGAAACAAAGCGGGAAAAATTTGTTAGACTCGCGGAAGCTCGTACTAATAAAATAATCGACATGCTACAACTTCTAGGTAATTGTTCAAATTCAAGTACATATGACTATACACAACAAGATGTTGATAAGATTTTTGCTGCTATTGAAGCTGAGGTTCGTGAGGCAAAGAAGAAATTTAATAAAATAGAAAGTAGAAAAAGTTCTCGTTTTACTTTAGATTAAGGAGGGTTATATATGGCTCTTACACCTATACCGCAGAATTACAGGAATAATGTTGACTGGATTTTGGGCGCATATACAGATGCCGGTGTATCTTTTCCAAATGGATTTCAAAAAGATGCCATTCAAAATGCCGTTGGTGCAAGGAAAACAAATAAATGGAAAAATTGGAAATGTGACATCTCATTTATTGAAAATAGTCACGGGAAATATGTTATTGTAGAGGATTCTGGCACTGTTGGTTTAACCGGAAAAAATACTCCTGCAGAGGAAATAAATGATATGATGGCAAAAGGAAAGGCTCTTCCGGCAGAAGAACGCCTATCTCGCTTTACATCAATGTTTAACTCTGGCGGAAATACTACAGGAGGAGGACTTTTCGGAGCTGGGAAAAGTGTTTATTCTGTTGCTTCTAAGACCTACACATATTACTATGATTCTCTTCGAGAAGATGGGTTGTATGTGGCAAATGTTAATAAAAGTGGACAGGTTAATTCAATAGCTTTTGAAAATGATGAAGCGAAAAAATACATCTTACAACATACCGGACTTGCTGAGAAAAAAACTGTAGGCACCCGTATAATTATTGAGGCACCAAAGGATGAACTGGTTACCTCAATAACAAACGGCGAAATTATTCCTTTTATACAGGAGTCGTGGTGGCTAATAATACAGCGTTTTACTAATGACGCTGCTATTACTGTAAACGGTATTAAAGTAGAAGTACCGGACGATATAAAAAACGGTTCACACTCATTTGAACTCCGGAGTCCTGAAATATATTTGCCAGGATATAAAATTAAGCACTTCGGTCTTTATGTATTTGATGATGGTAGCAACAGGTGGAAAGGTATATCTTATTACCGAAAAGGAATGAAAATCGGTGAAATAGACATTAAAGAAATACCAAAGAAAATTGAAGATAATTTCTGGGGTTTCATTGAGGTTGATGAGCCGTGGGAAGATGATTTGTCAAATATTGAGGATAAAGTTCATTTTGGTGTCAGCAGAGGCAAAAAAAATACTGTTGCCTATCAAAACTTAAAAAGCTACTGTAATAACAAGTTTAGGGACAACATGATTAAATGGGGGTACATAAAAGACAAGGAAAGCGAAGATAAAAAACTAAAAGATGAACTTAAGCAAATTGCCGAAGATATTCAAGATTTGTTTGATCGACTTGGATTTGAGGATTTAGGAAAGGGTCCACAGAAAGCAGATTTTGATGTTCGTTGGCAAGACATTGTATATCCTGTTTCAGATTCTGAACGTGTAACCTCAGGAGATGATATATGTTTCACGGTTAGAATAAAGAGTTCATACTCGACTGACAAAAAATTCGAGTATAAATTATTCGTTACAAATCCTAAGACTGGATCTATTGTCTCATATATTAAAAATGATAAAATAAATATTCCTTCAAATTCTGTAGAAAAAATATATTTTAAGCATAAAGTTTCTAAACAAAATTCTATCCAGTTTGCAGAAAATAGAATTGTTCTTTCTGTAAGAGTTGTCGGTAGTGGTAAGGAAAAGCGGAAAGAACTTCCCTATTTCTTTGATATTGATAAAACTGAGAATTCTCGTGAATCTGTCAATCTTGTGCTTCACGAATGTATATTTCCTACTGATAATAGTCGAAGGGTTAACTTTGGGGAAGCATTGCGGAATGTATCATATTTAATCGAAAACAAAAGAAATCATACACTTAGTTATAGATTAAATATTAGTATTCATAATGGCAATGACCCTACCTGTGCAAAAATTATTGATATAGATTCATTTACAGGAGAAATTGCTCCATTTGAAGAAATAGTTACAACTCCAATAGAAAACATTGTTTTTGACAAGCAAATATATGAACCGTATTTATCGGAAGGGATTCTTGAATTACGAGCAAGGCTTATTGCTAATGCAGATGATTCACAGTACGAAAAAGGCGACAAGATAACATTTTACAATTACAAAATTTTCTTAAACTCTGATGAAAAGAACGGAAAAAATGACTCATTTGATATTCAAAGTGTAGTTGCACCGGAAGATTACAGACGCTCTTGGCACAAATCAGGTAATGGGCGTACAATTACTCTTAATGTGGGCCATGTTGCATATTTAAATGTATCTGATTATCCTGATGTACAGTATGCTTATATGAGAGAACAGATGCTTAAACAATATGTTCTTCTTTATCTTGATGAAGGCAAATACGATATGTTTGCAGAAAAAGGAAAAGATTTTACAGATCTTGAACCACAGGAGGCCGCCGATCAAGTTTTAAAAAAAATTGAAAGTATATACTTTCAGAGCTTAAGTTGAGGTGATAAACATGGGTCATATAGTCGCATTGGATAATGAAGGACATCTTGTGTATGACGGATTATTATCATCTAAAGAAATTGCCACTATAGATGAAATACTTAACGCACTTAAGCAAGAAATACCACAGATTGAATCCGATCTTGAAGAAGCATACGGAAAAAGTGTCCTGTATAAATATAATCTTGGTAAGTTCCTTGGTGGTTTGTTGACCAAATATAATATTTCGGCTTCAGAACGCAGAAAATTCTGGGACGAAATAAAGACATTTGCCACTAAAGAAACGCGCATTAGAAACGAGGGTACAAATGCGGAAACACGTAGCTTTTATGGTCAGTGCTATAAGCTGTCACAATTTGATCAAGAAATAGTTGAAAAACTATCTTGGCGTCAATGGCAAGACATTCTGGATAGAGTTGGAAATAGAGAAGACGAACGAATTTTTGAGTGGATAAAAAATAGAAAAGATAAAATTCGTGAAGACGATTGGAGAGAATTTGAAAAGGGACTTCATTTATATCTTAAAAATAAAGACACATCGGTTTTTACGGACAATGAACTATACGATATTTATGAGTCAATTCTAAAAATGAGTCAGTATTGGAGAATTGCATTCTCACAGTTTTCAAAAAACTTCCCTAAAAGTGCAAAAATCAAATCAAAATCTCGTCGATCAAAAAAATATCAATCAACTTGTTTTCAGCTTAAACGCGAGTTACATGAACCTCTTAACGACGAAATTTTCGAAAAAGCATTCGACATTGCGATGACATAATTAAAACGACCATTCAGGAGTAAAAATAATCCTAAATGGTCGTTTTTTATATTATCTTTCAAAATCATAAATTTGCTTAGTTTGGTCAATATCCTGTTTTTCAATCTTTTAAAAATCTCACCAATATAAATGTTTCATAAAATTATTCCAAAATTGCTACATAATAAACATTTTTATTGAAGAATATATCACAAAAAGATTAAATATAGAGAACATGCATTCCACAATCATATACAAATTAAAAATCTAAAAGTTTTGAATTGTGATAATGGATTAGTTCTTTTGACGGTAGAAATCGATTTGGTATTCTTATTGTTTTGCCTTCATATTTGACAAAATAATTATTAAATACATCGGATAAATAAAAATCTTTGGCTTTTTTGGAAATTAATATTTTATAGTCCGTATCTATTGTTATAATTCCATAATCAAATGCTTTATGATGCAGAGCATTTAAGCAAAGTCCATTAATAGGATTGGTCCGTTCTGTTAATGGATTGCTTTCTTTCCAAGATTTAATATGACTAGCTTGCAATAATTTAGGAATATTTATACCTGTTACACAACAAGTGTTATTATATGCAGATAAAACAGCACTTCTAAAGAAATATTGCCCTTTTCTAGTTGTTGATAAAGTTGATAGGTCTTCTCCTAAAGGCAAATCATAATTTGTATCGATTAAAAGTGAACAATTGCTCCCCATTATTTTTTCCGCTTCTAAGAATAATTTTTCCATGTTCTGATGGAATTCATTCCAGATTTCACAGTCTAAACGGCTACCGTTAGATAATCCACTTATTCCTCTTGCTGCTAATTCAGGGTCTAGTCTGCCAAAGTTTCCCATTTTCATAGATACTGCAGAGGGTGTTCTATCTATAAAATCAGCAAGTTTTTTAATCTGTGCATTATTATGATTAATTTTCGAAAATGGAATTTTGCAGTACAAAGCTAAAGCAAGGATGCTTTCTTCTCTTGTCCAATTAGATTTTTTCATTTTACATCTCCATTTTTAAAGTTTTGTAGAGAAACATTATTTTTTGATAAAAGAGTATTTGCTTATAATTATACTTAATTAACATATTAAGCACGATTAATACTCTAAGTAATTGTAACAAACAACAAAATAATCATCAATATTTTTATAAAAATTATTTATTTTTGCTTTATGAATTGAATTTAGTTGATTTTTATCGTGTAAAATAAAATAATAAACCAGCACAGTTCGACAAATTTTGATAGACTATATATTGTACTATATTATCGAAAGGAGGAGAACTTATGCGATATCAAATATTATTGGAGCAGGTGGCAAAAGATAACAACACCACTCCTAAAGAAGTTGAAAATGAAATGAGAAAAGCGTTACAAGAAGCAGGCTTGGATATAGAGCCATCTGTGTTTATTGCGTTGGCTGCAACCAAGGTTAAAAAGACTATATATCGTAATTAGTATAACATATAGTCTATATTATTCCAACAAAATTAGTATCATAATTTTGTTGGGAGTGATACTGATGACTATTGTTGAAGCTACAAAATTGCGAATAGAAGAATTATGCAATGAGCGCGGACTTAATTTCTGCCGACTTGCAACCATTTCTGGTGTTCCCTATACAACAGTCAAATCGATAATATACAATCAAAGCAAAAATCCAAGCATCACCACGATCAAGAAAATCTGTGATGGTCTGGATATTTCAATAGCAGATTTCTTTGACACAGATACTTTCAGAAATCTTGAACAGGAAATCAAATGATTAGAAATCTTTTTATTCTCACTTTTATATTGTTCATCATCAAACCGTGAACCGGGTGTGGTTCACGGTTTGATTTTTATGTTTTTATATGAAAAATTAATTTCCCAAAAGACTTGATTATTAGCAAAATCTATGCTTAAATGCACAACACACTGAGATAAGAGGAGGTGCAAAATATGGCAACCAGAAAAAAGCCGAAAAATGTATATGGCGAGGGTTCTATCTTTTACAGTAATGTAAAGAAAAAGTGGATGGCTCAAATCAATCTTGGTTTTGACAGCAACGGCGTTCGCAAAAGAAAGACCATCATAGGCAATACTCCTAATGAGGTTAAAGAAAAACTCCGTAAGGTCAAAAACGATATGTACACAGGCAAGTTTGTAAGTGCCAATAATATAACTTTCGGGCAGATTACAAAGCAGATTCTTGATGAAAAACTTGCTATGAACGAGATTCAAAAACAGACTTACAGCCGTCATCTTGAAACGATGAAACACTTTAAAGATATAAACGACATACCGATTCAAAAGATTGACTCCACAATGCTCAAACAACTCATTCTTTCAAAAATCGACTATTCTCAGTCAACTATAAGAAAAATATACCTGATGATGAGTCAGGCATTTAACGAGGCAGTTAGACGAAAGATAATAGTTGAAAACCCGATGGCTGATGTTAAAAAGCCTAAATCAAGGCAAAGAACCGTAAAAACAAGAGCACTCACAATGGAAGAACAGAAGGCATTTTTCAATGCACTTCAAACCGATGACAGCATTCTTTACAAAGAGCAAATGATGATTTCGATGTTCACAGGAATGCGAATGGGTGAGATAAATGCCTTAAGCAGGAATGACATCAACACAAGGTTTAATTTTATCAATGTGGACAAGACGATCGCCAAAGGTCTGCAAGGCGAATCATTCCTCAATGACACGCCTAAGACGGAAAAAGGCAATCGTCAGATACCGATAAATTCAACGGTTAAGCCGGTGATCGATAAACTGCTGGAGAACTATGTTCCTACTGATGACGGAATGCTGTTCCACTCAAAAAAAGGTCAGTTGCTGTCAACGAATCAGGTCAATATGGAATTCAATAGAGTTTTGAAAAAGTACAATATCAAGGACGAAACCGTGAAAGGCAAACTTACACTGCACAGCCTCCGCCATACATATGCTACCCGCTGTATCGAGGGCGGAATGCCTGTAAAGGTTCTTCAAGACCTGCTGGGTCATACAGATATAAGTATTACTCTTGATACTTATTCCGATGTGTTTGAAAACTTCCAAACCGAGAATATACAGAAAATCGATAATTACATGAGCACAGCAGGATTTGCCATGAATGCATAACAGAAAAGCGAAAGCCGATTGGTATCTCTTTACTGAGAAACCAGTCGGCTTTTTTTAATAAAGGATTAGAAAATAAGTTGTGAGTTCATTATTTAAAATTTTAAAATAACAAATTTTTCACTATGATACGCATTTTGTAATAGTAACACTCTCACGAATTGCTTTAATATCGGAAGAGAGCAGTGTTTCTTTTTCTACAAGAGCATCGGCAACTTTTTCAAGGAATTCTTTGTTTTGTAGCAGAATATTTCTTGTTTGGAATATGTATCGTTCAAGCTCTGCATGAACTACTGCCTCTCTGTTATCAAAAGTTCTGTCAGACAAATTATAAAAATCACCGAATTCTAAAAAGGAAATTCCGTTTGTTCCGCTTTCTGTTAATCCATCACGAAGAAGCCTTATCGCTTTTTGTAAATCGGAATAGCATCCGCTTGCACACGCTTCTGAATAATAAAGTTCCGTGGCTACCTTTCCTCCCAACGCCACCATAATATTGTGAGGTCTCCTCTCTAAATCATCGCATATGTGAATAAATCCTCCCGTATTGCTTCTGCCTCTTGTACGAATAGAAGCAAGTCCGATACATCCCGGCTTAATAACCTCACTTACTACAAGATGTCCCGCTTCGTGAAACGCCACCTTGCGGATTTCATCTTTTTCTTTTTGCATTAAATCATCGGGAGAATTATATTGCAGTCGCAGTACTGCTGCGATTAAATCATCCATATTTATGCTTTCTTTTCCCGCGAATCCAGCACTGATTGCAGCCTCGTTGATAATTGTTTCAAGGTCAGCACAAGAGTGATAAGATATCATATTGCACAAATCGTCAAAGTTGACATTCTTTGATAGTTTTTTGTTGTTTAAATAATGTTTAATAATTTTTTGTGCATCTTCTTTTGTCGGCGATTTCATAATTATGGTTTTATCAAATCTGCCTGGACGAATTAAAGACTGCGGCAGCTTGCGAATATCGTTTGTTGTTGCAATTACAAATACATCACATTCTTTAACACTGTCTATTCCTGCCTGAACGGCAACATATTCCTTTGCGTCTCTATGGGCTTCATCGTCATTCGCAAACTTGTCCATATCATCAAGAAAAATTATTGACGGAGAATTTTTCTTTGCTTTTTCAAATACATCTGTTATCTCATCAACAAATTTGTCTGTGCCCTTGTTGCTCCTTAAAGTATATGTATTAATTTTACATTCCTCAATAAAGCATTTTGCCATTAGAGTTTTGCCTATACCGGGATCACCATGAAGTAAAACACCGCAGGGCATTCTTGCACCAAGAGACTCATAACGCTCCTTATTATGCACCATATCACAGATTTGCATAAGTTCGTTTTTAATCGACTCATAACCGATTACCTTTTCAAATGCGCTCATAATAATTCTCCTTTTCTATTTTGTAGTGTCATTATACAAGATACAATGGGAACTTTATGCCACATAAAAACACCACGGTAGTTTTACCGTGGTGTTAATTTTTATATTCAGTTTCTAAACTCTGCCATATCATCAAGACGGAGAAGAACGGGCTCGGTTACTCCGTCGCCTGCACCCATATCTATAGCAATCCAAGTTTTTGTTTTAATGATTTTATTGCTGTATTCTTCACCGTAATATTTAGTAGGAGTATGACCGAATACTGTTGTTATATCGTCAAAATATTCATCTTCAAGCTCAGGCCACGCCCAAATAAATGCGTCGGCAGGATATTCGCTGATTTTCCTGCCTTTTTCAAAATCATCAATACCGCTGTGAACAAGAAAATAGTCTTTACCTCCTGCCGTAACAGCCTCGTAAAGTGGTGCATCGTGAAGATAATCAAGAATATCTGCAACGACTTCAGGCGACGCCTTATTAAGTTTAGACAATGCCTTTAGCGTTACATCCCCGCCGTTAAGCTGATAGTTTGTGAGGATTTCCATTTTTTCGCTGTCAAATGACGAAATGCTATCCTCTGTAATTTCATCAAACAGAAATTCACAGGCTAATAACATAGCCTCGTGATTTCCGAGAATAAGTTGAACATTAGGTTGAGATAATAACCAAGTTAAAATCTCCACACCGCCGTCACCGTTTCTGTCAACCACATCACCAAGTATGTAGAGAAAATCGTTCTCATCAAAATTAGCCTTTTCAAGCAGTTTCTTCAATTTTTTAAGCGGATAACCATGTAGGTCAGAAATTACATAAATCATAATTATTTCAAATCCAAATTCTCAAGACCTTGTTTAAGTATCATTTTTGAAAATTCTATTCCATTAATTAACTTAACATCTTTCTTTTTTGCGAGTTCTATTGCTTCCTTAGTAAATTCATCACAAGTTGAAACAACCCAGGGAATATAGGTAAATCCTTCAACACCGTCATCCAATTCGCATTCTGGATCCTCCATTTGTTCTTTGTATTTTAAAATCTGATTAACAGCCCAATCATCTGTTTCGCCGGAATGGAACTTGGTCTGAATGAGCACAGCAACGTCTATAACCTCGAAATATGCTAAAACATCTGCATCATCTTCCTTTCCGTGTTCATTTTTAGAAGGTATAGATGCAAGAGCGCCAATTGACTGCATATAATTTTTAACCAGCAATTCAAATTTATCTGGATTTAAATTCTTTTTAATACGATTTAACAATTCCATTGCAAGATTATCCATAGAATCACTGTAAAAGTTTAGGGGTTTATTTTGGTTTAATGCAATTATAGCATTTTCAACGGAATCTTTTATATCATTAATACATCCATTTGCATTTCGACTTTTTAATCTAGAAGTTAAATAACTGTCGGCATATTCAGCTTTTGATATATCATCAAATAATACCTTTACTTTAACAATGAATCCCAAATCGACAAAATTACCATTGCAAGTAAATAGGTTTGCTTTACTATCCCAGTGAATATCATAATTATTGAAATAAGAACAAAATGAATTATCACTAATAGTCTTTATAGATTTAGCTTCCTCTAACACTTCACAAATAGCAAATTTCCCATTATGTAGCGGAACTACAATCTTATCCCCTTTTGCAAATCGAGCAAAATACCACATATTCCAACGACTTTTTACTCTTTTTTCTCTTACTGAATCATAAATCTTTTCAAAAGCTACGCTCTTATCATTAAGCCTTGCTGCTTCCAAAATATTTGTATCTAAAAAACCAGACCAACCTAAAGAAAGATATTTTTCTCCTTCAATTCCATTTTTAAACAAGGCGTATGAAGCTTCGCTTTCATGGTTAAGCCTTTGAAAATAATAGTTCATATTTTTATCCCCTTTATTTATGATTATAATTATTTTAACACATATCATACAATTTTTCTAATACCTTAACCATTGCTAAGGTATCAAGACGGCAATAGGCAAGGAGGTTTTTGCGGATGACTGCCTGCTCCTCCGGCGTGTGATTTACAAGATCGGGATAGGCATTCATAGCCTCACCGCCGTTATGTATTCCGTCAAGATTGTGGTAGTCAAGTTCAGGATCATCAGGGCAAAGTGCGGGCAGTACATACTTGATTGAGTAACTGCCCTGAAGCTCCTTTGAATAGTAGTATTTCTGCTGAAATGGTATCATCAAATCTTTGATATTATCATGGATATTCATAAGATGGTCGGCAAGGTCAGGGAATATTTCTGCCATTTCTCGTATTCTCGTTTTTTCAAATGCCATATTGTAAACAAGAACGCATACATCTTTAGGAATATCTTTACACATTTGCTCGCAAAGTGCTCTTCTCGGGTCTTCTGTCGGGTTTCCTAAAAATTCCTTATGCTCTAATTCTCCGCCTTTTTCGTATTGTATATGAAGGGAATACTGAAAAGGAATCTGCATATATGGTTTTACATTATCAAACTGTGGCACTGCCGTTTGATAAGTTTCAAAATCTAAGTAATAAATAGGATATGTGTATTGCTCAATACAGGACTTGATACCTAATTTGTCGATATAAGGCGGCGAATTTTTATATTCTGCGTCAACCTGTATCCACTGCTTGTCCGATAACTTGGGCGCTTTCATAAAAATATCTTCAAAACTGACAATACCGCTGTGATAATACTCATATTTTTTTGAAATCTTTAATCTGCTTATATCAAAAACAGACGGGGTTGGCAAATGGCGGGAACAGTAGCCGTAATAAGCACATTTATACGGGCTTTCACAGCACATATCAATATCTTTTACAGGCTCAGTGTCCCCTGCGTCCGCAATATATTTTCTGATATCATCAATATTCTGTTCAATATCAGCTTGCTTGAAAAGGCAGATTTCGGTGCAGTCCTCAATAGTAAATAACTGCTTTAAATCAAGTTCGCCGTGGCGGCGAAAACGGAGAAGAAACTCCGTGTGGCGGCCTATGCCAGGGTTTCCACCGACTCCGCCGATCAGCTTGTCAGCCTGGACGCGCAGAAAGAACACTACGAACAGGTCATAAAGAACTGTCCGAGCTGGGAATACGCAGGTCTGTATTACGACGAAGGGGTCTCCGGCACGAAGATGGCCAAGCGCGACGGTCTGCTCCGTATGCTTGCCGACTGCGACCGGGGCCTCATCGATTATATCCTTGTAAAATCCATTAGCCGCTTTTCCCGCAATACCGTGGAGACGGTGGAAACCGTCCGCAGGCTCAGCGCAATAGGCGTTTACATTTTCTTCGAGAAGGAAAACATCGATACAGGAAAAATGGAAGGCGAACTGATGCTTTCCATCATGTCGAGCCTTGCCGAAGATGAATCCCGCTCCCTTTCAGACAACAACAAATGGAGCATACAGAAGCGTTTCCAGAACGGCACCTACGTGATCGGCACACCGGCCTACGGCTATAAAAACGTTGACTGCAGAATGGTCATCGACGAGGAGAAGGCTGAAGTTGTAAAGCACATATTCGCATCGGTTCTTGAGGGCAAGTCCGGCACGAAGATCGCGAGTGAGCTGCAGGAGGAAGGAATCCCAACGGCGCGAGGCGGCAGGTGGCAGAGTTCCGTTATCCTCGGAATGATCCGCAACGAAACCTACACTGGCATTGCCGTTTTTCAGAAGACCTACAAGGATGACCGCTTCAATTCCCGTGTGAACCGCGGCGAAAAAGGAATGTACCGCATCGAGGGACATCACGAACCCATCGTTAGCGAGGAGACCTTCCGGGCGGCAAACTTCGCCGTCGACAACAACGCCAGGGAGAAAGGCATCACCAAAGGCGGCAAGTACTCGAAGCGGTATGCCCTGACCGGCAAAGTGTTCTGCGGCGAATGCGGCGGAAAATGCAAACGGAAAATGATATATGGCGAGGTCTGGTACGGCTGTGAGACGCACATCAGGGACAAAAAGAAGTGCCGGCAGCTCCCGGTGAGAGGCGCGGATGTCGAGGCTGCGTTCGTGAATATGATAAACAAGCTGATCTACGGACGGGATGCCGTTCTGCTTCCCATGTCCGGCAAACTGCTCGGCGATGGAAACAAAGATGTCATCGACCGTCTTGAGGAGCTGAACGCCGAACTGGAAACGATAGCCGAACGCAGGCAGGCGGCGGACAGGTTCTTCGCCAAGGGACTGCTCGACGCCGCCGTGTACATAGAGGAACTCGACGTCTTGGCGCAGAAGGAAAAGGAGATCCACTCCGCCCGCGCCGGCATCGAGGGCGACCCCGACCTGGATTTTGACCGTCAGACGGCTTTGAACGAACTGCTCAAATACACCGCCGGGGCGGAACGGCTGACGGCGTTCTCCGATGAAGTCTTCACGAAGCACGTTGACCGCGTCATTTTCTTCAGCAGAAAGGAAGTCGGATTCGTCATGAAATGCGGTCCCGTCTTCCGGGAAAGGATATAAGGCTATGAAACACACACCGTTCGGATATGTGATCGTTGACGGCAGACCGCAGGTGCATGAAATGGAGGCTGCCAGACTTTCCGCCCTGTTCTCGTCTTATCTCCTCGGCATGTCGCGTGACAGCGCCGCCGAAGTGGCGGGCATCCGGGCGACCCACAGCGAGATAAAGCGCATCCTGCAGAACAGGCGCTATCTTGGGGATGACGTTTATCCGAGGATTATCGACGATGAAACCTTTAACGCCGTGCAGGATGAACAGCGGCGGCGTGAGAAGGCTCTCGGCAGAGACAGGATCCTGCCGAAGGAAAAGCCGGTCCCCGTGGTATACACGGACTTTTATACGAAAAAATCCACACAAAAATATACCGGCAGGCTGAGTACGCATACGGCCGGATAGAAGGCAAGGTGAACAAATAATGGCTATGGCTCAGAACATTACATTCATCCCTGCGGTGCGGACTGTCGGAACGCAGAAGCCCGCGGAGAAAAAACAGAAGGTGCGCGTCGCCGCCTACTGCCGCGTTTCCACTGATTTCGAGGAACAGGAATCCAGCTACGAGACCCAGGTGGCGCACTACACCTCCTACATCAACGGCAACCCGGAATGGGAGATGGTCGAGGTGTACGCGGACAACGGTCTCTCCGGTACGCGCACGGCAAAGCGCGAGGCTTTCAACCGCATGATAGCCGACTGCGAAGCGGGACGCATCGACATGATCATCACCAAGTCGATCAGCCGCTTCGCCCGCAACACGGTCGACTGCCTCAAATACACGAGGAAGCTGAAGGAACTGAACATCGCGGTGTTCTTCGAGAAGGAGAACATCAATACGCTCGACGCCAAGGGCGAGGTGCTTATGACCATCATGGCGGCGCTGGCGCAGCAGGAGTCCGAATCCCTGTCGGCGAACGTCCGGCTCGGCATACAGTTCCGCAATCAGCAGGGCAAGGTTCAGATCAACCACAACTGGTTTCTCGGCTACACCAAGGACGAAAGCGGGAAACTGGTCATCGTGCCGGAGGAAGCCGAGGTGGTCAGACGCATTTACCGCGAATACTTGGAAGGTGCGAGTTTCGTGAAGATACGGCGCGGGCTTGAGGCGGACGGCATCCTCAACGGCGCGAAGCATGCCCGCTGGCATGAGACAAACATCAAGCAGATCCTCACCAACGAAAAATACATCGGAGACGCGCTTCTTCAGAAGACCTATACGGTCAGCGTCCTCGACAAAAAGCGCAGCGTCAATGACGGCGCGATGCCGAAGTACTATGTGGAAGGCTGCCACGAAGCCATCATCGACAGGGAGACCTTCCTCCTGGTGCAGGAGGAGATCGCAAGGCGGTCATCTCTTTACAAGGGCGGCAAAAAACGTATGTACAGTTCCAAGTACGCGCTTTCCGGAAATGTGGTCTGTGGTCACTGCGGCAACATCTACAGACGGGTCGTATGGTCCGTCGGGAACGAGAAGCCCGTGGTATGGCGGTGCGTCAGCAGGCTTACAACCGGACAGGAGTGTTCCGCGAGGACAGTGCCGGAGGAAGACCTGCATGCCGCGATTGCATCCGCCGTGAACATGGCCTACGGCAACAGGGACGATATCATCCCGGTTCTGAAGGAGAACATCGAGAGCGTTGTCGGCTGTGACGCCGATGAAGAGATCGAGGTCATCGATAACATGATTCGCAAAAGTCAGATGGACCTTCTCGACGCCGGCAGGGACGAAGCCCGCGTCCAGGAGATCGGCGAAAGGATAGTATCCCTCCGCGAAAGGCGGCAGAACGTTCTGACGCAGGCGGCGCTACGAAAGGACGAAATTGACAGGATCAAAGCCATGATCACCTTCATTGAGGAACAGACCGGCGATGCGGAATACAGCGAGATACTCGTCCGCCGGATGGTCGAGAAGGTCACAATCCACGATGACAGGATCACGGTCGAGTTCAAATCCGGCCTTGCGATAGACGTGGATGCGTGACGGTCACACAGCAATAAGGCACTCGGAAATTTTCGGAAATTTCCGGGTGTCTTTTTCTTTGCGTTGTCTTGAAAAATTCATAAACTTGTGGTATAATGAATTATCTTGTAAGTGCAATCGTATTTCACCGTGAGCGAGGTGCGTTATGGTAAAGAATGATTTTGATATAGACGTGAAGGTCAAATGCCTGGAGGAGCGCGTCACCCAGGCGCAGCTTGCGGAGATGGTGGGGACTTCGGCTCCGTACATCAGCAGGCTGATAAACAAGAAAGACGGCATCGTGAACAAGGTGTTCGTGGAGATGCTCGAAAAGCTGGGCTACGATATCCAAATCACATATGTGAAGAAGGAACAGTAATGGAGGCTCGGACTCTTATGAATAGCGAAATAAAACTTGAAACAAAATTGGTCGGTGATATAACCGGAGCTTTCTTTGTTCCATCGTATCAACGTGGATATAGATGGGGCGAAACCGAAGTTGTTCGATTACTTGACGATATTTATGCTACAGAGGGCAAGAGAAACTATTGCCTTCAGCCTGTTGTGGTGAGAAAGAACGGCGATAGATATGAGCTGATTGATGGTCAGCAGCGTTTAACGACCATCTACCTGATTTATCGTTTTATGAATGAAGAGAGCTTCGGCTTTATTGATGAGCCGAGGTTTACCCTTTCGTATGAAACCAGAGATAAATCTGAGGATTTCTTAAAATCGATTGACGAATCACGCAAGAATGAGAATATCGATTTCTGGTTTCTTTGTGCTGCTTATGAAAGCATCAAGAAGTGGTTTGCCGTAAGAGACAGGAAATCAACCCTCACAAATGTAAACAAGTATTTCGATGAAATTGTAAAAATAATATGGTATGAAGTGGGCGAAACCGAGGATGCTATAGGTTTGTTTACCAGACTGAACATTGGAAAAATCCCATTGACAAATGCAGAACTGGTAAAGGCTATGTTCCTCAGTAAAGGCACAGATGAAAACGTTGATAAAGAAAAACAAGAGGAGATCTCCCTTCAATGGGACAACATAGAAAAAGAACTACACAATAATTCTCTGTGGTATTTCTTGACAAACACAACGAATACTGCCTATCAAACACGAATCGACCTTGTGTTGGATCTGATTTCAGGTAAACCCGCTGATAATAGAGAGAAGTACTACACGTTCTTCAAATTTGATGAAATGCGACAGACAAAAACACTTGACAGCATCTGGCGCAGAATTCAGCAGACGTTCCTAATTCTGAAGGACTGGCACGGCAACCATGAACTATATCATAAAATCGGATATCTTATTGCTTCTGGAACTCTAACGTTGCAAAAAATATTCGATCTTTCAAAGGACAAAACAAAAGATGAGTTTAGAGAGTCCCTTGACGGATATATTCGAGAGAGCATCAAAATAAAAGTAAACTATGCAGATTTAAGCTATGAGAAGCCCTTGGAACAAAAGAGAATTGCTACATTGCTGCTGTTATTTAATGTTGAGTCAGTTCGTAGAAACGGCGAGAATTCTCAGTGGTTTCCTTTTGATAAATACAAGTTTGGCAAGGGCGGTAAAGTTACCTGGAGTCTTGAACACATTCATGCGCAACAGTCAGAAGGATTAAGAACCCAGGAAATATGGAAAGAGTGGCTTTCACTTCATATTCCTTCTGTAAAATCCGTTAGCAATGAATCAGAAGAACTTGTTTCTCTCATGAACGATGCCCTTGCGAAAGAAAAGCTTGAAGGTCCAGAGTTTTTTGCTATTCAGCAGAGAGTAGTGGAACTGCTTTCAGTAAAAGGAAATACAGAATACCTACACTCTATTGCGAATATGGCCTTGCTAAGTTCAACGGACAATGCGGCATTGAACAATTCGACTTTTGATGTTAAGCGGAATGAGATTATAAAAATGGACAAGGCCGGCCAGTACATTCCGTTCTGTACAAGAATGGTATTTCTGAAATATTACACGCCTTCTGCAGATAATCAACTTCACTTTTGGGGTCATGCGGACAGAGTAGCGTATGTGGATGCGATGAATACTGTTTTAGTAAATTATCTTGAAGAGCCAATAATTCTGGAAAAGGAGGAAGAATAATATGGCCACGACACTTCACTCCTTTATGGATATTTTTGATACAACCTTTGGCGAGGGTCCAGAGGCGGTACAACTCAAGAAAATTATCATTCCGATTATTCAGAGAGACTATGCTCAGGGTCGAAAAGGAACGGATGTAACCCGTATTAGAGAAAGATTCCTTGACTCTTTATATAAGGCTGTAACCGAAAAGCCGATCACCCTTGATTTCGTATACGGCGATATCGATAGCGAGGGCAACATGACTCCCTTGGATGGACAGCAGAGACTTACAACCCTGTTTTTGCTGCACTGGTATGCTGCCCAGAAAGGAAGTGTTTCGGAGGCAGAGCATAGTTTTTTGAAAAGGTTCAGTTATGAGACAAGATACAGCGCCAGATATTTCTGCATTGATCTTGTGGATTACAAGCCAAATTTCAAAACAACGATTTCTAAGGAAATCATTAATCAAGCATGGTTTCCGCTCGATTGGGAGAACGATCCGACAATCAGCTCCATGCTTGTAATGCTTGACGCGATTGATAACAAGTTCAAGGATGTTCCTAACCTCTGGGAAAGGCTCAAAGAAAAGTGTATAACATTCTATTTTCTTCCGATAAAGGATATGGGTCTGACCGATGAATTGTATATTAAGATGAATTCACGAGGCAAGCCATTAACACTGTTTGAGCATTTCAAAGCGGAACTCGAACGCCAGATTCGTAGCTTGGATGGCAGTCTTGCAACCCGCATCATAGGCAAAATTGACCGGGATTGGACTGATCTTCTTTGGGAATACCGTGACAGCGGCAACAACTCTTCGGAAGATAATATTATAGATGACGAGTTCTTGCGATATTTCAAATTTATCTGTGATGTAATCTGTTATCGTCAGAACGAGTCACCGCTTGGAAGAAGCAATGATGAATTCGACCTTCTTCAGCGGTATTTCTCGTCAAAGTGTCCTGATGCAATAAAGAACATTGAAACCTTAGAGCGTTTCATGGACTGTTGGTGTAAAATCCCCGGGTATGCTTCACCGACAGATTTTCTGAAATCCTTCATGTCGAACAAGCACGAGCAAGGTAAAATACTTGTAGAGTCCAGATTCAGTCTGAATATTTTTGAGGACTGCTTACACGCATATTCTGATAAGACTGGCCGTATCAGGCAGTTCCCGTTAAACAGAATTGTGCTTCTATATGCAATTACTACTTACCTACAGAATGTTGATAAAGTAACCGAAGATGACTTTAGACGAAGGATCCGCATTGTTAATAACCTTATCCAGAATTCCGAAGATGAGGTATCAGACAGAACTGATAGGAACAGAATGCCCGCTATTTTAGCTGAAGCAGATGCAATCATTCTAACTGGGGGCATTGATGAGTCTATCGAAAACAACTTCAACGTTAGTCAGCTTACGGAAGAAAAAGAAAAAATAGCATTCCTTGAAACCAATCCCACTATGGAAGATATCCTATTTGAGTTGGAGGATCATTTCCTGCTCAACGGGCAAATTGGCATCATAGGCTTAGAGAACCTTACGTACACAAGCAGATTTGAATCTCTGTTTAAGTGTAGCTTGGACCGAATTGACTGCGCACTTATGGCTATTGGGGATTATGGTCAAGTGGAGAGAAACAAATGGCGATATCAGTATGGCTCCACATATCAAGTCGCTTGGACCGCATTATTCCACAGGAGCGCCAATTCCGGTTTTGAAAATACAAAGAAGATTTTGATTTCATTACTGGCTACAAATGAAGAATTCTCGAATGAAATCCTCAAAAAAATATCTGATGATTTTCTGCAGGAATGCGAGAATAACAATGTTTTTCCCTTTAGATACTATTACATCAAGTACCGCGAGTATCGCCCAGGGTCTTTCGGAAAAATGCACAACAACGCCGCTGCTGAGAATCCGTATATGTTCCTGGTAATGCAAACGAGAACACAGCTTTCTCAAAACTCATATTATCCGTATTTGAAGGTTGCTGATGGTTCTCATCTCTCAAAAGATGACATGGGGCAGAGGCTGATTTACGGAGACGAGCATATCATTTGTAACAACTCTTCTTATCAAAGACGTAGGAACGAAGATGATTCCGTGGTGGAGACAATCATTGTTCCGCAAAACGAAGATGGAATTGATACCGAGGATAGGATTACTATTCTGAAAAATTATATTAAGGCAAACTTTTGACATCAAGCCTATAGAATATGTTTTTACGGCAGAATGGCAAATCCCCGGTTTGTCGAGGCAATATAATCGATCCGCGTGCTCTGATTCAACTGGTCAACGGCATATTCCTGACGTCGAGGGTCGTGTGGTCAGCGTAGATAATGCCATTTTTATTCACGCTATTGTCCCAAGGCATACCGTCTGCGTGTCCTGTCATATCAAATGATGGTTTTAGTGATGGAATAATAATTACCTGTGCTTCTAAAAGTTTTTCAAGTTCATCAATCAACTCGGTTCTGTTTTTCTCCCTGTTTTCATCAAAAACGCGGTCACTGATAACAGCTTTTTCTTTTGATGGAGAAAACACTATATTTCCACCGTCTAAATTAATATCAGAATAAGTTAAATTTTCAAGTGAAAACGCTGGGGCAATTTCCTTGCGGAAATCAGTACGAAGTTCAGGATTTTCTTTAAGATAATTCGGCTCATATCTAAAAGATATAAATCTGCCTGATTTTGTTTTTAAAGGCATATAATCCCGAGCCCATATATCTTTTGTACTTTTAATAAATTTATAATTTATATTAAATAAATCAAGTGCGGCGAACAATCTGTCCGCCGCATTTTTGTATGTAGTGTCGGTTTTAAGTATAGAAGAAAAATAAATCATTTATCCTTATTTGTTCAGTTCTAAATCAAATCTCCATTTTCTATTTTTATCTTTTTCGGTTACTCCTTCAGTGTCTTCAAGACCTTTCCTCTTGTTTTCAGTGATTTTATCTTTTGCTATGAATCCATCGTCTTCAATCCATATTTCTTTAGATGTTAATAAATCTGACTGATTTAAAGATTTGTAATTGATTTGTAAAGCTCTTCCCAATAATATAGGAGCACTTTCATATATTTCACTTGGATTATCAATGTTTATTCCTCCTCTAATTAAGACTCCTTCTCCTATATTTTCTTTATTGGCAACAATATCAAACATACTTCCGGAACCGTCTTTATTATTAACATGAACATAAATTGTTCCGCCTATCATTTTTTGTGATTCAACACCGTTTCCGCTTTTATATTTATTTGAATGGCATGCAGAATCATTTTTTCCATATGCTTCTGTTTCTATCAGTCTAAATCTAATAATGTTATCTTCAGATATACTGTGACAAATTATTTTACCAATCAAATTTTTTGCCAATTCTTCTGCAGGTTTAGTAAAAAAACTTCTGTCTGTAATTCTTTTTCCCATTTAATTCTCCTTATTATTCAAAATATATTTTAGTAAATTAATCACAAATTCTTAAAACAACAGTCTGACCTGAACTTGAGACTTTTTATCCTTGATATTAATTTTACCCCTTTCTTATTTACTGTGTCAACATCATATCTAATTCTATGTGGATAAAATGTCACATGAATAATTGTAAAATATATTTATAAATGATAAAATAAATTCGAGTTGAATGATATGGAAACGATCCAACCTAAAAAAATGCTTATACTCTACATACTTGATATTTTGCAGAGATATACGGATGCGGAGCATACGCTTACGCAAAATGAAATAGTTGAAATTCTTGCAAAAGAATATAATATGAAAGCAGATAGAAAGTCTGTAAAACGCAATCTTATGAATCTTGCTGAAATGGATTTTAACATTCAGTATGATGAAATCGAAAGAACAAACACAACGGTTAAAGACGGAAAGAAAATAACCGTTGAGGAAACGATTTGCACCGATTGGTACATAGAAAGAGATTTCAGCGACAGCGAACTCCGTCTTTTAATTGACGGACTGCTTTTTTCGCATCATATTTCAAACAGTCAGTGCAGGGAACTTATAGGAAAACTTGAGGGACTTTCAAATAAGTATTTCAAAGCTAAAGTTAAGCACGTGGCTATTCCTCCTGTGGATAAAACGGACAACCGCCAGTTGTTTTATACTGTTGACATTCTTGACGAGGCAATAACAAAAGGCAAAAAGGTTTCGTTTTACTACTGTGAATACGGAATTGACAAAAAACTACACAGAAGAAAAAGAGCGGACGGAACAGACAGAGAATATATCTGCTCTCCTTATCAAATGGCAGTTAATGACGGCAAATATTTTCTTATCTGCAACTATGATAAGTACAGCGATATTGCAAACTACCGTCTTGACAGAATTAAGGATATTAAAATACTTGATGAGAATATAAAGCCATTTGAGGTGCTTGTGGGCTCTGACGGTCAAAAGCTCGATTTGAAGAAATATATGAGCGAACATATTTATATGTTTACAAGTGAAAATATAAATGTAAAATTCAGTATTCCTAAAACAAATTACTTTTTAACTGATATTATTGATAAATTCGGCACAGGGATAAAAATTACGGAAAAGGAAAATAAATATGTGATTGATACAAAGGTGAACAAAGCGGCAATGCACCAGTTTGCAAAAGCCTATGTGCCTTTTGTAACAATCCTATCACCCCAAAGCCTTGTAGATGAAATGAAAAACGACCTAATCCAGGCACTTGATAATTACGAAAAAGGAGAATGAATATGGAAAATAATATTTTAGTTAAAAAAGCAACACATTTTTTTAGAAAACGAGTATAATAATCTATACAAAAATGATAAATTAAAGAAACTGCCAAATGATGATTTTTTTAATAAAGTATTTGATCATTCTTGGAAAGACGCCACAATATATGTCAGAAAAAAGAAAAACGATAATCAAAAGAAAATTATGGACAACAAGGATGCAATTAATAAATTCATCAAATTTTATAGCTTTAAAATTATATTTATCCATTAATAATTCTATTGTTCTATCTAAAATTGGATTAAGTTATTTTGTTATATATTTTTTGACCTCATATATTTGATAAATTAATTTTAACACAAATTAATAATAAACAGAATTTAAATTTGATTTTTTCTGGTGTATTTCAAATTGTAATTATCTTTTAAGTGTTATGTTTTTGGTCTTTTGAATTATAAATAAAAGTAAAGCGAAAACCTTAAGTTTTCGCTTAATCATTTGATATTATCTGCTGTTTGCTTCTATTTCAATATCATTCATATTGCCGCAGTTAGGGCATTTGAATATTTTTGAATAAGTGCCAAAAGTTGAATGAAGTGTTTGCTCACTTGAAGAAACATAATCACAGTATTCGCACTTTTCTTTGTATGAATAATATCCATCCCCATCGTCTTCAGTAATTACAGCGCCTGAAATTGCAGTGTGATAATATTCTTCGCTTGTTTCTTCCTCTGTGAAATTTTCATATGTTGATTCTTCTGTGGCTTGGTAATATGTTGCGGTAGTGTCTGACATGCTTTCCGTTGAAAATACAGACTGTTTTTCAGTAGTTGTTTCAACTGTGGACTTGCTGCAGGCAATAAAAGATAAACATATTGCTATTGCCAATCCCGCGGACAAAATAATTTTGATTTTCTTTTTCATAATAAAACCTCCTGCCTTTCGGCAATATAATTAGTTGTAACATAAGTTACAACTAATTATCGTAAACGGAACCGAATTTGGTCCGAATTTTAATAATTTATAGAAATTTTTATGATTTAATTATGTTTCGCAATAACTTTTATATTGTTCATCTCCAAACCGTGAGCCCACCCGGTTCACGGTTTAATCCATGGCAGTCCAAACATTTGATAAATCTCTAAAAGGTGCTGAATGTCACTCAAACGATAAAATGTGGGGGATATAAATTCAAAGTGGTAATAACTGCAATTCTCAAAAACGGCTTAACGGTGGAAAAACTGGCATGTTCTGTTTAAATCAAACAGGACACGCTCGCTTAATATCTGTACTCACTTCAATCATAAATTAAATAATGTTGTATGGTGTTCGTCGTCTTTATATTGATAGAAAATAGATTTATATTTGTTCAGTTAATATTTATTTTTTTACAAAACATGTTATAATGTATGCATAAGGAATACAAATTCGAACTGCCGATAATTTACATTAATTTTTCGTATTCAGAAAAAGGATATTCAGAAATATGAAAAAGGTTTACACTAATCTTAAAACGGAGGTGAACAAAATGTTTGAGTTAGCCAATAATGAAAAAATAGGAATTTATCTAAAAGAGAAAATCGGAGAAAAGTTTAAAAAACAACGCCATTTCTGTAAACGATATTTAGAGTGTGAGGGAAAGGAGCTAAATGATGACGAAATAAGAAAAGTACAAAACCGTCTGATTCAAATAATTAAAGGCAACAAAAGTATTCAAATTTATGACCTGCCCATTTTTTGTGAATTGCTTGATGTAACCTGTGAAGAAATACTTAGTGCAGGTGAAAATTTTGCCGAAAGTTCAAAACGGATGACCAATTATTCAATAGCTTTTTCTAATGATGAGAATGAATGGTTGGAATACATAAACAGAGAAGACAAACTTATTCTCAATTCCGATGAATATGGAAATACCGTAATTGACTATGCTATAAAATTTAAAAATTACAAATTTCTCAAATTCCTTATTGAAAAAGGTTTTATATGGTTTGACTGTGGAGATTGCAATAAATATGCATTAACTTTCGGAGCAGGAACAAGCATTAAAAAGAGAAAATTTGTTGGGATTGATGATGTACTTCAGTATGATTTGGCAACGGAAGATGAGTTAAGAAAAGAAATAATAGCACTCGCTATTCAAAATAAAGATATAGATATTCTTGATAAAATGAGAGCAAGAGAATTACCCACACTTTATGTTGAGGCGCACTATCTTTCAGGTTCTTACCCAAATATAAAAAAATATTATAATAAGAACTTAGTGAACTCAATAATCGAAGCTGACTATGAAATAATAGATTACTTTACTGATGAGTTTGAAATTATCGACCATGTGAAATATAAGGATAAAAGTAAAAGATTCCATACTTTTATGTTTCCGTTTATATCAGATGTTGTAAATGGTTTAATAAATAACAATAGCAGTTTTACAGAGATTGCTTTGAAAAAAATAATTTTACATAACCAAAAAACATATGATTTGCTTATAGATCTTATTGATAATTGTATAGCAACAAATTTGGATAGATGTAATTTTGAGCACACTGAATATTATGAAAAAGAAATAACTAAATCGGTGTTGAAATATTTTGACTATAATGATGATGGGAACATCGTTAGCTTTAGTGATACATTAAATACAAAAAGGATAATAACAAATATTGTTTATGTTGATGCTGAAAGCTCAAACCCTTTAATAAATCATTTAATTGGTGAAATTAATAATTTATTTGATATGATTGTTAATATAAAGAATAAATATATTGCCAATGAGGAGAATTAATATGAGTAGAAATATTTTTGATTATGATGACGGTGATTTTTTATTTAGGAATGGCGATACCGCCTTTGATTCTGACGGGAATATGATGATGCGTATGTCTGACAATATGGCAATGGATATGGATTCTGGCGAACTGCATTTGACTTCCTCTTGGGATGATGACGAAGAATAATTGCTGTGTTTTGTAAAAGGTGCCCAATGTCAACCAAATGGCAACCTGTGGGGGATATAAATTCAAAGTGGCAAGAACTGCAAATCTCAAAAACGGCTTAACGGTGTGAGAAAAACGGGCGTGTCCTGTTAAATCAACAGGACACGCTGGCTTAATATTTTCATTCACCTCTATCAAAACAGAGTGGTTATACTATTTTTTGTTTATCTATTATTTTTCATATAAGTAAAATGATTTGGATTGTAGTTATTATTGTGATCCTTTTCACATATTTCTGCAATTTTGCTTTAATTATAATAACAGCGCAAAACAAAACATATGATTTTATGTTCATAAAATCATAAAGCGTATAACTCCATTTTTCCTTTGTAATAAAAATAAAACCTCGGAATTAACCGAGGCTTTTATTTTTTTTAGATCCTTATCATACCTATAAAAGTACGATATAATAATGTCAGAAAATTATGTGAATAACATTAACAATTAATATAAAACATATAGCCAACTTAATAAGCTCGCTGTTAGCGTTAATAACAGCAATCATAGCTTACAAGCTGGCTAAAGAGAAGTAAGGGACGGGGGCGAAAGCCCCCAACCTTAAATATATTATAGCTCAATCTATATATAAATGCAAGTATTATCATTATTTATTAGTGTCGCTGCGCTTATTATTAGTATGTTGGCGTTAGTAATTATACTAAAGAAAAGGAAGTAAAATTATGACTGAAGAAAAAAGAAAGACAACTACTTCATCAGCTGTTAAACGCAAAAATAACAATAAAGTTTATTCTGTTGTATCCGCTGAATTGCCAAAAGAATTAGTTGCAGAATTCAAGGAACTTTGTAAGGCAAAAGGTATTTCGCAGGCAAGCATTATAAAAAGTGCCTTAGAGCAGTTTATCAATGAAAATAAAGCATAAAAAAAGCCCCGGATCTCAATCTATCCGGGGCTTTAACCATAATAAAAATAAAAAAAATGGAATATTAAATCAAAGCACTTATATCTTCAATCTTTAGAATACTATCTTTAGGAACAGAGCAATCGATATAATTATCAAATTTAGGTATCGAGCGTGAACACGAGATCTACATTATTTTGCCTGGCAAGGCGGAACATCTCCTGCGTATTAGTCAGAATTATTTCCAGCCTGATATTCGGATATTGCTTGTTGAATGAGCTGAAGTTATTCCAAAAGATAAAATGGCAGAGCGAATCCGCCATGGCTATACGAATCGTTACACCTGCGTCGCTTGTGTCATCCGCCGCCTTTTTTATTTCATCAGACACCGCGATCATTTTGTGGGCAAGGCTGAGGATTTCTCTGCCCTTAGGGGTCAGCTTGATGTTGTGGTTTATTCGCTCAAAAAGAGCAGTGTTAAGCTCTTTTTCGAGTTCCTTTATCTGGAACGATACGGCAGACTGTGTGTATCCCAGCTTTTCCGCCGCCTTGGTAAAGCTGCTTTGCTCTGCAACATAAATAAAGGTTTCAAGTTTTTTCAGCTCCATTACATCACCATAAAACAATTTTATCGTATCAACAAATATTATTAATTTTACAAATGCTAAGTCTTATTATATAATTAATTTGTTATACTATCAACAAACATGGTGAAAAAAATGATAAATAAGATTATTGAGGCTGTTTACGGCTTTTTGTGGAATGACCTGATAACCATTCCTATATCAGATGAAACAAGTATAGGTATCCCCCTGCTTGTTATACTTTTAATTCCAACGGGAATATTTTTTACCATAAGAACAAAATTTCTGCCGATAAGAAAATTCCCCGCCATGGTAAGGGCGCTCGGAGAAAAGAAAGACGACAAAAGCACTCTTTCAACTTTTCAGACCCTAATTGTTTCAACCGCTACAAGAGTTGGAATGGGCAACCTTGTTGGAGTTGTTGCCGCAATTTCAGTGGGCGGCGCAGGCGCAGTATTTTGGATGTGGCTGTCAGCATTTTTAGGCGCGTCAACAGCGTTTGCCGAAAGCACTCTTGCACAGCTTCACAAGAAAAAGGACAATCTGTACGGCGGCTACCACGGCGGCCCTGCTTATTACATACACGATTTTGCGGAAAAGATACGGAAAAAGAAATTAAAACATTCGGTACTTGCCGTTCTGTTTGCCATATCAGCACTTATCTGCTGGTGCGGTATAAGCCAGGTAATCAGCAACTCCGTTACTTCCGCGTTTGAAAACGCTTTTTCAATAAAGCCTATTTATACTACAATAGCCCTTGTGATTATCGCCGCAGTAATAGTTCTGCGTAAAAACGCAACCGTAAAAGTGCTTGATATCATAGTGCCGATAATGGCTGTCTGCTACTTCATAATAACTATTTTTATCATTGTAAAAAATATAAATATTCTGCCCGACGTGTTCAAAAGGATTTTTGAAGAAGCATTCGGCATCAGGCAGGTTGCGGGCGGCGGATTCGGCGCAGTTTTGATGAACGGCGTTAAAAGAGGCTTGTTCTCAAATGAGGCAGGCTCAGGTTCGGCTCCTTGCGCGGCGGCTGCCGCTGAAGGCAAATCACCTGTTACAATAGGACTTGTTCAGGTGCTCGGCGTTATAATCGACACTATTGTTATCTGCACCTGCACAGCAATGATAATGCTTTTAGTTCCTCAGAATATCACGCAGGGTCTTGAAGGAATGGAACTGCTGCAAACAGCAATGAACTATCACCTGGGTGAATTCGGAACGGTATTTATAGCGATTATTCTTGCGCTGTTTAGCTTTTCTACGTTTATCGGGGTACTGTTTTATGCCCGCTCAAATGTATCATATCTGTTCGGCGAAAAATGGTGCTTTCAGACAATTTATAAAATAATCGCTCTCATAATGCTGTTTATAGGCGGGCTTCAGGCTTATACAATAGTATGGGATCTCGGCGATGTGGGAATAGGTCTTATGACAATATTTAACCTCATCGTGCTGATACCGATGTCAAAAGAGGCTATCAGCCTGCTTGATAAAGACAAAAAGATACCGCGGCACAAGGAAAAATAAAACAAAAAACCTCCTGTTAATACAACAGGAGGCGTTTTTGTATTCCGAATTACAGACAACATCTGCTTTCGAGAAACGCAATAACTTTTTTTCTGTTATTTATAACAAAACGGTGTTTAAATCCGTCTTTTGTAAAAACCAGCATTCCGTTCGGCACGATACCGAGGGTATTTGATTTCGCAACAGAACTTATTTGGTCATATTCAATTCGTGTATTACCGGTCTGCATATTTAATGCGTGAGGTATGAAGGTAAAGCCCTGCTCATCAAAATATATCTTACCTCCCACAGCCTCAAAATCCATGAAATAATTTGCCGCTATGCTTTTATTACAGTAATCCATAATACACGCTCCTTTTATCGCTTAAATATGCCTGTTCTGTATTGATTTTAAATTAAAGTATTTTTATAGTGCTTATTTGCATAAAATCTGAAAATCAATCAGTAACCAGTTTCGCCGCAAGTTTTTTTCTGATCTTCTGCAGGCGGGTACGCGCTGCGGAAGCGCTTATGCCGAACTCCTTGCCTATCTCTTCGCTTGTATAACCACGTGTTTTCATAAGCAGAAGCTCCCTTTCCTTTACGCTCAGAACATCAATCGCAAGCCTTGTTTCAACCTCGTCAATACGGGATGAGCTGTCAGGAACTTCAACAAAATCATATATTGCCGCTGTTTCAAGCATAAATGCTGTGTTTCTGTATCTGTCCGCACGCACATTGCGGGCAATAGAATAAATCAGCGCTCCGCCGCTTCTCACGGAATCCGCACGCGGGAGCCACCCCCACAGCTGTAAAAGGTTTGCTGTGTTAAGTCCTCAGCGTCATCAAACGAAAAATCCCGCCTGAAATAACGGAATATTTTTTTGTAATACTTTTCATATATCTCGCCGAACAGTAAGGCAATATTATTTTCTTCCATAATTATAAAAATGTTTTGTAATTATTGGCGCTTGACATTATCTGAATAACACCGAGTGAGCGCTTGGAGCATTTCAATGTGTTGCCTGCGGCAAAAAACAGCTTTCTGCTTTTGAGTATTTCAGGAGTTATATCCACCTCAAGGGTGAGCATATCTGAGCAGAGGACAACAGTGCCGTCCTCAATATTTTCAATAAAAGCCTTATCAACAGACGCTTTATCAGCAAGAATTTTTACGCGTTCAATCTCAAAATCAACAGCAATCGTTTTTCCGTGGCGGTTCAAGAAATTTAAATTTGCGTTTTTTTCATATACCGCCAAACCGTTTATTATGATATTTGCTGTGCGTTCCTTCGCATTCCTGAATGCCGCCAACCCGTTTATCATATAGATATCATGATCGTTGCACTGAGCGCAGTCCACCTCTGAAACACCGTTAATCATATGAACCTGTGCGTCATTTTCTGCAAATATTTCGGTTGCAACATTTTTACAGCTATGCCGCCGTATGCTTCCATAATCTCCTCATCAGGCTCTTTGGGCAAAATAACGACAGCAGAATTTAGCTTTCTGACATTTTTCAATCCGTCAGCAGAATAACTGCGAAGGTCAAGAATGGCTATGTTAAGCACATTTTTTGTTAATGCATCATCGCCGTTTTTGCTTTTTCTTTTGAATAATGACATATCATCATCCCCTTCATAGAATTTCTGAGCGCTCTCACTTATTAAGACGGTTAAAAGGGCATTGGTGTCTGCAAAAAATTACAAAATTCAAAGATAAAGATTTTTAAGCATTATATCGGCGGCGCTGAACAGATTATCACACTTTGCAAAAAGAAGCGCATCAGTTTCCCCGCCGTGCCACAAATCAGGTATCATAATCACTTTCATACCTGCACAGCAGGCAGACAGTATACCGTTTTTAGAATCTTCAACGGCAAAACATTCGGCAGGGTCAACACCGAGCTGCCGTGCCGCCGCAATGTATATATCAGGCTCAGGCTTAGACTTTTCAACCATATCGCCGCATATCACGCAGTCAAACATATTCGCTATATCGGCGTCATTAAGGTTTCTGTAAACGCCGTGCCTGCTTGTTGACGATGCAATAGCAATTTTATATCCGCCGTTTTTAAGGGATTTCAGAGTTTCGTGAAGGCCGGGCTTCTGCGGCACACCGTTGGCGGCGAAATACGCCGAGGTATACTCGCGGCACAGTGTGCGGAATTTATCAGTATCAAAATCAGCGCCGTAATGTTCTTTCAATATACCGTCAACCGCCGCTTCATTCATACCGAGAGTTTTTTGGGCAAGTTCAGACGGATGGGATACATTCATTTTTTTACTTACGGCATCCCATGCGGAAAAGCATACGCTTTCCGTATCAAACAAAACGCCGTCCATATCAAATACAACTGCTTTCATAAAAACACTTCCCAAGCTTATTATAACCTACAAGAGCAATTACGGCAACAGCATAAAATAAAAGGCGCAGGGCAACCGAGCGGCTTATTCCTGCGCCTTAATAAATTTCTTCGCACATAAATAAAGCCCCGCCTTACAGCGGGGCTTTTCTCTGTCTTATGCGGGTCTTTCCGCAAAGTTACCTGTATAAAGCTGATAGTATTTGCCTTTCTGAGCAATAAGATCATCGTGGCTTCCGCGTTCAATGATTCTGCCATGCTCAAGTACCATAATACAGTCTGCATTTTTAACGGTTGAAAGACGGTGAGCAATAACGAAAGTGGTTCTGCCTTTCATAAGCGCATCCATGCCTTTCTGAACAAGCTCTTCCGTTCTTGTATCAATTGAGGAAGTTGCCTCGTCAAGAATAAGTACGGGAGGATCCGCAACAGCCGCTCTTGCGATTGCAAGCAGCTGGCACTGACCCTGTGAAAGGTTGCCGCCGTCGCCGTCTATCATGGTGTCATAGCCGTCCGGCAAACGTGTTATGAAGCCGTGAGCGTTTGCAAGCTTAGCAGCGGCAATACACTCTTCGTCCGTTGCATCTATCTTGCCGTAACGGATATTTTCCATAATAGTGCCTGTAAACAGGTGGGTATCCTGAAGAACTATACCAAGAGTTCTGCGAAGATCGGGCTTCTTTATCTTGGTAATGTTAATTCCGTCATATCTAATCTTGCCGTCCTGAATATCATAGAAACGGTTGATAAGGTTTGTGATAGTTGTTTTGCCTGCACCCGTTGAGCCTACAAACGCTATCTTCTGACCCGGCTCAGCGTAAAGTCTGATGTCATGGAGCACCATTTTATCATCAGTATAGCCGAAATCAACACCGTCAAGCACAATTGCGCCCTCAAGTTTTTTATATGTTACGGAGCCGTCTGCCTGATGAGGATGCTTCCATGCCCACACGCCTGTTCTCTTGTCAGATTCTGTAAGAGAGCCGTCCTCATGTTCAACAGCGTTTACCATTTCAACATAGCCGTGATCTTCTTCGGGCTTTTCATCAAACAGTGCAAACACACGCTTTGTGCCTGCAACCGCCATGATGATTGAGTTCATCTGCTGGCTTATCTGTGCAATAGGCTGGTTGAAGCTCTTGTTAAGGCCCATAAATGCAACAACCGTGCCCACAGTAGCACCGGCAATTCCGGTTTTTCCACCTACGCCGAGCGCCAGAACAGCGCCTACAGCAGCGCAAAGCACATAGCTGAGGTTGCCGATATTTACATTAACCGGCATCATCATATTAGCATATTTATTTGCCTTGTATGAGCTGAAGCGAAGTTCTTCGTTTATCTTGTCAAAATCCTGTTTTGCTTTTTCTTCGTGGCAGAACACCTTAACTACTTTCTGACCGTCAAGCATTTCCTCGATGAAACCGTCTACCGCACCGAGCGCTCTCTGCTGTTTGTCAAAGTATTTTCCTGAACGTGAAGTGAATTTTCTGGTAACAACTATCATTACGATCGCCATTACAACTGTGATTGCCGCAAGCACAACATTCATACTTACCATTGCCACAAATGCGAATATAAGGGTGATAAGTGAGTTGAAAATCTGCGGAATGCTCTGGCTTATAAGCTGACGCATAGTGTCTATATCGTTTGTGTATACGCTCATGATATCGCCGTGAGCATGTGTGTCAAAATATTTAATGGGCAGCTTTTCCATATTGCGGAAAAGGTCTGTACGCAGCTTTTTCATTGTTCCCTGGCTTACGTTTATCATTATTCTTGAATATGTGAAAGAGGCAATTATTCCCACTATATAAATAGCCGCAACCTTCATAAGTGCCTGAGCGAGACCGCTGAAATCATTTGAGCCTGATACTATCATAGGCTCTATATAATCATCCACAAGTGACTGGATGAACACCATTCCCTGCATCTGTGCGTAAGCAGAAACAATGATGCAGACAACAACGAAAAACCATGCCACCTTGTTGGTTGATACCATGTATTTCAGAAGGCGCGAAAAAGATTTTGCGCCGTTTCTGAGATTACTTCTGTTATCTTCTTTCATATTGCGCCCTCCTTCCTTACTGCTGGTCGAAATCTCCGCCGCCCTGCTGGGACTCGAAGATCTCGCTGTATATATCGTTGTTTTTCAAAAGATTTTCGTGTGTATCAAATCCGTTTACTCTGCCCTCGTCAAGAACGATTATCCTGTCTGCGTCTTTAACACTTGAAACACGCTGGGCAATAATGATCTTTGTAGTATCCGGAATAGCTGTTGCAAACGCCTTGCGTATTTTTGAGTCTGTAGCCGTATCAACAGCTGATGTAGAATCATCAAGAATAAGTATCTTGGGCTTTTTAAGAAGCGCCCTTGCAATACAGAGCCTCTGCTTCTGACCGCCTGAAACGTTTGTGCCGCCGCGCTCAATATAAGTATTGTACTTATCAGGCATACGCTCTATAAATTCATCAGCGCAAGCCGCTTTGCACGCCGCTATGCACTCTTCCTCAGTGGCGTCAGCATTACCCCATCTGAGGTTATCAAGTATAGTGCCCGAGAAAAGAACATTTTTCTGAAGCACAACTGATACCTGATCTCTGAGCACTTCGGTATCGTAATTTCTTACATCCACACCGCCTACGCACACGCTGCCTGAGCTAACGTCATAAAGGCGGCAGATAAGATTTACAAAACTGCTCTTGCCGCTGCCCGTACCGCCGATAATTCCGATAGTCTCACCGGATTTGATATGTATATCAATATCACTGAGCGCGTTTTTATCGCTGTTTTTCCTGTAAGAGAAGCTTACATTGTTAAAATCAATGCTGCCGTCTTTTACTTCCTCAACGGCATTTTCGGGATTATGGATATCCGGCACCTCATTGAGCACCTGAGAAATACGGTGAACGCTTGCCATACTCATTGAGATCATAACAAAAATCATGCTGAACATCATCAGAGACATCAATATCTGCATTATGTATGAAAGCAGTGTTGTAAGGTTGCCCGTAGTCATATCGCCGGCAACAATATAGTGCGCGGCAAACCATGATATAGCAATAGTACAGCCGTAAACGCAAATCATAAGAGCAGGAGCATTAAGAGTAAGGTAACCTTCTGCCTTAATAAAGAGTTTTTTAAGGCGGTTTACTGATTTTTCAAACTTATCGTTTTCATAATCCTCACGCACATATGACTTTACTACTCTTATTGCCGAAATATTTTCCTGAATATCGGCGTTTACACGGTCATACGTATCAAAAGCCTTGTCAAAATATTTGAGAGAAGCTTTTACTATTATTATCAGAACAACGCCGAGCAGAACTATAGCACAAAGGAAAACCGTGCTGATCTTAACATTGATAAAGAAGCACATTATCATGCTGAACAGCAGTGTAAGCGGAGCCCTTGTTGCGATTCTGAGGGTCATCATATACGCGTTCTGAATATTGGTAATATCCGTTGTCATACGTGTTACAAGGCTTGGTGTGCTGAAGCGGTCTATGTTTGCAAAAGAAAAGGTTTGCACCTTATCGTAAATACCCTTTCTTAAATTTGCCGCAAAGCCTGATGACGCACTCGCAACATATTTTCCGCCGAGAGCGCCGAAAGCAAGGCTGAGAGCTGCCATAACAAGCATAAGACCACCGAACTTGTAAACATTGTTTATGTTGCCCGCTTCGATACCCTTATCGATAATGTACGAGGTAACGAACGGAAGCAGAACTTCCATAAACACTTCAAGCACAGTGAAAAGAATCGTCAGAAATGAATCTTTTTTATAGTTCTTTACATATCTTAGTACAGTTCTCAATTATTATTCCTCCGTTTCCATATATTTTTTAAAGCCGTTCCGTGCGCTTTCGTACACTTTTTTCTGGAGGCGGCACACCGTTTCCAGTTCCTCCTGAGAAAATTCCCCGAACAGTTCTTCTGCCACAACATCAAATTCACGCATAAGGCTGTTTTTTACACGGAGCGCTTTTTCGGTTGGTACAATCCTCTTTTGCCTGTTATCATTCTGCAAAGTTTCAAGAGTGATAAAACCCTTGCCGCATAATCTTTTCAGAACGGCTGACACAGTGCTCTTAGAGGTGTCCACAGACTTTTTAAGCTCTGATACATTTACTCCGCCGTCACTGTTTGCTATATACAAAAGTATAATACCCTGCGAGGCGGTAAGGCCGAATTTTTCAGCCCTTGCATCCATGTACTTATCAAAAAAGATTGATATATCCTTGTTGAGCTTTATAATTTCCTGTTTTGTTTGTATTGATACCACCTTCTTAATAAAAGTTTGCGTGCTGACAATAAACAAGCAAACTAATCACTTACACATTAATATATATCACATAAACGCTTGATTTTCAAATAAAAATAGTTTATCATCTATAAAAGATGTTTATAGATAATTTGATAGTCGTTAAATAATTAACACAGAGGTGAAATATAATGAACACAGTTCAGCTGGAGTGCTTTATAGAGGTATCGGAATGTCTTAATTTTTCGCGCGCCGCGGAAAATCTGAAAATGACTCAGCCCGCAGTAAGCCATCAGATAAATTCGCTTGAGGCGGAGCTGGGCACAAAATTGTTTAACCGAACAAGCAAAAGCGTTGAACTTACGCGTGACGGCATAAGGTTCATAGGCCCTGCTAATGACGCTCTTAAAATTTTAGGCAATGCAAAAATGAGGATAAGCGACAAAAGTGTTTCCGAAATATTGCCTATAAGTATAGTATGCCGTGAAATAAACATGACCCAAGTTCTGCCCGAAGTGCTTAAGAATGTAGTGCAGGAATTGCCGCTTTGCCGACCGTCCGTAAAAATAGCGCCGTTCATGCCCGTCTCTGCAGTTACGGAAAATGAAACGGCGGACGTAATATTTTCATACAAATCGGACGTTCCTGCGCAAAGCCGAATAATTTACAAAGAGCTGAAAAAATGCCCGCTGTGCTGTGTGTGCAGTGAAAACAGCGAATTTGCTCAAAAGGACAAAATAAAATCAGAAGAACTGACCACTCAAAGCATGGCACTGATTTCGCGCCACAGAAATATACCCGAGCTGTTTAAAGTTGCGGCGTCATCAGCGGCGGCGCTTAAACAGAGCCAGATATATCTTTGTAATGATTACGAATCCGCTAAGCCCCTTATTCAGGCAGGGCTCTGCTGCTGCATACAGCCTGACCTGCCGGCAAAAAAAGAGGACGGTCTGAAATATATTCCTATCTCAGACTCGTCCCCCGTATCATTCGGTGTATACTATTCAACTTTGAAATCAAATCCCGTTCTCAAGAGATTTATTGAAATCACCCGCAGAACTCTCAGCGGAAATTAACCGTTTACGGCTATTTTGAAAACTATCTTTCTTGCGGTAACGTCTTTTTCTGCGCTGAGGCCGGGCATGTGCGCATCCTGAGGGTAAAGCAGCAGAAACGCGCCTTTTGTGAGCACGAAATCCATTTTTGCATCACCTGTATAAAACGCTATATCCTGCCCTTTTGAATATCTTTCCTCTGTTTCCACAACATTTTCAAGCTTTGCCCAGCGTATTTTCTCTATTCCGGAAACAACATACTGAACGTCAATATATTTTTTATGCGCCTCGAAACAGCTGTTTTCATCCTGCTGTTTTGTGCGGTATGTCTGCACATTGGCAAACACCCTTTCACCGTCTATCTCATATGCGCCGTCCGGAAGCTTTTCAGCCTCAAATCTTTCAATAAACTCTGCGCATTTTTTAAGCAGCGGCTCTTTTTCATAATACTGAGCCATATTTTCCGCCTTATCAAAAATCATTTTAAAACCGCCTTTCAGCTATTATCTCCTAAAGCAACGCGACCAAGCGCATACTTTAAAACCGAAATTTATCACCAATAAAAAATCCGACGGTAATGCCGCCGGATCTTTTATTTTTTAAACTCTTGAATCATCATTGCGGTGAATATAGGTATCAAGCAGTTTCCAAACGGTTTTCTGCTCTTCCTTTGAAAGTGAAGTGATCATATCAATGATATTCTCATCAATTTCATCTTTCATTGCACCTGAAATGAAGTAATCTGCGTTTACTTCAAGAATTTCGCAGATACGGATAAAGCTCTTCATTCTGGGATAACTTCTGCCGGTTTCAATGTTTGAAATCTGATGCTCACTGAGACCGATCTGCTCCGCAAGTTCGCTCTGGTTGATACCGAGCTGCTTTCTCCTCTGCATGATACGCAGGCCGAGTATCGCCTGCTTGTCTATTTTTTTCATAATAACACCCCGAGAGAAATATTACCATATTTGACTTTTTGATTGAATGACTTTTAATTTGATTTATGTTTTAAACTGAAAGTTTATCAAATGTTCATAAATTATCCAAACACTTTACATATATTGTAAATTAATTTCATTCAAAAAGGAACCGCGGCATTTATAAAGCCCCTGTACCCGGCATAGTCTCTCAATTTTTAATCAGACCGTATTACAATATAATTGACTTGCCCGTCATTTCAGCAGGCTGGTCAAGTCCCATAACCTTAAGCATTGTAGGAGCAATATCGCAAAGTCTGCCTCCCTCACGTACTTCGCAGGGATAGTTTACAACAATAAACGGAACAGGGTTGGTGGTGTGGGCTGTAAACGGCTCTCCGTTTTCATCAAGCATCTTATCAGCATTGCCGTGATCCGCAGTAACAAACAGAACGCCGTCCATTTCTTTTACTGCCTCAACAAGTGAACCTACACACGCATCAACAGTCTCAACAGCCTTTACTGCCGCGGGAATAATGCCCGTATGGCCAACCATATCGCAGTTTGCGAAATTAACTATAACAGCGTCATACTTTCCGCTTCTTACTGCCTCATTGAGTTTTTCAGAAACTTCAGGAGCGCTCATCTCAGGCATAAGGTCAAAAGTTGAGATCTTGGGTGAATCAACAAGTATTCTGTCCTCACCTGGATACTGCTTTTCTTCGCCGCCGTTAAAGAAGAAGGTAACGTGAGCATACTTCTGTGTCTCTGCAATTCTGAGCTGTGTTTTGCCAAGGTCTGAGATATATTCGCCGAATGTGTTTTTGAGGGTTTCCGGCGGAAATGCAACGCTTACATTAGGCATTTCCTCATCGTACTGAGTCATGCACACATAAGTGAGAGGCATATAGCCGTTTTTCCTTTCAAATCCGGTGAAATCGGGGTCAACAAATGCCCTTGTGATCTCTCTTGCACGGTCAGGACGGAAATTAAAGAAAATAACGCTGTCGTTTGCCTGAACTCTGCCCTCTTTGCCGCCGATAACGGTGGGGATAACAAATTCATCCGTAAGATGTTTGCCGTCCTCATCAATCGTTTCATAAGATTCCTTAACAGCTTTTATCGGGTCGTCAGCCTGAATGCCTTCGCCGTAAACGAATGCAGCGTAAGCTTTCTCAACTCTATCCCAGATATTATCTCTGTCCATAGCATAAAATCTGCCTGTAACGGTTGCGATTTTACCAACGCCGATTTCGGCAATTTTATTTTCGAGCTCTGCAAGGTCATCTGCGGCAGATGCGGGCGGAACGTCACGTCCGTCAAGAATAGCGTGGATATAAACATTCTCTACACCGTGCTTCTTTGCCATTTTCATAAGTCCGTAAAGGTGCTCTGTATGGCTGTGAACGCCGCCGGGAGATACAAGGCCGATAAGGTGAAGAGCCTTGCCCTTTGCATTTTCCATAGCGCTTACAAGCACTTCGTTTTTATAAGCGTCTCCGTCTTCAAACGCCTTTGTAATTCTTGTAAGCGGCTGATAAACAACTCTGCCGGCGCCGATATTTGTATGGCCTACCTCGCTGTTGCCCATCTGGCCGTCCGGAAGACCTACATCAAGTCCTGAAGCGCCGATATAAGTCATGGGGCACTCTGCCATAAGTTTATCAAGATTTGGTTTTTTTGCCATGGAGATAGCGTTTCCGTATTCGGAATCGTTTATGCCGTAGCCGTCCATTATACACAATACAACCGGTTTTTTCATCAGTATCTTCCTCCTGTTTTGACTGATACAATTACGCGCAGTATACTGCGCGCAAAAAACGCGTATATATCAAAAGCCCTCTTGAGAGGGCTTTTTAATTACTTTGATGCCGCTTTAACAATAACTGAAAAGTCCTGAGCTTTAAGAGATGCGCCGCCGATAAGACCGCCGTCAACATTCTCTTTCGCAAGAAGCTCTTCTGCATTCTTGGCATTCATTGAGCCGCCGTACTGAACAACAAAAGCGTCTGCTGCGTCTTTGCCGTAAAGTTCTTCAACAACGCTGCGGATATAGCCGTTTACTTCATCAGCCTGATCTGCTGTTGCAGTTTTGCCGGTGCCTATAGCCCATACAGGCTCATAAGCTATGATAACATTTTTGAGCTCATCTGCGGTAACGCCCTGAAGAGCTATCTTTGTCTGCATGCCTACCACTTCAAAAGTTACGCCCTGCTCTCTCTGCTCAAGAACTTCGCCGACGCAAAGAATAACTTTAAGACCTGCATCAAGTGCCGCACGCACTCTCTTATTTACTGTTTCGTCTGTTTCACCGAAATACTGTCTGCGCTCTGAATGGCCGATAATAACATACGGCACACCCATTTCTTTAAGCATAACAGCTGAAACCTCGCCTGTGAAAGCGCCGCTCTCAGCCCAGTGGCAGTTTTCTGCGCCGATCATGATGTTTGAGCCTGCTGCAGCCTCAAGAGCCGCGGTAAGATCAACATAAGGAGCGCAGATAATAACATCACAGTCAGCGTCCTTTACAAGCGGCTTCATCTCGTTGATGAGAGCTGTTGTCTGGGACGGAGTGTTGTTCATTTTCCAGTTACCGGCAATTACTGCCTTACGAAGAGATTTGTTCATATTAAATTCCTCTTTTATATGATATAAAAATTTTAAATTATTTTAGTTAGCAGATTTATACAAAATCAGTCTTTATCCATAAGAGCGGCAATACCGGGAAGCTCTTTGCCCTCAAGGAATTCAAGAGATGCGCCGCCGCCTGTGGAAATGTGGCTCATCTTATCACTGAAGCCAAGCTTTGTAACAGCTGCAACAGAGTCGCCGCCGCCTACGATTGAGATAGCGCCTGAATCAGCAACTGCTTTTGCAACAGCGATAGTGCCTGCTGCAAAGTTATCCCACTCTGAAACGCCCATGGGGCCGTTCCAAATAACAGTGCCTGCACCTTTAATAGCGTTAGAGAAAAGCTCCTGAGTCTTAGGGCCGATATCAAGACCCATCCAGCCGTCAGGAATCTCATCGCTGTTAACTACCATAGCCTCTGTATTCTCGTCATATTCCTTACCTACTTTGTTATCAACGGGGATAAGGAACTTAACGCCCTTTGCCTTTGCATCTTCCATCATCTTGCCGGCATTTTCAACCTGCTCCTCTTCAAGAAGAGAAGTTCCGATGCGGTGGCCGAGAGATTTCATGAACGTATAAGCCATACCGCCGCCTACGATAAGAGTATCGCACTTATCAAGAAGGTTTGTGATTACGCCGATCTTATCGGAAACTTTTGCACCGCCGAGGATAGCAACAAGCGGTCTCTTGGGGTTTGAAAGAGCGCCGCCCATGAAGGTGATCTCTTTCTGGATAAGATAGCCGCAAACAGCGGGAAGATAAGCGGCAACGCCTGTTGTTGAGCAGTGTGCTCTGTGAGCGGTGCCGAAAGCATCGTTTACAAAAATATCAGCAAGGGAAGCAAGCTCTTTTGAGAAGTTCTCCTCGTTCTTTGTTTCCTCTTTTCTGAAACGTACATTTTCAAGAAGCATAACATCGCCGTCATTGAGAGCGGCAGCCATAGCCTTTGCGTTTTCGCCTACAACATTTTCATCCTCTGCAAGCTTAACCTCTTTGCCGAGATACTCGGAAAGTCTTTTTGCAACGGGAGCAAGGCTGAATTCGGGCTTGTACTCTCCCTTAGGTCTGCCGAGGTGTGAGCAAAGAATTACCTTTGCGCCGTGCTCAACAAGATATTTGATTGTGGGCAGGGCTGCAACTATTCTCTTGTCATTTGTAATCTCTCCGTCCTTGAGCGGAACATTGAAATCACAGCGAACAAGAACTTTTTTTCCTGATACTTCAATATCCTCAATAGTTTTTTTGTTTAATGCGTTCATATAAATTACCTCTCTTAACATTAAGAATTTATAATGCAATTTTTTACGAAATTATTATAAGGTATATACACGGCAAAATCAATACATATTTTTCCACCAAAATCGAGCCGCTATTCGTCAATTTTTTGTCAAAGTCAATAAAAATACCGATTTTTAACTATACAGAATATGCCTTAGGCTGACTTCATGCGCTGATATCACTCTGTTTCTGTTTCGCCCGCAAATGAAGTTTGCATAAACTTTCGAAGCTCATTTCCCCTTTTATCCTGCGCAAGCCACGCCTTGATATACACCGAGGCGAAAGCTGTGCTGAAAAGCTCAGTTATGCCGAGTTCTTTAAATTTTAAGGAACTTTCATACTGCGCACCGTTCCTTATATCTACAACAAAAACAGGTATATCTCTTTCTGCCGCATCCCTGCAGAAATCAGCAAAATCACTGTTCTCGGTATTAAGTGTACCCGAGTGATACGGCCTTAAAATAACTGCGCGGGTATCCGAAGCGCATCTGCCGTATCTTCTGCCGGGAACAGCAGAAAAAACTTCAATGCCCGAATATTCACAAAAGCTCATATTAAGACCTGTTTCTCTGCTTACTGTATTTTCCCATGCGGGATTATCAGTTATTTTTCCGCCGCTGTATACCGCTGTAAAATCATCATTTACACAGCGAAGAGAATCGCTGTTTTCCGCAAACAGGGCAAGACGTGAAGCAGGCATTATTTTTACATTTTCGCCGCTGTTTGCATAAGCCGCAAAAACGCCGTGAACCGTGCGTGTTTCAAGAAACGCCGCCGCTGCGCAGAAATTTACAAATCCGTTTGTATTTTCATCATCAAGCGGTTTTGCCGCTGAAACGAAAACCGCAGTGCACGGCAAGCCCGCAAGTGCATACATAACTGCCGCCGCCGAATACTGAAGCGTATCCGTTCCGTGGCATACTATTATTTTATCAAAGCCGCCTTTGTATGCTGAAAGTATGTTTTCAACAAGCATATTAAGATATTCGGCGCAGAGATTTTCGCTCAGAACAGTAAACGGCGACGAAAATTCAAAATCTGATCTGCCGCCCGATTTTCTGTAAGCTGCCTCCAGCTTTGCCGCCGGGGACGCAACCGGCGAAAGAACGCCGCCGCTTTGTTCGCTGCCTATCGTGCCGCCCGTAAGGATAACTTTTATCTTCATATTCAGACCGCCTTTATTGTGGATATTTTATTATTCCTGCTGAAATGCGCATATAATCAAAAAAATCCGCCAAAACCGAAGTTTTGGCGGATAATGGTGACCCGGACGAGAATTGAACTCGTGTTACCGCCGTGAAAGGGCGGTGTCTTAACCTCTTGACCACCGGGCCATTGGTGGCTTTAACTGGATTCGAACCAGTGACACTGCGGGTATGAACCGCATGCTCTAGCCAACTGAGCTATAAAGCCATATAACAAAGCTGATTTCAAGCAAGGTAGATTATATTATATTGAAATGATTTTGTCAACACTTTTTTTAAAAACCTTTAAAATAGCACAAATGTTTGACTTTTGATTTGCTCCATGATACAATATTATAACAGATTATATATTACTAGTTATCTGCAAAAACGGTGGTGAAAATCTTGAATAAAATAAATAAAACTCAACAGGCAGTCCTGGATTACATACAGAAAATAATCGGCGAACGAGGTGTTGCGCCGTCAGTGCGCGAGATAGGAGAGGCAGTAGGCCTGCGCTCCACTTCCACTGTGCAGTATAATCTTAACGCGCTTGAAAAAGCAGGATATATTGAAAGAGACCCAAACCTGAAACGCACCATTCGCCTTACGGGCGGCAGTGCAAAATCCGTTTATGTTCCCCTGCTGGGCACAGTAACGGCAGGTATGCCCATTCTTGCACAGGAGCAGATAGAAGAATACATACCCGCCGCAGTTGACAGAAACGGCGAATATTTTGCCCTGCACGTGCGCGGCGATTCTATGATAAACGCCCATATTGAGGACGGGGACATAATTATAGTTAAGCGCACCCCCGTGGCTCATAACGGCGATATAGTTGTTGCGCTGATAGGTGATGAAGCAACGGTAAAAAGATTTTACAAGGAAAAAGGCTGTTTCAGGCTTCAGCCGGAAAATGACAATTACGAGCCTATAATCGTGAAAGAGGCGGCAGTTCTCGGCAAAGTCGTTTCCCTCATACGCAATTACGGCTATTGATAAATGATGTATTATATGCTATAATTCGTAAAAAAGTTTATAATATACATTAGTAAATGTTTACAGGAGATGTTTATATGGCGGAATGCAGTCATGACTGCTCTTCCTGCTCGCAGAACTGCGGGGAAAGGAAAGAGCCGAAAAGCTTTTTGAAGCCGATGAATAAATATTCCAATATCAAAAAAGTTATAGGCGTTGTAAGCGGCAAAGGCGGCGTTGGCAAAAGTCTTGTTACCTGCCTGCTTGCTTCGGCATGCGCGAAAGCCGGTTTAAAAGTCGGCGTGCTTGACGCGGATATAACAGGCCCGTCCGTGCCGAAATCATTCGGCGTTTCAAAAAGAGCTATGCAGGACAGCGAATGCCTGCTGCCTAACATTACCGAAAGCGGCATAAAAGTAATGAGTATTAACATGCTACTTGATAAAGAGGATTCGCCCGTTGTATGGCGCGGCCCCGTGATAAGCGGAGTTGTTGAGCAATTCTGGAGCGACGTTCGCTGGGGCGAACTTGATTATCTTTTTGTTGATATGCCCCCGGGAACAGGAGATGTTGCGCTGACCGTTTTCCAGAGCCTTCCGGTTGACGGCATCGTTATAGTTTCCACACCTCAGGAACTTGTAAAAATGATAGTTGGCAAAGCCGTTAATATGGCTAAAATAATGAACGTGCCTACTCTTGGCCTTGTTGAGAATATGAGTTATTTTATCTGCCCCGACTGCGGCAAAAAGCACTATATTTTCGGCAAGTCAAAAATTGACGAAACAGCTGCCGAGCTTGGCCTGCCCGTGCTTGCGAAGCTGCCCATAGACCCTGAGATGAACCGCCTTGTTGACGAAGGCAGGGTTGAGGATATAGAACTCAGCGAGCTTGACGAATTTGTAAGCGCACTTGAGGGAAAATAATGTTCTTACCAAGCCGCGCGGAAAGTGCGGCTTATTTGAATTACAGTAATAAAACCGCTTTAGAAAGGGTGTTTTAAGTGGCGAAAAGAGAAGACTATATTTCATGGGACGAATATTTTATGGGCGTTGCCCTGCTTTCAGCAATGCGCAGCAAAGACCCCAATACACAGGTAGGAGCCTGCATTGTGAATGATGACAACAGAATAGTGAGCGTGGGCTACAACGGATTTCCGCGCGGCTGTTCGGACGAAGTTTTTCCGTGGGAGCGCAAAGCGGATAATCAGAATGACACCAAATACCCGTTTGTGTGCCACGCTGAGCTGAATGCAATTCTTAACTCAAACGGAATAGGCGTAAAAGGCTCCAGAATATATGTTGCGCTTTTCCCCTGCAATGAGTGCGCCAAAGCCATAATTCAGGCAGGTATAAAAGAGATAATTTACATAAGCGATAAATACGCTGATACAGACAATAACCGAGCCAGCCGAAGAATGCTTGAGGCGGCGGGAGTAAAACTTACAAAATTCGAAAGCAAAAAGAAAATAGAAATAGATTTTGAAGCGGAGAATATTTGATTTGGAAATAGATATTTACGATTTTGACAAAACCCTTGTGCCGTTTGACAGCGGTTCGCTTTTTATAGGATACTGCGTGCTTCATTATCCGTGGATAATCATATTGATACCGGCAATACTTATTGCACTGCTTCTCACGGTTTTTAAAATAATAAGCTTTACCTCGTTTAAAAAGATGTGTTTTCTGTTCACTCCCATGATACCGCTTGAAAAAGCCGTTAAAAAATTCTGGGACAGGCATGAAAAGCAGCTGTTTCCTTGGTTTTTTGAAAGAAAACGCACGGCAGTGGTAATAAGCGCTTCTCCTGATTTTCTGCTTGATGAAATAGCCAAAAGAGCAGGATTTGATTATCTTATCTGCACACGGCACAGCGAAAAGACAGGCGCCATAGTAGGCGAAAACTGCCGGGGCGAGGAAAAGGTGCGCCGCCTTTATGAACAATTCAATAAAGATGAAATTAAGGTAATTGATGTATATTCCGATTCATACAGGCATGACCGCCACATTTTTTCACTTGCCACAGGCAAATGCTATCACATAGAAGGCGGCAAGCGTGTTGAATTTTCATTTTCGGAAAAATATAAGGACTGATAACAATGAAAGAGAAAAGAGGAGCGGCAATGGGAATCACCGTGCTTGCGGTGGTTCTTGCATTTCTCGTTGTTGCAGGTGTGTTGTATTATAATAAGGTATATAAACCGTCAGTACAGCAGGCTGTTCAGGAAACCACCTCATACAAAGCGGGCGGAACAGAGCCGCAGAAATCAGGGAAACGAACTCTTGTGGCAAAAAACTCAACCGTTTCCGTTTATGTTGACGGCGATTTCGTAATAATAGACAACGATGGCACAGAGGAAGAATTTTCTGACTGGAATGAGAATTTCGGCAAGTATGACACACAGGTTTACTATGCTGATTTTAACAGTGACGGAAGCAAGGACATCATTATAGTTGATGACGAGGGAGAAGGAGATATAAAATCCAAAAGGCTTTATGGCCTATATGTTTTGACTTTAAAAGATGAAAAATCCGAAAACACTTATAAAGTCTCCTACACCAACTCGGATAACTGGCTGTCAAATTTTAACAGTATCGTTACCTGTTCGCTGAACCAGCTGAAGATAGATCCGCAAATAATTCAGTTTGTTATGGACTACAACGGCGTAAGTGTTCCGCTTGACGCAGATACAGGTCTTGCTCCGGAAGGAACACGTGCATGGTACACCGAAACCGCAAAAACCGAAAACGGCGAAAACGCAAAACTGAAATCAGTAAGACTCAGCGACGCGTATATAACATATGATGAAAAAACAAACAGCGCCGAGGCTCAGATTTATGTTTACGCCACGTATGACGGCGCCGCCGAACAGAATGTGGGAATTATTACAACAGGCATAGAAATTTACAACGGAAACCTTGATATTAAGGAAAAAAGCGTAGTTTACTCAGCTAATGAAGATCTTGCCGTTGCCGCGCCAAAACGATAAACAGGCAGATATTGAAAATCTTAATTTTTTATAAAATGGGCATCATAATAAAGCATAATTATTGATGTTTTGATTTTCCTGTGGTATAATTCGCATAAAATCTGCAAAGGAGCGTCACGAATGAGCGTTATAATAACGGCGGACTCCACATGTGATCTGCCGAGATCTGTAATTGAATCAAGAAAAATAAAAATAACGCCGCTTTCAATACTGCTTGGCAGCGAATCATTCCTTGACGGCGAGGAGATAACGCGTGATGACATTTATGCCCATGTTTCAAAAACAGGCGAAATGCCAAAAACCGCGGCAGTGCCTCCCGCTTCATATTATGACGTATTTTCCGAAGCAGCTCAAAACGGCAGCAGTGTAGTTCACATAAGTCTTTCAAGCGCTGTTTCCTCAAGTTACCAAAATGCCGTTACCGCCGCTCAGGATTTTGACAACGTATACGTTGTAGATTCAAAGAACCTATGCGGAGGAATGGGTCTGCTTGTTTTGAAAGCATGCGACCTTAGAGACAAAGGGTTTGAGGCTAAAAAAATAGCAAGCCGTATCCAGTCTTTGGTGCCGAAAGTTCATTCCACTTTCGTGCTTGATAATCTTGTTTATCTCTACAAAGGAGGGCGCTGCAGCGCTGTTGCAAAATTCGGCGCAAATGTGCTTGGCATAAAACCTGTTATCGGGGTAGACAATCAGACGGGCACAATGGATGTAGTAAAGAAATACAGAGGCAAAATGGATAATGTTTACAGGCAGTATGTAAACGACACTTTCAATGACGCGCAGAAAATGGATACAGACCGAATTATTATTGCTAATTCCGGAAGCGTTGCGGGCGAGATAACTGCGTTTGCCAAAGGTGTTGCAAGCGGAAAAGCCGAATTCGGAGAAATAATCACGGCAGACGCAGGCTGCACAATATCATCACACTGCGGGCCAAAAACTTTTGCCGTATTTTATATGAAAAAATAAGAATATGCTATATAATCAAGCGGTGCAGAAAGCGCCGCTTTTTTTTATTGTTTAATAAGCTCCGCGCGGTCTTTACGGCAGACGCGGATTTATTAATGTTTTTACATTTTTATTTTAATGTTAATTTTTTCATAAAAAAAATGTTTTTTGCAAAAAAAATTACAGAAATTTTCAAAAAGCTAAAAACGCAGTAACCGTGCGCCTGACGGCGATTAAGAAGCTAAAAGTTAAATTTACCCGCCTTGAACAACATCAAATATTATTGTATAATGATTTTCCGAGGGCGGTGAAAGATTTGAGTCTTAAAGACGATATTCTGAAAAAGCTGCGTGAAAGCGGCGGATATATCAGCGGAGAGAGCCTTGCAAAAAGCTTCAGCAAGAGCCGCGCGGCTGTGTGGAAAGCCGTAAATTCACTCAGAGATGAGGGGTACCCCATTGAGGCGCACACAAAAAAAGGCTACCGCCTTGCCGAAAATCCGGATGTTCTTAATGCAGATGAAATTTTGAACTTCGCGGAAAATAAAATAAAGGTTTTTTACCAAGAAACCGTTGATTCTACCAACAATTACGCAAAAAGAATACTTGCAGACGGCGAATGTTCAGAATTCCTTGCCGTTTCCGCCCAGCAGACAGCAGGACGCGGCAGGCAGGGAAAAGTATTTTACTCGCCAAAAGGCACGGGCGTTTATATGAGCCTTGTGGTTCACCCCGATTCGCCTTTGCAAAACGCAGTTTCAGCAACCACCGCGGCGGCAGTTGCGGTGTGCAGGGCTATTGAGAAGATAACTGATAAACACCCCGGTATAAAATGGGTAAACGATGTTTTTCTTAACGGAAAAAAAGTGTGCGGTATACTGACGGAGGCTGTCTCTGATTTTGAAAGCGCAACCGTTTCTTCCGTAATTATAGGAATAGGTATAAATATAAAGACTTCTGATTTTCCGGACAGCGTTGAAAACGGCGGCTGTCTGGGTGCCGATATAAGCAGGGCAAAACTTGTGGCGGCAGTAAGTGATGAACTGCTGAAAATAGTCAACGGCTCTTACGGCGATTTTATAGACTATTACAGAAGCCGCAGCATCGTTATAGGCAAAAACATAAGATTTCTTGAAAACGGGGTATGGAAAGAGGCGAAAGCCGCAGGTGTTGATGATTTCGGCGGGCTGGAAATAATCCTGCCTGACGGTGAACTTCAAACACTGAGAAGCGGCGAAATAAGCATCAGAGAAATATGAAAACAAATTTCAGCATAAAATTTATAAATTTAAAATTTTTAAAAACAAAAAAAGGCAAATCATTAATTTCTGCGGCGGTGCTGCTGATAATCGGCGTCCTTTGCGCGGCAATCGTGCTTTCAGTTCGCTCCGCAGAAAAGCCGAATCTGTTTGAAACAAATGCTCAATATGTAGAAGGCATCGATGTTTCAAGCCACAACGGGCAGGTAAACTGGCAGTCGGTTGCAAACGCGGTTGATTTTGCTATAATCAGGATTGGCTACCGTGGCTACGGCACGGGAGCCGTTGTGGAGGACAGCCTGTTTGACAGCAATATGAGCGCCGCAAATGACGCCGGTATTCCGGCGGGAGTATATTTTTACTCCCAGGCTGTAACCAAGGAAGAGGCACGTGAAGAAGCCGAATTTGTGCTTGACGCACTAAAAGGATATGATGTTTATCTGCCTGTATTCATTGATTATGAATACGCGCACGGCAGTGAGGGGGAACTTACAGGAAGGCTTTATGACGCAAAGCTTTCCAAATCCGAGGCGGCTGAGATAATAAACGCTTTCTGCGAAAAGATAACACTCAGCGGCAGATATGCCGGAGTATATTCTTCCTCTTCTATGCTTAATCAGCACATAGACACTTCCCGGCTGAATGACGACCTTTACATATGGGTTGCCGATTATAATGAAACTGTCACATATCTTGGCGCGTACGATATATGGCAGTACACAAAAAGCGGCTCCTGCGATGGAGTCAACAGTAAGAGCGTTGATATGAACTACTGGTTCACCAACGGATAAACACTGAAAGGATGATTCAATGTCACTCACTAAAGGATTACGCTCGGCAGCTGCATTCCTGCTTGCTGCCATCATGGTATTCTCTTTCCCGGTATCCGCAATGGCGGTAACAACAAGCTATTCTAAATACACCGGAAAGACTTATACCCACAACGCAAAATTTGACGGCTATGACAGACACAACGGCATTGACGTGTCTTCTCACAACGGTGATGTAAACTGGCGGAGCGTTAAAAAAGACGGAATCGAATACGCCGTAATACGCACAGGCTTTACCGGTTACACAAAATCAAAGCACTCAATAAATGCTGACCCCAAGGCGGCAGAAAACATCGAAGGCGCAAAAGAGGCAGGTCTCCCCGTAGGCGTTTACTGGTATTCACAAGCGCTCAACGAGAGCGAAGCAAGAGCTGAAGCTCAGAAAACTCTTGAGATACTCGGCGATTACAATCTCGAGTTGCCTGTTTTCTTTGATTATGAATTTGCTAAGCAAGAAAACGGAAGACTTAATTCTGCGTGGGCAAACAAAACAATAACAAAAGCCCAGATGACTGCAAATGTACGCGCATTCTGCGAAGTTATTGAAAACGCAGGCTATGAAGCAGCTGTGTACGCAAACAAATCCTTCCTTACAGATCAGATTGACGGCGCGGCTCTTTCAAAAGGCTACAAAGTATGGCTTGCTCACTTCACAACAAAAACAGACTATTCAGGCGACTACTATATGTGGCAGTATACCGAAAGCGGTAAGGTAAACGGAATCAGCGGCGAAGTGGACTGTGATTTCATGTATCTGCCCAAGGGTGTTGAAGTAGGCACTGCAGTAAGAAACTTCAATGTTTACGCACGCGGCAACGGCGGCAAGGATCTTTACCTTGAATGGGATGAAGTTCACGGCGCAGACAGATATGAAATATATACAGTCTCACAAGGCAAGGAATATCTTAACGGCGAATCTTCCGAAAGCAAATACAAATTCACTAACCTTACTCCCACATGGGAATACGATGTAAAAGTAAAGGCATATAATCAGGATGATGAGCTTGTTGCAGAAAGCGGAATTTACAGAATCTGCGCAGGCAACGCGCCTGTAGAAAACATTAAGCTGACCAGAAATTCATCCTCAAGCGTAAAAATTTCATGGGATGCAACTTCAGGACACGGATATATTATTCAGTGGTCAAAGAGCAAGGACTTTTCATCATCAGCAGGCACTGCTACAATCAGTGGCTCAGGCACAACAAGCTACACGCTTAACATTGCAAATGCCAAGGATTACTATGTACGTGTAAGAGCATACAAGAATTTCAACGGCGGCACAGTAGTAGGCGATTTCTCTGAGGGCGTAAAGCTTGACCAGGCACTTTCTGCTCCGACATGGTATGACGTATACGCACGCGGCAACGGCGGCAAGGCACTTCATCTTGATTGGAACACCATTTCAAATGCAGACGGCTACAAAGTATATATCGTTTCAGGCGATAAGGAATACCTTAAAGGCGATGTAAAGGAAAGCAAATTCACTTTCACAGACTTCACTCCTTCATGGGAATACACCGTAAAGGTAGTTGCATACAACAAGTACAGCTCAGCTTCATCAAAGACAACTGTAGGCGCGGCACCCGCGGCTCCCACAGGACTTGATGTTGAAATGAACGGCAACACAATTAAAGCCACATGGGATGTTGCATCCTGCCACGGATATTACATTCAGTGGGCAACTGACGAGAGCTTTAAGAATGTTGTAGGCGGCGAATACATCAACGGCTCAGGAAGCACAAGCTACACTATAAAAGCAGACACTACACAGTCTTACTATGTAAGAGTAAGAACATGGAAGAACTACCAGGGCTCAATGCTTTACAGCGATTTCTCCGCTCCCGAAAAATCTATCGCAAAGCCTTCAGCTCCGACAGGATACAACGTATATGCACGCGGTAACGGCGGCAAATCGCTTTATCTTGAATGGAACGCTGATGCAAATGCGGAAGGATACAAAGTATATATCGTTTCAGGCGATAAGGAATACCTTAAAGGCGATGTAAAGGAAAGCAAGTTCACATTTACAGATCTTACTCCTTCATGGGAATACACCGTAAAAGTAGTAGCATACAACGACTACGGCTCTTCTTCATCAACAACAACCGTCGGAGCAGCTCCTGCGGCTCCCACAGGTCTTGAAGCAACATCAAGCGGCAGCACAATTAAAGCCACTTGGGACGTCGCATCCTGCCACGGATATTACATTCAGTGGGCAACAGACGAAAGCTTTAAGAATGTTGTAGGCGGTGAATATGTAAACGGTTCAGAAAGCACAAGCTATACAATCAAAAACATCAGTTCCTCACAAACATACTACGTAAGAGTGAGAACTTGGAAGAACTATGAGGGCTCAAAGCTTTACAGCGATTTCTCTGCTCCTGTTAAATCAGGCGCAAAACCGTCCGCACCTACATGGTACAACGTATATGCACGCGGCAACGGCGGAAAATCGCTTTATCTTGATTGGAACACCATTTCAAACGCAGACGGCTACAAAGTATATATCGTTTCAGGCGATAAGGAATACCTTAAAGGCGATGTAAAGGAAAGCAAGTTCACATTTACAGATCTTACTCCTTCATGGGAATACACCGTAAAAGTAGTAGCATACAACGACTACGGTTCTTCTTCATCAACAACAACCGTCGGAGCAGCACCTGCGGCTCCTACAGGACTTGAAGTTGAAATGAGCGGCAGTACAATCAAAGCTACATGGGACGTTGCATCATGCCACGGATATTACATTCAGTGGGCAACTGATAAAGACTTTAAGAACGTTGTAGGCGGTGAATTTGTAAACGGCTCAGGAAGCACAAATTACACAATAAATGTTGACGGTTCAAAAACTTACTACGTAAGAGTAAGAACTTGGAAGAACTATCAGGGCTCAAAACTTTACAGTGATTTCTCTGCTCCTGAAAACGTAACTGTAAAATAAATCAGAATAATCCCAAACAAAAAAGCGGCCCGGCATGCCTCAGGTATGCCGGGCTGTTTCAATATCAAAGAAAAAACGGCGGGACTGATAAACAGTCTGCGCCGTTTCTTTATTAAAACATTTGATTTTATTTCATGTTTTTATATGGCTTTTTCTTATCTACCCATCCCTCTTTGTTTACCTGCCTTGCGCGGGCAACAGAAAGCGCTTTTTCGGGCACATTATCAGTAATTGTTGAGCCTGCCGCCGTAAACGCATAATCGCCTATCTCCACAGGAGCCACAAGATTTGTATTGCAGCCTATAAACGCGCCGTTGCCTATCTTGCAGCGGTGCTTGTTTTTGCCGTCATAGTTAACAGTAACCGTGCCGCATCCGAAGTTTACGTTGCTTCCCACATCGCTGTCTCCTACATAGGTAAGGTGAGCGCACTTTGTGCCCTCTCCCATCACGGAATTCTTAATCTCAACAAAGTTGCCGATATGCACTTTTTCCCCTACAACGCTGTTTGCTCTTATTCTTACAAACGGGCCGCAGTCGGCTCCGTCCTTAACTTCACTGTCCGTTACCTGGGTATTGTTCAGTTCAACGCCGTTTCCGATTTTTGAATCCTTGATATAGCTGTTTGGCCCTATAACGCAGTTTTCACCTATCTCGGTCTTGCCGCGAAGAATAGTTCCCGGAAGAATAGTGGTACCCTTGCCTATTTTTACGTCTGCGCCTATCATAACTCCGTCAGTACACGGAATATCAACGCCGTTAAGCATATGCGCGTCATTTATATTGCGGCGCATAATGTTATTGAGTATGTTGAGCTGTTTTCTGTCGTTAGCGCCGAGCACGGATTCGTTGTTTTCACACACATAGGCGCCTGCGTTTTTGCCCTGCCCAAGCAGTATTGCAAGGCTGTCTGTAAGGTAATACTCATTCTGAGCGTTGTTGTTAGTAATATTATCAAGAGCGTAAAGAAGATCATTACCGGCAAACCAGTAAGTTCCTGCGTTTGACTCATTTATCTTCTTTTCTTCTTCGTTTGCATCCTTGTGCTCAACTATGCACAAAAGCCTGCCGTTTTCATCTCTTTTTACATGGCCTATTCCGTTTGTATCCTCTACTATTGCTGAAATAAGCGTAATCGCATTTGCGTTTTCCTTATGATAGTCATAAGCGCAGTTAATAGTGCCTGCGTCCATAAGAGGGCCGTCACCGTTGAGTATCAGTATATCATCGTCCCTGTGCTTTTCAACAAAACTGCGCGCGCACATTACTGCGTGTCCCGTTCCGAGCTGAGGATTCTGATAAGCGGACTCTACTCCATCGAGCAGATAAGCCTCAACTATCTCGTGCTTATAACCTGTAACAACGCAGATTTCCTCGCACCCTGCCTCTTTTACGGCTTTTATAACGTAATAGAGCATCGGCTCAAAAAGCACTTCACACATAACCTTGGGCATATCAGATTTCATTCTGGTGCCCTTGCCGCCGGCAAGAATAATCGCGCATTTCATATAAAAAAACCTCTCTTTTTTTGGTGTCTACTACATTATGCACTAAAAGCGGGGTTATTTCAATATCATTTTTCACTAATTTAGGAAAATATAACAACTGCATAAAAAAATATTTGTATTTTAATTTATTATATGCTATAATACTAGCACAATATACCGGCAAAAATTGTATATCTTTATTCACCGCCGGTAATTTAATTAAAAAAATATGGGAGGTACTCATTACTATGAGCCACAAGTATGTTTATTTGTTCTCTGAGGGCGATGAAACCATGAGAGAACTCCTTGGCGGCAAGGGCGCCAATCTTGCGCAGATGACAAGACTGGGCATGCCTGTTCCCCAGGGCTTCACAATCTCTACCGAAGCCTGCACCCGTTATTACGAGGACGGCAAGGTTATCGCTCCCGAAATCGAGGCTGAGATTTATGAATATCTTGCCAAGATTGAAAAGATCAATGAAAAGAAATTCGGCGATCCCGAATGCCCGCTTCTTGTTTCCGTTCGTTCAGGTGCGCGCGCTTCAATGCCCGGCATGATGGACACTATCCTCAACCTTGGTCTTAACGATGAGGTTGCAGAGGGCCTTATCAAGGGCAATCCGGATCCTTCATTCGCACGTTTCGTTTATGACTCCTATCGTCGTTTCATCCAGATGTTCTCAGACGTTGTTATGGAGCTTTCAAAGAAAAAGTTTGAGGTTATCATTGATGAACTCAAAGCTAAGAAAGGCGTAACTTACGACGTTGAGCTTGATACAGACGATATGAAAGAGCTTGTTAAACTCTTCAAAGAGTTCTACAAGAGCGAAAAAGGCGTTGACTTCCCCACAGATCCTAAGGAGCAGATGATGGAGGCTGTTAAAGCCGTATTCCGTTCATGGGACAACCCGCGTGCAAACGTATACCGCCGTATGAACGACATTCCTTATTCATGGGGCACAGCTGTTAACGTTCAGCCGATGGTATTCGGTAACCTCAACATGAAATCAGGCACAGGCGTTGCCTTCACACGTAACCCCGCAACAGGTGAAAAAGGCCTTTACGGTGAGTACCTCATCAACGCTCAGGGTGAAGACGTTGTTGCCGGTGTTCGTACTCCTTCCCCGATCTCAAAGCTTCAGGAAGAGATGCCCGAGGTTTACGCTCAGTTCCATGACATCGCAATGAACCTTGAAAATCACTACAAAGATATGCAGGATATGGAGTTCACCATTGAAAACGGCAAGCTCTATATGCTTCAGACCCGTAACGGCAAGAGAACTGCCGCAGCCGCTCTCAAGGTTGCAGTTGATCTTGTTGACGAAGGCATGATCGATGAGAAAGAAGCTGTTCTCCGTGTTGAGCCGAAGCAGCTTGACGCTCTTCTTCATGACCAGTTTGACGCAGCTGCTCTTAAAGCTGCTACTCCTATCGGAAAGGGTATTGCCGCTTCTCCCGGTGCTGCCTGCGGTAAAGTTGTATTTACTGCTTCGGACGCTAAAGAGTGGGCAGAAAAAGGCGAGAAAGTTGTTCTTGTTCGTCTTGAAACCTCTCCTGACGATATCGAAGGCATGGTATCTGCTGAAGGTATCCTTACAGTTCGCGGCGGTACAACATCTCACGCTGCGGTTGTTGCTCGTGGTATGGGTACTTGCTGTGTATCCGGCTGCGGCGAAATCGCAATGCATGCAGACGAGAAATACTTTGAACTCGGCGGCAAGAGATATAACGAAGGCGATTATATTTCAATCGACGGTTCTACAGGTAATATCTACGGCGAAGCTATCCCCACAGTAAGCGCTTCAATCAGCGGCGACTTCGGCCGTTTCATGGCATGGGCAGACAGCTACCGTAAGCTTAAAGTAAGAACAAACGCAGATAACCCGAGAGATACTGCTCAGGCTCTTAAATTCGGCGCAGAAGGCATCGGCCTTTGCCGTACAGAGCATATGTTCTTTGAGGGCGACAGAATTAAGTCAATCCGCAAGATGATCGTTGCAAAAGACGCTGAATCACGCGAGGCTGCTCTTAATGAGATTCTTCCTCTTCAGCAGGGTGACTTTGAGGCTATGTATAAAGAGCTCAACGGTCTTCCGATGACTATCAGATTCCTTGATCCTCCGCTTCACGAGTTCGTTCCTACAAAGGATGACGAGATTGCAGAGCTTGCAGGCGAGCTTAACATGAGCACCAAGGAACTCAAAGAGATCTGCGATTCTCTTCATGAGGCTAACCCGATGATGGGTCACCGCGGACTTCGTCTTGCAGTTACCTATCCTGAAATTGCAAAGATGCAGACAAAGGCTGTTATCCGCGCTGCTATCAATGTTTCTAAGGAAACAGGCGTTAAGATTGAGCCCGAAATCATGATCCCGCTTTCATGCGATTCTAAGGAACTCAAGTATGTTAAGGACATCGTTGTTGAGACTGCTGATGCTGAGATTGCAGCTGCAGGCGTTGAAATGAAGTATGAAGTTGGTACAATGATCGAAATCCCGCGTGCTGCTCTTACAGCAGGCGATATTGCTAAGGAAGCTCAGTTCTTCTGCTTCGGTACAAACGATCTTACTCAGATGACATACGGCTTCAGCCGTGATGACGCAGGCAAGTTCCTTGAGTCATATTATGATGCTAAGATCTTTGAATCAGATCCGTTCCAGAAGCTTGACACAGTAGGTGTCGGCAGCCTTATGAAGATGGCTGTTGCAGCCGGTAAGGCAACCCGTCCTGACCTCCACTGCGGTATCTGCGGTGAGCACGGCGGCGACCCGAGCTCAGTTGAGTTCTGCCACGAGATTGGTCTTGATTATGTATCTTGCTCACCTTTCCGTGTTCCGATCGCTCGTCTTGCAGCAGCACAGGCAGCTATCAAAAGTAGGGAGGCTTAATCTTTCCTTTGATTTACCGCTGTCTTTTGAGCAGGCGGCAGCCTATCGAAAGGCGAACGGGCAGTATGTTCGTAAAAATCAATGGAGGGAAACAACCATTACAGCGTTGATAGACCTTGAATAGAAACTAAATGAAGATAAGCGTATCATTAGAGATAGTGATACGCTTATTTTTTTACCAAGATTGCACATTTGAGCTGCTTTCCATTCCTACATATAATGAAAGTGAAGAAACGGAGGTGGCTTGTATGAGAGAAAAGAAATTCCACATTTATCTGGATAGCCATGAAAGGACAATCCTGCTACATAGCCTTGTGGAACTGAAAAATCAGCTCCTTGCACAAGGCAGATATGCGGACTGCGTTGACGAACTGATTTTTAAGGTTACGGGCGCACCGCTGAAAAAACTCAAAGTACAACACGATTGCGGGAGGGTATGATGGATGGCATAGAATTTAAAGAACTGTTCAAGGTGGCTGTGGAAACACTGAGGGAAAAGACAATTACTCCGCTGTTGGAAGCAGACGCAACCTATCAGGAGGACTCTGATAATGAGGGGATTGCGGAAATGCACTATCTCCAGTTGGATTTGACAGAGGAACAGCGGGAAGTCTGTAACCGCCTGCTTGAGTGCCGGGACAAGCAAGATATTGAGTATGCTACCCACGCATATATCGCAGGGCTGTATGACGCTTTTCAGATAATGGCGGTACTGTTCCCTGATAAGTGGGATACAGACGATATACGGGAACTGCTTACAGCGAAAGTCAACAACTGAATATTGAGGATTTTACATAGCCGATTGGTATCAAAGCCAGTCGGCTTTTTTGCGTTCTGCGGAACTTTACATAGCCACCCTGACAAAGTGGCTAAATTTATGCGAAAGGAGGACGCATCTATGTCAAACTGCAAAGTGATTGCTCTGACCAACCAGAAAGGCGGTGTCGGAAAGACCACCACAGCGGTCAATCTGGGCGTGGGACTGGCACAGCAGGGGAAAAAGGTGCTGCTCATCGACGCCGATGCGCAGGCAAACCTTACAATGGCTTTGGGATATAACCGTCCTGACGACCTGCCAAATACCCTCTCCACCGTGATGCAGGACATCATCGACGATAAGACGGTTGATGTCTCGCAGGGGATTATCCATCATAAAGAAGGCGTTGACCTTATCCCGTCCAACATTGAGCTGTCCGGTCTGGAGGTAAGGCTGATCAATGCCCTGAGTCGAGAGAGTGTTCTGAAAACCTATGTGAATGAGGTCAAAAGGAATTACGACTTTGTGCTGATTGACTGTATGCCGAGTTTGGGAATGATAACCATTAATTCTCTGGCGGCGGCTGACAGCGTGGTTATCCCGACGCAGCCCCACTATCTTTCTGCAAAAGGTCTGGAGCTGTTGCTTCGCACGGTGTCAAAGGTCAGGCGGCAGATAAACCCCAGACTGCGGATTGACGGTATCCTGATGACGATGGTCATGCCACGGACAAATATCTCAAAAGACATCATCTCATCTGTTAAGAGCGCATACGGACAGAAAATCAGGGTGTTTGATACACAGATACCCCACTCCGTCCGTGCTGTGGAAGCCACCGCAGAGGGCAAGAGTATTTTTGCCTATGACAAAGGCGGTAAGGTTGCCGCTGCCTATGAGCAATTCGCAAAGGAGGTGGTAGAGATTGGCGAGAAGCAGAGAAAACAAAATCGGGCTGACCGCTTACGATGACCTCTTTGAAACAGACGAAAGTCGTGCGGAGAAAAGGCTTGAGAAAATTCAGATTGTCCCTGCAAGTGAGGTCTTTCCATATGAAAGACAGCCTTACTCAGTAAAAAGGGTAACAAAAGACCTCGTAAGGCTTATGGACAGCATCGGGCGCAGAGGGATTGAAGACCCTTTGATTGTACGACCACGGGAAAAAGGCGGCTATGAGATTATATCTGGACATCGGCGGAACTACTGTGCAGAGGTTCAGGGTATTCCAGACCGTCCCGTTATCGTCCGTAATTATTCAGATGATGAGGCGGATATTCTTGTTGCGGATTTTAATATCACACGGGAGGAACTGTTACCGTCTGAAATCGCAAAGGCATATAAACTGCGTTATGATGCTATGAAGCGTCAGGGACATCGGACGGATTTAACTTCTGGGCAAATTGCCCAAAAGTTAGGAGGACAGTCCGCAAGACAACAGTTAGCCGATATTGTAGGCAAGACGGAGGATGAGGTAAGGCGTTATCTCAGGTTAAATGAGCTGATACCAGAAATCCTCAAGATTGTCGATGACGGTCTGATGAAAATACGCCCTGCTTCTGACATTTCCTATCTGAAAACAGAGGAACAGATGTGGCTATATCAGTGCATTGACAGTGAAGTATGCACTCCGTCAGTAGCCCAAGCGATTAGGTTGAAAGAACTTAGTAAGCAAGGGAAACTGACCGAATGTGAAGTATTGGCGATTATGCAGGAGGAAAAGCCAAACCAGAGGGAAAAGCCTGCTTTCCGTGATGAACGGATCACGAAGCTCATCCCTAAGACTGTCCCCAAAGGGCAGGAAACCGACTTTGTGGTCAAGGCGTTGGAGTTCTACAACCGACACTTGCAGCGGAGCAAAGACCGTGAACGATAGCCACACACCGAGGGCGAGGTCTGTCCATTGGAGGATAGCCATTTTTTCGCTTCCCCCTCTCCACACCTCTCCCCCTTCACTACTGCCAGTTACTGTCCGAAGAAAGAACACTATTAAGCTGTCATCAGGCGGCTTTTTCTCGGTCAGTCAGGCACATTCAATCAAAATCAGGAGGTAACTATGAAATTCCCTAAATTATTCAAAAGGGCTGCGGCTGTTTTAATGGCTGCGGTCACAACGCTGTCCGTACTGCCTGCGACCACGGCGTTTGCTGCGGGAGATATAGGCACGATTTCCTTTACCCACACTTACGACAGGAATGGGAACGCCATACGGTACAATTCCAGTGATGTATTCGACGGATATACCGCAGGAGGCGCAGGAAAATACCATTACCGCATGTATGTGGATGGCGATACAGCGTTCTGTATTCAGCCGGGAGTCCCGTTAAGGACGGGAAACACTTTGAAGAAAAATTCCTCAGAGACTTGGAACGCCCTCTCCGCCAACCAGAAAAAAGCGGTGGGGCTTGCCCTGCTCTATGGGTATCAGGGCAACCGGGGCAGCCTTCCCGGCAGTGACGATGAAAAGTGGCTTGCTACGCAAGCTCTTGTGTGGGAGTTTGTGACGGGCTGCAGGGAGTCCACAGGCTCCTATCAGCAGACAAGCCAGAAGATCTACAATGTGAACTTTGGCTCGAATTACCCCAACAGCGGCGCTGTGGAGGTCTACAACCAGATCGTGTCCCTGATGGGCAGGCACAATACCATACCGAGCTTTATGTCGGGCGGTGCGAATGACATCACAAAAGAGCTTTCCTATCAGGACGGGAAATACACGCTGACCCTGACCGATAAGAACGGTGTGCTGTCTGAGTATTCCTTTGCTTCTTCCGACAGTAAGGTAAGCGTTGCGAAGTCCGGCAATCAGCTCATCATCACATCGGAGACTGCCTTTGACGGATCGGTGCGTATTACCGCCACAAGGAGTAATGTGCCGACGGTCAGCAGCAGCGCAAAGATGATCGCCTATGGCGACCCGAACCTGCAGGATGTAGTGACGGGCGTGGAAAATGCCGACGCTGTGCGGGCATACCTGAATGTGGAGACGCCCACTGGCACGATTGCCCTGAAAAAAACTTCCGAGGATGGCGTGGTTGCGGGCATCTCCTTTGTCATCAAGGGCGAAAAGAACTTTAACAAGACTGTTACCACGGACGAGAATGGCAACATTACCGTGGAGGGCTTGTTCCCCGGCACTTACACCGTGACGGAGCAGTCCATCGACAAATATGAGCCGCAGGAAACCCAGACTATCACGCTTATCGGTGGAAAGACTACCACGGTCAATTTCAATAACACCTTGAAGCGTGGCAGCCTTGAGGTGGTAAAGACTTCCGAGGACAGCCTTGTGGAAGGCGTGACCTTCCATTTGTACGGGACTTCCTTAAGCGGGCTTGCGGTGGATGAGTACGCTGTGACCGATGCCAATGGAGTGGCAAGATTTGAGAATGTCCTTATCAGCGGCAATACCCCGTATGTCCTTGAGGAAGTGGATACCGCTGTCCGCTATGTCGTTCCCGCATCCCAGACCGCACCCATTGAATGGAACAAGGTCACGGAGCGCAGCTTTACCAACATCCTCAAGAAATTCAATGTGACCGTGACAAAGACCGATGCGGAAACGGGAACGCCGCAGGGCGACGCTTCCCTTGCGGGCGCAGTTTACGGTATCTATAAAGGCGAGGAACTGATTGACACTTACACCACGGACGAGAACGGGCAGTTCACCACCGACTATTATGTGTGCGGCGATGACTGGAGCATCCGTGAAATCAGCCCGTCTGAGGGATATTTGCTCGATGAGACAATCCACCATGTGGGCGCAGAGCCGGAGCTTTACACGGTGGAACGAAATAGCACGAAAAATGATGTGAATGAGCAGGTCATCAAAGGAAATATCGCCATCATCAAGCACACGGATGACGGGGAAACCCAGATTGAGACACCCGAAGAAGGCGCAGTTTTTGAAGTCTTTTTGAAATCCGCAGGCAGCTATGGGGACGCAAAGGAAAGCGAGCGTGACATCCTGACCTGCGATGAGAACGGTTTTGCCCAGACAAAAGACCTGCCTTATGGTATCTATACCGTGAAGCAGACTTCTGGATGGGAAGGTCGTGAGCTGATGAAGCCATTTGATGTGTTTATCAATTCTGACGGTCAGACCTACCGCTATTTGATCAATAACGCCAACTTTGAGAGCTATATCAAGATCGTGAAAAAGGACGCCGAAACGGGCAACACCATCCCCTATGCCGGGGCAGGCTTCCAGATTTATGACCCCAATGGCGAGCTTGTGACGATGACCTACACCTATCCCGAAGTGACGACCATTGACACCTTCTATACCACAGCGGACGGCGACCTTATCACGCCCCAGACTCTGGAATATGGGAAAGGATATTCTCTTGTAGAGGTGCAGGCTCCGTATGGATATGTGCTGAACTCCGAGCCAGTCTATTTTGATGTGGTGCAGGAGAACTCCGATGAGGAAAGCGGCATCACAATCATAGAAGTGGTACGGGAAAATGTAGCGCAGAAAGGTACGATTACCGTGGAAAAGACAGGCGAGGTATTCTCAACCGTATCAGGCGACAAGGGGCTGTATCAGCCGATCTTTTCCGCCAGTGGGCTTGAGGGAGCTGTCTATGAGATTACTGCAGCCGAGGACATCTATACTCTGGACGGGACACTCAGGGCTTCTAAAGGCGAAGTCGTAGACACGATTACCACAGGTGCGGACGGTACAGCAAAGAGCAAGGAGCTATATCTTGGCAGATATGAAGTCAGGGAAACCAAAGCCCCGTATGGAATGGTGCTGAACGGGGAAACGCATACGGTGGAGCTTGTGTACGCAGGTCAGGAGGTTGCGGTCACAGAAACTTCCACGAGCTTCTACAATGAGAGACAGAAAGTGGAAATCGACCTCATCAAGAGCCTTGAGGTGGACGAAGCCTATGGCGTGGGCAATAACGGGGAAATCTTTGATGTTTCCTTTGGGCTTTACGCTGCGGAGGAACTGACAGCCGCCGACGGTACTACAATTCCCGTTGACGGTCTGATTGAGGTCATTACTCTTGACGAGAACGGTCACGGGAAAGCTATCAGCGACCTGCCGATGGGCAGCTACTATGTGCAAGAAATCAGCACGAACTCCGCTTATCTGAAAGACGATACCAAATACCCTGTTGTCTTTGAGTACGCAGGTCAGGAAACTGCAATGGTGTCCATCACTGCCAATGAGGGCGAAGCCATTGAAAATGACCTGATCTATGGCTCAGTCAGCGGCAAGAAGTATGATGAGGACGGGAACGCTTTAGGCGGTGCGCTCATCGGTATCTTTAAGACGGGTACGGAAGAATTTACAGCCGAAACAGCAATCCAGACGACCACATCAGCCGATGACGGTAGTTTTTCTTTTGAGAAAGTGCCTTACGGGACTTGGCTGATCCGTGAGATTGAAAGCCCGACAGGTTTTGTACTCTCCGATGAGGAGATCCCCGTGACCATTGGCAGCGTGGACGAAGTTGTGGAAGTCGAGCTTGTCAATGAGTTCATTACGGGCAGCATCGAGTTGACAAAGGTGGACGAGGACTATCCCGACAACAAGCTGACGGGTGCGGTCTTTGAAGTCTATGCTGACAAGAACGGGGACGGGAAACTGGACGATGGCGATGAGCTTTTAGGAGAAATGGCGGAGCTTGGCGATGGCGTGTACCAGATGAGTGACCTGCGCTATGGCAAGTACCTTGTCCGTGAGACAAAAGCTCCCGAAGGCTTCCTGCTCGATACCAATGTCTATCCTGTATCCATAGAGGAAGATGGGAAGATTTATACAGTGGAGAATGAGGCAGGCGTCGGCTTTATCAACGCAGCCCAGAAAGGCTCTTTAAAGATTGTCAAGACTTCCTCTGACGGTAAGGTGGAGGGCTTCTCTTTCCGGGTGACGGGCAAAGATTATGACCAGACCTTTACAACTGATGCCAATGGCGAAATCTTCATTGAAGGCTTGCGCATTGGCGAATACACCGTGTCCGAGGTTAACGACGATGCGTCCGCAGGCTATATCCTGCCCGCCGAAAAGCAGGCAACCGTCAAGACGGATGCCACGACCATCGTGGAGATGCACAATGAGCTGAGGGAAACCCCGAAAACGGGCGATGACTTCAATCCTGCGCTCTGGGCAGGTCTGGCGGCTGTTTCCGTGATCGGCGCAGGCGTTTTAGGATTTGTTGGCTTTAAGAACAGAAAGAAAAAGGAGGACTAAGGAATGGATGCTAAGACCATCATTGCCATCGTGCTTGTGGCGTTTATCGTAGGCGCAGCCATATGGCTCAATATCCGTAACAAAAAGAAGAAGTAAGTGCGAAAGGGGCGGCGTTTTCATGCCGCCCCTTTCCCATATATGGAGGTCAGAAATGAGATACCTGAAAAGTATTGAGGGGAAAGTCAGGACGATTTTGGAGCGCAATCAGGACGCCCGGAATGACGATATGGTGCTGTACCTCGTCCTGTGCAATGCCTGCCTGAAAGATGCGGGGGCTTTGCCCCTTGCGGAGATTATGACGCAGTACAAATATCTGGGGCTTCCGAGCTTTGAGAGCGTCAGCAGGACAAGGCGAAAGCTGCAGGCACGGTATCCAGAGCTTGCGGGAAGCCATCCTGTCAGAAAAAAGCGCAGCACAGGCGAACACGATTACCGCAGATACGCCAAAGAATAAGGAGGCTGCCTATGGAGGAAGAAAAACGCATCAATGGCGGTTATGAAATCATGGAGCGTTGTACGATCGGGAACAACGAGCTTGTCATCGGTCATAACGCCAAAGCCCCCAACCCGTATGTGTGTTGGTATTGCAAGGACGGATCGAATTATTTCTGGGGATATTACTGCAATCAGCTATCCGAAGCAAGGGAAAAGCTGATGGAGCGATACCAGAAAGAGTGCCACATGCCCTATAACAATCCCCCGTCCCAGAAAATAAAAAGCGGGGATGACCGTGAGCGATAAGAAACGATATGACTGTACGACCTGCCCTTATCCCCGATATAAGGACGGGTCTGTTATCTTCTGCGATGTGTGTATGCGCAGGATTTTAGACGAGCAGAAAGCAAAAAAGAAAGGAAAGCAAAGGGATGAGTGAAGAAAAACGGATGGTCGGCTCTTATGAGGTAGAGCAGAGCATCTTTATCGGAGAAAAAGAAGTGCTGTTTGGCGTCAGCCAAAAGGAGGAACACCCCTTTATGGTCTGCTATTGCGATTATAACAATCCCCTCTCCGCCCCGTGGTACACGGAGGCGGTCGGGACGGATGACTATCTGGAAGCAATGGAGCTTTTCTGTGACCGAGTGCAGGCGCAGATTGTCCTGACCCGCAGTGAGCAGGAGAAATTTAAGTTTGATAAAACACCGTTTACCGCCGCTGACTGTATCCCGGATAAGAAAAGCGAGAGCATCATCGGGAAAGTCGTTGTGATTGACGCAGAGCCGAAACGGTATGAATACCAACACGCCGCCTATCAGCTCATCCTTGCCGATGGCGGCAACGGTGCGTCCGGCGGCAGAGGTCAGGCAGTCTTTGGCACTTGTCTTGCCACAGGCGAGCGCAGCCGATGGGAACGCTATGATGTCCTCGGAGAAATCCGCCCGGAGCGTATGCCGCAGTGGGCGAAGGAAGCCCTGCACACTATAAAAAATCAGGAAAAGGCGAAAAAGCCCCACAGCAGGGAGGAACGCTGATATGGAGATACGTCCCCTGACCCTATCCGAACAGAAATACACCTATGCCCAGAGTACGCAGATCAGTGGGCAGACGGGAAATATCGGGCATCTCCGTGGCGACTTTGCCCATTCCGGCTATGGTTTTTATACCACTTGGTTTGACAACCGGGCGCAATGGAAAACAGACGAGTTCAAATCCGGGCTTGACGCAGTCATCAACAGGCTGCGTGAGGATAAGATGCCCCTGCACAACCGCTATGATATGGCTGACTTTTGCAGGCGGCATAAAGACAGTGCCTTTCCGGGGAATTACTGCACGGAGTATGGTTTCCGTGTGGATACGGAAAAACATGCTTTCCTCTTGCGGTGCAACCCCTCAAAGGGCGATTACAATTTTTACTGTTTCTGCTATGTGAAGGACTGGCTTGACAGGCATATCGAAAAAGCTGAGCAGGGTATCCGCTTTATCGACCCCCATTACAAGGAGCTGTTTCGCATCCCTGATGGCGGGAAGATCGTCATCACGACCTCGTGGGGAGAAAAGATGGAGCGCATCTGCCGCTTTATTGACGAGTACCATACGGAAATCGGCGGCAACCTCTACCATATCTGCGAGTTTGCCGAGCGTATGGCACACAACGGGGCGACTTATGAACCGAAACAGACCGATGCAACGCCCCGGAAAGGAGCAAAACACAAAGACTATGAACGATAAGGAGGATGGAAAAATGGCAGTCAACCCGAAAGCCATCAAAGTCTTGAATAAAGTCTTGGATGCCGGATTTACTGACGAGAAAGCCATTGCCGCCATGACGATTGACGACATTTTGAAGATGCCGGGCGTTACGGTTGCGGACATCGGTATTATCAATGAGCTGCAGAAAAGCATTAAGGCGAACAAGGTCATTTCCTTTCTGGGAGGTGGCGGTCAGTGAGTACGGAGTTGATCAACCGTATTGCTATTAAAAATTCAGAACGATAAGGAGGTGCGGATCAATGGCTGCGAAGTATCAGCTCATCACGGAGCTGTATCAGCGTACAAGCGCAGGGATTGCCAGAAATGCGCAGGCGTGGCAGGGCTTTTTGGCTTCTGCCTGCCGCAATTATAAGTGCCGCTTTGACGAGCAGGTTTTGATTTATGCGCAGCGTCCAGACGCTACCGCTGTCGCTAAACTGGAGACTTGGAATACCATGTTCCGGCGATGGGTCAACAAGGACAGCAAGGGCATCGCTGTATTCGACCCGAAGGGGCGCAGGAATACGCTGAAATACTATTTTGATATTTCCGATACCCACGAGGGCTATTATGGCAGCCGCCCCGTTCCCATCTGGCAGATGGATGAGCGATACGAGCAGGCTGTTATCGAAAGACTCTCCGACCGATTTGGGGAAATTGAGGGAAACGACCTCGCTTCTGCCCTGATGGAGACGGCGAAAAATGCTGTGGAGGATAACCTGCCCGACTATCTGGCGGAGCTTAAAAACTGGAGAAAGGACAGCTTTTTAGAAGAACTGGACGACCTCAATCTGGAGGTCAGTTACAGGCGACTTGCCGAAAACAGCGTTGCTTTTATGCTGTTTACCCGTTGTGGTCTGGATACGGAACTGTTTTTTGAACGGGAGGACTTTGCGGACATCATCAATTTCAATACGCCCGCCACCATCAATGCCATAGGCATTGCCACAAGCGATATAGCGGAAATGGCACTGCGTGAGATCTCCCAGACCATCCGAACTATACAATTAGAGGAAAGACAGCAAAACCGTACATTTGCAGACCTCGGACGTAGCCGATATGATAGGAGCAGGAAGCAACCTGAAAGGAGCGATGATAATGAACGAAATCACTTACAGCAGGGAGGGCGATTATCTTATTCCCGACCTCACATTACCGACCGAGCCAGAAATTCCGCTTGGCAGATACGCTATGATGCACCGGGATTATCTGGAACACCACAGACGGGTAACTTATCTCAATCTGCTGACCTCGAACAGCCTGAACCGTCATTTGCACGAAGTGGAACAGACCGCACTGGCGAGGTTGGAGCTTCTGACGAAGCAGCTTTGCAGGGAGCAGGGCGTGACCGAGGAATTGAAAGAGAAAGCGCCGATGCAGTGGATCGGGCTGATGAACAACATCCGCAGTCAGGCGGAGGAAGTCATCCTGAACGAACTGATTTACGCCTGACACCGCAGGAAACAGAGCCTTCCGGGGACGGTCAGGAAAGCGTTGCCAATGAGGAAGAAGTCAGGGCAAATCTACCCACCGTAGAAGAACAGATGGACGCAATAGCGCAGGCAGAGGACGAAGCATCCTCTGCCTTTTCTATTTCACAGGAGGATATAGATGATGCTCTCCAAAGCGGCAGCGGATATACGGACAGCAAATACCGCATCTACCGCCAACTAACCCATAGCGGGGATAAGAAAGAAAATATTGCGCTGTTAAAGGAGAGCTATGGGAACGGTGGCGGCAGCTATACTTTTCCCGATGGCGTCAGCGGTCACATCACATACCGGGGCAACGGAATTACTCTTGACCGAAGCGACAGCGACCAAGTGATTACCCTGAGTTGGTCTAAGGTGGAAAAGCGTCTGCAGGAACTGATTAGGGCTGACCGGTACCTCAATCCGAAAGAAAAAGACCATTATATTGATTATCTGGAGCGTATTGAAGCCCCACAGTATGAGGTGGACACCCAGAGGAAAATGGCAAGGCAGCGTTTTATCGAAAGCAAACGGGAACTGCCCCCTGCGGATAAGCGTGACAGCCTTGCCCTGCGGCTTTCTGATTTTATCCGTGACCTTGACTGGTACGAAAAAGACCTGCTTAATGAAGTGAGCCGCCCCGATCTTGCCGATATGACTGAGGCACAGATGGAGCAGGCTCTTTCAGAGCCTTCCACCGTGCAAAACCTTATCGACTTCCTTACTCTGGTACAGCGGAAAACTTCCAGTGTTTACAGCCGCAGCAACGGGTATCGGTTTTCACAGGAATTGACGGAGCTGCACCCCGTCCGTTATGTGTTCCATGAGGATGACCGGGTATTCCTCGGCGCAGATGAATATGAGATCATGGCGTTCTCCGAGGACGCTGTTTCTTTGCGGAATGTGGAGTTCCCGCTGTTTGGCAAGGAAATGAGCCGGATAGATTTTGAGGAAAAACTCAGGGAAAACCCCGCCAACGATCATCTGAAAGTCATCGTGACTGAGAGCCAGAAAAGAGAGACGCCTGCCGAAAAACAGCCGGACAGCCTTACTTTCTCCATTGGCTTTTCCGAACATCCTGCCTTTTACGACCGGGAACTGAATGACCGCTATACGGATTTGAGCTTTGCACTTGGAAACCGACTGCTCGGTATTCTGGACGAAAAACAGCACCGGGAAAGGCAGGATGAAAGCAAGTCTGTCGGTTGGTATCACAAGACAGACTTTGCGATCAAGGCAGTTATTGATGGCGAGGAATTTAACTACGACGGTCGCTTTGACATTGGCGACGGCGAAGGCGATCTGATTGCCCATATCCGAAATTTCTATGAATACTCTCTCTCCCCGGACTGCCCGTTCATCCCGGAATGGAAACGGCAGGGCGAGGATTACTACCGGGAGCATATGGAAAGCCTGCGGTGGGGACGGGATGTGTTCATCCCCTATCTGGAGCAGCATACCAAACTGACCCCAGAGGACGAAAAGCTCCTTGCCGAGATTATGGAAACAGAGGGCGAATGGTTCAGAGTCCCAGAGGATAAGGAAAACGACCTTGCGGGGCGACTGGCGGACTTTATCGAGGATGTTGACCCATACGGGTATCAGGATGCTCTTGAGATTGGAGAAACCAAAGAAGACGCTATCAGAAAAATCAGGGACGACTTGGGAAACCCGGAGTATGTGCAGTCCATGATGCAGGAGCTTTCTGAGTGGGCGGATGAACTGGACGACGCTGAAAAGAAGGAAACCTGCCGAAAGCTCATAGACGGATTGACCGCCCTTGCGCCGGAACAGCCGACCAATGACGATCTGATCGGAACAGAACTTACGATAGACAACCGCCGCTACCGCATTGAAAGTGTGGGAAAAATCAGCGGCGACGTGTCCCTGCGTGACATCACATTCCAAAACGAGGCGGGCTTCCCCGTCAACCGGGTGGAGAAAATCAGTTATATCCGAAGAATATTGGAGCAGGCACAGCCGCAGGAAGAATGGATGCGGCAGGCAAAAGACCTGATCGACACATTTGTCCGTGAGGAATACGACACGGATGAGGGGGCGGATTACCATGACCTGTCCCGTGTAGATCTTGCTTATACAACTACTTCTGATAATGTGCATGAGTTGCAAATCAGTGCAGACCTGCTTCATTTCAGACTGGACACCTATATCGACAATCGTCTGTCTGTGAGTAAACAGTACCAAAGCCTTGAGGATATGGTAAAAAATTGCCTGCCTGATCTGGATTTTGACGAGTTGGTTTCCGATGCGGAAATGCAGGCTGAGGCGCTGGAACAGAAAGAAGCGCAGGCACAGTTACCGCCCGAAAAAGAAAAAACAGAAACGCCTGCCGAACTGCGCAGGAATTACCGCATTACCGATGACGCTTTAGGTGTTGGAAGCGCAAAAGAAAAGTTCCGCAATAACATGGCGGCGATCCGCCTTTTGCATGAACTTCAGATTGAAAACCGCCTTGCCACGCCGGATGAGCAGGAAGTCCTTTCAAAATATGTAGGATGGGGCGGGCTTTCTATGGCGTTTGATGAGCATAATGTGGCATGGGCGGCGGAATATCAGGAGCTGAAAGAGGAACTGTCCGATGCGGAATACCGTGCCGCTATGGAGTCTACCCTGACTGCTTTTTATACCCCGCCCGTGGTCATCAAAGGAATGTATGAAGCCCTTGACCGTCTGGGATTTGCAAAAGGAACGATCCTTGAGCCTTCCTGCGGGACGGGCAATTTTTTTGGTCTGCTTCCTGAAAGTATGGGAACAAGCAGGTTGTATGGCGTGGAGCTTGACCCGCTGACGGGCGGGATTGCGAAGCAGCTCTATCAGAGAGCCAGTATTGCAGTGGAGGGCTTTGAAAAGACCAATCTGCCCGATGAACACTTCGATGTTGTCATCGGCAATGTCCCCTTTGGGGAAATCCGAGTGAATGACAGCCGATACAATGCCCAGAAATTCCTTATCCATGATTACTTTTTCGCAAAAGCTCTGGATAAGGTACGCTCCGGCGGCGTGGTGGCGTTTATCACTTCTAAAGGGACGATGGACAAGGCAAGCCCGGAGGTACGAAAGTATATTGCCCAGAGAGCCGAGCTTTTAGCGGCAGTCAGGCTGCCGGATAACACTTTTAAGGCAAACGCAGGCACGGAGGTCACGAGTGACATCCTCTTTCTGCAGAAGCGTGACCGTGTGGCAGATGTGGAACCTGACTGGATTTATCTTGATACGGACGAGAACGGTATCACGATGAACAGCTATTTTGTACAGCACCCGGAAATGGTACTTGGTACGATGCGGATGGAAAGCTCCCGTTTTGGTATGGACTCCGTCTGCAAAGCGGACAGCGGCAGACCGTTGTCCGAGCTTCTTGCGGAAGCAGTGCAGCGGATCAACGGGGAAATTACAGAGCCGGAAAACGGGATTGATGAAATCTCAGATGAGCAGGACGCTTCTATCCCTGCCGATCCGAATGTGCGCAATTTTTCCTTTGCCCTTGTAGACGGAAAGGTTTACTTCCGGGAGAATGACCATATGCATCCTGCCAACCTTTCCATGACCGCAGGAAACCGTGTCCGGGGGCTTGTGGAAATCAGGGATTGTGTGCGCAGGCTTATCGAATACCAGACCGAGGACTATCCAGAGGAAATGATACGCACCGAGCAGGAAAATCTGAACAGACTGTACGATGCTTACACGGAAAAGTACGGGTTTATCAATAACCGGGGAAATTACCTTGCTTTTGCATCGGACGAGAGTTACTTCCTCTTATGCTCTCTTGAGGTACTGGATGACGAGGGAAATTTCAAGCGGAAAGCAGATATGTTCACGAAACGGACGATCAAGCCCCACCGTGAGGTGGTGTCTGTGGAGACAGCCAGTGAAGCACTTGCCCTCTCTATCGGAGAGAAAGCCTGTGTTGACCTTCCCTATATGGAACAGCTCACGGGCAGATCGCAGGAGGAACTCATCGTGGACTTGCGGGGCGTCATTTTTAAAGTGCCAAACGCCGATCCTGCCCGCTATGTGACTGCAGACGAATATCTTTCCGGCAATGTACGGGAAAAGCTGACCACCGCAAAGATAGCTGCAAAGGCAGACCCGGAGCTGTCTGTCAATGTGTCAGCACTGGAGAAGGTCATTCCGAAAGACCTGCTCGCCAGTGAAATCGCTGTCCGTCTGGGTACGACTTGGATACCGCAGGAGGATATTCAGCAGTTTGTGATGGAGCTTCTGACCCCGTCAAGCTATGCGGCGCAAAGGCTGAAAGTGCGATACACCCCGATGAATGGGGATTGGTTTATCGAGAATAAGAACTCAGATGTGGGAAATGTCAAGGCGGACAGCACTTATGGTACGAAGCGGGCTTCCGCCTACCGTATCATTGAGGATACTTTAAACCTAAAGGATACTCGTATCTTTGACTATGTTTATGACGAACACGGGAACAAAAAGGCGGTATTCAACGCAAAGGAAACCACAGCGGCGCAGGCAAAGCAGGAAGTCATCAAGCAGGCGTTTGCTGATTGGATATGGAAAGATGCCGAGCGCAGGAACCGCCTGACCCGTTACTACAATGATACCTTTAACAATACCCGTCCCCGTGAGTATGACGGAAGTCATATTGTGTTTGGCGGTATCAGCCCGGAAATCACGCTGCGACCCCATCAGGTCAATGCGATTGCCCATATCCTCTATGGCGGGAACACGCTCCTTGCGCATAAGGTAGGCGCAGGGAAAACCTTTGAAATGGTAGCCGCCGCACAGGAAAGCAAGCGGCTTGGGCTTTGTCAGAAATCCATGTTTGTCGTGCCAAATCATCTTGTCGGGCAGTGGGCGTCTGAGTATCTGCGGCTCTATCCGAGTGCCAATATCCTTGTAACTACCAAGCAGGATTTTGAAACGGGAAACCGAAAAAAGTTCTGCGGAAGGATCGCCACGGGGGATTACGATGCGGTCATCATCGGACACAGCCAGTTTGAGAAGATACCAATGAGCATTGAAAGGCAGGAACGGCAGCTCATGAAGCAGCTCGACGACATCGAGCGTGGCATTGACGAGGTAAAGTCGTCCCACGGGGAGCAGTTCACAGTCAAACAGTTAATGAAAACCCGCAAGGCGATCATGACTAAACTCGAAAAGCTCAATGACACCAAGCGTAAGGATACGGTCATCGACTTTGAACAGCTCGGCGTTGACCGTCTTTTTATTGACGAGAGCCATTTTTACAAGAACCTTTATCTGTACACCAAGATGCGAAATGTCGGCGGGATTGCCCAGACCGAAGCGCAGAAGTCCAGTGACCTTTTTATGAAATGCCGCTATCTGGATGAGATAACGGGAAATCGTGGCGTGATCTTTGCCACGGGGACACCGATCTCTAACTCAATGGTGGAGCTGTACTCAGTGCAGAGGTATTTGCAGTATGACACCCTTCTGCGGAATGGTCTGCAGCATTTTGATGCGTGGGCTTCCACCTTTGGGGAAACCATTACCGCACTGGAACTTGCCCCGGAGGGAACGAATTATCGAGCTAAGACAAGGTTTGCCAAGTTCCACAACCTGCCGGAGTTAATGCAGATGTTCCGTGAGATTGCAGACATTCAGACTGCCGATATGCTAAAACTGCCCGTGCCGAAAGTGAATTACAACAATATCAAGGTGGCTCCCAGTGAAATCCAGAAAGAGATGGTAGGTTCCCTTGCCAAACGAGCCGAAAAAGTCAGGGCGAGGGCTGTGGAGCCGCAGGTCGATAATATGCTCAAGATCACGAATGACGGAAGAAAACTGGCACTCGACCAGAGGCTGATCGACCCGATGCTGCCGGACGATACGGGGAGCAAGGTCAATGCCTGCGTGGACAATGTGCATCGTATCTGGGAGGAACACGCTGACACAAGGGCGGCGCAGCTTCTGTTCTGCGACCTCTCCACACCGAAAGGCGACGGGACTTTTAATGTTTATGACGATATACGGGAGAAGCTCATACAGCGTGGCATCCCCGCCGAGCAGATACGGTTTATCCATGAAGCGGCTACCGACGCCAAGAAAAAGGAGTTGTTCGCAAAGGTACGAAGCGGCGAGGTACGCATCCTTTTAGGCTCGACCCAGAAGATGGGCGCAGGGACAAATGTGCAGGACAGACTCATTGCCATCCACAATTTAGACTGTCCGTGGCGTCCTTCCGACCTTGAACAGCGGCAGGGGCGCATTGAAAGGCAGGGCAACAGGTTCCCGGAAGTGGAGGTTTACCGTTATGTGACGGAGCAGACTTTTGACGCATACCTCTATCAGTTGGTGGAGTCTAAGCAGAAATTTATCAGCCAGATCATGACGAGCAAAAGCCCTGTGCGCTCCGCCGAGGATGTGGACGAGGTGGCGTTATCCTTTGCGGAGGTCAAGATGCTTGCCACGGGCGACGAGCGTTTTAAGGAAAAAATGGATTTGGATATTCAGGTGTCCAAGCTGAAAGTTCTGAAACAGAGTTACCTTTCCGAGCATTACGACCTTGAGGACAAGATACTGAAATACTATCCGAAGAAGGTCAAAGAATATGAAGAATATATCGAGGGATATTCGCAGGATGTGAAAGTTGCTGAGCATCATCAGGCGGCGGGCGAGGAAAAGTTCTGCCCGATGACACTGAAAGGTGTGGTCTACACTGAAAAAGCAGACGCAGGCGAAATGCTCCTTGCGGTATGTAAGGAAAATCCTCTGTCCGCACCCGTGGAGATTGGCAGCTACCGGGGCTTTCGTATGGAGGTCTACTATGATACTCTAAATGCCCACTATTGTCTGAACTTATGCGGAAAGATGAAGCATACTGTTTCATTAGGAACGGACGCTCTGGGCAACCTGACCCGAATAGAAAACGAGATTGCCAAGTTCCCTGCCAGACTGGACGCCGCCAAGACAAAAAAGGCGGAGACACTGGAGCAGATCGAGAACGCCAAAGCTGAATTTGCCAAGCCTTTCCTCTATGAAGCAGAGTTGAAAGAAAAGACAGAAAGGCTCAACGCTCTGAATATTGAGCTGAATTTGGACGAAAAAGATACGCCCGTAATGGACGCAGAACCTGAGCAAAGCGAGGAACAGCCCGAAAAAAGAAGTCCTGCCCATGTCCGCTGACTTTACTGTTTGCACATTTGTCATGTGAAAATCTGGGCAGTATAATAGAGAAGGAAAGAACAATCGGAGGTGGAAAAGATGTCGGATGCTTTCAGATTTGAAACATTTGTGGATGTGCATAGCAATATCTTTGAGGAATATTTAAGCTCAGTCATAGGAAAACTGCCAAAGGACAATGAGGAATACCGTGCTATCTGGGACAAGATACAAGCGATTTATGAACGGTATCCGAGAATACTTGCGGTCTTTGACATGGAAAAGGCATCGGACTTGACCGGGGAAGAATGTCAGGCTCTCATTGAAGTCTTAGAGTTGAAAAACAAGCTGACGGATATAGAAATGCAGACGGTGTACTTCCGGGGCTGCTATGATGGCGTAGGATATTTGAAAAAGGCAGGGATTTTATAACGGACTGACCGAGAAAAAGGCGGTATTGGCGTAAGTGCTGATGCCGCCTGATTTACATAGAGTGGGAAATATTATCTCCTGCTCACAGATATTTTAAGGCTCTCTGGTAGAGTTTAGAATATGGATGTGGTATAATCAGAGAGACAAATTGAAATTTGAAGAGCAGTAAGACACACTGTGGAAAAGCGAGTTATATATGAGTGAAGATGAAATTGAAGAGTATTTATTAGCGATTTTAGAAGATTTGAGGAATAAAAAAATATCAAGAAAGACGGCAGTCGATAGATTAAATCAAAATAAAAACTTAGAAGAAACAATAGTAAATGGGAATGTATGTTTTTGTATCAGTGATTGTTATTTTATGATTAAGCACTTATTAGAAGAAAATATTACGGATATTGAAATAGAATATTTCGTTGATTGTTTTTCAAATAAGAGAAAGTATAATTTAAAAGAAAAAAACCAATTAATATTAAACCGATTGTCAGTATAAGGCGATATAAAGCGGCTTCAAAGTTGTTATATATTCCAGAAATAAAAACTAAATCGACAGATTGGAAGTTGTCGAATTGGAATTTGGAAGGAGCGTTGCATATGAATTTTCCTTTTTATGATGCACCTAATACAGCTACGATAATCTGTTGCCATATTATAGACGATGACGAACCCATTTTATATGTATCACATGATGAGGATGATGGAATGTGGCAATTTTTGTGTGGCGCAAGGCATGATACAGATGAAGCGAGAGTGGCATCTCTAAAAGAAGTGTTCGATTTAGACAATTCTGTTGGTGTTCTTAAAGACATGCCATGTGGTTATTATGCAGAAAGAAAAACACAAAATGATAATTGGCTTGTAAAGAAGCGATAAATCCCAGTATGTAGAACAGAGAAAATTGGAAATTGTTGAACGAAAAGTCCAAATACGTGGAGGTGATTTTATGCGCTGGTTTGAATTGTTTTTTCTATTAGTAGTAGGCGGTATATTTTTCAGCTTGGGTTGGAAGATATGGAAAAAGAAAAAAATTTCGTTAATTCATGATTATCACTATAAGAAGGTAAAAGATATCGATATAAAAGCGTATACAGCGCAAATAGGAAAATCACATTTAATTATTGGCACAGGAATTATACTGACAGGTATAATTGATTTTTTTACAGATACCTTATTCGGTTGGTGGGTTTGTGGACTTACTTTTTGTATAGGTCTAGTTATGATAATTCACGCTCAGATAAAGTATAATCACGGAATATTTTGATGAGATAAATCCTAAGTTGTCGAGATAAATGGATTACAGCTTGTAAGCCAAATTGCCAAAATTGAATATCATTTTTACATAGCCGAGAGGTTTTCATTGCGAAAATCCCTCGGCTTTTTGACGGATATAGAAATGCAGACGGTGTACTTCCGGGGCTGCTATGATGGCGTAGGATATTTGAAAAAGGCAGGGATTTTATAACGGACTGACCGAGAAAAAGGCGGTATTGGCGTAAGTGCTGATGCCGCCTGATTTACATAGAGTGGGAAATATTATCTCCTGCTCACAGATATTTTAAGGCTCTCTGGTAGAGTTTAGAATATGGATGTGGTATAATCAGAGAGACAAATTTGGATTTGTGGAAAACAAAACGGGAGAATTATTATATGACGATAGAAGAAATGTTTGGAGATTTATACTCCATTGATATTATGGCAGAAAAGAAAACAGGAGAAATTGTACTGTTCTTGATTTGCTATGGTTTTATTGATGGAGAAGAAAAAACTCAAAGAGCATTGTTGACTAAAATTGAAGCATATTTGAAGTATACTAAGAGTGCAGAATTTCAAAATGAATATTTGAAATGTCCAATTATTTTACGAGTTACTTTTAAAGAAAAACCAGACCAACTTATATTAGACTTATTAAAAAATAGTCAGTCATGGATTATGGAATATGATGTAACATTGGAAGTAGAAATCAACAACAAGACAATAAAACTTCTGCCGTAAAGGCACTAACAAATCTTAAGTTGTCGAGATAAATGGATTACAGCTTGTAAGCCAAATTGCCAAAATTGAATATCATTTTTACATAGCCGAGAGGTTTTCATTGCGAAAATCCCTCGGCTTTTTTTATTTGAAGGGAGGTAAAAAGATTGCATGAGAACCAGACGACCTTATGTGCAGATCGACCCGGACGAGCTTGAAAGGATCAGGCAGATCGACCTGCTCACTTACCTGAGAGAGTTTGAGCCGAGTAATGTCGAAGAGGTCAAAGGCACGACAAATGTGTACCGTACCGTTGACCACGACAGCCTGAAAATCTCCAATGGCAAATGGTTTTGGTGGTCGCAGGGCTTTGGCGGCTACTCTGCCCTTGACTATCTGATAAAAGTCAGGGACTACTCTTTTCTGGAAGCGGTGGAAATCCTCACGGGGAAAGAACTGTCAGGCTGGACGCCGCCACCGCCAAAGGCGGAAAAAAATGAGCCAAAGGTGCTGCTCCTGCCGCCAAAATATCAGGACAGCAACCGGGTAACGCAGTATCTTTTTGGGCGTGGTATTGACTATCAGATTATTCAGGAGTGTATTGCGGACGGTATGATTTTTGAGAGCAGCGGGCGTTATCACAACGCTGTTTTCGTCGGGAAAGACGAAACCGGAACACCAAAGTATGCTGCCTACCGTGGTTTAGGGAACAGCACTTTCAAAGGGGACGCATCGGGAAGCGACAAGCGGTATTCCTTCCGCCTGCTTGCAAGAGAACCTTGTAAGTCGGTACATTTGTTTGAAGCTGCTATTGATCTGCTCTCCTATGCCACATTTCTCAAGTGCGAAGGAAAGGACTACAAAGCGGAAAACCTGCTCTCTTTATCGGGTGTGTATCAGCCAAAGAAAGAGATTAAGGATAGCAAAGTTCCCATTGCCCTCTCCATTTTCCTTGAGAAAAATCCGCATATCAAGACCATTTACCTGCATCTGGACAATGATAAAGCAGGCAGGCTCTGTACAAAGACCTTAAAAAAACTGCTCGGAAATAACTATGAAATCGTTGATGACCCGCCACCCGTCGGCAAGGACTTCAACGATTTTTTGTTATCCTATCTGGGAATTTCCAGACAGAATATTGCCCGTGAAAGGAGGGATGCCCGTTGATTGTCCGCTGAAAACGCAGCTCTGAAACCTGATCCTAAACTCAAGAAATCAAAATATGAAAGCGAGGAAAATGAAATGAATAAGTATGATGTTACCCTGACCGCCCACTATGAAAAGACTGTTTCCGTCTATGCCGATACCCCGGAGCAGGCAAAGGAAAAGATTGAAACCGTCCTTTTTGATACGGATATTATCCAGTTCTCTGACGAGGACTTTATCGGCGGAGACGCCGCCATCCTTGTCGCTGATGAGGAAAAAACAGATAAGGATGAGTGTTCCGATGAGGACGACTGTTCTGAGTACGACGATTGCTCGGACTGCCCGTACTTCTGCCCCGTATGTGGGGAGTGTATGTGTGAGGACGAGTGCGAAGATTGATATGTCTTACCAAGCACTGAATTTGGTTATCCAAATTCGCTTGTTAGGGGGCAACCCCTAATACCCCGTTAGACAGAAAGGAGTTTAAGAATGATTGAGTTTATATTTTTCATTATCGGCGTAATGCTCGGCGGTCTGACAGGTGTAGTGATTATGTGCTGCTTGCAGATAAACCGACTTGCTGAGAGAGGAAGTGAAAAATGCGAAAACGAAATGTGCAGATACTTTTCCGCTTGACTGAGGAAGAAGCCGAACAGCTCTACTCTCTCGTTCAAAAATCAGGCTGCTCAAAAGAAGCGTTCCTGAGAGGAATGGTAAAAGGTTATCGGCTCTGCGAAAAGCCTGACCCAGAGTTTTATAAAATGATGCGTGAGCTGTCTGCCATTGGCAACCGTATCAATCAGCTTGCGGCAAAAGCCAACGCCCTGAACTTTGTGGACGCTCCGATGCTGAAAGAGGAAGCGCAAAGGTGGCACGAGTTTCAAATCGCTGTCCGAAAAAAATATCTGCTTCCAAGAAAAGCACCGTAATGGCAGTCTGTGAAATATGGGATGTGCGTGGCAGGCTCGACCACCCCATAGATTATGCGGAAAATCCCGAAAAGACAGCTAACCCCAAATACACCGAAGCGGATTTGCAGGCTATGGTCGATGTAATGGAATATGCCACCAACAAGGATAAGACCGAGCAGCGTTATTTTGTCACAGGCGTAAACTGCGACCCGACCACCGCCAGAGATGAAATGATGATTGCAAAAGCGCAATGGAACGATGAAAGCGAGATTGTCTGCTATCACGGTTTCCAGAGCTTTAAGCACGGTGAGGTTACGCCAGAGCAGGCGCACGAGGTCGGTGTAAGACTTGCCCAAAAGATGTGGGGCGACAGATTTCAGGTTATCGTTGCCACTCACCTAAATACCGACTGTCTGCATAACCACTTTGTCGTAAACTCCGTATCCTTTACGGACGGCAAGCATTACCACGACAACAAAGCAAACCTGCGGCTTTTGCGACAGCGTTCCGACGAGCTGTGCCGGGAATATTCCCTCTCCGTTATCGAGCATCCAAGCGGGAGGAAAAAGCCCTATGCCCTCTACCAAGCGGAAAAGCAGGGACTTCCCACACGGGATACAGTGGCGAGGCAGGCGGTGGATGAAGCCATCTCCAAGTCTTTTACGCTCCGGGATTTTGACAGACAGATGGCGGAAATGGGCTACCGATGCAGCTTTGACCCTAATCATAAATTCTGGACGATTATGGGCAAAGGATGGAAACGCCCCAAGCGGCTGTACCGGCTCGGAGAGGACTATACCAATGAGCGCATCATAGAGCGTATCCGTGAAAACTCCTATGCGGTAAAGTTCTCTCCTTTTGCAAAAGCGGATCAGACCGTCCGGGTGCTGCGTGTCCGTGGCTCATTAAAAGACGCAAAGAAGATCGGCGGTTTGCGTGGGCTGTATCTCCATTACTGCTACAAGCTCGGCATCCTGCCGAAGCGAAAACAGAATTACGCAAGGCTCCATTATCTTTTGAAGGACGACCTTTTGAAGATGGACGCCATTGCGCAGGAAACAAGGCTGCTCTGCCGACATCACATTGATACAGCGGAGCAGCTTTTGTCATATAAAGGCTCTCTGGAGACGGAGCTTTCTGAGCTGATCGAAAAGCGCAAGGGGCTTTATTCCCTCTCCCGCAAATCAGACGGGGCAGAAAAAGAAGCGGTCAAGGCTCAGATCTCCCAGATTACAGAGAGGTTAAAAATTATCCGAAAGGAGGTCAGGCTGTGCGGGGGCATCGAAGCCCGGAGCGGTGTCCTGAAAGAAAAGTTATCGACCATACGGGCAGACGAAGAACAGCAAAGAAAGGAGATGATGGCGGATGAACACAAGCGGCGACGCAGCAGAACAAATCGTGAGGATGAGCTTGGAGGGATTTGAGGTCGCTGCCAAGATTACGGGGGCAGGCGCAAAGAATATCGCTGTCCTGCTTTACGCTATCCTGAAAGAAGAAAAAAAGACCAAAGGGAAAGCAAGGCTCACAAATATGCTCCGTTCCGGCAAGGAGCTGAAAGTGTTCACGGTCAGGCAGAGCGATCTGAAAAAGTTTACGCAGGAAGCCAAGAAATATGGTGTCCTCTACTGCGTCCTGACTGACCGACAAAACAAAGACCCCAATGCGGAGGTGGATGTGATCGCCCGTGCGGAGGATGCGTCGAAAATCAACCGTATCAAGGAACGCTTTGATCTTGCAGCGGTGGACACCGCTTCTATCGTAAATGAAGCGGAGAAATCCAAAGAGACAAAGACCGCCCCGGCGGAGCCGGAAATGGCAACGCCGGAGAAAGCGGAAAAAGACAAGCTGCTCGACGAGCTGATGGGCAAGCCCATCCAGAAGGAGGAAAGCGCCCCAAACCCCTCGGTGGCAAAGACAGAAAAATCCCCTCTGTCCGAGCCTACCTCAGAGCAGCGAGGCAATACCGCAGAGGGGATTACTAAGCGGGCGGATAAGCCTTCTGTCCGTGGGGAGCTGCGCCAGATCAGGGAGAGCCGGAAGGCGCAGGAAAAGGAAAAAGAGAAAAACCCTGCGCCGGAGCAAGGCGGGCGATCCGAAAACGCAAAGCCTTCCACCAGAAAGACGGAGCATAAGCAGCCCCCGAAGCGCAGGAAAACGAAAAAATCGAAAGGAGCAAGATCATGAGTATTTATGATGTGTTCAGCGGCAGCAAGCCCTTTGACAAAGCGGAATGGGCGGCGCAGAAGCAGGCACAGAGAAAGGAAGCCTATGAACTGATTGACAACACCTGCCTTGAGATGGCTTCCGGCGGCGACGCTTTCCGCAGCTATCTGGAGGTGCAGGGGCGTTTTGACCGCTATTCTGTCAATAACGCCATTCTGGTATCCGCCCAGATGCCGGAAGCCACGCAGCTTAAGGAAAAAGCGGCGTGGAAAGCCAACCGTGTCTATGTGAATAAAGACGCCCAGAAAGTCATTATCCTTGAGCCGGGGAAAGAATATACCCGTGACGATGGTTCAAAGGCGGTAGGCTATAACGCCAAAGAGGTCTATGACATTTCCCAGACCTCGGCGGCAGGAAGAAATCAGACGCAGGAGACAACATCCATGCGGGAGCTTGTGGCGGCTCTGGTGGATGCAAGCCCTGTTCCCTTTGTCCCCGTTGACGACCTTGAGCTGCCCGCTTTTTATGACAGTACGCAGGAAGCCACCTTTGTCCGCAAGGGGCTTTCCGAGCAGGAGCTGTTTGTGGGCATGGCGCAGGAGACAGCGGCGGCAATCTTTGATTTCAAGCACAACGAGAGCCGGGACAGCTCAAATTTCAAAGCCTACTGTGTGGCGTATATGACCGCTTCCCGCTATGGCGTGGATACCAGAGGTTTTGACTTTAGCAGGCTTCCCGGCGAGTATGCCAAAATGGAAACGCAGGACTTTAAGGCGGAGCTTGGCGGGATGCGTGATGTGATGGGCGAAATCCAGACGGAAATGTATAAGAGCCTTGAGAAGAACAAGCCCGCCAAAGCCAAAGAGCAGGCAAGGTAAAGGAGGGACTGCCTATGAAAGAGGAACGATACCACCTGACCCTTGACCGATACGATAAGAATATCGTCATCAATGCCCTAAACACCCTGCGGACACAGCAGATACAGGAGGAACGCCCCACCGACCCTGTGGATGAGCTGATCAGCAAGGTGGCACACGCCCCGACCAAAAAGGTCAGGGTCGTCCCGTGCAGTTGCCATGAGGAACGATAACCAGAAAGCGGGCGTCATCCTTGCCGCCTGCGGTATCCTGCCTGTTGTGTGGATCGCCCTGCTTACAGCCCCTTTTGTGGGTGGCGGTCTGGTAGAGGTCATACAAAATTTTCCCATAGCGATGCAACGCCCGTTTTCCATAACGGTATGTGAGGACAGCGTAAAGACTGTCCTTATTTTTTTGCTCGCTTATGCGATGGGTATCGGCATCTGCTTCTCCACACGCAGGAACTACCGCAGGCGGGAGGAACACGGTTCAGCGAAATGGGGCGACGCCAAAACGCTGAACAGGAAATACGCCGACAAGAACTTTTCCACCAATAAGCTGCTGACCCAGACTGTCCGTATCGGTCTGAACGGGAAAAAGCACCGCAGGAACCTGAATATTTTAGTTTGCGGCGGCAGCGGCGCAGGCAAGACCCGCTTCTACTGTAAGCCCAACGCCATGCAGTGTGACGCTGAAACCTCAATGGTCATCTTAGATCCCAAAGGGGAAATCGTACGGGATGTGGGCGGGCTTCTGGAAAAGAAAGGGTACGAGGTGCGTGTCCTTGACCTGATCAATATGCACCGCAGCCATTGCTACAATCCCTTTGTCTACCTGCGGGACGACAATGATGTGCAGCGTTTAGTGACCAACCTTTTCAAAGCGACCACGCCAAAGGGCAGCCAGTCCCAAGACCCGTTCTGGGACACAGCGGCGAGTATGTTGCTCCTGTCCCTGATCTTTTACCTGAAATACGAAGCGCCCCCGGACGAGCAGAATTTTCCGATGGTCATGGAGCTTTTGCGGGCAGGCGAGGTGCGGGAGGACGACGACAGCTATGTCAGCCCTCTTGATGAGCTGTTTGACCGTCTGGAGATGGTAAACCCGGAGCATATCGCACTGAAATACTACCGGGATTATCACTCTGGCTCGGCTAAGACCTTAAAGAGCATCCAGATCACTCTTGCCGCAAGGCTTGAGAAGTTCAATCTGGAGAGCCTTGCGGGGCTTACCGCCACGGATGAGCTTGACCTGCCCTCTCTGGGCGAGAAAAAGGTGGCTCTGTTCGCTCTGATCCCCGACAACGATACGAGCTTTAACTTTCTTGTGTCGATTTTATACACGCAGCTTTTCCAACAGCTTTTTTATCTTGCCGACCACAAGTACGGGGGAAGCCTGCCCGTCCACTGCCATTTCATCATGGACGAATTTGCCAATGTTTCGCTGCCGGATGACTTTGACAAGATTTTGAGCGTCATGCGTTCCAGAGGCGTGTCCGTATCGATCATCCTGCAGAACATGGCGCAGCTTAAGGCACTGTTTGAAAAGCAATGGGAGTCCATTGTAGGTAATTGCGACAGCTTTTTATATCTGGGCGGCAATGAGCAAAGCACCCACAAATATGTTTCCGAGCTTTTAGGCAAGGAAACCATTGACACGAACACTTACGGGAAAAGTGAGGGGCGAAGCGGGAGCTATTCGACCAACTACCAGATTTCAGGGCGTGAACTTCTGGACGCTTCTGAGGTACGGATGCTCGATAACCGCTATGCGCTCCTTTTTATCCGTGGGGAGCGACCTGTGATGGACTTGAAGTATGACATCCTAAAACACCCCAATGTGAAGCTGACAACGGATGGCGGTCAGCCGCCTTATCTCCACGGAGAGCCAACGAAGGCTGTGGCGACCATTGTATTTGACAGTGAGATACCAGAGGACGCCGTGAAACCGGAGGAAGTCAGCACATCTTATGAACTTCTGTCCGAGGAGGACTTGGAAGAATTATTCAACATCTAAAGGAGGATTTATTTATGGGAATTTTCAAGCGCAATGAGAACAAGGAAACCGGGAAACTGCCGATGGGCAGAAAGAGCAGGAAAGCGTTTGCGGTCTATGTGGCGGCGGTGCTTTGCATGACCTGCTTTACCACTACTGCCTTTGCCGCCAGTGACCCGCTGACCGTTGTTAACAATCTTTCCGATTTTATCTTTGGTCTGATCCGTGCGATTGGTATGATTTTGCTCGGCTTTGGTATCGTGCAGATTGGTCTGAGCTTAAAATCCCACGACCCGTCCCAGAGGGCGAATGGTTTTCTGACCCTTGCGGGCGGTGTCATCATTACTTTCGCAAAAGAAATCCTGACCCTGATCGCAGGCTAAGGAAACACAGGTTTAACCGGGAGAAAGGATACGGGAGCAAGCTTTGGCTGTCTGCTCCCGTTCCCCTTTCCCCATTCAGGAGGTGGTTATTTTATAGAAACGCAGAAGAAATATGGCATCATCTATGCCGACCCACCGTGGCGGTATCAGCAGAAAAGTCTTTCCGGGGCTGCGGAACACCATTACAGCACGATGAGCGTGGAGGAAATCTGTCAGCTCGATGTGGCGTCAGTAGCTGCGGATGACTGTGTACTGTTCCTTTGGGCGACTTTCCCACAGCTACAAGAGGCATTGCGGGTAATTAAAGCGTGGGACTTTCAATATAAGACCGTCGCTTTTGTCTGGCTGAAACAGAATAAAAGCGGCAAGGGATGGTTTTTTGGTCTGGGCTTCTGGACAAGGGGCAATGCTGAACTCTGCCTGCTTGCCACAAGAGGAAAGCCCCGCAGGAAATCCAACCGAGTCCATCAGTTTATCATCAGCCCTCTGCGTCAGCACAGCCAGAAACCCAGTGAAGCCGGAGAAAAAATCGTCGAGCTTATGGGAGAGCTGCCACGGTTGGAGCTGTTTGCCCGTGAGAAAGCCGACGGATGGGACACTTGGGGAAATGAAGTCGCATGTGATGTTGCAATAAACAGCAGACCAGAGACAACGGGAGGTGGTTTATGTGTCTGATAACTGGGTCGTACAGAATTTACAGAACGCCCTAAACACTTGGAATGAGAAACTGGCGGAAATCTGGCAGCTCATCACACAGTCCCCGGAGGAATTTAAAGGCGGTACGATATGGAGCGTCATCGTGGACATCCACGGTGCGGTGCAGGCAATCGGGCTTGCGCTTTTAGTGCTGTTCTTTGTAGTTGGCGTGGTCAAGACCTGCGGCAGCTTTGCCGAGGTCAAGAAGCCTGAACACGCTGTGAAGTTGTTTATCCGTTTCGCTCTTGCCAAAGGCGTTGTGACCTATGGATTGGAGCTGATGATGGCACTCTTTACGATCGTGCAGGGGCTTATCTCGACGATCATGAACGCCGCAGGCTTTGGCTCAGCAAGTGAAACCGTCTTGCCGCAGGAAATCGTGGACGCTATCGAGGACTGCGGCTTTTTTGAGAGCATCCCTTTATGGGCAGTCACGCTGATCGGCGGGCTTTTTGTCACGGTGCTGTCGTTCATCATGATCATGTCCGTTTACGGGAGATTTTTCCGCCTATACCTTTATACCGCAATCGCTCCCGTCCCACTCTCCACCTTTGCGGGAGAGCCGAGCCAGAATGTGGGCAAGAGCTTTATCAAGTCTTATGCCGCTGTCTGCCTTGAAGGGGCGATTATCGTGCTTGGCTGTATCATCTTCTCCCTCTTTGCGGCTTCCCCGCCTGCGGTTGACCCGGACGCTGCGGCGGTGTCGATGGTATGGAGCTATATCGGGGAGTTGGTATTTAATATGCTCGTCTTAGTCGGGGCGGTCAAAATGGCAGACCGTGTTGTCCGTGAAATGATGGGCTTGTAATTGTAAATTTTTCTGCGCATATTGACTCGGTGGTATAAAATGAGTATAATATGGTTAGAATATTACTACCAAATACAAACGGGAGGTGTGGCTATGAATATTCGTCCATCCGCAGCAATCCGCCAGAATTACAATGAGATTGCAGAAATGTGCAGAAAGACCGCAGAGCCGGTATTCCTTACCAAGAATGGCGAGGGAGATTTAGTCGTTATGGATATTGAAACCTACAACCGCAGGGAGAAGATGCTGAAACTCCGTGAGGAACTGCTTGCGGTTGAGGAGGACAGAATAGCGGGAAGAACTGGTTGCACGCTTGATGAACTGGACGCTTATCTCGACGAAGTGATTGCAGAGGTATAGCGTATGGTAGCAAACAGTAAGTACAAAGTCATTGTTTCCGACAGGGCAAAAAGAATGTTAGGGACGCACATCCGCTTTATGGCGCAGGTCAATAAAGAGGCAGCGGTGGCAAAGAAAAAAGAGATTATGGCAGCAATGCGCTCTTTAAAGCAGATGCCACAGCGTTTCCCCTACTTTGAGGAACTGTATATCACGCCAAATAAATATCACAAGATGTTCATTGAGAAGTGGTATCTTGTCCTTTATCAAATCCAAGATGATACGGTCTATGTAGAATATATCCTTGACTGCCGCAAGGATTACAGTTGGCTTATCAAATAACAACAGAATATCAGAAGAAAAATCGTCACTTGACTGCAGGTGGCGGTTTTTTTATGCCCAAAAGGAGGTGCTTTTCATTTGGAAGTCAAGATCAATAAAGAAATCCGTAACTATACGGAGTCGATGTTTTTTGGACTGTCGCTGCGGCAGTTCATTTTTTCTGTCCTTGCCTGCGGTGTGGCGGTAGGCTTGTATTTCCTGCTCCGTCCCCACTTCGGCACGGAAACACTGAGCTGGATGTGTATCTTAGGGGCAGCTCCCTTTGCCCTGATCGGCTTTGTCAAATATAACGGGATGACCGCCGAGCAGTTTTTGTGGGCGTGGATCAAATCGGAATTTCTGATGCCCAAAAGACTGCTCTTTGCTCCCGATAATCTCTATTACGAAGCCCTGAAAGAAACCATCCAAGACCACGAAAGGGAGGCTATGGGTATCCGCAAAAAACGCAAAGCCCAGACGAAAAAATCCAAAAAGCAGGGAGGTAAACGCTGATGAAAACTTTAAGGACGCTGTTCAAGCAGGATAAGGAAAAATTTGTCGTTCCCAAATCCGTACAGACCGTCATTCCCATCAAGACCATCTGGGAGGACGGTATTTTTCTTGTAGGCAAGAACAAGTATGCTAAGACATTCAAGTTTGAGGACATCAATTATGCTGTGGCGAGTCGGGATGATAAAGAAGCGATGTTTCTGGAATACTCGGAGCTTCTCAACGCCCTCGACAGCGGAGCGACCACGAAAATCACAATCAATAACCGCAGGCTCAACAAAGTAGATTTTGAGCAGACCATCCTGATCCCGATGGCGGAGGACGGTCTGGATAAATATCGCAAGGAGTACAACAAGATGCTGCTCGATAAGGCAACGGGGGCAAATTCCATTGTGCAGGATAAGTATGTGACCATTTCCGTTTCCAAGAAAAACCTTGAGGAAGCGAGGAACTACTTTGCCCGTGTGGGCGCAGACCTGATCGGGCATTTTGCAAGGCTTGGCTCAAAATGCACGGAGCTTGACGCAGGCGAAAGGCTGCGCATCTTCCACGACTTCTACCGCACGGGCGAGGAAACCGCTTTTACCTTTGATATGGTACAGAATATGCGCAAAGGTCACGATTTCAAAGATTTTATCTGCCCCGATACCTTTGAATTTGAAAGCGACTATTTCAAAATGGGCGACCGATACGGGCGTGTCATCTTCCTGCGGGAATATGCCGCCTATATCAAGGACAGTATGGTATCCGAGCTTTGCGAGTTAAATCGGAATATGATGCTCTCCATTGATGTTGTCCCTGTTCCCACGGACGAAGCGGTCAGGGAGGTAGAAAACCGTCTGCTCGGCGTAGAGACGAATATCACGAACTGGCAGAGGAAGCAGAACCAGAACAACAATTTTTCAGCGGTCATCCCCTATGACCTTGAGCAGCAGCGCAAGGAAAGCAAGGAATTTCTGGACGACCTGACGACCCGTGACCAGAGGATGATGTTCGCTGTCATTACAATGGTGCATACCGCCGACAGCAAAGAGCAGCTCGATAATGACACGGAAGCCCTGCTTACGACAGCCAGAAAGCATCTGTGCCAGTTTGCGGTGCTGAAATATCAGCAGATGGACGGGTTGAACACTGCGCTCCCCTTTGGTGTGCGCAAGATTGACGCTATGCGTACCCTGACCACGGAGAGCCTTGCAGTATTTATCCCCTTCCGTGTGCAGGAAATCTACCACAAGGACGGTGTGTATTACGGTCAGAATGTCATCAGCAAAAATATGATTATCGCTAACCGCCGCCACCTGCTCAATGGCAACTCCTTTATCCTCGGCGTATCGGGAGCGGGCAAGTCCTTTACAGCGAAAGAGGAAATGACGAACATTATCCTCACAGACCCCAATGCGGATGTGATTATCATTGACCCGGAACGGGAATATTCCCCGCTTGTAAAAGCGATGCAGGGCGAGGTGATCCATATCTCCGCCACAAGCGACAACCACATCAACGCTATGGATATGAACTCGGATTATGGAGACGGTGCAAACCCCGTTATCCTGAAATCCGAGTTTATTTTATCCCTCTGTGAACAGCTCATCGGCGGCGCAAGTCTGGGAGCAAAGCAGAAATCCCTGATCGACCGCTGTACTGCCACGGTGTACCGCCATTATCAGCAGGGCAATTATCAGGGAACGCCGCCCACCCTGCAGGACTTCCGTGAGGAACTCTTAAAACAGAATGAGCCGGAGGCGCAGGAAATCGCCCTTGCCATTGAGCTGTTTACGGATGGTTCTCTGAACACCTTTGCCAAGCTGACAAATGTGGATACCCACAGCCGCCTGATCTGCTATGACATTCTGGACTTAGGCAAACAGTTACAGCCCATCGGTATGCTCGTTGTCCTTGACAGCATCTTAAACCGTATCACGATGAACCGGGCGAAAGGAAGGAACACCTTTATTTTCATTGATGAGATTTATCTGCTGTTTCAGCACGAATACTCGGCAAACTTCCTTTTTACCCTCTGGAAGCGTGTGCGTAAATACGGGGCGTACTGTACGGGTATTACCCAGAATGTGGACGACCTTTTACAGAGCCACACCGCAAGGACGATGCTTGCCAACAGTGAATTTATCATTATGCTCAATCAGGCGTCCACGGACAGACTGGAGCTTGCCAAGCTCCTGAATATATCCGACCTGCAGATGGGCTATATCACGAATGTGGGTGCAGGTCAGGGGCTTTTGAAGGTGGGAAGTTCTCTTGTCCCCTTTGTCAATAAGTTCCCACGCAATACGGAGCTTTACAGGCTGATGACAACCAAGTTTGGAGAGGTTTAAGGGCGTGGAGAACGGACGGGAAACGGAGTTTTTTAACCTGCGCAACCAGATTTACTGCACGGACTGTATGGAGCTGATGGCGCATATCCCGGATAGCTTCGTGTCGCTGATCCTGACCGACCCGCCCTATGGCATCTCTTATCAAAACCACTTTGCCAGACAGCCCCATAAACAGCTTGACGGGGACTGCGGGATAGACTATGAACGCTTTGCGTGGGAAAGCTACCGCATTTTGCGGGACAATTCCCACGCCTATTTTTTTACCCGGTTTGACTGCTATCCCTATCATTATGACTGCCTGCAGAAAGCAGGTTTTACGGTAAAGAATTGTCTGGTGGTGGAGAAAGGAACGGTCGGCGGCATTGGCGACCTGAAAGGCAGTTTTGCCAACAACGCCGAGTGGGTTATCTTCTGCCAGAAAGGGCGGCGCATATTTCAGCAGACGCAGCTATTGGAAAACCGTTACAAGGAAGGTACACAATTCCATAAAGGCAGGGAGCCGAGCAAGCGTTATAAGACAAGGTTTCCTGCCTGTTGGTTTGGGGCGGAATATCCAAAGGCGACCTATCACGCCATCTGGCAGAAGCAAAACGGGATTTACCATCCCACCGTAAAGAGCGTGGAGTTTCTGTCGTGGCTGATACAGATTTCCAGTACGCCAAAGGAACTCGTCTTTGACGGTTTTATGGGAACGGGCAGCACCGCACTGGCTGCACTGAGAAACAGCCGGGACTATTTAGGCGCAGAGATTGACCGTGAGTATTTTACGGTGGCGCAAAAACGGATTAAGGAGGTATCAGAACATGTCTAACATTCGCTTCCGCTCTGCGGAGCATCAGGATTTCTTTCTGGAAAATATGATGAAATGCAGGGTCAACGACTGCTACCACCGGGCATTTTTCTATGTCATGGGGATTGCCGGGGAAACGAGGAACAACATCAACCGGATGTTTGATTTTGAGAACGACTGTATTGTGCCTGATGGGATGCATGGGGGCTGGCAGACAAGCGGCACGGTCAAGGTCTGCCACCTTGCCTTTAATCTCTGGAATAATTATGTGGAGGAAGGTCGGGAAAAGAGCTTTACCCCGGAAGATTTATTCTGCTGTGAATTTGCCCCCTACTTTATGGAGGGGATCAAGGTCAGGTATCCCGAATACTGCCGGGATCTGCCTGCGCCGAAACAGAATAAGGACTATGCGAGATAGGAGGATTTGTCTATATGAAGAACTATAAATCTGTGATCTGTGCTGTTGCCGCCGCCTGCCTTTTAGGTCTGGCGGCTTTCAGCGTCTACCACATTTACGACCATTACGCACAGCTTGACGAACAGACGGAAGTTTTTGAGGAAATAGCGGAGATTGTAGAGCAGGCTCCCGATGACGAGCCAGTGCCGGAGGATGTCCCCGTCAGCGAGGGCGAGGATGTTCTGGCAAAGTATCAGGAGCTGTACCTGCAGAATGAGGATATGGTCGGTTGGATTTCCATTGACGGGACGACCATCAATTACCCCGTGATGCAGACAAAGGATAATCCAAACTATTACCTCAAGCGGAACTTTGAAAAAGAATACAGTGATTTAGGCACTCCGTATATTCAGGAGGACTGCGACCTATTAACGAGCGACAACCTGATCATTTACGGACACCATATCAGCGGAAACCGTATGTTTGGGGCATTGGAAGATTACAAGTCCAAGAGCTTTTACGAAGAACACAAGACCATCCATTTTGACACCCTCACACAGCAGGGCGAATATGAAATCGTGGCAGTATTTAAGACGGTGGCGTACAGCTCCGAGGGCTTCCGCTACTATGATTTTGTCCATGCGGAAAGTGAAGAAGAATTTAACGCCTATGTGGAAACATGCAGGGAGCTTGCCCTTTACGATACGGGCGTGACTGCAGAATACGGGGATAAAATCATCACACTGTCCACCTGCGAATACTCCGCCGCCAATGGCAGGCTTGTGGTGGTGGCAAAGCTCCTGAAATAACCTGACCGCAAAACTTCTGGGAAAGGAGGTTTTGTATGACTGATATTAAGACCAGAGATGCGGTCAAAGGCACGATAAAGACACTGGATAAGGCGGCGGTTGCGTCCGAGCGGATGAAGTCCGCTTACGCCAAGACAAAGGAAAAAGCGGAAGAAGGTTATTTTTCCGAGGAAAGCTCCCCGTCTGAATATGCGGGTAACCGTCTCTCGTCCTCTGCCGAGCAAGTCACGAAAGAAGGCATCCACCAGTTTGACAGGCAGGGGCGAAAAGGTGTCCGGGAGACAAAGAAAAATATCATAAAGGCAAAGGACAAGATTGCCGATTTCAGGCAGCGCAGGGCGGCGAAAGCGATGTCGGGCAAGCAGGCAGGCGCACAGGTGCGCTATGGTACGCCATCCCCTTCCCCTGCCGCCCAGACCGGGAAAGCGGCGCAGCAGGCAAACAGTACAGTCAAGGGGACTGCCCGAAAAGCAAACAAGACGGTCAAAACCGCCGCTAAAGGCACGGTCAAGACCACTCAGAAAACCGTAAAAACAGCGCAGGCGACTTCCAAAGCGGCGATCAAGACCTCGGCGCAGGCGGCAAAGGCTTCGCAGGCAGCAGCACGGGCGTCTGTCAAGACCGCACAGCGGGCAGCGCAGGCGGCACGGATGACCGCAAGGGCTACCGTGGTTGCCATAAAAGCCGCAATCCGGGCGACGATGGCTGCAGTCAAGGCGATTATCGCCGGAACAAAGGCATTGATCGCCGCAATCGCCGCAGGCGGCTGGATAGCGGTTTTGGTCATTATCGTGATTTGCCTGATCGGTATGATTATCGGCTCGGTGTTCGGTATCTTTTTTTCAGGCGAAGATTCCGGCACGGGAATGACGATGCAGACCGTAGTGCGGGAAATCAATACCGAGTATGAGAGCCGCCTTGATGAAATCAAGAGCGGCAATCCCCATGATACCCTTGAGATGTCAGGAAGTCGGGCAGTCTGGAAAGAAGTGCTTGCGGTCTACTCTGTCAAGACGACCACAGACCCGGACAATCCGCAGGAAGTGGCGACAATGGACGAAACCAAAAAGGGGCTTCTGACAGATATTTTCTGGGAGATGAATGAGATCAGCTCCCGCACGGAAACTAAGACGGAAACGCAGGTCATTGAGAGTGACGATGGTCACGGGAATATCGTGGAGACGGAAACTACCGTCACGCACACCTATCTGTATATCACAGTGACCCATAAGACCGCATGGGAAATGGCAGACCAATATGGTTTTGACGAAGAACAGAGGGAAATGCTCACGGAGCTGCTTGCCGATGAGAACAATTCCCTATGGTCGCAGGTGCTGTATGGCATCACAAGCGGCGACGGAGAAATCGTGTCCGTTGCCTTGTCGCAGGTCGGCAATGTGGGCGGTCAGCCTTATTGGTCATGGTACGGTTTTGGAAGCCGGGTGGAATGGTGCGCCTGCTTTGTGTCTTGGTGCGCCAATGAGAGCGGCTATATCGACACGGGCGTGATCCCGAAATTCGCAGGCTGCGTCTTAGGATCACAGTGGTTTATGGACAGAGGTCAGTGGCAGGATGGCAGCTTTGAGCCATCCGCAGGTCATATCATCTTTTTCGATTGGGAAGGCGATGGCGTGACCGACCATGTGGGGATTGTGGAACGGGTGGAAAACGGAACGGTTTACACCGTAGAAGGGAACTCCGGCGACTCCGTCCGTCAGAACAGCTATCCCATTGGAAGCAGCGTCATTTACGGTTACGGTATCCCTGCCTATTAAAAGAATGGCAAAAGAAAACCAGAGGTCATTCCTCTGGCTCTTTTGCCTTACATAAAGTTTTGAATTTTCACGACTCCAAGATATGCAGGATTGATTTTCAGAGAGCATTTTTATATAATATACTGGTCAGAGACTCGATAAAATCGCCCTGACAATTCTTTTTCTTGCAAGAGGTTTTAGCTGTGTTTAACATTGTAATCTGCGACGATGAAAATGCTCTCATCGTTGAATTAAAAGACTTACTGAGCCGCTATGCGGCGGATACGGGCAGGGAGTTTTGCTTCTTTGAGTTCCACGATGGAATAGAATTGATTGAAAACTATCAGCCTGATTTTGACCTGATTTTTATGGATATAAAGATGGAAAAGCTCAACGGTCTGAAAACTGCGGAAGAAATCCGAAAGACAGACAGTACGGTGGGCTTATTTTTCCTGACCTCTTTGTCGCAGTATGTATGGAAAGGTTATGAGTACGGTGCGATCAACTATCTGCTCAAGCCGATGAAGTACGGCAGGCTGAAAATGGAGCTTGACCGTTTCTTTTCCCGCTATCAGGGCAGAGAGGAAGGGTATCTCAGCTTTTCCAACGACAATGGAAAGTATAAGGTGCTGTATAAAAATCTGCGCTATGCTGAGACACAAAAGCGCAATGTGCTTCTGCATTTTGACGAGCAGGAGCAGGTCATTTATAAAAATATGAAAGAAATCGCTTCGATTTTGGAGGCGCAGCGGCAGTTTGCCCGCTGTCACGCCAGTTTTATCGTGAATATGGTGTATGTGAAAAGCGTGGAAAATCTGGAGGCAGTCTTAACAACGGGCGAGCGTGTACCGATCAGTCAGCCGAAACGCAAGGAGTTTATGGCAAAACTGGCTGACTTTTGGGGGGATATGCTGTGATGTGGGTGTATAATCTGTTAGATGTTCTCTCCACTATCGTGGAAACAGCTATTTTTTATGTGATTACTTTGTGCTTTTGCAGGACTTGCCGATTTCAAAAAGCAGTCAGCAGAATTATCCATCCTGTTGTTTATGCAATAGTGGTTATTATTATGACCTTTTTTGTGGATATAGGGGCATATCGGATTTTTGTCGTTTTAGCTTTGATGATTGCGCTTACATTGATCTGCTATAAAGTGTCCATTCATAATGCGGTCATTGTTATGGAACTGGCGTATCTGCTCATTGTACCGCTTTCAGAGGCTACGGGGATTTCCATAATGAGCCTGTTTTATCAGGGCGACACAATGGCGCAGGTGGACGGAACAAGCATTTTGAAATGGCAGATTTATGTTTTTGTGATTTTGCTGAAAGCACTGTATGCTGTAATCGCATATCGACTGTTAAAAAACTTCAAGTATGAAATTCAGGCAAAAGACGCTGCTGTGTTGGCGGTCAGTTTTTTGCTGGTATTTGCAGTATCCTTTGCAAGTACCTATGGCTATTTGAATTTGGGAGAGTCTAATACGCTGATATTGGATGTGGTTACATCTGTGCTTGGCGTAGTTTTTATTGTGCAATTTCTGTATTCTCGAAATGTATCCTATCTCCGTGAGCAGGAGCAGCGGGACAAGGTGCAGATCGCACAGCTTCAGCAGCAGTACGCTTATTATCAGGACAAACTGAAAGATGAGGAGCGCATACGCTCCATTTACCACGATATGAAAAATCATCTGCTCGTACTGGAAGGCAGTAAGGGAACAGATGAGACACGCAAAATGGCGCAGGAGCTGCGCTCGCAGATAGCGGACTATGAAAACTATATCCATACGGGCAATGACTTTCTTGATATTATCATAAGGGACAAGGCGGAAGAAGCCCGTGAAAAGAACATCGACTTTTCCGTCTTTATAGATTTCAGCGGCGTAGATTTCATAGAGCCGCTTGACATCAGCACCCTGTTCGGTAACGGGATTGACAACGCTATCGAAGCCAGTGTGAAACTGCCACAGGAGCAGCGGGTAATTCTTGTGAAAGCGGGTAAGGTGCAGGATTTTGTGTCTATCCTAATAGAGAATAACTGTTCCGATAAGGTATACACAGACGGTTATACCACAAAGGAAGATAAGTTTCTGCACGGCTTTGGCATTTCCAATATGAAAAAGGCGGCGGAAAAATACGGAGGCTCTTGCACGACCACGCAGGAAAATGGAAAATTTACTTTGAAGATATTGCTGCCCCTTTCTGCAGGAAAGGCGGTGGACTAAATGTGGCTGTATCAGACTCTGGATATTCTTTCTACCATATTGGAAGGCTTTTGCTTATATGTAATCAGCAGGTGTTTGTGTAAAGAGCCTCGGTTTCAGACGGCAATCAATAAATTTATCCCGCCGATTGCAGAGATTATGCTGACTTATGCTCTGACTTGGTTTACTGAATTTGGCGCTTGGAAAATGCCGCTAATTTTTTTATTTGTCGTTGCAATTTTGAAAATATGCTATAAAGATACTGTATATCAGATTGTTACAGTAACTGAAGTATGGTTTGTTGTAATTGTTTTCTTGTCAGAAGCTATTTATTTTAGCATCGGATATTTATTGTTTGGAAGCAATCAATCAGTGCAGGTAGACGGTCAAACTTTTCTGCGATGGGAAATCCTCGCTATTGCATTTGTAGTTCGTCTGCTCGTGCTTGGCTTGACTTATTTAATGCTGAGGCATTTCAAATATAAAATGCAGCTAAAAGACAGTATAATTTTAACGATTGTTTTTCTGATTGCCTTTACCATCTCAGTCCTTGCTAATTTCAATGTATTGAATTTGGCAGGGTTAGTGGATTTAGTGATTTATATAAGCAGTGGTATATTAGCTGCCATTTTTATGATGATTTTTATGTACGCAAAGAATATCCTTTATCTCCGAGAACAGGAACAGCGGGACAAGGTGCAGATCGCACAGCTTCAGCAGCAGTACGCCTACTATCAGGACAAGCTGAAAGACGAGGAACGCATACGCTCCATTTACCACGATATGAAAAATCATCTGCTCGTACTGGAAGGCAGTAAGGGAACAGATGAGACACGCAAAATGGCGCAGGAGCTGCGCTCGCAGATAGCGGACTATGAGAACTATGTGCATACGGGAAATGAATTTCTGGACATCATTCTGAAAGATAAGGCGGAAAAAGCCCGTGAAAAGAACATCGACTTTTCTGCTTTTATAGATTTCAGTGGAATAGATTTTATAGAGCCGCTTGACATCAGCACGCTGTTTGGTAACGGAATAGACAATGCCATCGAAGCAAGCGAGAAGCTGCCGGAAGAACAGCGTGTGATCCTCGTCAAAGCGGGCAAGGTGCAGGATTTTGTGTCTATCCTAATAGAGAATAACTGTTCCGATAAGGTATACACAGACGGTCATACCACAAAGGCAGATAAGTTTCTGCACGGCTTTGGCATTTCCAATATGAAAAAAGCGGCGGAGAAATATTCCGGCTCTTGCACTGCCACGCAGGAAAACGGAAAGTTTACTTTAAAGATATTGCTGCCCATTGCCGCAGGAAAGGCGGTGGACTAAATGTGGCTGTATCAGGCTTTGGATATTGTAAGTACGATAGCAGAGGGCTTTTGCTTATATGTAATCAGCAGATGTTTATGTAAGGAGCCTCGTTTTCAGACGACAATCAACAAATTTATTCCGCCGATTGCAGAGATTATGCTGACTTATGCCCTAACTTGGTTTACGGAACTTGGCGCTTGGAAAATGCCACTGATTTTTATATTCATCGTTGCAATCTTGAAAATATGCTATAAGGACTCTATATATCAAAGTATTACAGCAGTTGAAGTGTGGATAATTGTTGCTTCAATTTTGATGGAAAGCATTGCTTATGGGGTTGGATATTTGCTATACGGAAGCAACCAACTTGTTATGGTAGAAGGTCAGGCTTTTACAAGATGGGAAATTTACATCATTGGTATTGCTGCACGCCTATTTGTACTTGGTGTGGTCTATTTGTTGCTTAAAAATTTCAAATATAAAATGCAGATGAAAGACAGCATTGTTTTAACTTTAGTTTTTCTGATTGCGTTTGCTATTGTAGTTTTTACTGTTTTTAATTTATTGAATTTAGAAAGAACAGCGGATTTGACACTGTATATAAGTAGCGGCGTATTAGCGACAATGTTTTTCATAATCTTTATGTACTCAAAAAATAACCTTTATCTTCGTGAGCAGGAACAACTGGACAAGGTGCAGATTGCCCAACTTCAGCAGCAGTACGCTTATTATCAGGACAAACTGAAAGATGAGGAGCGCATACGCTCCATTTACCACGATATGAAAAATCATCTGCTCGTACTGGAAGGCAGTAAGGGAACAGATGAGACACGCAAAATGGCGCAGGAGCTGCGCTCGCAGATAGCGGACTATGAGAACTATGTGCATACGGGAAATGAATTTCTGGACATCATTCTGAAAGATAAGGCGGAAAAAGCCCGTGAAAAGAACATCGACTTTTCCGTCTTTATAGATTTCAACGGAATAGATTTCATAGAGCCGCTTGACATCAGCACTATGTTTGGCAACGGGATCGACAACGCTATCGAAGCAAGCGAGAAGCTGCCGGAGGATCAGCGTGTAATTCTTGTGAAAGCGGGCAAGGTGCAGGATTTTGTGTCTATTCTGATTGAAAATAATTGCTTAGATGAGGTTCATAAGGATGGTCATACTACAAAGGCAGATAAGTTCCTGCACGGCTTTGGCATTTCCAATATGAAAAAGGCGGCGGAAAAGTACAAAGGCACCTGTACCATCACGCAGGAAAACGGAAAGTTTACTTTGAAGATATTGCTGCCTGTATCAAAGCAATAGCACAAGTCAAATATTCCAAGAAACACTTATTACAACACCGAGAGGTTTTCTTTGAGAAGATCTCTCGGCTATTTTTTTGCCCTTTCATTAGATATTGCGGCGTAGATGTTAGATTTTGCGTCTGCTATGGAAATAGGTTCATCTTTTATTATAATTTGATTGTATACAAACTCTTTTTTAAAACAGAGTTATGTAATCATTCAAATAAGCGTTTATAAATGAAAGAGGTATACTTTATGAAAATGAATGTCCTTGTAACGATAGATTCAAATTATATAAAAGTTCTTATAAAAATGCTTAGAACACTGGTGGCTGCAAATAGCGAGGAATTTGATGTTTATGTTGCTCATAGTTCGCTATCTCCTTATGATTTAGGTTGTATAAAAAATGGAGTTCAATGTGAACGAATCAATATTATCCCTATTCAAATTTCATCACAACTATTTGAAGGAGCATATTTTTCAAAGCGCATTTCTAAGGAAACATATTATAGGTTGCTGCTTTTTAAATATTTACCTTTGAATGTAAGCAAAGTGCTATATCTTGATCCGGACATTGCAGTAATCAACTCTGTAAGATCTTTTTACGATATAGAATTTGGCGATAACATTATTGCTGGAGCAGGACATACAAGTGGGCTGATTAAAGAATTTAATAGAATGCGACTTAATCTAAGGAGAAATGGCGATTATATAAATGCTGGTGTTCTTATGATAAGCGTTGATAATATGAGAAAGTATATAACGGCGGAACAGATTTTTAATTTTATCTCGCAAAAAGGGAGAACCTTGTTTCAAGCAGATCAAGATGTAATAAATGCGTTATTCAAAGATAAAATAATTTCTATTGATCCTTGTTACTATAACTTAGATGAAACCACTTATCGAAAAAAAGGATTAAATCTTGAATGGGTAAAGCACAACACGGTGTTTATTCACTATAATGGTAAAAATAAGCCTTGGAACAGTCACTACAAAGGAGAACTGAATGTTTTTTGGAATGGGGATAAAATTGTAGTTCCAAGAGTGCAGAAATACGAGGCGGCAGTATAATGAATAAGATATTCAAGTTTAAGAGTGCTTCAAAACGGCAATGGATACTTACTGGAATAACGATAACCGCTATTATAATTATTTTTTTAATATTATATTTCACTTTTGGAAAAGGGCTTATTAGTATAATATCGAATCAAAGCGCTTTTAAAGAGTGGTTAGATAGGTTTCCTGTGTCTGCAAATTTAGTATTTATATCTATTCGAGCTTTTCAAACAATAATAAAAATTATTCCCGCAGAACCGCTTGAAATAGGTTCAGGCTATATATGGGGAACTTTTGGTGGCTTTTTCTACTGCATAATTGGCACGGAAATAGGCTCTTTCATTATACTTCTTCTAACACGCTTGTTTGGTGTCCGGTTTGTAAAGTGCTTTGTTGACATAGAAAAGATCAATGAATGGAGCTTTATTAAAAATTCTAAAAGAAAATACTTTTTGCTTTTTTTCATATATCTTATTCCGGGAACGCCAAAAGATATAATTACTTATTTTATAGGACTTACGAACACAAAAGTCGCTCCATTTCTGCTAATAACTGGTATTGCAAGAATACCGGCAATAATTTCTTCAACTTATTGTGGGAGTAAACTAATAGATAACAATTATATGATGTTTGCGCTCATATTCGCAGCAATTACATTTGCATCGCTTCTCGGAACATATTTGGGTATGAAATATATGAAAAAAATAAAAGACGAAAATTGCAAACAAAGTGAAGAACTATCTTGATTTAAACTAAAAGATTGTTTTAAATTCGCTCTTATTGTGTTTACATATATCTTCGATTATAGACGAGAGATTTTCTTTATGATTATCTCTCGTTTTTTCACTTCTTTTACTTTTAGGATATTAGATATTGCGGCGTAGATGTTAGATTTTGCGTCTGCTATTGCTCTTTTAATAATGTTTCGTAAAATGGGATTGTCAGCAAGATGCTAAGAGTTAAAGGAGGAAATTGAAATGTCAATCTTATGTGCATCTCATTTGAAAAAATATTATGGTAAGGACGAGAGCCTCGTCAAAGCCTTGGACGATGTGAATGTCTCCGTGGAGAACGGACAGTTTGTAGCTATCATTGGAACATCCGGCAGTGGTAAATCCACGCTGCTGAATATGCTCGGCGGACTGGATGCTCCCACATCCGGCAGCGTTCAGGTGGAAAATCAAAGTATTGAAAAAATGAGCGAAGAACAACTTACCGTATTCCGTAGAAAAAGGATCGGATTTATCTTCCAGAATTATAACCTGATCCCTTATCTGACCGCATACGAGAATATTGTGCTGCCCGTCCGCCTCGATGGAAAAATGGAAGATAAAAAATTCCTGAAAGAAATTGTCCATTTCCTTGAACTGGACGGGAAACTTGCAAATTATCCGAGCCATCTTTCAGGCGGTCAGCAGCAGCGTGTGGCGATTGCCAGAGCGCTTATATCAAAACCTGCCATTATCCTTGCCGACGAGCCGACAGGAAACCTTGACAGCCGCACAAGCGATAAAGTAATAGACCTTTTGAAAATGACAAGCGAAAAATTCCATCAGACGATTGTTATGATTACTCACAATCCTGAGATTGCAGAGAAAGCCGATGTGCGTATCCGTATTGAAGATGGGAAAATTCACGAATAAGGGGGCGGTACAATGAGCGGTAAGAAAATAAGTTCAAAAATGATTGCGCAGATGTCAAAACAAAGCCTGAAATCCAGTCGTATGCGTAACATTTTTGTGATGATAACGATTGTTTTGGCATCGGCACTGCTGATGGCAATTCTTATGTATGCTGTCGGTCAGCGGGAAGATAACGCAAGACAGCTTTCCCACGCACAGGAAGTAGGTTACTATAACCTTTCTGGAGAACAGGTAGAAGCCCTGAAGAATGATGAGCGTATCGCATACCAAGTTCAAGTAAAAACAGGTACGCCTTCTGAAATAGACGGTTTTGAAGTGATCCCTTACTATGTCAGCGAGCTGTCTGATAAAATCCAGATCGGAGAACTGGAAAGCGGATCACTGCCCGAAGGAGAAAATGAAATCGCTGTGCAGGGAGCAATGCTTGAGAAAATGGGGGTTGCTCCGAATGTAGGCAGTCAGGTTACTTTGAGCTTTTATGACGGCAATACAGAAACCTTTACGGTTACGGGACTCTTAAAAGGCGGGGAAGCTGCGAAACAGTTTGCTGTGTTTTTCTCCGGGAGTTATGCAGAAAACGGCAGCCAGTTAAAAGACTCCCCGTATGAAGTCTATGCTAAGCTGTACGGAGCGACAACAATGCGCCCAGAAGATTGCAAGGAGGCAATGTACCTGATTGGCAGCGATGCAGGGATTGAAAGAAAATATGTCAGCCCGTCCAAAGCGTTCCTCGACTCATTATCCGTAGATATGCAAGATGTCCTGACATATGGGCTGATTGGTATTGTGATCCTGCTTGCTTGTATTTTGGTTATTTACGGCGTGTTTTATCTGTCGGTGATTGGAAAAATCCATCAGTTTGGTCAGCTCCGCACCATTGGTATGACGAAAAAGCAGATGAAAAAACTGGTATCAAAGGAAGGACGCAGACTTTTCCTTTACGCCTCTCCCATTGGTATCCTGATTGGTGGTATAGCGGGATATTTCATTATTCCAACCGGCTTTAGCATTATCAATACCCTGTTGATGGCGGTCTGTGTATTTATCATTGTCTATATTATTACAATGATTTCCGTACACAAACCCGCTAAACTGGCGGCAGCGGTATCTCCTATGGAGGCTTTGCGTTATACGCCGCAGGACGATATGAAACAAACCGCAAATAAGAAAATGTGCCGGAACCTTACGCCGTTTGGCTTGGGCGTGATGAATTTTTCAAAAAACAAAAAGAAAGCAGTTGTTACAATGCTTTCCCTTGCGCTTGGCGGTATCCTGTTTATGACAGCAGCCACCTTTATGTCCTCGTTTGACAGGGACAATTATGCAAGGCAAGGTATTTGGAAAGATGCAGAGTTTCACATACAGTATTCCGACTCGGCTGTTGAGTTGAATGAAAACGGAATGAGTGGTATGCAGGCACAGACACCTATATCAGAAGATATGGTAAATGAGATTGCGTCCATAGACGGTGTAGAAAAGGTTGATGAACTAAAGAGCTTTGGCGTAATTTTTGATTTTCCTCAGCAAGATGAATACGATAATGACGATTATATTTATCCGATGAATGAGGAAGAAACGAAAAACATCGGAAAATATATCGAGGAAGGCTCTGCCGACTATGATAAACTGATGTCCGGCAATTATGTGCTGATTGCCGACAATACCAATGCCCTTGATATTTACGGATGGGAATTCAATGTTGGGGATATACTGACTCTCCATTACTATGACGGAAACAAGACAACAGAAAAAGAAGTAACCGTTCTCGGTATTCTGAACGACCAGTACACATTAGACAACGACAATCTGGATGGTTGGTTTGTAATGCCAGAACAGGCTGTTTTGAGCTTTGTGCCTTATGATAACCTGAACGCCCATCTGTTGATTTCCGCTGATCCTGAAAAGGAAACTACTGTAGGCGAAGCAATCAATGAAATCGTGGCGGAACATCCTGAACTGTCCGTGGAGGCTTACGCCGACAGAGAAATCGCTTATTCTCAGACGGCAAACTCTGTGTTTGGAACAATTAGCGGGCTTGCTATCTTCATTATGATGTTCAGTATCCTAAGTATGATGAACACGCTGATTACGAACATTGTTACAAGAAAGCAGGAACTCGCAATGCTTGAGTCCATTGGTATGTCAAAAGGACAGATCCGCAAAATGCTTCTTGGCGAGAGCCTGATTTTAGTCCTTGCGGCAGTCGGCGTGACAATGACGATTGGTACGCTACTGGGATATGTGTTAACGCATTTGCTCCACAATGGCGGCGCATTTTACATCACATTCCAGTTCCCAGTTGCCTTTGCCCTTGCTTATGCTGCCGTATTAGTCGCAGTACCGCTTGTCATTACTCTTGTATCTATGAAGAGCTTTTCAAAAGAGGCTCTTGTGGAGCGCCTCAGAGGGGCAGAGTGCTGATGAAAGAATATAGGATAAAAATCACAGGCGAATATGATGTTATTGTGCTTTCACCGAAGATGATCGCCTTGCTGATTGATAAAATTCGAGGAGCTGATACGAAAGAACTGATTATCCCTGCGGAGGAGATCCTTCCGCAGGGATATGCGGAATATCTTTCCCGCTTTCTTGCTGCAAACGCAGAAGTCGCAGAGAACTTGATGCACAGAAATGCGTATTCCCTTATAGCAGAGCAGATAGGGAAAATGCAGTTTGATGATAAAGACTGTTTTGACAGCGTTGAAGCAAAAGAAATTGAAAGCAATCCACAGCTTGATGTTGAAGCAAGCGAAGATTTTTATGTCGTGACAAAGCAGGAAAACAGCCAGTTCCGATATGTGTTTCAGAACGAAAACGGAGAAGAAGTCAGTATTGTACTGGAATACCTATAAGATTGGGGGCGATACCATAGATCGTATCATGATTTTGGAAGTAAATGGGAAAAGTTCCAAAATTTTTGATGAGATTTTGACCGTCGTTCAAAAGCACTCTGAAATACAGCGATATGATTTCAAGGCACAAACGAGTCTTATACTTAATGGACTGAAAATTGATTATGACAGCAGGAAGGTTTTCTGTAATGGTCAGGAAGTTGTACTTACCGTAAAGGAATACGAAATGCTCTGCCTTTTGACTGCTTATCGTGGACGAGTCCTTGAATACGGACAAATTTATCAAAATATTTGGGGCAAAGATTATTTCGACAATTCCCATAATGCAGTAGGATGTCATATCCGTAATTTACGGAGAAAATTGTACCAACTGTATCCTGATGCTCCGTTTGAGATTAAATGTATCCGTGAAGTCGGTTACTGCTTTGAAATGAAAAGCGAACCAACGAAAATATAGAACAAGATGATTTCCTGAATTTCTGCTGTTTTTGACAACATTTTCAGGAATATGTGAGAAGCTCCGAGTATGTTGGTATATTGTGTCTAAAGTTGCGGCGAGATGTGACAGAACTACTGTATATCTACCATATTTCTACTATTTATTACTTTATACTCTCCCTATTATCAAAAACTGTGGGGAGGCGATAAAAATATAGTTATCCCCGTTATAAGGGGATGGCTGAATGTGGTGGCTGCCGCTAAGTTCAGATGATTTATTAAAAACAGCAAGAACAAAATATTTTCAACTATGTATCGCAGGTCTTAACAGGCTTGCGATATTTTTTTGTTCGACAAACTTTTTATTTTTTAACTATCAAACGACAACTGCCGATAGTAACCGACAACCACATTTTCTAAATGTTGTCGGAAATTATCTGATTTGCTGGAAGCAAGGAGGCTTTCAGTTATACCACAGGGGACGATCCCCACCGTCCGATCTGGATTTTCAAAATAATTCAGATCGGAGGTAAATGGTATGGCTTACAACAAAGCCAAAGAAGAAAGAAAATGGCGGCTCTGGAAAGAAGCCGAAGAAAAGAAATTACGGAGCTTAGGCGTTGATGAAGATACGATTGAAAAGCTCCATGTTTACGATTGGGCAGTATTCAACTCTGACAGGCGGTTTTATCAGAGACTAAAAGATGTGGCTACATACCTTGAGGAAATGGAAGCCGATGCGGAGCTGCCCGAAATAACAAGTGTTGACGACCTGCTTAATAACATTGAAAACCAGAAGCTCCATCAGGCTCTTATTATGGTGGACAAGCTGACTTTGCAAATTGCACTTTGGAAAATGGAAGGCTTTAGCAGCTCTGATATTTCTAAGAAATGCGGTTTATCTGTCAATGCAGTAAATTTCCGTATGTGGCATCTGAGAAAAAAGTTAAAAAAACTTTTTGACATCTAATATTAAGACCATTGTCAGTGGGATGAGAGGCAAAATTCTCATCCCATTGGCAGCAGCGTCATTTACGGTTACGGTATCCCCGCCTATTAAAAGAATGGCAAAAGAAAACCAGAGGTCATTCCTCTGGCTCTTTTGCCTTACATAGCCCGTTGATCGTGGCTTCAATGACAGAAAGCTCTCTGTCGTCCAGTCCGTCAAGCAGGGTGTCTACACGCCTGCGGACGGAGCTTTTCTCTGCCTTGCTGCCCGTATGTATATATTCGTCAACCGAAATATCAAACATCGTGATAAGCTGAATGAACAGCTCCATGCCGGGATACTGACCCTCATTTTCGATTGCCTGCAGATGTCTTGGGTCATAGTCCACGATGCGGGCAAGCTGCTCTCTTGTCATCCCTTTGGCTTTACGGGCTTTTTTGATCGCCTGCCCTATCGGAGTAAAATCAAAGTCAAAATCATTATTCCTTTTATCCATAAGCTCACCACCTTGTACTCTGAAAATATCTCCATTCTATTTTACAGAGATGTGGCTTCTGATAGAACGATATGAAATCGCTTATAATGAGAGATATAATATCCTATTACAAGATAGAATTTTTCTAATAGCTTGTTTTGCGCATGGCAAAATGATATAATAAAACCCACGGATAAAAGAAAAGACGGTGGTGAAATTATGTGCCAGAACAAAAAGCGGAGCAATGATGCTCGTCTCCACGCAAAGCCAGTATAATGAGCGACATTTGCGTGGAGTAACTTTATAGTCGCTTATCGAATAATGCTGGCTTTGCCTGCTTGAATTTATCAATCAAGGAGGAAGCCTGCATATGAAATATATAAATGCAAACGCAATTCTCCCTGATGTGTTAGTCGAAGAACTGCAAAAATATGTTCAGGCAGGATATATTTATGTTCCTGCAAAAGACGAGCAGCATAAATCATGGGGCGAATTGTCTGGCTATCGGGAGGAACTTAAGCGACGCAATCAGATGATTGTGTCAGAATATCGTCAGGGAACTTCTGTCGAAGAACTTGCTGACCGTTACTATCTTTCGATATATGCTATCAGAAAAATTATATACCAGAAATAACAAAGGGAGAGCTTCTGTTTAGGAGGCTCTCCTTTTCTACTAATTGGGTCTGTAATGTTCCGTGGATTGAGGATATACCTGTCAGTAAGTACAATTTTTTATAGCAAGAGTTTTAAGGAGGATATTTAAGATGGCTATGGCAAACAAGGTATATCCACGGACGGGAGACACACAGACGATCTATCTGAAAAATGTTATTACAAACCCGAATATCGAGGTTGGCGACTACACGATATATAACGACTTTGTAAATGACCCAAAAGAATTTCAGAAAAATAATGTTTTATATCATTATCCGATCAATCAGGATAAACTCATTATCGGGAAGTTCTGCTCCATTGCCTGCGGAGCAAAATTTCTGTTTAACAGCGCAAATCACACACTGAGTTCCTTATCCACTTACACTTTTCCCCTATTTTTTGAAGAATGGGGACTTGAAAAGAAAAAAGTCACAGACGCATGGGATAACAAAGGCAATATTGTTATTGGCAATGATGTGTGGATTGGTTACGAAGCCGTCATTCTTTCAGGAGTTACGATTGGAGATGGCGCAATCATAGGAAGTCGGGCTGTTGTAACAAAAGATGTGCCGCCTTATACGATTGTGGGAGGTGTCCCGGCAAGACCAATCCGAAAGCGTTTTGATGAAGCGACCATAGAAAAATTACTCCGGTTAAGGTGGTGGGATTGGTCAGAAAACAATATAAAGGATAATATTGCGGCAATCCAGTCAGGGTGCATACAGCAGTTAGAAAGAAACGGAGAATAAAAATGCCAGTTGTAAAGAAAATAATAATCCTTGAGCATATACCTGCTGTTATCTGGGGCGTTCCGTCCTCAAAGGTTTATTTATATGTTCACGGACAAGGTGGCAACAAAGAAGAAGCGGCTGCTTTTGCGGAAATCGTATGCCGATATGGATTTCAAATCTTAAGTATTGATCTGCCTGAACATGGAGAAAGAAAGGACAAAAAAGTTGCTTTTCTTCCTTGGGAGGTTGTACCTGAAATTCAGTCAGTTATGGAGTATGCAAAAAAGCAGTGGCAATCTGTTTCCTTATATGCGAACAGCATTGGAGCATGGTTTAGTATGCAAAGTTTGGCAAGCGAGCCGCTTCAAAATTGTATGTTCATTTCTCCCATAGTTGATATGGTACAGCTTATTAAGAGAATGATGGAATGGGCGAATGTTGCAGAAGAACAGTTAAAGGATGAAAAATTAATTTCAACATCTTTTGGACAGACGCTATCGTGGGACTATTGGAGATATGCGGTGGAACATCCAATCATAAACTGGCGTGTCCCTACTAAAATTTTGTATGGAGAAAATGATAATATGACGGACTTCGATACCATCAAGCAATTTGCAGATAAGTTTCATTGTGATTTGACGGTAATGAAAGATGGTGGTCATTGGTTGCATACAGAGCAAGAATTGACGGTTTTGAAAAAATGGATAAAGGATAATTTTAAAATCAGAAAGAATCCTGAGCAGATACGATGAAAAGATTTTCTTGACTTTTGCTATTGATAATAGTACTATTGATAATAGTAAAAGGAGAGATAAACTATGTCGTCGATTGATTTAGTGATACTTGGTATCGTGTTGGAAAAACCTCAAAGTGCATATGATATTCAGAAAGATGTGGAATACCACCACCTTTCCAGATGGACGAAAATAAGTGTTCCTTCTATTTATCGAAAAGTTCTTCAGTTAAGCGAAAAAGGATATTTGAAAAGCAATGTTGTAAAAGGAGACAGATTTGCGGATAAAGCGGTCTACTCGATCACCGATAAGGGAAGAAAATATTTTAACGAGTTAATGTCCACCTATGCGTCAGAAAGTATTCCTCTGCTTTTTGACTTTAATGTCGTTATTACAAATCTGAATAAGGTTAGTAAGGATGAAGCTCTAAAGCTGATTTCAAAACTCAGAACAAGTGTTCAGTCGTCTGCTCTATCAAGTGAACAATATGCTTCTGAATTTTCAGATATACCGCTTGTTGGAAAGACGATATTTGAACAGCAAAGGCTTTTATATCATGCCCTTTTGGATTGGCTGGATAATTTTGAAAGCCAATTTTCTCAAGAATAGATATGACACTGAAAAGCAGCCTGACAATTCTGTTTGAAGCCCCATTTTGGATCGGTTTATATGAGCGCATAGATGGCGATAAATATGAGGTTTGTAAAATTACTTTTGGTGCGGAGCCGAAGGATTATGAGGTATATGATTTCCTGCTTAAAAATTGGCAAACGCTGAAATTCAGTCCACCCGTTAAAACAGACAGAATTGAAGAACGGAAAATCAATCCAAAGCGTATGCAGCGGGAAATCAATAGTCAGTTACAAGACTGGGGCATAGGAACAAAAGCACAGCAGGCACTCAAATTACAACACGAACAAAATAAACTGGAACGAAAAATCCAAAGCCGGGAGCAACGGGAAGCGGAAAAGGAACGCCAGTATGCTTTGCGGCAAGAAAAAAAGAAAGCCAAGCATCGAGGAAAGTAATTAAATATATCTATTTCAGACATACAAGAAAGACAGCAAGAATAATGAAAAAGTAAAAAATCCTCTGTGCTACAATACCTCTTTGGAAAGGAGGAAGCACAATGCAAGGTCAGGCAGTACACATTGTTTCAAAGGCTATCTGCTATATAGAAGCAAATTTGGATAACAAACTGGATTTAGAAGCGGTTGCAACATCTTTGCATTACTCAAAATATCATTTACATAGGATATTTACGAAAACTGTCGGTTTAACAATACATGATTATATCCAGAGACGACAGCTTACAGAAGCAGCAAAATTATTGGTATTTTCCCAAAAGCCCATCATTGAGATTGCTCTTCTCAGCGGATATGAAAGTCAGCAGGCATTTACAACTATTTTTAAGGCGATGTATAAGATGACACCTGCAGAATACAGAGCATCAGAGGAATTTTATCCTTTACAGCTTCAAATATGCTTAACCGAGGAACCGATAAAAATGGACTTTACCAAAGATAATATACGATTTGCGGCATTATCGGATGTAAATGATTGGATGGAATTAGTCCATCTAACTGTTGACGGATACCCCTATTTGAATGAAACGGAATATGTTGAAAATCTTTGCCATTATATTTCCGACAAGCGAGCGTTGATCCTGCGGGATGAGGGTATGGCAATTGGCATCATGGGATTTTCAGTTAAAACAGGAAATATTGATTTCTGGGCGGTACATCCGCAATATCGTGGTCTGGGTATTGAAAAGATTTTCCTTGATAAACTTGCGGATGGGCTGCTTTGTGGGAAAGAAATCAGCCTGACGACATACCGCAAAGGAGATAAAGCAGACACGGGATACCGGGATGAATATCTCCGTCTTGGATTTGCGGAAAGAGAACTGTTGACGGAGTATGGTTATCCAACGCAGCGTTTTGTGCTTCCCCCAAGAGATAAGGAGGAAACACATCATGCTGAAAATACAGAGTAACTGGAGAAAGAAAATTGTTCTTTTCCTTGTCAGCCAAAGTATTACACTGTTTGGCTCACAGATTGTTCAAATGGCAATCGTATGGTATGTAACACTTTCCACATCAAGCGGAGTCTGGGTGGCGGCGTTTTCGGTATGCTCCTATCTGCCTCAATTTCTGATTTCATTTATAGGCGGTGTCTGGGCAGACCGATACAGCCGGAAGATGCTTATTATTTGTGCAGATGCCGGAATAGCGATTGTCACATTAGGGATGTTTCTTTTGTTACCCTATATTTCACAAAATGAGATGTTGCTTGGAATGTTATTAGCAATGTCTGTCCTTCGTTCAATAGGTGCAGGTATCCAATCTCCTGCGGTTAATGCTATTATCCCGCAGATTGTTCCAAAAGAGCATTTTATGCGATATAACGGTATTAACGCCACAATGCAGTCAGCAGTACAGTTTTCTGCCCCCGCTGTGGCAGGTTTGGTTCTTACAATGGGGACACTGCGTTCAACACTGCTGATTGATATTTTTACAGCGATTATTGGGATTGGCTTATTTTCCTATATACGATTGCCAGAACGGAAAAATGAAGAAGTGTCTGTTTCAACATTCTCTGATATAAAGACGGGTATTCAATATGCTTTCACACAAAAGCTGATAGGCGGATTGCTCATGGTTTATGGTTTATTTACCTTTCTATGTGTTCCGGCAGGTTATCTTTCAGGGCTGCTTGTCAGCAGGGTGTATGGAGATACCTATTGGTATCTGACCGCAGTTGAATTATGCGGTTTCGGAGGAATGATGGCAGGCGGACTCCTGATGAGTGTGTGGGGCGGATTTAAAAAGCGCAGGAAAACAATGTTTCTTGGCTTAGTAATATTTGGCGCAATGGCAATCGGTATGGGTATGACAACGCATTTTATACTGTATCTTACTTTTATGATCATATATGGTGTTGCATTGACGACTGTGCAGACAACGATTACCACCTTGCTTCAGGAAAATACAGAAAGTTCTATGCAAGGACGGATATTCGGCTTTATGGGTTCCATGTATGCTGTCTGTTATCCCGTAGGCATGGCTATTTTCGGGCTAATGGCAGATACAATACCATTGCAATGGATTATGGTAGGCTCCGGCATTGCTTTAATTTTAATACCAGTATTTATAGCCACGAAAAGAAAATTAAAAAGTATGTAGAATGGAAAAAGGAAATGGATAACAAATGGGTACTATGCCCTGTTTGCGGAAATAAGACACGGAATAGAATTAGAGAGGACACGGTTTTGAAAAATTATCCTCTATTCTGTCCTAAATGTAAGCAGGAAACATTGATCGAAGCAAAGAATTTACAAATAACTGTCATCAAAGAGCCAGACGCATAGACGCAGAGCCGATGAACTTGTGAGATACCTCACAGCTCATTGGCTCTTTTTTACAGTTAAGTCCACCAAATAAAAAAACGGAGTTTGGTGGGCAGATTTGTTATGCTCAAGTAAGAATAACCCTCTAAACCCGTTGGTGTTTGGAGGGATTTCTTATGTGTTGGTCTACTCAGACCACTGCGCTGCTTGTCCTAAGCAGTGCATATCTACTCAGCTTTATTCAGGTATGAGGATAACCTGTTAAAAAAATCCTCATTTGTTTTTGGAACATTTGCACCTCAGATATAGAGGTTAAATATCCTAATTATAGATATTATTTTTCTTATATCCGCTTAGGCTTGTCAGCCTTTGCGGTTTTTCTTTTGTCGTTTTTTGTCCGAACACGACACAAAGAATTTTTCAGTGTAAGCTGTCGTTCTCCGCCGACCAATCTGGATTTTTCAAAAAAATTCAGAGTGGAGGGAACGATATGGCTTACAACAAAGCCAAAGAAGAAAAGAAATGGCGGCTCTGGAAAGAAGCCGAAGAAAATAAATTGCGGAGTTTAGGCGTTGATGAAGATACGATTGAAAAGCTCCGTGTTCACGATTGGGAAGTATTCAACTCTGACAGACGGTTTTACCAGAGACTAAAGGATGCGGCTACATACCTTGAGGAAATGGAAGCCGATGCGGAGCTGCCCGAAATAAGAAGCGTTGACGATCTGCTCAATAGCATTGAAAATCAAAAGCTCCATCAGGCTCTTATCATGGTGGACAAGCTGACTTTGCAGATTGCACTTTGGAAAATGGAAGGCTTTAGCAGCTCTGAGATTTCTAAAAAATGCGGTTTATCTGTCAATGCAGTAAATTTCCGTATGTGGCATCTGAGAAAAAAGTTAAAAAAACTTTTTGACATCTAATATTAAGACCGTTGCCACGGGCTATGGGATGAGAGGCAAAAATCTCTCATCCCATTTTCCTTGTGTGGCGAGAATGGGAATGTTCTTTGAAAAGTGAATACCCATTCGCCAAATACTTCCTCTTTGTGATTGTGATGAGCATAAGCGTGTGCAGCGGTACGCCAAGACCTGCCGACAAGCAGAAAAGCGATGAAAGGTGGTGAGCGATTTCTTACCGACTCAAAATATCGGGTGGCTCCCGATTGCGCCATAACCCACAAAGAGAACTATGGTACTCCCGTCCAGTCACAGTCCGAACGGTAATCAATCCGTCGCAGGCAATGAGGGCGGCTCTGGCAGACCGTCAGAGGGGGGAAATACCCGTGGAGTCAGTTCGCTGCTGACCGTTTGGCGACTTCCCTGCGCATTTTAGCGCATTAGCATTTTGGGGCGTCGAGGACAAATAAAAATGCCTTTATTCATATTCAGCCAGATACAAGGCGGTCATCGGAACAGAGAATGGTTTATATTCTCCCGACCTTAAAAACTTCCTTGTGTCTGGCTGCTTACATAGGCAGCTTGTACTTGCCTAAATAAAATAGGAGGTCATACACATATGGAAAGAAAAATAAAACGGGGCGACATTTATTATGCCGATCTTAATCCAGTTGTAGGCTCAGAGCAAGGCGGGACACGCCCCGTACTTATCATTTCAAATAATACCGGGAACAAACATAGTCCAACAGTTATTGTTGCCGCTATTACAAGCAGAACATGGGCGAAGAATAAATTGCCCACACATACAAAGGTAGATGATATTTCAGGGCTGAGTCAGAACTCAGTCATACTTTTGGAACAGATACGCACGATTGATAAGCAACGCCTGCAGATGTTCATAGGGACTCTGGACAGGCGTTTTATGGTATCTGTTGACGATGCGCTATCAATTAGTTTAGCTTTGGAAGGGAGGAAGAAAAGTGCATGAGTTTAAATTAGACAACCATTATGCTGCACTGAAATTGATAGAGATACTTCTGGAAATGGGAAAAATCAATCAAGCCACTTATGCAAATATAATGCGTCATCAGGATTTGCACATTTCACAAGCGGCTTGAAGTTGCCTACAATAGAGCTGAAATTAAGGAGGTATCGTTATGAGTACAGCAATAAACGAGTATAATTACAGATTTAAACTTACGGACTATTCCTTATTTGATAGGAATAGAGAAAGAATGGTGGCAATCTATGGTCGTGTTTCCACGGAACATGAAGCGCAGCTCTCTGCGTTAGAAAATCAGTTGCAATGGTATGACGATCAAGTAAAATATCATCCGAATTGGACTGTTTGCGAACGCTATATTGATGAAGGTATTACGGGAACACAGGCAAAAAAGCGTCCTGCTTTTTTAAGAATGATTGATGATGCAAAGCATGGAAAATTTGATTTGATTGTAACCAGAGAGGTTTGCAGATTTGCCCGGAATGTTGTAGATACTCTTGTGGTAACAAGAGAGCTAAAAGGAATAGGTGTCGAAGTGTTTTTTATTGATGATAATATTTGGACAATGGACGGCGATGGCGAATTGAGGCTGTCGTTGATGGCAACACTGGCACAGGAAGAAAGCCGCAAGACTTCTGAGCGTGTAAAAGCAGGTCAGAAAATCAGTCGTGATAATGGTGTCCTTTATGGCAATGGAAATATCCTCGGATATGACCGGGCGGGAGACACCTATGTTATCAATGAAGAACAAGCGGAGACGGTCAAAATGATCTTTGATCTTTATTTGCAAGGCTATGGTTCAATGCGGATTGCAAAAATGCTGACAGAAAGAAAAAGGAAAACAGCATCAGGACTTGTGAAATGGAGTGTGTCTAATATAATGCGGGCTATCCGTAATGCCACTTACACAGGTACAAAGTGTTACAATAAATCCAGAAGCAATAATTTCTTGGAGCAAAAACGCATCAACAACTTGGATATGTCTACTTATGAATATGTAGAGGGAGATTTCCCTGCTATTATTTCACAAGAGGTTTGGGATAAGGCACAACAGATACGAATGAGTAGAATGAAACCTTCTCTGGTATCTACAGAAAAAACAACCCACAGCAAGCGGGACTCAAAAGATATTTGGGTCAACAAATTAAGATGTTCCTGCGGCTCGTCTTTTCGTAAAAATCGGTGGCACACTAAAAAAGACGGAGGAACTTCGTATGGTTATCAGTGCTATAATCAGCTTAATAATGGTACAAAGAGGAAAAGAGCTGAACTTGGTCTTGATACGGATGGTTACTGCGATATAAAAATGATAACAGACTGGAAACTCGACTTTATGGCGAAAGAGCTGTTAGAACATTTGTGGCAGAGCCGGAAACAATCTGTTCTTATTGCAATAGACCTTATTAAGAGGTATTATAAAGAGGACAGAGGGAGCAACAGCTATTCTGATGCGATTGCTTTGCAAACAAAATTGGATAAAGCTCAGACCCGGTTGACAAATCTCATTGCGATGCGGGCGGACGGAGAATTGTCAAAAGAAGAATATCAAAATATGCGTGTACCGATTGATGCAGAAATTCAGCAGCTTCAGGACAAGTTAAAATCTGCGGATACTGATAAACAGCCGACAAGAGGTTTAGTGCTTGACGAGATTATTAAGACGCTGAATACGCTGATTGATTTCAGTGGTACAAAGATCAGCAGGGATGTTATCAATCAATTCGTGTATAGAGTAACGCCGACAACGGATAAGACCTTTGACTGGTATATTCATTTACATGGGACGGTTGATGCCAAAGCGACATTTACTGCTGATGGCAGAAAGGGACGGGCAATTATCAGATTAGAGGAAATCGAGCAGATTTCCTCATTACATAGGAAAGAAAATGAGAGCAACAGCGATTTCATAAAAAACCCCATTATTTTTTCCTTTCTGCACAGGCAGCTATCAAGAGCTCTAAATAATCTTTCATAAGAAAGCATAATAAAAAGGACTGCTGAAATTCAGCAGTCCTTATTTTTTTATATTATTATTTATCTATTATATAAAATATTGTGTCATCAATACCGTTGATACGGCACATTTCTTTTATACCATCATAAATCTCATCACGTGAGAAATTGTGCTGCTCAAGTTCCTCATCGCTCATTTTATTGACCTGTGAATAAAAATCAAGCGCTGTTTTTAAAAACACAGGATTTCCCGAAAACTGCTCTGCTTTTTCAAACAAATAATTTTCAGCCGCGCATATATCTTTTTCATCCAGCAACTGCTCTGTTTGCCAGCGCACCTCAAGATCCTGTTCAGACTCCTGAGTTTCTTTGTTTTCAGAAAGTATATGAACAATGGTGGACAGCAGCATTTCTATCTGTCTCATAAACCAATCTTCGTGAAAAAGCATTTTAACCACCGATACAAATCACAAATAACGCAAACGCGTTATTATAAAACATATTATTAAAACAAAAGTCTCCGCTTTTTACGGCGGAGACTTTTTTCAGTCTGAATTACTGAGCATTCTTTGCGGCCTGCTCCGCAAGTTTTTCCGGTGAGCCGCAGCACTTTTTATATTTTTTGCCGCTTCCGCACGGGCACGGATCATTAGGCCCTACTTTTTTAGCCTTTCTTACAGGTTCCTTTTTAACGCTGTCATCGCCGCCTGAAGAAGTTGCAGTGATCTTGGCAACTGCCTGTCTTTCAACATCCTCCCTGCGTCTTACAACTGTAGTGAACATCATCTTAACCGTGTTTTCACGTATGGTTTCGGTCATTTCATCAAACATATCGTAAGATTCCATTCTGAAAGCAACAACAGGATCCTGCTGCGCATATGAACGAAGGTGAATACCTTCTTTAAGATCATCCATGGCATCAATATGATCCATCCAGAGCATATCAACATTACGCAGAAGTATCTTGCGGGAAAGATCCTGATATATCTCCTCGCCGAACATTTCACGTCTTTCCTTAAGCTTCTTATTACCTGTTTCTTTGAGGAAAGAAATCATTTCATCAACGCTCATATCATCAAGCTTATCGCAGTCCTCATCTGAAAGAAGCCAGCCGCGGTATTTTTCTTTAAGGCCGTTGAGGTTCCAGTCTTTCTTATGCGCATCCTTAGCACAGTAAACAGGAACATTTGCGTCAATACTTGACTCAAGCATATCAACTATCTTATCAGAAAGATCCATTCCGTCAAGAACCATATCACGCTGTTTGTAAATAAGTTCTCTCTGGCGGTTCATAACGTCGTCATACTGAAGGGTCTGCTTTCTGATTGCGAAGTTTTTGCCCTCTACCTTTTTCTGAGATGATTCAACAGTGTTTGAAATCATCTTGCTTTCGATAGGCATATCCTCGTCAACGGCAAGGCGGCTCATCATTGCCTTCATTCTTTCACCGCCGAACAGACGCATAAGGTCGTCCTCGGTTGAAAGGTAGAACTGAGACGCACCGGGATCGCCCTGACGGCCTGCACGGCCTCTGAGCTGGTTATCAATACGGCGTGAATCGTGGCGCTCCGTGCCGAGAATGAACAGACCGCCGACTTCACGTACCTTATCAGCCTCGCCTTTGATCTGCTCTTTGTATTTATCTTCAAGCTCACGGAATACTTTTCTTGCTTCAAGTATCTCTTCGTCTTCTGTTTCCGCAAAGCCCTTTGCCTCAGCAATTATCTCCTCAGGATACTGCATCTTCTTCATTTCAGCAGTTGCAAGAAATTCCGCGTTACCGCCGAGAATAATATCCGTACCACGGCCTGCCATGTTGGTGGCAATGGTTACGGCGCCGAATTTACCTGCCTGAGCGATTATCTCCGCCTCGCGCTCATGGTTTTTAGCATTGAGCACATTATGGGGTATTCCTGCTCTCTTGAGCATTTTTGAAAGCAATTCACTCTTTTCGATACTGATAGTACCAACAAGAATAGGCTGGCCTTTTTCGTGGCACGCCTTTATCTGCTCTATTACGTGCTTATATTTTGCTCTTTCCGTCTGGAATATTACATCGGGATTATCTTTTCTGATAAGCGGCTTATTTGTGGGAATCTCAACAACATCAAGCTTGTAAATCTCGCTGAATTCCTGAGACTCGGTCATAGCAGTACCGGTCATACCGGAAAGCTTTTTATAAAGTCTGAAGTAGTTCTGGAAAGTGATGGTGGCAAGAGTTTTGCTCTCGTGCTCAACCTTAACGCCTTCCTTTGCTTCAATTGCCTGATGCAGACCGTCATTATAACGTCTGCCGAGCATTATACGGCCGGTGAACTCGTCTACAATAAGAACCTGACCGTCTTTTACAACGTAATCTATATCCCTGCGCATTACGCCGATAGCCTTGATAGCCTGGTTGATATGGTGAAGCAATGTGGTGTTTTCCATATCCATAAGGTTTTCAACGCTGAAATATTCTTCTGCTTTTTTTACACCGCTCTGTGTAAGAGTTGCGGTGCGCGCCTTTTCATCAACAACGAAATCGCCGTCATAAGTTTCCTCAGTGTCTTCCTTTTCGTTCATCTGAGCAACCTTATCCATTTTAAGGGTTCTGGCAAAATCATTTGCACGGCGGTAAAGGTCTGTTGACTGCTCTCCGCGGCCGCTGATGATAAGAGGAGTACGCGCCTCATCTATAAGAATTGAGTCAACCTCGTCCACAATGGCAAAGTTGTGGCCGCGCTGAACTTTCTGCTCCTTGTAAAGCACCATGTTATCTCTAAGATAGTCAAATCCCATCTCGTTATTGGTGCCGTAGGTAATATCGCAGTTATATGCCTCCTGCCTTTCGGCATTGTTCTTTTCGTGAATGATAAGACCTGCCGTAAGACCGAGAAAACGGTAAAGCTTGCCCATCCATTCGCAGTCACGCTTTGCAAGATAATCGTTTACGGTAACGATATGAACGCCCTTGCCCTCAAGTGCGTTAAGATAAGCGGGAAGAGTTGCAACAAGAGTTTTACCTTCACCTGTTTTCATTTCCGCTATTCTGCCCTGGTGCAGAATTATACCGCCTATTACCTGCACGCGGAAGTGCTTCATACCAAGCACACGCCATGCTGCCTCACGGCAAACGGCAAATGCGTCGGGAAGTATATCATCCAGCGTTTCGCCGTCGGCAAGTCTGTCTTTAAGTATCTGTGTCTGTGAAACAAGTTCCTTATCGCTCATTGGCTGATACTTGCTTTCAAGCGCAAGCACCTTATCAGCGGTTTTTGAAACTCGCTTTACTTCTTTTTTTGAATAATCGCCGAAAAGGGCGGTCAAAAATTTGTTTGCCATTATTACACCTCTAACAATGCATTAATTGATTTGCAAAATCCAAATAAATATTTTAGCATATATTATACAAAAAGTCTATATTAAAAGAATTTTAAACTCCGATAGCGTTTTTAATAGCGCCCAAAGCGCCGCCCGAAACACCGTTTTCAGCATTTTCATCAAAAACGAAAACCAAGTTATCTTCGCCCTGCTCGATAGTTAAGGTTATCTCAACAGACTCGCTCTGCATAGGAGCGGCTGCAATATCCTCCTGCAGAATTGCAAGATTGCTGTCCAGCCACGTATCACTTGAAAGATTGCTGAGAAGAGATATAGTTGAATATTTGCTGAGCAGGTCATTTGTAAAGTTCTGAGCCGTGCTTGCAAGATCCTTGTTCATAACGGAAAGTGTTATGGTCTTATTCTGCGTATCTATTGAAGTTATTTCATAGCTGAGATTTTCAAATATGGATCTTCCGAGTTCCGCAAACTGCTCATGCTTTTCGGCGTAGCCCATGATAACGCTGAGTGTGGAAGAACTTACATATTTGCCAAGATCTTCAGTATTGAAATCCTTGAGAGCTTTAAATACTATTTCCGTGGTCTGTGTGATATTCTCTTCAGTCATCTCAGCCGAACTTTTTGAACATGCTGAAAAGCAGAAAAGTACCATTACAACGCTGAGGATAACAGCAACTGTTTTTTTCATGAATATTTCTCCTTTAATATAAAAATATATTTATTATCAAAATTTTTAATTATTATATATAATAGCAGAAAAATTTTCAAC
>ENA-UALA01000005-UALA01000005.1-human-gut-metagenome-genome-assembly--contig:-NODE-5-length-211017-cov-14.351452_pt1 | contig 211017 bp, 202 predicted proteins | sample MGYA00243696_ERZ654460 | MGnify/ENA primary metagenome ERZ654460 (study PRJEB26926, sample SAMN06164725) | human gut metagenome | biome: ENVO:00009003; feature: ENVO:2100002; material: ENVO:00002003... | reverse complement strand
AAAAAGAAATGCGGTTGGCAAACCGCTTCAGCGCCACCTCAGTGGCGGCCAGTAACAGCCCCTTATAGGGGCAGAGCAAACCACCGGCTGAGCCGGTGGTTATGATTACTTTAAGTTTGACCTTCAGCTGATTTTTTGACTGCTATTCAAAGCTAAAAGTCAAAAATTTTTTAAAATTTTTTTACCCTTACAAAATAAAAACATTGAAAAAATGGCTTAAATAAGCCGAAAACCAGCCATAAAATATTTTTTTGATTTTTAACAAAAAACTATTGACTTTCTTTGACCTTTGTGGTATTCTTAACTCAGAAAGTCAAGGAAAGTCAAAGTCAAAAGCAATCAAAGAACTTTGACAAAACAAAAAGACTTGAAAACAATAAAGGAAGTGATTAAGCGTGAACATGTCAGATGTTATTGCAGGAATGATCCTTGATATGTTTGACGATGAAAATTCAACTATCAGGATTAAGCGAAACGATCTTGCGTCGCAGCTGGGATGTGTGCCCAGTCAGATAAACTATGTAATAACCTCGCGCTTTACACCTGAGCAGGGCTACCGCATTGAAAGCAGAAGAGGCGGAGGCGGATGCATATATATCACTCGCGCAAATTCAAAAAATTCAGCGGTTATGGCGCTTATCAACAGTATAGGGGATTCAATAGACGAACGCTCGGCAAAAGCTAATATCTATAATCTCAATTATCAGAACTTAATTGATGAAAAGAGCGCAAAGATCCTGAATGCGGCACTTGCGGATACAAATTTTAAGGATTTGCCGCAGGATACCAGAGATGCCGTTCGTGCTAAGCAGTTCAAAAGAATGCTGCTTGCGTGTATAGGCTGATGAAAAGTTTTTTGATTTTTTCTTAAAGAAAGGATTGAATTTATTATGAAATGTCAACATTGTAATCAGAATGAAGCAACCACTTATTTTAAGCAGAATATAAACGGTCATGTAACCGAGATGCATCTTTGCGAAGACTGCGCAAGAGAACTCGGAGTTATGAATGATTTCAGCCCCGAAAATTTCTTCGCCGATACTTTCCTCGGAAACTTGCTCGGAGCCGGTATTCCCGCAATGAACATCCTTTCGGGCGTGGACAGATGCGAAAGCTGCGGATCAACGTTTAACGATATTGTAAACAGCGGGCTTGTAGGCTGTGCAGACTGTTACTCAAAATTTGCAGACCGTCTGGAGCCGTCAATCTTCAAACTTCACGGCAACGCAAGTCATGTGGGTAAAAATATAACCTACACAGAAGTTCCCGATAAGGATAAAGAAGAAAGTAAAACGGAGGAGCCGGCGCCTAAGAGTGAACTTGAAAAACTGCAGGATGACCTTCAGCTTGCAATTAAAGAGCAGAGGTTTGAGGACGCTGCCGTTATCAGAGATAAGATAAAGGAAATTACCGGGGAGGATAAATAAATGAACAAATGGTACAGCCAGGGCGGAGCAGACAACGATGTGATAATGTATTCCAAAGTAAGGCTCGCCAGAAATTTAAGCGACACACCTTTTAAAAATAAATTAAGTCCGGAGATAAAACGCAGCACGGTTAAAAAGCTTTATGCCTGCGTAAAGAACTCAGAACTTGCGGGCGAATTTGAACTTGTAGATCTTTCATCAAAAAGCAATGCTCAGGCGGCTGCTTATGCCGAAAGGCAGATGATCAGTCCAGAATTTGCACGCGAAAAAGGAGCGTTCCTCACAACAGAGGATGAAAGCGTTTCTGTAATGCTTTGTGAAGAAGACCATATCAGAATAAGTGCTTTTGCAAGCGGGCTTGAGATAGAAAAGGCATATAAAAAAGCTGATAAGGTGGACGATGTGTTCCTTAAAAGTCTGCCGGTTGCTTTTGATGAGAAACTCGGATTTCTAACTGCAAGTCCCATAAATCTCGGCACAGGTCTCAAAATTTCCGTCGGGCTGCACCTTCCCGCAATCAGAGAAAACGGTTCTGTAAGCCGTCTTTCCTCTCTTGTAGGCAAGCTGGGATTAACACTCAGACCGCTGTACGGCGAAGGAAGCGCATTCTACCAGCTTACTAATCACGTTACTCTCGGCATAACCGAAAAAGAGGCTATAGATAATATTTCCACCGTTGCTCTTCAGATAGCAATGCAGGAAAGAAATCTCAGGGCAACAATGAAAAACAGTGAATATTGGGAGGATAAACTTTACAGAAGTATGGGCACACTTAAAATGGCAAGGCGTTTGAGCTACGCCGAGTTCATAGCTCTTGCTTCCGATATCAGGCTCGGCGCCGCGCTCGGTTATTTTGACTGTGATATCAACAATATTACAGCCATGATACATACAATGGCGGACGGCAATGTTTTAACCTCGCACGGCTGCGAAAACAGCCCCGAGTCAGTTCAAAAACTCAGGGCGGAAGATGTAAGAAAAATGTCGGTCTGAAAAACATTTTTAACGGCTGCGGCTCATTCCGACATTGATAGGAGGAATATTTATGTACAGGTTTAACAGCTTTACTCAGAAAGCAAACGATGTTTTAAATCTTGCAATTAAAGCGGCAGAGAATTTCGGCCACGCATATATTGGCTCTGAACACATACTTATAGGTGTTCTTAAAGAAAACACAAGTTACGGAGCGGAGCTTTTGACTGAAAAAGGCGTAACGCTCGATAAAATAGAAGAACTTATCAAAGAGAATACAGGCGTAGGCAATCCCACGGCGCTTTCACCCAATGATTTTACACCCACGGCAAAGCGTGTGCTTGAGGTAAGCTTCCAGCTTGCAAGAAGTATGAGAAATTCTTTTGTAGGCACAGAGCATCTGCTTCTTGCTCTGCTTAGGGAAAGTGATTCCGGAGCGGTAAAACTCCTCAATGCCTGCGGAGTTGAAGCGGAAAGCTTTACAGAGGAACTTGTAAACGATCTTGCAAGGCCAAACGCTGAATTCAGAGGCTCTAAAAGCGGTAAAAAAGGCAAAAGTAATACGCCCACTCTTGATGAGTTCGGTACCGATTTAACGGAAAAAGCCGCAAACGGCGGTATAGATCCCGTTATCGGAAGGGAAAAGGAAATAGAAAGAGTTATTCAGATTCTTTCAAGGCGTACTAAAAACAATCCTTGTCTTATAGGTGAGCCCGGCGTTGGTAAAACGGCAATTGCTGAGGGCCTTGCACTAAAGATAGTCAAAGATGAAGTGCCCGAACTGCTTTCGGGCAAAAAGATAGTTGCGCTTGATCTTACTTCAATGGTTGCCGGCACAAAATACAGAGGCGATTTTGAGGAGCGTATCAAAAAGGCTATGGATGAGGTCAAAAACGCTAAAAATGTTATCCTGTTCATAGACGAGGTACACACTCTTATCGGCGCAGGTGCTGCTGAAGGCGCTGTTGATGCCGCAAATATTCTTAAACCCGCTCTTGCAAGGGGTGAGATACAGGTAATCGGCGCTACCACCATTGACGAGTACAGAAAGAATATTGAAAAAGACGCTGCTCTTGAAAGGCGTTTCCAGAGCGTAATGGTAGGTGAGCCGACAGAAGAGGAGACCGTTGAAATCCTTAAAGGACTGCGTGATAAATACGAAGCGCACCATAAGGTAAAGATCTCCGACGAAGCCATCGAAACCGCTGTAAAGATGAGTTCACGCTATATTGCGGACAGATTTTTGCCCGATAAGGCGATAGACCTTATTGATGAGGCGGCTTCACGTGTAAGGCTTAAAGCCTTTACAGCTCCCCCGAATCTCAAGAGTATGGAGCAGGAGATAAAGCGCCTTGAACAGGAAAAGGCGTCGGCAGTAAAAAGTCAGGATTTTGAAGCGGCTGCCAAAATAAGAGATAAGGAAAAAGAACTTCAGACTCTGCTTGACGAGGAAAAGGAAAAATGGAAAAACCTTTCCGGCAAGGAGATAAAAGAGGTTTCTACAGAGGATATTGCAAATGTGGTATCTTCATGGTCAGGTATTCCTGTAACTCAGCTAACAAAAGAGGAGTCCGAACGGCTTCTTAATATGGAAAAGATTCTGCATGAAAGAATAGTGGGTCAGGATAAGGCTGTATCCGCCGTTGCAAAGGCAATCAGGCGAGGCAGAGTTGGTATCAAAAACCCCAACAGACCGCTTGGCTCGTTCATATTCTTAGGCCCCACCGGTGTCGGCAAAACAGAGCTTTGTAAATCTCTTGCCGAGGCTATGTTCGGCTCGGAGGACGCTATTATAAAGCTTGATATGAGTGAGTATATGGAAAAGCATACCGTATCAAAACTTATCGGTTCGCCTCCGGGATATGTAGGATTTGAAGAGGGCGGTCAGCTTACAGAGAAGATCAGAAGAAAGCCTTATTCGGTAGTTCTTTTTGATGAAATCGAAAAAGCGCATCCCGATGTATTCAATATGCTTCTTCAAATTCTTGAGGACGGTGTTCTCACCGATTCAAAGGGCAGAAAAGTTTCTTTCAAGAATGCCATTATCATTATGACTTCAAATGTGGGCGCTTCCAAGATAACAAATAATCAGTCCGCGCTCGGCTTCGGTGACAACACTGATGAAAATCTCAATATCGAAGAACTCGTTATGGAAGATCTTAAAAAGACTTTCAAACCCGAATTTCTTAACAGGATTGATGAAATCATCGTGTTCAACCGCCTTGAGAAAGATGATATCAAGGAGATTGCAAAGCGTATGCTTAAGACTCTTACAAAGAGACTTGCCGAAATGGATATCAAACTTTCGTTTACGGATGAAGCTATCAGTGCCATTGCAGATGCGGGATTTGATAATGTATACGGCGCAAGACCTCTTCGCCGTGCTATCCAGCAAAAGATTGAAGATCCGCTTTCAGAGCTTATGCTTGAAAAAGAAGTAGCGTCCGGCGGCAGTTATGTAGCCGATTTTAAAGACGGAAAATTTACTTTTGACAGTGCGGATAACACTGCTGAAAAAACAAATAGCCAGGAATAATAACTCAGCCGCTGTAAAGGTGATGCCTTTACAGCGGCTTTTTACTTTTTATTGACTTTCGGAATTTAGTATGATATTTTAAAGTTGTAAGCTATACTTTTGTTTGAATTTCCGAAAGGGGGATACTATGAACGATAAAGAATGGGAAGATGAAAACAAGAAAATAGAAGAACGCCAAAAAAAAGAAAAGCTTTTGAATGACCTTGAGTTTGATAATGAAAAGAGACTGCTTTTGGAGATCAACGATAAACTCGGCAGCATTAAATCAATGCTCAGTTTTATAATAGGTGCAAATATTGTTTTGTTTGCTGTTTCTATTGTTTTAAGTATCCTAACAGCATCATAAACATAATAAAAAGCCCCGGAAGTACTTTGCTTCCGGGGCCTTTATTGTATATTCAATATTACTTAGCAAGATATTGTTTTGTCTTTTCAAGGAAAATATCCATTTCCTCATCGGTGCCTATCGTTATGCGAACATATTTATTTATTACAGGCTTGTTGAAATATCTTATAAATACTTTCTGCGTTTTAAGATATTCAAAATAATCTTTCATATCCTTTTCGGGATGAGCTGCCATTAAGAAATTTGTCTGCGATTCAAGCACTTCAAAACCGAGAGATCTGAGTTCGTCTTTAACTTTTTCCCTTGTTTTGATTACCATTGAAACGGTTTTATTGAAATAATCAACATCTTTTATTGCCGCCGTTCCTGCCGCCATTGCAATGCTGTTTACGGTGTAGCTGTTGTATGAGTTCTTAACCGCTTCAAGTTCGCTGATAAGTTTTTCACTGCCTATTGCAAAGCCTATTCTCATTCCCGCAAGGCTGCGGCTTTTAGAAAATGTTCCCGTAACAAGCAGATTTTCATATTTCTTTGTGAGTTCAACACTTGAATATCCGCCGAAATCAACATATGCTTCGTCTATTATAACAACGCAGTCTTTGTTGTAATCCATTATTTTTTCAATGAACTCCCTGCCTTCGCCCAGTGAAGTTGGCGCATTGGGGTTCGGTATAACAACACCGCCGTTTTCGGCTTTGTAGTCATCAGCATTTATTCTGAAATCACTGCCAAGCGGATAGTTTTTGTAGGGGATTGAAAAAAGCTCACACCATACGGGATAAAAACTGTAAGTTATATCAGGGTAAGCAATAGGTTTTTCGCTGTTGAAAAATGACTGGAAAGAAAGTGCAAGCACATCGTCAGAGCCGTTTCCTATAAACACGTTTTCCTTTTTTACATTGTAAAATTCGGCAATTGCCGCCTTAAATTCAGCGGCATTAGCATCAGGGTAAAGCTTCAGAGTATTGCAGTCAAAATTATTAATAGCCTTAATTACCTCGGGGGACGGGGGATAGGGGTTTTCGTTAGCATTAAGTTTTACGATATCCTTATCCTTGCTTTGCTCGCCGGGCACATAAGGCTCTACTTTTCTTAAATTTTTAATCCATAAATTATCCATATTCATACCTCTGTGATATTATATCAGTATAAAACTCTGTTTGCAAGTGTGCCTTGACAGCGTGGAGTACGCTTTTTTCGGTCTTTACCGTCTAAAGTTTAAATATTTATTGTAGACGAGTTGTTTTTATGATAAAATATAAGTCAGTTATATGGAGGTAATTATGGAAATTTTAATTGTGATATTGCTTGCGGTGCTCATAGTAATAAGCGCGGCGGCTCTTATAATTTCAATAAAGAATAAACCGAAAGAGGATAATTCTGCGGACGAAATAAAGCCTGTTGCTCAAAAGCTGGACAATCTTTCGGGCAGGCTTGATTTTCTTACATCTCAGACCGATAAATCCCTGCGCGAAGTCTCAAGAAATATGCAGGAGCTTACGGAAAAAAATTATCAGCAGATGATAAAGATAAACGAAACGCTTACCGATAATTCCGAAAAGCAGGCTGAAAAGATATCCGCGTCCATAACAAAAATGCAGGACAGCAATGAGAAAAAGCTTGATGAAATGCGTAAAACGGTTGATGAAAAACTTGCCGATACTCTCAATCAGCGCCTTAACGCTTCATTCAAGACTGTTTCTGAACAGCTTTCAAATGTTTATAAGAGCCTGGGCGAAATGAAAGAGCTTTCGTCCGGAGTTACTGATAATGTAAAAAGCCTCAACAAGGTGCTTACAAACGTAAAGGCAAGAGGTACATGGGCGGAAGTTCAGCTTGGCAATATACTTGATGAAACAATTCCTAATATGTATGAATCAAATGTAAAAACCAACCCCGCTTATGACGGCAGGGTGGAATTTGCGGTGCGTATCCCTGCAAAGGATAATGACGGAATTACATATTTGCCGATAGATTCAAAATTCCCGATGGAAGATTATATAAGGCTTTCAGACGCCGCAGAGCAGGGCAATTACGATGAACTCGAAAAGGCAAGAAAGGCGCTTGAAAACAGGGTTAAGGACGAAGCAAAGCTTGTTAAAAAATATATTGCCCCGCCTAATACAACACCGTTTGCAATTCTTTATCTTGCAACGGAGGGATTGTACGCCGAGATAGCTTCAGGCAAGAGCGGTCTTGCGGAAACTCTCCAGGCGCAGGGCGTGATGATAGCAGGCCCCAGCACTATTACAGCTCTGCTCAACTCCCTTGCAATGGGCTTCAGAACTATTGCAATCAATAAAAAAGCGAATGAAGTATGGAAAGTTCTCGGAGCGGCAAAAACTCAGTATGAAAAATTCGGCACGCTTCTTCAGAAAGCAAAGGATAAAATTGAGGCGGCAGGAAAAGCTCTTGATGAGGCAGACCACCGCAATTCCATAATTCAGAAAAACCTTAAAAGTGTTGAGATGCTTGAATCGAATACTGCAAATGATATTCTCGGAATTGAGGAGTAATAAAAATAAAAGTCCCGACGGCAATTTAAAGCCGTCGGGATTATTTATTATGATTTGCTGTTTTTAAGATTATCAAAATATTCGAAAAGCGGCAGACATTCTTTGAAAAACTTTTTATACGCTTCGCAGTAGTCAGCGCTTTGTCTTGTGCGTTTGCAGCCTCCTGCCCTGCAAAGCTTCAGATATTCACAGTCTGCGCATCTGTCAGGCATTTCGGCGCTGCCGTTAACAAATTTTTTAGCAGTATCGCAGAAAGCAATATCCTCAAATGCTAATTCATTTATGTTGCCAAGCAGGTATTCATCAGTGCAGTAAAAATCGCAGGGGTACATATTTCCGTTGCTTTCGCAAACGAACTGGCGGGAACAAAAACCGTTCATTCCGCATTGCTCAGCCGCTCCGCCCAGCCAAAGCCGCACCCAGTTGTCAAACTGTCTGACGCTTATGTATCTGCCTTTTTTGTAATCATCGGCGTACAGAGGGAAAACATCGGTCAGAAAATCGGAATATTCGCTTGGCGTCATGAAAAGCTCACTGTCACCCTCAAAGCCGAATGGTTTAAGGCAAGGGATAAACTGAATGTTTTTGAATCCCTCGCTTTTGAAAAATTTATAGATTTCGGCGCCTTTTCTTGAGGAATATCCTGTTAAAACGGCTAACACATTGAACTGAGCGCCGTGTTTTTTCAGTATTTCGGCAGCTTTCAGAATTCTGTAAAATGAATTTCTGCCTTTTTCGTCTTTTCTGAATTTGTTTGCTTCAAAATCTCCGTCAAGGCTAAGTCCTGTGAGAAAATTATTATTCGCAAAAAACTGAGCCCATTCTGCGTTAATAAGCATACCGTTTGTCTGAATATTCAAAAAAACAGGGCTGTTATGTGTGTTAAGTTCATTTAGGTCGGCAACAAAATTTCTGTAATAATCAATTCCTGCAAGAGTTGGCTCACCGCCCTGAAATGTAAATGATACGGGTGCGCCGTCTGCAAATGAAAGGGATTTTTTTATCAGTGCTGCGGCGGTTTCACGCGTCATCAAAGCGTATTGGCTTTGTTCTCTGTTTTGCGCTACATCTTTGTAAAAACAGTATTCACACCGCAGGTTGCAAAGCGCAGAAGCGGGTTTTACCATTATTGACAGCGGCGGCATACTATTCCTCCCAACAGTGTGAGTTTATTTTTTCGGCTTTACTGCGGCTGCAAATTCGCCAGGAGTTGTGCCGTATTCTTTTTTAAATACAGCCGTAAAATGCGACTTGGAACAAAAACATAAAGCATCGCATACCTGAGAAATATCGGCGCCTTCCCAGAGAAGTGTTCTTGCCGCTTCAAGGCGCCGCTTCATAATATAACTTCCGAGCGCAGTGCCTGTTTCTTTTCTGAATAAATGGGAAATATAATCAGCTGAAAGACCAAGTTCCGCGGCAACGGAAGCTACGGTGATTTTTTTGTTTAGGTTTTTGCTGATATAAGAAACGCACTTTCTCACGTGGGGTGAATATTTAAGTTCGCGTTTTGACTTTGCCACATTCTGTGTAAGGCTGTATATATTTTTAAGCAGGCACCCCATTACTTCTGCGTCGCTTTCAAGATTGTCTATGGTTTTTATGAATCTGTCTGAGAATGAATAAGCCTCGTCCTCATTAAGCCCGCCCTGTATGGCATATCTTGTTGCAAGCGTTATACTGCTGACTGCCATATATTTTCTCTGCATAAGGCTGTTTTCACTCATTTTGCCTACAAATATTCCGCCGTCAGAATGGCGCTTTATCTCTTCAATAAGTCTGTTTACATCGCCCTGCTCAATGCACGAAAAAAGCCGTATCTCATCACGGTATGGCGTGTGGCCTGCTGAGGTTTCGTTCAGTTCATCTGTAAGTTCGTCAGGAACGAAATTAATGCTTAAAAGCTCGTCGTATTTCATATAATCACTCCCGCTTTCAGCATAGCGCGAACGGGTTTTGCCAGTCAAATATCAGCTGTTATTGACAGCGGAATTATGTCAAAACAGCGGAAATATTATATAGACTGCTTTTATCCGAGAAAGAATTTCAGCAGAATTATTATTATTGCAATTACAGCAATTACGGCAACTATCTTTATGCCTCTGCTGACTGCGTCAAACATGTTTGTGGGCATTATCTGCAAAATGCAAAAACGCAGTTTTTCTTTAACCTTTTTTCCTATTATATTACGGTATCTAACATCGTAAGTGTTGTATGTTCCGTCTTTTTTGAGGTTTATCATTCTGACTCCGCGGTCAAGTCCCGGCCCGTAAACGTGAAATCCTGCGCCCTGTGTGTAGCCGAGATCTATACCGCGAACCTTTCCGTTAAAGGAATTGTTGTGGTCATGTCCGAAATAAATGCCTTTTACATCGCCTTTTTCAGCCATGGCGTCAAATTCTCCGCTGTTTTCCATCGGGTCGGCAGGGGATTCTTTCATAAATCCTTCTTTGTTAACCTTATCTCTGTTGAGTATGTACCATTTTCCTGCATGATTTCTGAAACCCTGCTGGGCGCCTTTTACATTCTTTTTCACTTCAAGCAAAAGTTCCATTACCTCAGGTACAGGGATATGCTGAATTACTATTGAGTTTATAACATGGCCGTATTTTCTTTCATAATTGTCGCGCACGCTTTGATACCATTCTATCTGATTTGCATGCACATTGTCATATCCTATGCTCAGGCTTGAATGGCTGTCAATAAGATAAAGCAAAAATTTCGGCTCATCACCATCGGCAATTTCTATTACCTGATTTGCGCATCCGTCAATTCCCGGTTCGCTTTCTCCCACAAAGCAGTCTATTTTTTTGTATATTGCAAACTGCTCTCTGTTTGTAAGTCCAACCTGCCTGTCATGGTTTCCGAAGCATATGGCAAACGGTATTTTTCTTGAAACAGCAGGGTAAGTAAGTTCTCTCAGCACTCTTTCCACTTTTTCGGCATTGCCGTTAAAGCTGGCTTTTCCCCATATCTGATCACCCGAATATACGATTAAATCCGGCTTTTCACGTTCTATTGCCGTGTTTATAAGGTTTAGTGTGTCAGGGCTTACTTTTCCGCCCTCCTGCGTGTCTGCGATCTGCATTATTCTGAATTCGTCGCCTTTAAAGCTGAGTTTCATATTTTTTCCTCCATGCCAGAGTTATATTGTATATTTATTGTTGTTTTATGAATTTTTTCCATGGCTTTACGCACAGTATTGTGATGATTGCAGCCGCCCCTGCAAGAGCAAGCCACATTATAAAGAGCATACTCCATCCGCCGCCTGTGTCAAGTATCTCTCCTGCGCTTATGTTCAGCAGGCCGCAGCCTATGTATGCAACGGCGTTAAGCAGACCTCCAACCGTACCTGTGCGCCCGTAATTTGAATAATGCAGCGGCACCATTGTAATCAGCATAACATTTATTGCAAACATAGAGTTTGTAATTCCCGCCATGCATATAAGTGAAAGAAGTGCGCTTTTTGTTCCGATGGTCATAAGCACTATCAGAAAAACAGCTGCTATTCCGAAAAATGCCGCAGATGTAGCAAGCTCATTCTTTAGCTTTTTGTTAAGCTCTTTTGCTATGTACGCTCCTGTTACGTTCACAACCGGAAGCGCCATTGTGAGCAGCAGGGAAAGGCTGGTGGCCATACCGTACTGGTTTTTTAAATAAGTCGGTATCCACTGTGTAACACTGTCTTTCAGCGTTCCCTGTATTGCTATAGGTATCATCAGGGCAGCAGTTCCGCTTATAAGTATCAGTTTTCCGAGCTTTCCTAAAGATACGGCTTTGCCCTGATTTATTTCTGCGGGCTCGGCTTTTGCTTTCGGCATCTTTTTTAATGAGTGAGTTCCGGCGTACCAGTATGCCGCCACGGCTATAACTATTGCACCGCTTATCAAAAATACATATTTCCACGGCGCAAATAACAGCGTTACAAGGCTTACACCGTAGCTTGCCAAAGTTCCGAGCGGAACGGTGGTTGAAATGTCAACTCCGAATTTCAGCTTTTCGCCCTCGCTGTAATAATCTCCGGCGAGTTTAAGTATGGGTGCCCACACAAGTGCCTGTGCAATACCGTTTAGCGCCCATAAAATCGTAATGGCAGTGTATGAGTAATAGAAAATATATATTACGATGTTGCTCAGCCCTGACGCAAGCACTCCCGCAAATATAAGAAATCTTGCTGATATCTTATCTCCGAGAACACCGCTGAAAAGCTGGCCTGCACCGTAGCTTATGAAAAATGCGGATGATATTGCCGCAGTCTGGCTCTGCGTAAAAGCTCCGTCACTTATAAGATCCGGCATAACTGCGGAAAAATTCAGTCTGCATATATATGTTGAAAAATAAGCAATCCAGCACAGCAGAAAAAGTCGCCCGTTGTAAGCGGTTTTGTAACCGAAGTTCTGTTGCTTCATAGCCGTGAAACCTCTTGCAATGTTTATTTCATCATCATTATAATACAAAAAAGGCGCAATTAAAAGAAATTTATTTTAATCAGTATAATATTAGCAATTTTTGAAACCTGTTCAGTACACCTTTAAGGGCAGAAAACATATTGTCAGCTTTTGCAAATCTTCTGAATACTACGCATAGTCAGTGATACTGCCCCAACATTACTGTTTTTTGTTACAGCCTGACTGATATGATATAATTAATTTGCATTCATGCGCTTAAAAACGCTTAACGGAGGGGTACTGTGAGTTCAAAGGTAAAATCATTTATAGTTAATCTCAGAAAATACTGGAATAATCCCGCACCGGGACGGCATGTTTCGTTCAAGGAAGTGGCTGCTTACGGCGTGGGCGGAATGGGTGTTCATTTCGCAACAACGCTCGCTTCCGCTATAGGTCTTTCCGCAAGCAATTTCCTTGTGGGTTCGGCGCTCGGTATAGACCCCGTTCATCTTCAGACTATGAACATTATTGCAAGCGTTTTCGGCTTTGGTGTAACGGCGCTTCGTTCATATCTCTTTGATAACTCTAAGTCAAAATACGGAAAGTTCCGTCCGTGGCTAAAATGGATGGGTCTGCCCACTGTGCTTTCATCCATATTGTTTGTATGGATGCCGTATGAGCAGATGACTTATAATGAAAAGGTAATAACGGTAGAGCTGTGCTATCTGCTTATTAACTGTTTCAATCCGTTCTTCACAGAAGCGTTTAATCTGCTTATCCAGGTAATGAGCCCTAATACGGAGGAACGCACAGATATCATGTCTGCTGGGCAGATAGTTTTTTCTTTCGCTCCCACTATTACTAATCTTATAATTCCCGCTCTTGCTCCGCTTACAGGCGGCCTTAACGATATACGAACTTACAGGATAATCTATCCCGTGTTTACTCTTTTGGGTCATGGGCTTACTTACTTTATTTACGCAAAAACAAAAGAAAGAATTATTTACTCTAAAAATAAAACGCGCTCCATACGTTTTTCAGATGCTTTGAGAAGCGCTTCAAAAAACAAATATTTTTGGCTGACTAATATTGCAACGTGGATAGGATTTTTGGAAAGCGCTTATCTTACAATACTTCAGTGGACTTTTGTATACGCCATTCCTGAAAAACAGGGCTGGCTCGGCGTAGCGAATACCGTTATAGGAAACGGCGCCCTTTGGGCAATGCTGATTGCGCCGTTTTTGATAAGGCGCTTCGGCAAGCGAAATCTTCTTATTTAGTGTAATATAGCAAATATATTCCTGCTGGCAACGCTCTATTTTTCATATCAAAATGTCTGGTTTATAATGATAATATGCTATGTGAATAATTTTATAAACGTTTTCGGCAATATTTATAATCCAGGTATTCAGGCGGATATGAAAGATTATCAGCAGTGGAAAACAGGTGTAAGAATAGACGGCATGTTCGGCGTTCTTTGAATTATAGGCACCGTTATTGGTTTCGGTACTGGTTATGTACTTCCGGCGCTGTATAAAATGTGCGGTCTGAATACCGACTATGATGTTCTTTATAATGCCGATATCAGAAACAATATTTTCCGTATGCTGATTATATCATCCATAATAGGAGCAGTGCTGAATTGTATTCCGTTCCTGTTTTATGATCTTACAGAGGATAAGCACAGGGGAATGATAAAGGTAATACGCCTTCGTGCAGCTCTTGATGATTACAGAACAGGTTCAGTGGATAAGGAAGAACTCAGGGACTGCGCGCAGATAATACGTACTGCCGAAGAACTCAGCGGTATAGGAAAGCAGTCCGTGCCCAAAAAGCCTCATATTAAGAACCCCAAAAAGGGATCTCCCGAATCGGAGTTTGAAAAATACAGAGAAGAGATAGCAAATTACAAAAAGCAAAAGAAAGAAATAAGAGTTCAGAATAGGGAAGCGGCTTCGTCTAATATAGTACGAGAGGAAATTTCAAAGTTTTCAACCGAAAGATATAAAGCAATGCTTAATGAAGCTGAGTACATATCATCTCTTGGAATAGACGGAATTATGAATATTGATGTTTCTGAATACAGCAAAAAAATCAGGAATATAGATAAAAAATCAAAGTGCGGCAGCGAAATGCGTTCTGATTTGAATGAACTGAGACGCTCTGTTAAAACGGCACAGCGGCTTGCAAAGAAGTATTATCCCTCAGGTATTACGGAGCCTGATGAAAATAGACTGAAAAACGCTCATAATATGCCCGGCGGCTCAGTGGCTCAGACTGTTAAACGCAAACGCGCAATAAGTGCGGCATTAAAAGAGCAAAGCGTTTATCGCCGCTGTGTAATGCCGTATACACATGCTGTGACACTTATAAATCAGGCTGAAAATTATAATAACCTTGATTCTTTCCTTGCATATTGCGACAAAATTGATGAAAGTGATTTAGTGAACGCATAAATCAGCTTTTGTTATACATAAATACAATGCGGTATATGTAATTCGTTTTCAAAAAAATAAAAAATACACTTGTTTTGAATGTTGAAATGTTGTATTATATATAGCGCACGGGCGCGTAGCTCAGTTGGGAGAGTGCTGCATTCGCATTGCAGAGGTCGAGGGTTCGACTCCCTTCGCGTCCACCATAAAAAGACCGCACTTTTGTGCGGTCTTTTTTATAACCATAGAAGGGAGTCGAACCCGTGAGGGTCTGAGCGTGATAAAACAGTTCGGTGAACTGTTTTTAGCTCAGAGCAGTGAGCCGGGTACCGAAATTCGCAGAATTTGGGTCGGCGAGCTATCAGTATGAAAGCGAAGCTTACATACGCCGGCACCTTCGCGTCCACCATAAAAAGACCGCACTTTTGTGCGGTCTTTTTTATAACCATAGAAGGGAGTCGAACCCGTGAGGGTCTGAGCGTGATAAAACAGTTCGGTGAACTGTTTTTAGCTCAGAGCAGTGAGCCGGGTACCGAAATTCGCAGAATTTGGGTCGGCGAGCTATCAGTATGAAAGCGAAGCTTACATACGCCGGCACCTTCGCGTCCACCATAAAAAGGCCGCACTTTTGTGCGGCCTTTTTTTATAATCAAATAAGGGAGTCGAACCCGTGAGGGTCTGAACTCAACTTAATCTACGATTTTATTACATTATTATTAGCTATCTTGTTTGATAGTAATTACTCAAAAAGCCCAGCTTTTGCTGGGCTTTTTATCAGTATAAACTAATTAATTATTAATCGTTAGCACTTAAAATCTTTGTGTTCGCTATGTTTCTGGTTATAAAGCTGTGTGCTATTCTGGAGAAATATATGCTTATATAGTAAATTCAAATTGCAATTATATGGTTATTTACATTCACGTTTGCTTTCAGGTTTGAAAAAGAGTTTTTGAGCCTTTTTAAACAGAATAGCGCCGGGCTTTTTGATAATATAATATGTTGCAACAGAAAATATAAAGCTGAACAGAAGGGAAACTGCAATACAGCGCAGAGCATGGTCAACAACAAATGAAGTATTAAGCCACAAAGTGCGCTTAAGTATCAATATAACAGCCGATTGAGTAACGTAGATACTGTATGAATATCTGCCGAAAAATCCGAAAAATTTATTGCTTGTTATTTTAGAGAAGATACCGGCTTTTAACGGAAGGAAAAGCATAAAGATTGCAAAAAGGAGAACATCATACAAATTTGTTTTAAAATCAAATTTTTTAAAAAAGCAGTTGAGCAGAATAAGCCCGAGCGGAACTACCTCGCCGATCGACGCAATTATAAAAAATGCAATTTTCTTTAGTTTTGTATTTGTTACTCTTTCTTCAAATCCGTTTTCTTTAAGACTTTGAACTATAGTTGCAACCATATATCCTATGCCAAGCCCGCCTATAGCGCGGCACATAGCAAGGCTTACAAAACCATAGCCCATACCCCTGCTGAATTGACCGCCATTTGCATTGAATACGAGAAGATAACTGATATAAGAAATTACTGCTGTAATGAAACAGAATGATTTTTCTTTTTTTACTAATTTATGTAAACCAAAATAGAATAAAAATGTCCAAAACAGAGGTGAAATATACCAGTTAATTCCGGTATAATTAAGCGAAAGCCCGTTACATTGAAGGAATAAAGCGTTGAAAAAGCCGTTAAACAAATTGCCGTTGAAGAATACAATTTCAAGAAAAATGGCAAAAACTAAGGTGGGCCATAATCGTGCAACTTTAGAATAAGCATATCTTCCTAAAGTTGTGTTTCCGTGCTTTTTGAAGCTGTAAAACATAAAAAATCCGCTTAACAGGAAAAAACACTCAACAAGGATATCACCGTTTGCGTTTTCATAAAGCTTTTTGTAAAAATCGCTGCCATGGTAAAATTCATTATATTGTCATGAAAAATATGAAAATAGACTATTATCATAGAAAATATAAATCTAAGAAAATCAACACTGTATAGTTTTTCAGATCTAATTGAGGCGTTGCTTTCATTTAGTCTAATCGATTTTTCTTCCATTATAATAACTCCTGTAAAATAACGAATTAATATGCTATACACGAAATTCAAAGATGCTTTGGTAAAACGCTGTAAAATGCAAAAGGTAAAAGATCCACACTCCTGTGTGGATCTAATTTTTATACACAGTTAAATTGTAACTATTTTCAGTCTGAAACCGGTAAATAACAATGAAATTGTGTATTTGTGTTTTTGTTTGCTTTAACTAAAGCATTAGCAGGTTGTAACCCCCGCTTTTATGGTCTGCCCGAGAGGGGTCGAACCTCCAGTCTTCTGAATCGGAATCAGATGCATTAGCCATTGTGCTACGGGCAGATGTTAAATTTTTATTATTTTTTATTTTACTACCTTAAAACTATTGTTGTCAATGAAGTTTTGTGTTATAATCAAAAAAAATCAGAGAGGGATTTATGATTATGGTTAATCTTATACCTCTGCCGCGTGAAATCAATCTTTCTAAAGGCGAATTCATTATGCCTAAAGATGCGGCAGTTTATTCTGAGATCGAGCTTGAGCTTGTTAAAAGTGCCGGCGGTGAGGATGCACCTGTCAGAATTTATACGGATAGTTCCCTCGGCAGGGAAGAATACCGTTTAAAGGTTAATGAAAACGGTGTTGAAATAAAAGCTTCTGAAAAAGCAGGGGCTTACTATGCGCTTCAGTCCGTGCGTATGCTGGGCAGATTTGACGAAGGCAAAAACAGGATACCGTTTGTGGAGATTTCCGATAAACCTGCTTTTTCATGGCGTGGTATACACCTTGATGAAAGCCGTCATTTCTTTGGCGTTGAAAACGTCAAGTCTTTGCTTGATGATATGTTTCGTTTAAAGCTCAATGTGTTTCACTGGCATCTCACTGATGACCAGGGATGGCGCATTGAGATAAAAAAGTATCCGCTCCTCACAGAAATCGGTTCCAAACGAAGCTTTACCCATAAAGGCGGTTGGAGATGCGCAGAGCGTGATGATACTCAGTACGGGCCGTATTACTACACTCAGGAGCAGATCAGGGAAATCGTTGATTATGCTGCCGAGCGATGCATAAATATCGTTCCCGAAATAGATGTCCCTGCTCATTTTGCTGCAGCGCTTGCGGCATATCCACAGCTTGCATGCCGAAACCTCAAAAGGGAAGTCTTCGGTTGTATGGGTGATATATTCTTTAAAAATGCCGGCGTAAAGGACTGGAACAGGCCGCTGTGCCTTGGTAAAAAAGAAAGTGTTCAGTTCATTTTTGATGTTTACGATGAAGTATGCAGTCTGTTTCCTTTTGAGTATTTTCATGTGGGCGGGGATGAGTGTGATGTTTCCGAGTGGAAAACCTGCCCCGACTGCCAGAAGGCAATGAAGGAATACGGATTTAAAAATGAAAAAGAACTCCAGAAGAAACTTACAAACGAACTCTGTGAATATTTAAAGAAAAAAGGCAAGCACATGATTGCCTGGAACGATGTGCTGAATCAAGGTATAGAGCGCCTTGATCAAAGTATGGTTATACAGCAGTGGCTGCCGGGTCAGGATAAAAATACCGTCAGGTTTGCTGAATCGGGCGGAAAAATAATCATGAGCAACCATAAGTCTTTTTATTTTGATATGACTTATGCGCAGACACCGTTAAGCAGTACTTATAAATTTTCGCCTAAGCATTACGGCATAAATGATGAAAGCGCTATTTTGGGCATAGAGGGTGAAACATGGACGGAATGGATAGATTCTTTCAGCTTTGTTCAGTTTAAAATTCACCCAAGGCTTGAAGCACTTTCTGAAGTGGCGTGGACTCCTGAATCAAAAAGGAATTATGCACAGTTTGTCAAAAGATATATGGCATATAAAAGCGTGTATAAGCCGCTCGGCATAAATTTTGCGGCTGATGAAATTGCAATGCCGAAGAATCCGTTTAAACGCGCTTTGATATACAGGAAATTCTTTTCCGGAGATCCGGAATACGAATTCCGCGAAAATAACAAATTAAAGGAGATCAGAAAATGAAAATCAGTGAGTTTCCGTCCGCGGTAATCAAGGAAAATGTTGATTATACCGTTAAAGAAATCACCAATGTAATCAAAAAATACGGACCGCGTGAATCAGGCAACGAAGCATGTTTTGATGCAGAAAAGCACCTGAAAAAAGAGCTTGATCAGTTTTGTGACGAAACACATTTTGAAGAGTATAAAATGGCGCCAAGGGCTTTCCTTCATTTCACAAAGCTTGTTGCCGCGCTTGTTCTTGTTTCAATAATTGTTTCTTTCGGTCTTGTTTTCGGCCTTTTGATGGAAAACTTTTTCATAGCGCACTGTATAGTAGGCGTTTGTGTTGCTATCGGTCTTTTCATCACCGCTATGGAATTTCTTATGTATAAAAGATTTATGGACGGTATGTATAAAAAAGTAACCGCTCATAATCTTGTGGCAACAAGAAAGCCCCGCGGCGAGGTAAAGAAAAGAATAGTTATCAGCGGTCATATAGATGCTGCCTATGAATGGCGTCCTATATACCTTCTTAAAGAAAAAGGTATGGGTCTGTGGATGGGACTTTCGGTAGGAAGTGCATTCATATCACTCATTATTTCCATAATCAGCGTTATTGCTAATTTTGTTGATATGGGCGCTTTCGGCGAATTTATGCTTAATTATTCTTTCTATTTCAATATAATCACAGCTATTTCTATGGTTCTTCTGTTTACATTCGTAAACTTCAATAGAATTTCTCCCGGCGCTAATGATAATCTTACTGGCACTTATGCCGCTGTATGTGCGCTTCGTATGCTTGATATGGCAGGCGTTGAGTTTGAAAATACAGAAGTAGTTGCAATGATAACAGACGGTGAAGAAGCAGGTCTCAGAGGTGCAAAAGCATTTGCTAAAGAGCATAAAGACGAATATTTGAATTCAGGCGTAGAAACTGCCGTGCTTTGTGTTGATACACTCACTGATATTGAATACCTTAATGTTTACCATAAGGATATGACCGGTACAGTTAAAAACGATCTTGAGTTTTCAAAGCTTGTTCAGAGGTCTGCTGCAGAATCCGGATATGATTCAGCTAAGCTTTCAAATCTTTTCTTCGGTGCATCAGACGCAGCGGCATTCTCTCAGGAGGGTATAAAAGCAACCTGCCTTGCCGCTATGGATCCCGCTCCCGCAGATTATTATCATAACCGCAGAGACAGCTATGACCGCCTTAACCCTGAAGCTATCGAAACCGGTTACAGAGCAGTGCTTCAAACTATATTTAATTTTGACGCAGAATAATTAATTTTTTCAATCAAGGTTTGGTCAATATTTTGATCAAACCTTGATTTGCTGTTTATAAACAGTTTAGGGGGGAGAAATGTGAAAAAGAGAATCGCGTGGCTTGATTATGCTCGTTCGATTGCGATTTTCAGCGTTGTTGTTATCCATTCTCTTGAGATGGTGTATAAGATGGATTTTGCCGATTTGATGAAAATAGGCGAAGTTTCTTTGTTGTTCCGAGATATAGTTTTTGCTTTCGGCAGAACCGGTGTGCCTATTTTCCTTGCGCTTACAGGCTTTCTTCTTCTTGACCGTGATTTTTCAACAAGCGAAAAAATTATTAAGTTCTACAAAAGAAACCTTCTTCCGCTTTGGCTTACTACCGTGATTTGGATTGTTATATATTTCGTAGCAGGCGTTGCAAAAGGAACAATGGAGCCTGATTACATAGGACTTCTCAAGGATGTTCTGTTCCTTAGAACGTATTTGATGGGGCACATGTGGTATATGCCTATGATCATAGGAATGTATGTTGCTTTGCCGTTTGTATCAAATGCTGTTAAAAATATATCCTCAAAAGTTTTAGCTATTCCGTTTTGTATAGTGGTTTTCCTGTATTTTATTTTCTGCCTTATAGGTGTTCTTGAAAATTCATTCGGATTTGATATGGAACTGGAGAAAAAACTTGATACCACTTTTTTGGGCGGAGTTTACGGCGTTTACATTATATTCGGACTTTTTTGCAAACGCGGAGATTTGAAAAAAATCAAAACTCCTGTTGTTTGGGCTGTTTCATTAATAGGGTTTGTCTTTACCGTTTTTATGATATGGATTTCAAACAAAAACGGGTATGATTTTCATCTGTGGTATGATTTCCCCGGAATTTTCCTTGCCTCGATGTTTGCATTTGAGGGATTGTCAAGAATTAAATTTGAAAGCAAACCTGCGAAAGTTGCTGCTCCTCTGATAACCCAGATATCAGTAGTCAGTCTTGGTATGTACTTTATTCACAAGCCTATAATAAATGATATCTCATCTTTAATTATGGACCTTGGCTTCGGTAGAGGTTTATCTCTTGCTATACTTGTGGCAGTAGCCTTTGTGTCAAGCTTTGTTATTGCGTTTATCCTTTCAAAGATACCTGTTGTAAAGAAACTGCTTTTATTCATAAAATAACTTTTTGCAGTAAGATTATAAAACAAAAAGCACGCGGAAGACCCGCGTGCTTTTATTATTGTTTTTCAGCATATCATGCCCATTTCTATCCAGTTTATAACAGACGGATATTCTTCTTTATAAGTATCCAGCCTTTCGGAGTTAGAATCAACAAAGGCAAGGAACTCGTCTCCGTCCTCAAACTCAAAAGTGAAATCCTGTTCAAAATCATACGCAGCAGTAAACATCATGTCAAAAATATCATCAGGAGAATATTCCTCAAGCATCTTGTCCGCCGTGAGCTCTGTAACACGATCAAGCGCATTTTTAGCGGTTATCTCAAAATCATCTTCATCAATTTCTATCTCTTCGTCTTTTTTGAAATACTGTGTAATTTCTTCCTGTGAAAATCCCGCTTTTTCAGCAAAATCAACTGCGTCCTCAAAGCCTGTCTCATTGACTTCATCATAAAGCCTGTAAGTGAATTCTCCCATGAGGTTTTGCAGCGCAACCGCCTTGAAAATACAGTCTATCTCATATCCGGGTTCATCAGTTATAACAAATCCGTCCTCTTTGAACTGCTCCCAAATAATTCCGTAAAAAATCGCATATTTCGGCGATTCGTTGAATATTGCGTCATATACATAAGAATCTATATCCATTTAAAATCTCCTCTCTGTCGTCTTTTATTATTTTATAACAATGTGTTTACATTTTCAATATTGCAATGGAAAATATAATGATATATAATTATTATGTTTAAAAAATAATTAGGCGGTGCCAAATGATTGTAGAAATCAAAAGCGAAAATGTTAAGGTTCAGTGCCTTCTTGAAGGCGCAATGCTTCATTCTCTCGTTAAGGACAAAGTTGAATATCTGTGGCAGGGAGATAAGAAATACTGGGCAGGTCAGGCTCCCGTGTGTTTCCCGATTACCGGCGTTTTAAGAGATTCAAAGGCTGTTGCTTTCGGCAAGCCCTGCGAGATGAAACGCCATGGGGTTGCAAGAATCAATCCTTTTGAGATACGTGAACAGGGCGCTAATTTTGTTTCTTTCGTTCAAAATTCAAGCGAAGAAACAAAAAAAGCCTTCCCGTTTGATTATTCCCTTGAAATTCGCTATACTGTTTTGAAAAATTCGGTAACAACACGCTATACAGTTAAAAATACCGGAAAAGACAGACTTCCGTTCGTTATCGGCGGCCATCCGGCGTTCAACTGCCCGCTTGAAAGCGGAGAAAAGTTTGAGGATTATACTGTTGAGTTCAGCGGCGCAGTAAATCAGAAATGTTTGCGTCCGGATGTTGAAACAGGTCTTGTGGATATTTCAAAGAGATATGATGTTCTTGACGCTCCTAACAAGATAAATCTTGACCACTCTCTTTTTGATCTTGATGCCATGGTTTTCGATAATATCAAGCCGAAATCCGCTGTGCTGAGCGCAGGGGGCAGAGGCGTTAAAATAGATTATCAGGATTTTGACAATCTGCTTGTGTGGTCTTCTTCAAACGGCGGAAATTTTGTAGCATTGGAGCCGTGGACAGGCATTTCTACCTGTTCGGATGAGGACAGCGTTTTTGAAAATAAACGCGGAATGACCGTTCTTGAACCTGACTGCGAAGCTTCTTTTGCTTTCAAAATAACTTTGATATAGGTGAGTTATGAATTACGGATTTTTAAGGGCGGCGGCAGCGTCGCTCAAGCTGAAACCTGCGGATCCCGAATTTAATAAAAATGAAATAATCAGGGCAATAGATGAGGCGGTAAAAAATGAAACCCGCCTGCTTGTAACGCCTGAGCTTTCCGTTACAGGGTATACCTGTGCAGATTTGTTTTTCAGCAAGGCTTTGTACAACAGTGCAATGAGTGCCCTTGTTGAGATAGCTGAATACACAAACGGCAAAAATATTGCGGTTCTTGTGGGTGTGCCCGTTGAATATAAGAACAGCCTTTATAACTGCGCCGCAGTGCTTGTAAACGGCGTTGTTGCGGGTCTTGTACCAAAAATCCATATCGCAAATTATAATGAATTTTATGAAAAAAGATGGTTTGCATCCGGCGCTGATTTTAAAACAGCTCAGGATATTGAATTTTGCGGTTTCAATACAAAAATCGGTCCGCAGCTATTTGATCTTGGGGACGGAGCAATTCTCGGCGTTGAGCTGTGTGAGGATTTATGGGTGCCTTGCCCGCCGAGCGGAGAACTCTCGTTAAGCGGCGCTAATATTATTGCCAATCTTTCGGCAAGTGATGAATACGCGTCAAAAGCTCAGTACAGGCGCGAACTTGTTTCAAACCAGTCTGCCCGCTGTATCTGCGGCTATGTTTATGCCGGAGCTTCCGTGTTCGAAAGCACTACTGATTTGCTTTTCGGCGGAGCGCTTTTTGCGGCTGAAAACGGAACAGTGCTTGCTGAGGGGGAACGCTTCCAAAGAAAAACAAATATCATTTATGCCGATATTGATGTGGAGAAGATTAGCACTCTGCGTGTGAAGAATATGAGCTTTGAAAACAATTCTCAGCAGGTTGAAATCTTAGACGCAAAGGTCGAAAATAATTCTAATGATCTCAAATTCAGATACGTTGACGCGCATCCTTTTGTTCCCGATAATGATGATAAACGCCGTGAACGCTGCCGTGAGATATTCTCAATTCAGGCAGGCGCTCTTGCTAAAAGACTTGAACATGTCGGTTCAACCGGTGCAGTAGTGGGAATTTCAGGCGGACTTGATTCAACTCTTGCTCTGCTTGTTTGCACAAAAGCGATGAGCTTGCTGGGCAAAGAAAACTCGGATATTCTGGGCGTAACAATACCGGGATTCGGTACAACGGGCAGAACATACAATAATGCTCTTAAACTTATGAATTGCCTTGGTGTTACGGTCAGGGAAGTAGATATTAAAGAGGCTTGTATGCTTCACATGCGCGATATTGAGCATGATGCTGATATACACGATATAACATACGAAAACACTCAGGCAAGAGAGCGTACTCAAGTGCTTTTTGACCTTGCAAACAAGCACGGCAAACTGCTTGTAGGAACAGGCGATCTCAGCGAGCTTGCAATGGGCTGGTGCACTTATAACGGGGATCACATGAGTATGTACGGCGTAAATGCTTCCGTACCGAAAACTCTTGTGAGGTATCTTGTGGATTATGTTGCTTCCGTAAGCGAAAAAGATACTGCGGACGTGCTTTATGATATACTTGATACTCCCGTTTCACCCGAACTTCTTCCTCCCGATGAAAACGGAAATATTGCTCAGAAAACGGAAGAAAATATCGGCCCTTACGAGCTTCATGATTTCTTTCTTTACAATTTTATCAGATTTGGCTTTTCAAAAGAAAAACTTATCCGCCTTGCGCTTAAAGCATTTGATGAAAAATATTCTGAGGATACGGTTGAAAAGTGGGCGGATGTATTTATAAAACGCTTTTTTATAAGTCAGTTTAAACGGAGCTGCGTTCCCGATTCTCCGAAAGTGGGTTCTGTATCGCTTTCTCCGCGCGGTGACTGGCGTATGCCGAGCGATGCGTCTTTTGCGGCGTTTATTAAATAATTTCAAATTAAAAGGGGTATATAATATGGCTGATGAATACAGAGAAATTGCCGAGAATAACGATAACGGCAATTCAAAAAAGAAAAAGATAATAATCGGCGTTATAGCTGCGGTTGTTATAGTTGTTGTAATAGCTGTCGTTTGCGCGCTGGCTTTGGGTAACGGCGAGGAAAAATATACAGATACTCCCGTATCTGATGAGGCTACTACTCAGCTTGAGCCGGGCGTTGAAAACGGTGTGTTTGTGGACAGTGTGCCGAATGATGTTACAAATAATGTTACAACATCTCAGGACTCTGACGGTTCGAACTCGTCTTCAGACGGGCAGAGCGGCAGCTCGGGTTCTTCAGGTAATTCAGGTTCCTCCGGTAATTCCGGATCTTCAGCTAATTCAGGTTCTTCCGATAATTCGGGCTCTTCAGGCAATTCGGGATCTTCGGAAGATTCCGGCTCCTCGGGTGATTCCGGTTCTTCGGATAATGATTCAAACGAAAACACTCCAAGGCAGATGGACGTTTATGTCGTTCTCCCTAATGACGGCAATGTTTCAGACACACTTTATGTATATGTTAACGGAGAACTCGTTAAAGAAGAAGGAATTTCTGCAACATTAAATGGTCAGGCATTCCATTTCAAAACCGATGAAAGCTATACCGGCAGTGTAACTGTTGAGGCAAGACTTGAGAATTACGGAACAAGTGCAAAACAGAAATCAAACAATACATCATCACAGATAGTAGTTGCACTTCCTCTTGACAGCTCTGAGGAAAATATGGCTCCCGCTATTTGATCGGCATATTAAAATAAAAGCCCCGCAAGGGGCTTTTTTCTTTATCTCAGCGAACGCTTGGCAAATGATTTAAGATGAAAATTTTATGCGTTTTATACAAGTCGGCTATAAATAAACTATTTTTAAATATTAAAATTGATTATTGAATTATTAATATCGTTGTGTTAAAATAAGTGCGGACTGTGAAAGGGTGTAGTGCGCCCTTTTGCTTTATGGGAGAGTATGTTAAGGGTTATAGAGCCGCAGGGCGGCATCTCCCGATTGTCTGAATTATGTAATACATGAACTTGAAGTTCTGTCAGGAGGTAATTTATTACTATGCTTAAAAGAAAAAAGAAAACGATGGACGGTAATAACGCCGCTGCTCACGTTTCTTATGCGTTTACAGAAGTAGCAGCCATTTACCCCATCACTCCGTCATCAGTTATGGCGGAAGTAACGGATGTGCTTTCATCTCAGGATGCCAAAAACATTTTCGGCCAGAGTGTAAGAGTGCAGGAAATGGAATCAGAGGGCGGCGCAGCAGGTGCTGTTCACGGTTCTCTTTCAGCCGGTGCTCTCACAACAACTTATACAGCTTCTCAGGGTCTTCTTCTTATGATCCCCAACATGTATAAGATTGCTGGTGAGCTTCTTTCATCGGTTATTCATGTTTCCGCACGCTGCGTATCATCTCACGCCCTTAATATTTTCGGCGATCATTCAGATATCTATGCCTGCCGCCAGACAGGTTATGCAATGCTTTGCTCAAACAATCCGCAGGAAGTTATGGACCTCGGCGCTGTAGCTCATCTTTCAACTCTCAAGAGCTCAGTTCCTTTCCTTCATTTCTTTGACGGTTTCCGTACCTCTCACGAGATCCAGAAGATCGAGGTTTGGGATTACAAAGATCTTAAAGAAATGGTTGATATGGATGACGTTAAGCGCTTCAGAGAGCATGCTCTTAATCCTGAGCATCCTACTCTCCGCGGTTCAGCTGAAAACTCAGACATCTTCTTCCAGCACAGAGAGGCTTGCAACAAGTATTATAACGATGCCGTTGAGACAACTGTTATGTATATGAACAAAGTCAACGAAAAGATCGGCACAGATTATAAGCCTTTCAATTACTACGGTGCTCCCGATGCAGAAAACATTATCATCGCAATGGGCTCTGTATGTGACACAATCGCTGAAACAGTTGATTACCTCAACGCTCAGGGTGCTAAAACAGGTCTTGTTAAAGTTCACCTTTACAGACCGTTCTCATCAAAGTATCTGCTTGACGTTATTCCGTCAACAGTTAAAAAGATCTCTGTTATTGACAGAACTAAAGAGCCCGGTTCAATCGGTGAGCCTCTTTACCTTGATGTTATTGCAGCTTTCAAGGGCTCACAGTTTGAAACCACTCCTATCTACCACGGCCGTTACGGTCTCGGTTCAAAAGATACAGTACCTGCTCATATCATTGCTGTATATAACAACATGAACGCTGCAGAGCCTAAGGAAGTATTCACTATCGGTATTACCGATGACGTTACTTACCTTTCACTTGAAATCGGTGAAAATGTTGATACAACTCCTGCAGGCACAACAAGCTGTAAGTTCTGGGGCCTCGGCTCAGACGGTACAGTTGGCGCAAATAAGGACTCAATCAAGATCATCGGCGATAACACAGATAAGTACGCTCAGGGTTACTTCTTCTATGATTCCAAGAAGTCCGGCGGTATCACAGTTTCTCACCTTCGTTTCGGTGATAATCCGATCACTTCAACATACCTTATCAACAAGGCTAACTTTGTTGCTTGCCACTGCCCGTCATACGTTACCAAGTATGATATGGTTCAGGATCTTGTTCCCGGCGGCACATTCCTTCTTAACTGCATCTGGACTCCTGAAGAGCTTGATAAGGAGCTTCCCGCAGCTATGAAGAGATACATTGCAAACAATGATATCAACTTCTACATTATCAACGGTATCAAGATTGCTGAGGAAGTAGGCCTCAAGGGCAGAGCTTCAACAATTCTTCAGTCTGCTTTCTTCACCATCTCAGGTATTCTTCCTGTTGATCAGGCTATCGAGCTTATGAAAGCTAAGGCAACCGCTAAGTTCTCAAAGAAGGGCGATGCTGTTGTAGCCGCTAACCATCAGGGTATTGACAGAGGTTCAAAAGAGCTTATTAAGGTTGATGTTCCTGAAAGCTGGAAGACTGCTGTTGACGAAGAAAAAGAACTTGAGATCAAGACAGACCGTCCTGAAATGAAGAAGTTCGTTAAGGATATCCTCAGCCCTGTTGATCATCAGAAGGGTGACAAGATCCCTGTTTCTAAGTTTGTTGACATGGCAGACGGCGTTTATCCTCAGGGTTCAGCTGCATTTGAAAAGCGCGGTATCGCAGTAGATGTTCCCGAGTGGGAGCCCACTTCATGCGCTCAGTGTAACAGATGTGCAATGGTTTGCCCGCACGCTGTTATCCGTCCTGTTGCTCTTACAGCGGACGAGCTTGCTGCAGCACCTGCAAACACAAAGGCTGTAGACCTTAAAGTTCCTAAGGATTCAGGCCTTAAATATGCAATCATCATTTCAACGCTTGACTGCACAGGCTGTGCTTCATGCGCAAATGTTTGCCCGACTAAATCACTTACAATGAAGCCCATCGCTTCTCAGATGGACAGCCAGCCCGTATTTGACGCTCTTTGCGACGTTGAACCCAAGGCTGAGGTTGCTTCAGACAAAACAATCGTTTCTACCCAGTATCTCAAGCCTTATCTTGAGTTCTCCGGCGCTTGCGCAGGCTGCGGTGAAACTCCTTATGCTAAACTTGCTACTCAGCTTTACGGTGATAAGATGTATATCGCAAACGCAACAGGCTGTTCTTCAATCTGGGGCGGTTCAGCACCTTCAACTCCTTACACCGTAGATAAGAACGGCAACGGCCCTGCATGGTCAAACTCACTGTTTGAGGACAATGCTGAGTTCGGTCTCGGTATGTTCCTTGCACAGACTCAGATCCGTGAAAGACTTGCTAAGGACGCTCTTGCTCTTAAAGATACAAGGGTAGGCGATAAGGTTCAGGCTTACCTTGATACATTTACTTCAACACGCGGGAACGATGCTCCTGCTAAAGCTCTTATCGAAGCTCTTGAGAACACTGAATTCGAAGGCGCTGAGAAAGAAGCTGCAGAAGACTTCCTCAAGGATAAGAGCTACGCTGCAAAGAAGAGCCAGTGGATCTTCGGCGGTGACGGCTGGGCTTACGATATCGGCTTCGGCGGACTTGATCACGTTCTTGCTCAGAATCAGGATGTTAACGTTCTTGTATTCGATACAGAAGTTTACTCCAACACAGGCGGTCAGGCTTCTAAGTCTACTCCTACAGGCGCAGTTGCTCAGTTTGCTGCTTCCGGTAAGATTACAAAGAAAAAGGATCTTGCAAAGATCGCTATGTCTTACGGCTACATCTATGTTGCTCAGGTAGCAATGGGTGCTGATTACAACCAGTGCTTAAAGGCATTCAAAGAGGCTGAGGCTTATAACGGTCCTTCAATCATCATTGCTTATGCTCCCTGTATCAACCACGGTATCAAGATGCCGTTCAACCAGGCAGAGCAGAAGAAGGCTGTTGCAGCAGGCTATTGGAATCTGTTCAGATTCAATCCTGCTCTTGCAGAGGAAGGCAAGAATCCGTTCAGCCTTGATTCAAAGGCTCCTTCAGCTGATTACATTGAGTTCATCAACGGCGAAACTCGTTATTCTTCACTCAGAAGAAGCTTCCCTGAAAAGGCTGATAAGCTCTTCAACATTGCTGCTGAAAACGCAGTTGCTAAGTATAACGATCTTCTTCGCACTGTTGAGTATTACGCTCCTAAGAAAGACTGATTTGAGACAGTTGTTAATATTCACAAGAATATAAATCACATTGTCGAAAAATATTGTAAAAATTAACGAAACGGGACTTCACAAGAAGTCCCGTTTTTGTTATAATTAAATATAATACACTTTATTTTCAAAAGTTTTGATTGAAAATAAGCAATTTCATATTTGAAAGAAGGTGAATGGTTGAAAGAGCTTTCATTCTATCTTGTTACCGATACGCATTATTTCGATACCTCATTTAAGGCAAGCGGCCCTGCTTATGAAAGAAGAAGCCGCACAGACCAAAAATGCGTTGCCGAAACTCCGGCTGTTATTGATGCAGGGTTTGCTCAAATAGCGGCTGATAAAGATACCGATATTATCCTTATACCGGGAGACCTTGTTTACAGGGGCGAGTATCAGAGCCATGTCGGCTTCAGAGAAAGACTTTACAGACTGAAAGAACAGGGCAAACGTATATATCTTATTACTGCCCGCCATGATTACGGCGGCAATCCTGTTGAATTCGACGGGGAAAAAGAGATTCCGGTAAAAGAGATGAAACGTGAAGATCTGCGTGATTTTTACAGGGATTTCGGATTTGACGAAGCCATATCAGAACACAAAAAATCCATGTCTTATGTTGTACAGCTCCAGCCGGGTTACCGTCTGCTTGCACTTAATTGTGACGGAGACTGCAAGGATTTTAAAGGCTTGTGGGATGATCAGATGCAGTGGGCGCTTGATGAAATAAAAAAAGCGCACGATGCGGGTGATTACATATTTGCAATGACACACTATCCGCTGCTGCCGTTTTCACCTGTTATGAATTTTATAGGCGATGCAAAGCTTACCGATTGGGAAAAGCGAGCCAATGAATTTGCCGATGCGGGAATGAACCTTATTTTTACGGGTCATATGCACGCACAGGCACTGACGGATTATACAACTTCAAACGGTAATACCATTACTGATATTCAGACAGGGTGTTTTGTAGGCTGCCCGTGTGCATACAGACGAGTAGTTATAGACGATGAAAAGATAACCGTTAAATCGTATACTATAAATGATTTCGACTGGGATAAAGGAGGCAGAACTGCGGCAGAGTATTTCCAATGGCGCTTTGACAGAATGATACTTGACATAGTTAATGCCATGGCGGATGATTTCGCATTCTTTACAAGGCTTTTCGGAGGGCCTGAAAAGAACAAAAAGCTTAAAATTCCCGTGACTGTTGCGGGTAAGATACTTCAGAAGCTTACTCTGGGAGGGGTTGGCAGGCTGTTTTGCTTTAAGGTGGATAAGTCCATCAAAAACAGACTTCTCAGGGATACAGCAGTGGAACTTGTGCGCAATATTTTTGTGGGCAATGAACCGTATGTAAAAGGCACACCTATGTACGAAGCGGTTTCCAAGCTGTTTGACAGGCTTTCTCCCGTACTGAAAATAGTTCAGAAAAAGCTGGGAGAAAAAGAGCCGATGCTTTCGGATATCAAAGGTTTTGTTCTTTCAATGATAGGGGACGAAAGGCAGATGGATTACGAAGCTGTGCTTTATAAATAATTTAAGGGGTAAAAATTTATGGAAAATGTTATAGCGCCTCCGTCAACGCAGGATAAAAAATATGTAAATGTAAAAGAATTCGTGCTGTATCTTTTTGCCGTTTTCTTCTACACAAATATGACGGGTATGATAGGCTCTTACAGAAGTGCTTATCTTGTAAATGTATTAAGACTTAGTGACAGTCAGGTATCACTGTTCAATACTCTTGTAAGCGTGATACCGTTTATTCTGAATTTCTTTATAACAATGTATATAGACGGCAGAAGGGCAGGAAAGAGAGGCAAATTCCGCCCTCTTGCAATGGCGGTTGCAATACCGTGCGGTGTGCTTCTTGTACTCAGCTTTTGGGCGCCACCTCAGCTTTCTGGCACACTGTTGCTAATTTATGTAACTACTATCGCTGTTTTATGGGCAGTGGTTACAAATTTCGGCGATTCTATAAACAAAGTAGCAAATGTTATGACGCCTAACCTCAACGAAAGAGATACTGTGCTTTCGTTTAGAAGTATCTGTTCTGCTGTTGGCAACTCTGCTCCTCTCGTAATAGTTCTTGTTATCGGACTTATCTGGAAAGACGAAGGCACGCAGTATATTATAGGCGCGGCTTTGTGCGGTGTTATAGGAACTATACTTATGCTTGTAGGCACCAAGTCTATAAGGGAGCGTGTAGCCTATAATCAGGAAAAGAAAAACCCGCTTATCGGAATAAAAGATGTACTTGTAAATAAATACGCGTGGGTAATCCTGATTTCAGAATTTCTCAAGAATTTCAGGCAGATAGCCACATATATGGGTGTATTTCTTGCGGCCGCACTTCTCGGCAGCACAAGCAAATATCTGTGGTTCGGATTGCCTACCGGTATAGGTACAGCGGTAGGAATGCTTGTAATAAACTTCCTGCTCAAGAAGTTTAATTCAAAGGTTCTTTATATAGCCAGCGGTATATATTCATTAATAATAAATTCAATTGCATTTGCTGTGGGCTATGTATATTTCAATAATCCAAGCCCCGCACTTCAGATAGTGTTTATAATCTTCCTGTTCCTTATCGGACTTCAGTTCGGTGCTTCAAATCTTTTGCCCAGTATGTTCCAGGCGGATGTTATTGAGGATATTGAGGTTAAAACAGGTAAAAGGCTTGATGCCACTCTGCCTTTTGTAATCAATATCTTTACAATGGTCAGCGGCACTATTGCAACTGCGCTTGCTCCGATGATACTTTATGGCGAAAATTCAATCATAGGCTATATACAGCCAACTGATGCTATACCAGAACCTGTGCAGAGTATAAAGACAAAGATACTTTTGCTGTTCTTCTACACGGTATTCCACGGCATAATGATGTTCCTTGCAGGAGCTCCGTTCTTCTTCTATAAACTGACGGGTAAACGCAAGCAGGAGATTCACGAAAAAGTTGTTGAAATGAGAGCAAAATTCGAGGAAAATAAAAGCGAAGATTAATTGAATAAAAAGATATAAAAAGACGGCGCTGATAAAATATCAGCGCCGTTTTCTGTTATTCGTTGTGACTGCGTTAAATGAATATAGTTTTATGTTCAGTTATTAATTCAGTCAAGAACTTTGAATTCAGGATAATATTTGAATTTGGCTTCGCCCAAAATCTTGTTTTCCGCAACATAGGTGTTTTCCCAGAAACGTGAGTCATGAGATTCGTTTCTGTTGTCGCCCATGCAGAAGTACAGATTTTCTGCAACGGTGTATTCACCGCTGTCACTTACTTTGCAGTATTTGTCAATGAACTGCGTATATCCTACTTTCATTCCGTTTTCTGCATAGCAGTAAATTCCGTCTGTTGTAATAACTTCGCCTTTTTCCGGAATGTAGTACGGTCCGTAGTCACCTATAGGTTCTCCGTTAGTGACAAAGCTTTGGTCTGTTTCGTATGTGTTGCCGTCCTTGTCCGTTATAAATGCAGAACCGTCAACAACAGTAACAGTTTCTCCGGGAAGACCGATAACCCTTTTAACAAATATCTGAGATTCATCATCGGGGTAATAGAAAAGTATAATATCATATCTCTGCGGTGTTTCGTTTATATAGGCAATTCTGCTTGCTATTATCCTATCGTGCTCGTTTATCGTGTTTTTCATTGAACCAGTAGGCACAACCGCGTTCGCAAACACAAAATATTTCAGCAGCAGAGCGATTATTACCGCAATTACTATCGGCAGTAAAAAGTCTACGGTTTCAGCAAATTTGCTTTTCTTTTTCTTTGCTTTTTTTGATTTCTTGCCTTTTCCGTTACTTTCTTCAATGACAGTTTCTGTGGGATTTTCATAATCCTGCCTTGGCTGTATGTTTTCTGCCGATTTTTTATTTTCTATTTCATATATCTGCTTGGTGGCGCTCAGTTCAGGCGATATGCTGGTGTTGAAATACTTTGCCCCGCAGCTTGGACAGGTGATCCAGTCGCCGTTTTCCTCAATGCCGTCAAATCCGCATTTTTTGCATTTCATTTATTTTCTGTGCCTCTTTCTCGATTTTTTTAATACCCCGCCAAGCTCAACTATATCACTGTATGGTGTTGCTGAGTTGATTACCTTGAATCCTTCGGCGTCGCTTGTCAGCTCACACGAAAGCACGGCTTTGCCGCGTTCTTCATAACCGGAGCAGTCAAGTGAATTGTCAACGTATATCTTAACCATTCTGTTCTTTTCTCTTACAACGGTTACTGTGTGGTTGGATGCACTGATTGAATTTTCGGATTTCAGTCTCAGAGTACCTGCGTTTACAGTGATAATGCCTTTGTCAACGCGTATCATAATATCGTCATTCTGGCAGATTATACCGTCGTTTTCATCATATTCGAAAATGATTGTAAAGTCGTTAGCCTCGTCAGCATTGGTATATCTTTTATCCGTTTTTCCGAACTGGAATATCTTTACCTCAAACGGAGCCAGAGTGAGATTGATTTTATCATTATAATTATAAAGGTCAGAGCTTTCCGCGCCGCTTTTGTTGAGCACATTGAAACGCCTTGCGTTTTTAAGACTTTCGGGACATCCCATAAGTTTATTGAGCGTCAGCGTAAGCGGTGCTGCCTCGTGGGTGGGGTTTCTCAGCGCGATAACGCCCTCACCGTCCTCAGTCCATGATGCGTAGCAGTAAATGTTGTTTTGTACCGGGTCTCCTCCCAAAAACATTGCGTGTTTAAGTATACGGTGGTTCGCCTTCTGCCAGTTGATAACACGTGCAAGAATGCGCCATTTTTCATCGTTCATGAGAGAAGGGGATATATAAAGCTCATTGAGCGCCGCGCCTCTGCAGGCGTTCCAGAAAAATGCCTTTTCAAATTCAGCATCTGTATAGTTAAGATGAGCTTCACGCCCGTATATAGGTTCATGGTTGTAAATATTGCCGAGCGGGAACTGCAGACCTCTGTTTACGATGAAATCGTAATAAACGCCGTCACGGTAAGTAATTTCGGCATCTACCTGTGCCTGCTGTCCTCTTGGATAATTCTTGGCGAATTCAATATCGCCGCTGTTTTGAAGCCATACCGAATTTACATACTGAAGCCACCAAGGAGAAGGGCTTACATAGCAGGTAAGATTTATCCATATATCTTTGCCCTGGGCTGTGCGTACATCTCTTACGGCTTTTAATATCTTTATCCATCTGCGCCACAGCTCTGTAATATAATACATGTCGTGGTCGCCGCCGGTTATATGGTCATGCTTTTGATTTTTGCAAGGCTTGCGCGCAAAGCCGTCCAGTTTCCAGTATGCAATGTCATTCGTTTTTGTCATCTGCACAAGGAAATCTTTAAGATTGTTGAGGTATGTCTTTGAGCATACGCAAATGTCGTCAGACTCCTCACAGTAAAATCCTTTTCCGGAACGTTCTATCCTTTTTGCGAATTTGGAGTTATATATATATCCTCCGCGCGGACCGAGCCAAAGACCGAAACTGCTTCCAAGCCTGTTTGCAAGACTGCTCAAATCCAGCATTCCGTTAGGGAATTTCTTTTGGTTGATACTCCAGAAATCGGCTTTGTAGTTATTCCAGCCGTCGTCCATAACATATCCGTCAATCGGAGGTACTCCGTTTGATGATAACTTGCTTTCAACTTTGTAGAAAGCCGCCTCGGTGTTATCTGCGTCAATGTCCATCATCCTGTCATACCAGGTGTTGTACTGTACGCGATAATCAGATTTTACGGATATACGTTCAATGTATTCAAAAAATGCTTTTCTCAGATCCACCATCATCAGGCTCTTTGCAGCGCCCATTACGGTGGTGGGGCATACTATCTTTCTTTCGGCGCTTTTGCCTATGAAGTATACCACCTGGCCTCTGCCGTGGAAAACCCCGTTCTTTGTGCCGGGAAATACACATCCGAAAAACAGGCTGTCTATATAAAACGGCTGGCCCAGATTTGAGTAGAACTCGTCCGTTTCGGTAGCCCCGCCGTTTGCAGTATATGATGTTTTTGAGTTTACTATGCCTATGCTCTCAAGCATTACATAATCAATCGTTTTCGGCTGGCTCTGCTCAATCGCTATCTGCTTTTCAAGCGTTTCACCGTCAGATCCTATACGGTAACTCATAGTAACCGTTGTGCCTTTGTCTTCTTTAAAACGGAAAAACAGCTTTCCGTCCTTTTCAACAGCCTCGCTTACGGCAAGGTTTTTTGAGGAGATAGAATCTCCGTCCTTGAATTTTATCTCAAATTCACTGCCGCTTCCGTCAGGTATGAATACCATGCCTGAATATGTGTTTTTTATCTGTGAGGCGTAAAGATATCCGTCAGTTACGTTGAAATCTCTTTCCAGCTTTTTGCTTTTCAGTTTAAACATATTCTATCCCTTTTTTCAGTGTTTACAGGTTGTTTTTCTTTTCTATTTCATCAAGCGCTTTTGCAAGCTGATCAGGGCATGAAGTCTGCTTGAAACCACATTTTATGCCTGCAAGGGTGTTTTTTACTTCATCTATTTTTTTGCCCTTTACAAGTGCTGCAATACCTTTAAGGTTGCCGTTGCAGCCGCCTGTGTAGCTGACGCTTTTTATTGTCTGGCCGTCATCCTCTATCTCAATGGTTATTGCCTTTGAGCAGGTTCCCTGAGTTTTATATGTATAAGTCATTTTCATCACACTTCCTGAATTTGTATATTTATTAAATTATATAATATAACACTTTATAATTATAATCAATATTATACATGTTTTCAATAATAAAATTTTACTTATTTTTGAATTTATCAAAATTCTGCTTACTTTAATCTTGAAATGGATATGTCACTGTGATATTATTAAAATAATTTAAAATGCAGAAAATGTGTATTTATTTTGCCTATATAACAGGGCTTTCTGATACGCATTTCTGTTAAAATATAATAAAAAAGGGGTATTGTTTATGGAAAAGATCAAAGTCGGCATTATCGGCGCAGGCAGAATAGGGCAGGTTCACGCAAAGTCAATTACCTACCATATTCCCCAGGCCGAGATTGTTGCAATTTCCGATATTTATGAAGAGGGAGCAAAGAAAGTAGCACAGGAACTCGGTATTCCCAATTACTATAAAGATTATCACGAGATACTTAATGATAAATCAATAGACGCTGTTCTTATCTGTTCATCAACAGATACTCATGCTGATATTGCTTGTGAGGCAGCAGCGGCGGGCAAACACATCTTCTGTGAAAAGCCTGTTGATCTTACAGTTGCAAAAATTAAGAAAGTTATTGACGCTGTTGATAAGGCAGGCGTAAAGCTTCAGATAGGTTTCAACAGAAGATATGACCATAATTTTGCTTACATAAAAGAACTTGAAAAAGAAGGAAAGATCGGCAATATTCAGACAATTAAGATCACAAGCCGTGACCCTGAGCCGCCTTCAATTGATTATGTAAAGGTTTCAGGCGGTATCTTCCTTGATATGACAGTTCATGATTTCGATATGGCTCGCTTTATCGGCGGTGAAGTTGAAGAAGTATATGCAAACGCCACCGTTATGGTAGATCCCGCTATCGGTGAGGCAGGCGACGTTGATACAGCGCTTGTTGCCCTTAAATTTAAGAGCGGCGCTATCGGTGTTATTGATAACTGCCGCAGAGCCGCTTACGGTTATGACCAGCGCCTTGAAGTATTCGGTTCAAAGGGGCAGGCTGCCGCAGCAAATGATACACCTACAAATGTTGCTTTTATTGATGCAAACGGCAGTGTAACAGATAAGCCGCTTTATTTCTTCCTTGAGAGATATATGCAGTCATTCACAGATGAAATGACTCAGTTCATTGACTGCGTAATTAATGACAAGCCTACACAGACCACTGTTTATGACGGCCTTGAGGCGCTCCGTCTTGGTCTTGCGGCAAAGAAATCAGTAGAAGAGCACAGACCTGTTAAACTTTCCGAAATCGAGGGCTGCTGAGATGAAAAGAGAAAGATTAACTATGTCACAGGCGCTCGTCCGCTTTCTTGATAATCAGTATATCGAGTGCGACGGCATTGAAACAAAATTTGTTTCCGGAATATTCGGAATTTTCGGCCACGGTTGTGTAGTAGGCGTAGGCCAGGCGCTCGAACAGGGCGGCCACAATCTTAAATTCTATCAGGGCAAAAATGAGCAGAATATGGCTCTTGCCGCTGTTGCTTACGCAAAGCAGATGGACAGAAACGCAATAATTCCCTGCGTTTCTTCTATCGGCCCCGGCGCAACAAATATGGTAACTGCTTGCGGCTGTGCAACGGCGAACAGAATACCGCTTCTTGTTTTGCCGGGCGATACTTTTGCTTGCCGTCAGCCTGACCCTGTTTTGCAGCAGGCTGAATTTTTCGATAACTACGGCAGAACGGTTACTGACGCGTTCAAGGGTGTATGCCACTATTTTGACAGAATTATAAGACCTGAACAGCTTATGACAGCATGTATTAATGCTATGCGTGTGCTTACCGACCCGGCTGATACGGGCGCAGTTTGCCTTGCAATGCCTCAGGATGTTGAGGGTGAGGCTTACGATTATCCGGAGCACTTCCTTCAAAAGCGTGTATGGCATATGGACAGAAGACCGATAACTGCTTCACAGCTTGACAGAGCAGCTGCTCTTATCAAAGCTTCCAAAAAGCCTGTTATCGTATGCGGCGGCGGTGTTCGTTACAGCGGCGCAGAAAAAGAACTTCTTGAGTTTGCCGAAAAATATAATATCCCTATCAGCGAAACACAGGCAGGTAAAGGCATTATTGCGTGGAACCATCCGCTCAATGTGGGCGGTATAGGCGTAACAGGCGGTAAAGCCGCAAATGTTATCGGCAGAGACGCTGATCTTGTTATCGGCGTTGGTACAAGATTTACCGATTTTACCACTTCCTCAAAGTGGCTGTTCAATGAAAACAGAAAAGTGCTCGGTATAAACATCTGCCCGTTCGACGCTTATAAAATGGATGCAGAGGCTATTGTGGCTGACGCGAAAGAGGCGGTTAAAGCCCTTATCAGCGCCTGCGAAGGATATAAAACAGAGTACACAAATGAAATTGAAAACGCTAAAAAAGAGTGGGATGCTATTGTTGATGAATATTATTCAACAGAACTTCCCGGAGGACTTAACCAGACTCTTGCACTCGGCATAATCAACGAGTTTATGGGCGATGATGATATTGCTGTCGGTTCAGCAGGCTCACTTCCCGGCGATATGCAGAGACTTTTCAGACCCAAAAACCGCGGAACTTACCATATGGAATACGGCTATTCAAATATGGGTTATGAGATCAACGGCGCTTTGGGCGTAAAGCTTGCTCAGCCTGACAAGGAAGTTTATACTTTCTGCGGCGACGGCTCATTCCTCATGGCTCACTCCGAACTCTATACCTCACTTCAAGAAGGCTTAAAGCTCAATATCTGTATTTTTGATAATATGGGCTGGGGATGTATTGAAAATCTTCAGAATAATCAGGGCACAGATACATTCGGCACTGTTTTCCGTGCAAGAAACCCCGAAACTGGTATGCTTGACGGCGATGATATCCCCGTTGATTTTGCTAAAATAGCTGAAGGCTACGGTGCTAAAGGATATACTATTCGCACTTCGGACGAACTCAGGGCAGCACTTGAGGACGCCAAAAAGCAGACGAAAACAGTTCTGTTCGATATAAAGGTACTTCCCAAAACCATGACACCCGGTTTTGAATCCTGGTGGAGAGTAGGCGTTGCTGAAGTATCAAAGAGCAAGACCGTTGCGGCGGCTTATGACGATATGCAGAAACATATCAAGGAAACATTCGATTATTAATATTCTGAAAGGTAACATAAATTATGCTTGATAAAAATAAAGTTAAGCTTGCTATTGCGCCTATCGGCTGGACAAATGACGATATGCCTGACCTCGGCGCTGAAAACTCTTTTGAGCAGTGCATCAGCGAAATGGCTCTTGCAGGTTTCAAAGGTACGGAGATAGGCAATAAATATCCGAAAGATCCCAAAGTGCTCAAAAAGTATCTTGATATCAGAGGGCTTCAGGTGTGCAACGCGTGGTTTTCTTCGTATCTCACTTCAAAACCGTATGAAGAAACTATTGAGGCTTTCAAAAAGCACTGCGATATGCTCTGCGAACTCGGCGCAAAGGTAATCGGCGCGTCCGAACAGGGCAATTCTATTCAGGGCTGTCTTGATAAATCAATACTTGATGAAAAGCCGTACTACACTGATGAGCAGTGGGCAGTGGTTGCCAAAGGCTTCAATGAAATGGGCGAGTATGCACGTTCTAAGGGTATGTATTTTACCGTTCATCATCACATGGGAACGGGCGTGCAGACTGTTGAGGAAATAGATAAGCTTATGGAGATAACAGACCCCGAGCTTGTATATCTTCTTTTTGACAGCGGCCATCTTACATTCGCAGGCATTGACCCTGTTCCTGTTCTCAAAAAATATGTAAACCGTGTAAAGCACGTTCATCTTAAAGATGTACGCATGGATGTTTACAACAATCAGGTTGTTCCCAATCACATGAGCTTCCTTGATGCTGTACGTGCGGGTGTATTTACAGTTCCCGGGGACGGCGATGTTGATTTCAAGCCTATTTTCGATATTCTTGCAGATAACGATTATGAGGGCTGGGTAGTTGTTGAGGCGGAGCAGGATCCCGCAAAGGCAAACCCGTTTGAGTATGCAGTAAAAGCAAGAAAGTATATTGCAGAGAACACAGGCCTGTAATTTCATAACAGAAAGAAAAAGAGCGGAGTTCCGCTCTTTTTTTGTTTCAGTGTCCGCTAACAAGATTTTTTATTCCTTTGCAATAAATATCTGCGTTTTAGCAGCTCTTTTTATAAGCATATTAACTATTGACTTTAGCGCGCTAATACGATAAAATTAGAATATCAAATAAAAGGAGTAGACATTATGAAAAAATTTAAAAAACTTCTGGCAGTGCTTCTTTCAGTGCTGTTTGTTGCAAGCTGTTTTGCCGCTTGTTCTAATTCGCAGACTGCAAAAACATCAAGCGATCTCGAATACATAAAGAACAAAGGAACAATGGTTATCGGCATTACTGAATATGAGCCGATGAACTATTATGTAAAGGACGAGAACGGAAACGACGTTCTTACCGGTTTCGATACCGAATTTGCCCAGGCTGTATGTGAAAAACTCGGCGTTGAAGCTCAGTTTATCGTAATCGACTGGGACAACAAAATTATGGAACTCAATTCAGAAGCTATCGACTGCTGCTGGAACGGTATGACTCTTACAGATGAAGTTACTTCTGCAATGAGCTGCACTGATCCCTATGTAAAGAACGAGCAGGTTCTTGTTATGAAGAGCGATGTTATCGGAAATTATCCCGATGTTGCAAGCCTTGCTGACGTTACATTTGCCGCTGAAAGCGGTTCAGCAGGCGCAGCTGCTATTGAGAGCGCAGGTTATATGGATAACTGCACAACAGTTACAGCTCAGTCAGATGCTCTTATGGAAGTTGAAAGCGGCTCCGTACAGGCGTGCGTTATAGACAGTACTATGGCTAAAGCTATGACAGGCGAGGGAACAAGCTATGCGGATCTTGCTATAGGTGTTGCTCTCACTTCAGAGGAATACGGCATCGGTTTCAGAAAAGACTCAGATGCAGCTGCCGAAGTAAACAAGATTATAGAGGAAATGAAAGCGGACGGCTCACTTCAGGCTCTTGCCGACAAGTATCAGCTTACTCTTGCTTAAAGCATAAGCAGTGCCATGCGCACACATTGCTAAAATTATTGCTGAATTAACCGGGGGCAGGGGGTAATCCCTCTGCCCTCAGGTTTTGAAAGGTAAATTATTCTTATGGATATGGATTTGTTTATCTCGGTTACAAAGGATCTGCTCGAGGGCTTTGGAATGACCACCAGGCTTTTTGCGCTCACTCTTGTGTTCGCATTGCCGTTAGGCCTTATTGTGAGCTTCGGCTCTATGAGCAAATTTAAACCGATTAAAATAGTTACTAAGGCATTTGTGTGGGTCATCAGAGGAACCCCGCTTATGCTCCAGCTTATAGTTGTATATTACGGGCCGGGTCTTATCTTCGGATGGGATCTGCTTGAAAGGTTTGACGCCGTTTTGATTGCGTTTGTAATCAATTACGCATGCTATTTCTCTGAGATTTACAGAGGCGGCATTGAGGCTATCCCGAAAGGGCAGTATGAGGCGGGTCAGGTTCTCGGAATGACCAAATCACAGATCTTCTTTAAGGTTGTGCTGTTCCAGGTAATTAAGAGAATCGTTCCCCCAATGAGCAATGAGATAATCACTCTTGTAAAGGATACCTCTCTTGCAAGAATCATCGCCGTTTACGAAATTATATGGATGGCTCAGAACTATATCAAGCTTCAGGGCCTTATCTGGCCGCTGTTCTACACCGCCGTATTCTATCTTGTATTCTGCGGTATTCTTACATTGCTGTTCAACTTCATCGAAAAGAAAATGGATTATTATAAGGGTTAATCAATATGTCTGTTCTTGAAATAAATAATATAAAAAAGAAATTTGCAAATAATGAGGTGCTCCGCGGAATATCCTTTTCTCTTGAGGAGGGCGAGGTACTGTCTATAATCGGTTCTTCAGGAAGCGGTAAAACTACTTTGCTTCGCTGTATGAATTTCCTTGAAAGAGCCGATGAAGGCACAATCGCAGTTGACGGCAATGTTATTTTTGACGCGTCAAATAAAAGCAGACTGTCCGAAAAAGAGATCAGGAAAAACAGATTGAATTTCGGACTTGTGTTCCAGGATTTTAACCTGTTTCCTCAGTACAGCGTTATGGGCAATCTGCTCCTTGCGCCTAAGCTTCTTGCCAAAGAATCACCTGATTATAAAAAGAATAAAGATGAAATAAACAAGGAAATAGTAGCCAAGGCGGAAATGCTGCTTCAGAAAGTAGGCCTTTCAGATAAGAAAGACGCTTACCCCTGTGAACTTTCAGGCGGTCAGAAACAGCGTGTTTCAATTGCAAGGGCGCTTTGCCTTTCCCCGCGTGTGCTTTTCTTTGATGAGCCTACTTCCGCTTTGGATCCCGAACTTACCGGCGAGATACTTAAAGTAATAAAAAGCCTTGCCGCTGATAATATGACCATGGTTATCGTAACACATGAGATGAAATTTGCGCATGATGTTTCCGATAAGGTCATATTTATGGACGAAGGCGTTATTCTTGAGCAGGGTACGCCTCAGCAGGTGTTTGACTCACCGAAATACGAGCGCACAAGAGAATTTCTGCAGGGATACGAGGAATAATTAAATAATAAGGATGTGTCTTTGTTGGCTGTAAAACTTAATCCTGACAAAGAGGTTGTAAAAACCGTTAAGGAAGGGCTTAAAAGGACGGGCGGCTACTGCCCGTGCCGAATTCAGCGTACGGAGGATTTCAAGTGCGTCTGCCGTGAGTTCAGAGAGCAGATAGCAGATCCTGATTTCGAGGGCTTCTGCCACTGTATGCTGTATTATAAATCAAAGGATTAAAACGAGGTGTTATTATGTCTGTTGTTAATCTTACAAGAAACAATTTCAAAACCGAAGTCATGCAGAGCGATAAGACTGTTCTTATTGATTTCTGGGCAGAGTGGTGCGGCCCGTGCCGCATGATGAGCCCCATAGTTGACGAAGTGGCTGATACTGTGAGCGATGTAAAGGTGTGCAAGGTAAATGTAGATGAATCCGCAGACCTGGCTTCAATGTTCGGAATAGAGAGTATTCCCACGCTCATCGTTATCAAAAACAGTCAGACGGTCAATAAAAGCATAGGTCTTATCAGTAAGGATAAGGTGCTTGAACTTATCAATGTATAATAACAGTAAGACATAAAAAGCCGTGCACGGGGTTTCCCGAGCACGGCTTTTTTCATCAATCTTTCTCGTTTTCCGAGGTTTCCTTATCAGTTTTCTTTTTGAATCTTTTAAAAAATCCTGTACTGGTCTTTTCGGTGCTTACTGCATTTATAGGAATAGGGTTCATGGTTTTCCACAGGCTTATCCTGCCTGTATCGTTGAATGCCTTTATAGTCATTATCAGTATCGGAACTATAAACATTCCTAAAACGCCGAAAAGCTTTAATCCGAAGTAAAGACCTGCAAGAGTGATAAGCGGATTTACACCCAGTGAATCGCCAACAATCTTAGGCTCTATATACTGCCTTACAACTGTGATTATAACATATATAACAATAAGACCGATTGCCTGCGCTGTGTTGCCCATAATAAGCGATACAATCGCCCACGGAATAAGTATTCCGCCTGAGCCTGCAACAGGGAGAATATCAAATATACATATGCCGAGTGCAATAAGGTATATATAACTGTTGCTCATTATTCCCGCAATGCTTAATATGGTAAAGCCAAGCGAAAGTTCGCAGAATGTTATAAACATTATCAGCAGATATGCTTTTACCATTTTAAGTATTGTGTTGGAAAATACCTGCTTTATCTCAACCAGCAGATTCTTTTTGTTATCAGGCAGCTGAAGCTGAATGAAGTTAACTACCGAGCGGTAATCTTTTGCGAAAAGTATCCACGCAATAATGCCGATAACTATTCCGAGCACAGCGGACGGTACGTTACGCGCAACATTATAGATACCCGTTACACCTGTTGAGATAGTATTCTTAACAGTGTCTGACGTAAGCCCTAATGCGCTGAGGTCAAAATCTGTTGACAGGGCACTGATGAGTTCCGTTATCTTTTGTGCCGCCGCACTGTAAATATTATCCGGCAGGAAACTCAGAGTCTTGAGAAGCAGTTCCTGCAGATCTGCAAGGAATTTCGGAAAATCGGATAGCTGACCTATAAGATAGGATATAAATTCTCTGAGCTCTCCTAGCAGATTGCCAATCAAAAGTATTATCGGAATAAGGATAATCGCTATTGACAGCAATACAAGCACCACAGACCATATTCCGCGCCCTTTGCCGTGCGTTTTGTTGGTCAGCCACCTCAGCGGCCGCTGAATCAGCATTGCAAAGAAAAACGAAAGCAGAAACGGTGCAACGGGCCAGAACAGGTATTTGAAAAATACGTATACAAGCCCCAAAACGGCCGCAATAAACAGAAGATTTATCAGAAAAGCGCGCTTTTTTTCTGTTCTTGAATTCATTAAGACATCCTCATTTACTTTATTTTTACAGATATATCTTAATCCAATAATTATTCAATATCAATATTAAAAAAGAATATTTTTAAAAAATTTAAAAAAATACTTGTATCTTGAGTTGAATAGTGATATTATATTCCAAGTGTATTTCACAGTAATACAGTTGTGCACGGGTGGTGAACAGATTTGGCTAAATTTAAATATCTTCTTGTAAACCAGGATATCCTGCCTCAGGTATATTCAAAAGTGATATACGCCAAGTCACTGCTCGCTTCGGGAGAGGCGGCTAATGCCACACAGGCTGCAAAAATGGCGGGTATTTCCCGTTCCGCATATTATAAATATAAGGACGGAATTTTTGAATATAACCCGCAGAATGAGGGCGAGGTACTTACCCTTTCATTAAAGCTCAAAGACACAAAAGGCGTGCTTTCAGCCGTTACGGCAGAGCTTTACAGGCTTGGTGCAAATGTGCTCTCTATCAATCAGAGCGTTCCCAAAAACGGGGTGGCGGATGTTTCCCTTGCCGCGTATATAGCGGAAATGACTGTTGATGTGGATACCCTTATTGATTGCCTTAATGATATAAACGGTGTTCGCGCCGTAAATATAAACAGCTGATGCAGGAGGTATAATATGAAAGTTGCAGTAATGGGCTACGGCACAGTCGGCAGCGGTGTTGCAGAGGTTATTGATACCCATAAAGATGTAATATCCAAACGCTCCGGCGGTATTGAACTCGAAGTAGCCAAAATACTTGATTTGCGCGATTTCCCCGGCGATAAGCACGAGGGCGAATTAACAAAGGACTTCAATGAGATTCTTAACGACCCTGAAATCATGGTTGTAGCAGAAACAATGGGAGGAATAAATCCCGCTTATGATTTTACAATGAAGCTTCTCAAGGCGGGCAAATCCGTTGTTACTTCAAACAAGGAGCTTGTTGCCCAGAAAGGTCTTGAACTTCTGGAAACGGCAAAGGAATACGGCACAAACTATCTGTTTGAAGCAAGCGTAGGCGGCGGTATTCCGATAATCCGTCCTATGTCTCAGTGCCTTGCCGCAAACCATATTGAGGGTATTGCGGGTATTCTTAACGGCACCACAAACTTCATCCTTACCAAAATGATTGAGGATGATATGAGCTTTGACGACGCGCTTAAACTTGCCCAGGAAAACGGCTATGCAGAAAAAGACCCAACTGCTGATATAGAGGGTCATGACGCATGCCGCAAAGTGTGCATACTTGCGTCCCTTGCTTTCGGAAAACATGTTTATCCGTCTCAGGTTGAAACAGAGGGTATCTCAAACATCACGCTTGAGGATGTTTCATACATTCATTCCGCAAACGGTGTTATAAAGCTTCTCGGCCAGATAAAATATATTGATGAAAACAATATCGCGGCTTTTGTAAGCCCTGCTGTTGTCTATAACGGCAGTCAGCTTGCAAGCGTTCGTGATGTGTTCAACGCTATCCTTGTAAGAGGAGATGCAGTGGGCGATGTGTGCTTCTACGGCAGAGGCGCCGGCAAACTTCCCACGGCTTCAGCTGTTGTTGCCGATATGGTTGACTGCGCCAAACATGTGGACAGAAGAAAAGTTTTCGGCTGGGGTCCCGGCGAGGAAGATTATGTTGTGGATTACAAAACTCAGCTTGAGATGCCTTTCTATGTAAGGGCAAAGCTTTCTGAAAGTGAAGTTCTCAGTATGTTCAGTGATGTTAAATTCCTTTCAAGAAAAGGTCAGCCTTCCGATGAGGTGGCTTTCATTACTGATTCAATGACTCAGGAAAAGCTTTATAAAACACTCGGAGATTCAAAAGTACTCAACGTAATCAAAGTAACAAATTATTAATTCGGAGGATAAGTATTTTATGTCACTTATAGTACAGAAATTCGGCGGCTCGTCTGTTGCGAATGCCGAGCGTGTAATGAATGTTGCGCGCATTGTTACCAATACCTATAAGGCAGGAAATGATGTTGTTGTAGTTGTTTCCGCCCAGGGCGATACAACAGACGATCTGATTGAAAAGGCTATGGAAATCAATCCAAAAGCCGCAAAGAGGGAAATGGATCAGCTTCTGGCAGCAGGTGAGCAGATATCCATATCATTGCTTGCTATGGCAATCGAGAGCCTCGGTTTCCCCGTTATCTCACTTCTCGGCTGGCAGGCGGGCTTCAATACTAATTCCGTTTACGGAGCCGCACGTATTAAAAATATTAAAACAAACCGCCTTCAGGCGGAGATCGCAAAGCACAATATTGTTGTTGTAGCAGGTTTCCAGGGCATCAACAGATACGATGACCTTACCACGCTCGGCAGAGGCGGTTCTGATACTTCCGCTGTTGCCATAGCAGCTGCAATGCATGCGGATAAATGCCAGATCTTTACCGATGTAGAGGGCGTTTACACAGCCGATCCGCGCAAGGTTGAGGGAGCAAGAAAGCTTGAGGAAATCACATACGATGAAATGCTTGAGCTTGCCACACTCGGTGCGCAGGTGCTCAATAACCGTTCGGTTGAAATGGCTAAAAAATATTCTGTGGAACTTGAAGTTCTGTCATCATTAAATCCCATTCCGGGAACTATTGTTAAGGAGAAAGTAAAAATGGAAAAAATGCTCATAAGAGGTGTAACAAAAGATAAGGATGTTGCTCTTATTTCTGTAGTAGGTCTTGAAGATATCCCCGGCGTGGTATTTAAAGTTTTTTCAAAACTTGCACAGAAGAATGTAAATGTTGATATCATTCTTCAGTCAGTCGGAAGAGACGGCACAAAGGATCTTACTTTCACCGTTTCAAAGGATAACGGCCCTGTAGCTATAGAAGCCCTCAGAGAGATGGATGCTGTCGGCGATAAGGAGATCAAGTGTTCTACCGATGTTGCAAAGGTTTCTATCGTAGGCGCAGGCATGGAATCTCACCCCGGCACAGCTTCAAAGATGTTTGAGGCTCTTTATGCCCAGAACATCAATATCCAGATGATTTCAACTTCAGAGATCAAGATCTCTGTAATCATTGCCGCAGAGGACGCTGACAGAGCTGTTTCTGCAGTACACAAGGCGTTTATCCCCAACGACTGATTAAATTAAAAAAATAATTTCAGACCACCGGTTTATGCCGGTGGTTATGATTTTTTAATGCCTTTTATTTTGTGAGTCTGTAGGAAAAGATATGAATAAAGCAATAGAGTTGTTTGGAAACCACATATATAATTTAACAGGGAAAAACCCAAAAAGAGCCTTGAAGGAGCTATCGTTCGTGTTTACGGCTGCCGGGCTTCAGTGTAAATATTTCCCTGCCAAAATTCTGCTTCCCGCAAGGCAGTATATGCAGTGGGCGGCTGCTGATTCGGCTATAAAACCGCTTGGTAAAGCAGATAAATCGGCAATAGTAAGCCTTTATCTGCCTTGTGAGATTCTGCACGCAATGGGTATCTATCAGTTATTTCCGGAGGCGCTTGCGTGCTATCTCGCGGCGGCCGGAAGCGAGAGGGTGTTTATAGAAACGGCGGAGAACAACGGCATTCCAAAAACGCTGTGCTCATATCATAAAGCATTTGTCGGAATGGCTGAATCGGGTGTTCTTCCTAAGCCGAAATTTGTTATAAATACAAGCCTTGCCTGTGATGTTAATCATCTTTCGTTCAGGCGTATAGCCGACTATTACAAAGTTCCTCAATATATGATAGACGTGCCTAATACTTACAGCGCTGAAAATCTTGATTATGTTGAAAAACAGCTTCGCGGTATGGTTTCTTTCATTGAAGAAAACAGCAGTTTTAGGCTTGATGAAAACAGACTGCTTGAAAAAGTTCAGCGAAGTAAAAACACTATAGAAAACTTCAGAAAAATACTTGATCTGAGAGCAGACAGGTATCTTTCGGACGAAATGACTTCTCAAATGCTTTCCGTTTTCGCAACTCATGTTATGCTCGGCACGCCTGAGGCGGAAAAGTACAGCGCGGATATGATAAAACAGCTTTCAGCATTGCCTGCCGAACGAAAAGGAGTGCGTCTGCTTTGGGTGCATACTCTTCCTTATTGGCAGGACGCATTGCGTGATCTTATCAACTTTACAGACAGATGTGAAATAGCGGCTTGCGATATGGTCTTTGATGCTCTTGATGTTAATACTCAGGAGAAAAATCCATATCGATTTATGGCGGACAGGCTTCTCAGAAATACCGTAAACGGCAGCAGGGATAACAGAGTTAATGCTGTACTCAAATATGCTCAAAAGCTGGGAGCTGACGGCATTGTTTGGTATTGCCATTGGGGCTGTAAACAGACCGCGGGCACAAGCTCTTATGCTAAAAAAGTATTTGAAGAGAATGGCTTTCCCACACTCGTTTTAGACGGGGACGGCTGTAATTCACAAAATGTGAATGACGGGCAGACTGTAACACGTACAGAAGCTTTTCTTGAACTGCTGGAGAACAGAAAATGATAGGTTATAACTGTAAATATGCCCCCGTTGAAATTATGGCGGGATTTGGCGAAGACTGCGTTCTTATAAATAGTGAAGCTGATAATTTTGATTATTCATCTTCAGTTTTGCACCCTAATATGTGTTCACATGCAAAGGCGATGCTTGAGGATATACATAAAGGCGGCTACGATGGACTTTTATTAATGAATTGCTGTGACAGTTCAAGGCGAACAGCAGATGCAGTTAACGATGAAAAGCCCGGCATTTCTTGTTTTTTAGATTTGCCGGATTGTTCATCTGAGTGTGCAGTTGAAAGATTTAAAAATGAGCTGCTCGGTCTTATTGCAGAGCTTGAAAACAAAACAGGCAAACCTTTTGATGTGAGCTCTTTTCTTTCGTCTTTTAAAAGCGATGAAAAACCATGTCAGAATAAATATGTTGCTATTCTCGGAGCACGCAGCAGCAAAACACTTATAAAAGCTGCAAAGAACTGTTTTTCGGATGTTGACGTATGTGATATGACGTGCTCAAACAACAGAAAAGTACCGCTTTTTGAAACTGAAGAAAACGAACCGATTGAAAGCATTATACAAAAATACGCAAGAGCACTGCTTTCGCAGTCTCCATGTATGAGAATGAGAAATATAGACCGCAGGGCGGATTTAACCGAAAATGAAAACTGCGTTGGTATAATTTACAGCACGGTAAAGTTCTGTGATTATTATGATTTTGAATACTCACGCCTGAAAACCGGCAAAATTCCTATGATAAGGGTGGAAACTGATTTCACAAATCAGTCATACGGTCAGCTTATGACGCGAATAGAGGGCTTTGCGGAAACAGTTGGTAAAACCAAGGGGGAGCACAAAAAAATGAATTTGGCCGGAAAATATTACGCAGGAATAGACATCGGTTCCACATCAACAGAACTTGTTGTGGCAGATAACAGCGGAAAAATTATCAGTAATGTTATGGTGCGCACAGGTGCAAATGCCGCTTCAGGTGCAAAGAAAGCACTTGAAAAATCAGGCGTTGATTTAAATGATATAGTGCTTACCGTTGCCACGGGGTACGGCAGAAAAAATATTGATTTTGCCGATTCGGACGTTACGGAAATAACCTGCCACGCAAAAGGCGCAAAGCACCTTTTTGACAGAGTTGAAACAATAATAGACATCGGCGGGCAGGACAGCAAAGTTATACGTCTTGACGAAAACGGCAAGGTGTGCGGATTTGTAATGAATGATAAATGTGCTGCAGGCACAGGCAGATTTCTGGAAAACATGGCAAAAGTGCTTGAGCTTGATATGGGTGATATGGCACTGAAAGGCCTTGATTATAAAAAAGATTTAACTATTTCAAGTATGTGCACCGTTTTTGCAGAAAGTGAAGTGGTTTCTCTTATCGCGCAGAATCATTCCGCCGCAGATATTGTTCACGGCTTAAACAAAAGTGTTGCGGTAAAAACAAAGGCTCTCGTAGGAAATTCTGTGAACAAGGGTACTGTTATGATGACAGGCGGCGTTGCCAACAACAAAGGGGTTGTAAGCGAACTTGAAAAAATTTTAAACACAAAAATTTTTGTTCCAGAAAACCCCGAATTCTGCGGAGCGCTAGGCGCGGCACTTATTGCTATTGAACAGGCGCAAGGCAAGGCAGATATTTAAAAATTATTTTATTTCATAAAAATTTCACGCGCAGACTGCTTATTATAAGCACTGCGCGTGTTTTCTTTACTTGACATTGTATATATTATAATATATAATTAAGTGATTAAAATATGGTAAAGGAGTATCATTTTATTATGGCAGCTAAAACCTTTAAAATGACCGCAGCAGGCAAAGCGGAACTTGAAAAAGAACTTGAGGCTCTCAAAACACAGGGCCGTATTGATATAGCGGAAAAACTTAAGGTTGCCCGTTCTTACGGTGACCTTTCCGAAAACAGTGAATACGATGAAGCTAAATCCGAGCAGGCAAAGATTGAGGCAAGAATCAATGAACTTGAATATCAGATAGACCATGCCGAAATCATTGATATAGAGGATATGGATTCTGTTTCAATCGGCAAAAAAGTATCCGTAAAGCGTCTTTCAGACGGCGTTGAATCTGTTTACGAGATAGTAGGCTTCGCTCAGTCAGATCCGTCAAACGGTAAGATTTCCGATGAAAGCCCGGTAGGTAAAGCTCTTATCGGCTCAAAAGTAGGCGAAACCGTTACGGTTGAAGCTCCTATCGGAAATCTTGAATATGAAATTCTTAATATTGAATAAGAGGTAGAATATATGGCTGGAAAGTTTGAAATCAGCAAAAACGCTAACGGCACTTTTGCTTTTGCGTTTGCGTTCAAGGATGAGGATAAGATATACGCAGAATCTCCCGTCTTTGAAAAAGAGGATGAGTGCAAGAGAGGCGTTAAGGCGGTTAAGAAGAACAGCCGCATGAAAGTGCAGAATACTCTGCAGAACGATGAGGAAAAAACTAATCCCAAATTTCTTGTTGAACAGGATGGGGATAAGGTTAAATATACACTCTTTCTCCAGACAGGCGCGGTTGCCTGCACAGGCAGTGCGGATACTGAGGAAGAGGCTCTTCAGAATATAGATTTTATAGGCAAAAACGCTAATGCCGCTCCTATGGCGGTTGCAGAAGTAGTGCTTTCTGAAAATGAGTTAAGGCAGATACGTGTGGACAAGCTTACCGCGCTTCAGGAAGCCGGCAAAGATCCTTTCGCCATTACAACAGCCACACAGACTGTTGAGAGCGACGAGATCAAGTCAAATTATGAAAAGTACGAAAATAAGGATGTCAATATCTGCGGCAGAATAATGACGTGGCGTGATATGGGCAAAGCAAATTTCATAGATGTTCAGGACAGAAACGGAAAAATTCAGGTCTATGTCCGTATGAATGATATAGGCGAGGAAGAATATGCCGCTTTCAAAAAGTGGGATATAGGCGATATTGTTGAGGTGTGCGGTTTCGTATTTAAGACCCGCACAGGGGAGATATCAGTTCACGCTAAAACAATCAGGCTTCTTTCTAAATCACTTCTTCCGCTTCCTGAAAAGTTCCACGGTCTTACGGATACCGATACAAGATACAGAAAACGTTATCTTGATATGATAATGAATCCTGAAGTTAAGGATACATTTATCAAGCGTTCCAAGATAATTTCATCAATCAGAAATTACCTTGACAGCCACGGATTTATTGAAGTCGAGACACCGATGCTCAATACAATCCCTGGCGGCGCCGCGGCAAGACCTTTTATAACTCACCATAATTCCTTAAATCTTGATATGTATCTCCGCATAGCAACGGAGCTTTATCTTAAAAGGCTCATCGTCGGCGGTATGGAAAGAGTTTATGAGATAGGCAGAAACTTCAGAAATGAGGGTATGGACGTAAGGCACAATCCCGAATTTACCTGCATTGAGCTTTATCAGGCATACACCGATTATCACGGTATGATGGATATAGCTGAGGCGCTTATCAGAAATGCGGCTCAGGAAGCCTGCGGCACTCTTCATATCAGCTTCTGCGGAACAGATATAGACCTTGAAACTCCGTTCGCAAGAATGACTATGGTTGAGGCTGTTAAAAAATTCAGCGGCATTGATTTTGCTGAATTTATGTCAGATAATGAAAAGGCAGTTGCTGTTGCGAAAGAAAAAGGAATAGAAGTTCAAAACGGCAAAGAAACATGGGGCGATGTGCTTAATTCTTTCTTTGAAGAGTATGTAGAAAAGAACCTTGTTCAGCCCACATTCATTATGGATTATCCCGTTGAGATAAGTCCGCTTACCAAAAGAAAACCGGATTGCCCTGTTCTTACGGAAAGATTTGAGCTGTTTATTATGGGCGGCGAATACGGAAACGCTTATTCAGAGCTCAATGACCCGATAGATCAGATGCAGCGTTTTGAGGCGCAGATGAAACTGCGTGAAGCAGGGGACGACGAGGCTAATATGATCGACCATGATTTTGTTACCGCTCTTGAGTACGGTATGCCTCCTACGGGCGGCCTCGGCATAGGCGTGGACAGACTTGTAATGCTGCTCACTGATTCATACAGCATAAGAGATGTTCTTTTGTTCCCCACAATGAAACCGCTGGATAAATAAATACAATTTCAGTTGGAGAACGTTTTTTCGGTTTGTAAGGGAGTATAGATATGAAAAACACATTTACTTTATATAACAAAAGACCGATCATGATTTCAATAGCGGCTTTCGTTTTATCCATGTGTCTTTTCTTTGTCTTTTTCAGCCTTACATCCGGCTTGCCGGATATAGTTCCCACGCATTTTACAAATGGTGTCGGCATAGACGGTTGGGGTGCTAAATCAGAACTTTATCCGATTCCGATAATACCTGCCGTGTTTGGTGTGATCACAATCCCGCTCGCGGTAGTATGTACAAAAAAAGGCGTTCCCGGCTTGTCTTACTTTGCCAGTGGTATTTCGATTTTTGTTACTGCGCTTATGGCACTCATTGCTGCAATGTTTTTAAAAGCAGCCGGTGTATAAATCATAATTTTAAAGTAATCTAATTCCGCTGATTCGCGGTTAACAGGAGATGTGATTTTTATGAGATCAGATTTAATCAAAGAAGGCCCGGGCAGGGCTTCTCATCGCTCTCTCTTACGAGCTCTCGGCATTGATGAGCTTGAAATGAAAAGACCGTTTGTAGCCGTTGTAAATTCAAAGAGCGACTATATTCCCGGTCATATGCACCTTGATAAGATTGCGGAGCAGGTAAAAGCCGGTATCAGAAATGCCGGCGGTGTTCCGTTTGAGTTTAATACAATCGGCGTTTGCGACGGTATCGCAATGAACCACAAAGGTATGAAGTACAGCCTTTGCTCCCGTGAGCTTATCGCTGATTCTATTGAGGTTATGCTTACTGCACATCCTCTTGACGCAATCGTATTTATTCCTAACTGTGATAAGATTGTTCCCGGTATGCTTCTTGCGGCTTGCCGTCTTAACCTGCCTTGTATCTTTGTTTCAGGCGGCCCGATGCTTCCCGGCAAGAGCACCGAAACTAAAACAGGTATCGGCCTTTCTGAAATGTTTGAGTATTCAGGCAAATACTTTGCAGGCAATATGAGCCTTGAAAATCTTGAGAGCTGTGCTTTCACCGCCTGCCCAACATGCGGTTCATGCAGCGGTATGTACACAGCAAACTCAATGAACTGCCTTACTGAAACAATCGGTATGTCACTTCCCGGTTCAGGTACAATCCCCGCAGTTATGAGCGCTCGTCTTCGCCTTGCCAAAGAGACAGGCGAAAGGGTTATGGATCTTCTTAAAGAGGATATCAAGCCAAGCGATATTATTACTGATAAAGCAATCGAAAACGCTATCCGTACGGATATGGCAATCGGCTGCTCAACAAATACCATTCTTCACTTAACTGCTATCGCACACGCTGCCGGTCATGATATCAACCTCAAAGGTCTTGATGATTACGGCAGAAAAACACCGCAGATCTGTAAACTTAATCCTGCTTCATCTGTGTTCATTACAGATCTTAATGAGGTAGGCGGTATGCAGGCTGTTATGAAAGAGCTTGCAAGAGGCGGCATGATCAATACCGATGCTCTTACTGTAAGCGGCACCGTTGCGGACAGAATTGCAAAAGCTCCTGATGCTGACGGAGAGATTATCCGCACTGTAGATAATCCGTTCTCTGCTGACGGCGGTATCGCTGTTCTTTGGGGCAACCTTGCAGAGGAAGGCTCAGTAGTAAAGAAGGGCGCGGTTCTTCCTGAAATGATGCAGCACAAAGGCCCTGCAAAGTGCTATAACAGCGAAGAAGAGGCAATTGAAGCTATCAACGGCGGCAAGATTAAAGCCGGTGATGTTGTAGTTATCAGATATGAAGGGCCAAAAGGCGGCCCCGGCATGCGTGAAATGCTTTCTCCCACATCCGCCATTATTGGAATGGGTCTCGGCAATTCGGTTGCTCTTCTTACAGACGGCAGATTCAGCGGAGCAACAAGAGGTGCATGTATCGGTCACGTAAGTCCTGAGGCTGCGGCAGGCGGCAATATTGCTCTTGTAGAGGACGGCGACGAGATCGAAATCGATATCCCGGCAAGAGTTCTCAGAGTTAATATTTCTGATGAAGAGCTTGCAAAGAGAAAAGCTAACTGGCATCCTCCTGTTCAGGAGCTTACCGGATATATTAAGAGATATGCTCAGCATGTTACAAGCGGAGCCAAAGGCGCTGTTTTTGACGACTGATTTTACCGCGGCACCGCCGTGTTGTGAAATCAATCAAACATAAAAAGGTAGGTACAGCCATGCGTGATGATGTAGCTATATCGGTACAGAACGTAACAATGTCCTTCAACCTTAATAAAGAAAAGGTTGATAATTTAAAAGAATATGTAATTAAACTTATTTCGCATAAGCTTGAGTATAAAAAGTTTTACGCCCTCCAGAACATAAGCTTTGATGTAAAAAAAGGAGAGCATTTGGCTATCCTTGGCTTTAACGGAGCAGGCAAGAGTACTTTGCTCAAAACTATAGTAGGCGTATACAAGCCTTCTTTTGGTAAAGTTGAAAAGCAGGGCGTTATTGCACCTCTGCTTGAGCTCGGAGCAGGTTTTGACCCGAATTATTCCGGTAAGGAAAACATTTTCCTTTATGGCGCTATTCTCGGTTATACAAGGGAATATATACAGTCAAAGTATGATGAGATAGTGGAGTTTTCCGAACTTGGTAAATTTATAAATGTGCCTCTCAAAAACTATTCTTCAGGTATGCGTGCTCGTCTTGGATTTTCAATAGCAACAGCGGTTGAGCCTGATGTCCTTATCCTTGATGAAGTTCTTTCCGTCGGAGACGCAAAATTCCGTACAAAGAGCCTGAAAAAGGTTCAGTCCATGTTTAAAAAGGGCGTAACCGTGATTTTTGTTTCTCACAGCATAGAGCAGGTTAAAGCAATATGTGATACAGCTATTTTGCTTGATCACGGCAAAATAATCGCCAAGGGAGACGTTGAAGAGGTTTCTGATATTTATGATAAGATGACACGAGGCGTTAAGGACAGCAAAGCAAAAGCTATGCAAGAGGAAAAAGAGATACTCGGAAAAACTGCCGCTTCAAAAAAGCAACAGGAAACAGATAAATCACAAGGCTGATATTTGTATGAACTCAATTTTAGAAGAAATCGAAAAACTTAGTTTTACACAGCCACAGACCATACCTGAAAGGGAAGAGTGGAAAGAGACTGTTCAGGAAGTAAAGAAAATCATTGAAAAGAAAGCGGATGCTTCACTTGTAAATAAAGAACCTGTTGAATTTCTGCTTGACAGTGATGAAATTCCTGAAGACAGATTTTATGCAGATGTAAAATCCGCTCATCTGGAGTGTTTCTTTAAAAGAGGCACGGCAGATTATCTTGTTGTATTTCTTTCAGGAGCCCGTACACGTTCTGACGGCGTGGCACCTTATCCCACCTTTTCAAGCTGGTCTTGGTACAAGGATATAAACGCCTCTCTGCTGTGCATTGATGATCCCATGTACAATACATATCCTGATATGGTTATAGGTCTGTATTACGGCACAGAAACTGATGATTATAGGCAGGATACCGCTGTACTTATAAAAAGAATCGCACAGCTTCTCGGAATAGAGAACAAACATATAATTTTGTACGGCCGCTCAGGCGGAGGTCCGTCAGCAGTGGCTATGTCTGATTATATCAAAGGTTCTTGTACCTGTACTGTAAACGGGCAGTACGATACTCCGAATTTTCCGTACACTGTAGAGGAGTTTGCAAAGTTTTCAAAGATAGATGTAAAAACCGATGAAAACTTTAAAAAGAGAGATGATGTTGCCGGAATTATAAAGCGCAACCCTGAAAATACATATTTGTTTATTACAAATATTTTTTCGGCAAAAGATGCAAACAACAGTATACCGTATTTCAAAAAATATTTTGATTTTGATCACAAATACGGTATAGCTCAGTCGGGAAATGCTTTCTTTTGGACATATTCCGCATGGGGTGTTTCAGACGCGCACAACTCTTTCGATTCTGTATCAATATTTAAAATGATTTTTGAGATCGTTATCGGCCTTTCTAACGGGATGACAGTAGATAAAGCAAATATACTTGCCATGTCGGTCAATGATTTTTGGTTTGAACGCTATAATCACCTTATCAAGCGCAAGCAGTACGAAAATCAAATATCCGAACTGAATACCGAGCTTTCTGCTTCTAAAAAAAAGATAGAAACGCTGAAAAAACAAGTGAGTGTTTTGAACGAGAGTTTCGGCAACAGATTATCAAGAGCGTTTAAGCGTCTTTTAAATAAAATTCGGCATAAAAAAAAGGTCTGAGCATTTGCTCAGACCTTTTACTTTTCATCTTGTAACTTAGCCTTCGTAGTCGCTTTCGTTCTCCCAGTTGTGCCAGATTGACTGAACATCGTCATCTTCTTCGAACATCTCAATCATTCTGTTCATCTTCATCATATCGTCCTCGTTCTCAAGACGTGTATATGTGGAGGGAATGTAAGCGGCTTCACTTGAAATAACTGTGTAGCCCTTTGCTTCAAGGTCGTCCCTTATTGCACCCACGTCATTTGCTTCGGTGCGTATCTCAAACACGTCTTCATCGTCTGTGATGAAATCTGTAGCGCCTGCATCAAGTGCGTCAAGCATAAGTGCGTCTTCGTCAACGTCTTCCTTTTCAATAAGGATAACGCCCTGTCTGCTGAACATAAACATAACTGAGCCTGAAGTGCCCATGTTGCCGCCGGCTTTGTCAAAGCAGTGCCTTACTTCCGCCGCTGTGCGGTTTCTGTTGTCCGTAAGCGCTTCAACAACTACTGCAACACCGCTTGGGCCGTAACCCTCGTAAATTATCTCTTCGTAATCAGCTCCGCCGTTTTCACCGGATGCTTTTTTTAGCATTCTCTCAATATTATCGTTCGGAACATTGTTCTGCTTTGCTTTTGCAATAACATCTTTAAGTTTTGAGTTTACGTTCGGGTCGGGACCGCCGTTCTTAACTGCAACTGCAAGTTCACGTCCTATTTTGGTAAATACTTTTGCTCTTGCGGCGTCATTTGCGCCTTTTTTTCTTTTGATTGTACTCCATTTTGAATGGCCGCTCATTAAAACAACTCCTAACTGTATCTGTTCTTTAAAAACCGCAATAATTTTACCATATAAGCGCGTTCCTTTCAAGAGTTATTTAAAATACATTATTCCGTTTTTAAATTCAGTATCATTTGCAAAGCGGGCACAGATGCCGCTGCCTTGTTCGGTTTCCATCTTTAAACCAAGCGGTTTACAGCCGTATGGCACAGATGCTTTGAATGATACTGTTTTCCCGCTCAGAAGCGCGTTTTTGTTGTAGTTTTCAAAAGGTATTTCCTTGATTGAGCCGTCTTTTCCTTCAAATACCGCCGCAAAATAGTTGAATGTCAGCGGCGGAGCAAAACCGTAATTGATAAGCGCAAAAAAGAATTCGTTTTCAGTTATAAAAAGGTCTTTCACCGCAATGTGATATCCTAAATGATATCTTATAATATCATATACGCTCTGTTTTACGCTGTTATTGTTTTTGTCTTTAAATAGTTCGGGGTTAACTGTCAGACCATGCTCCACACATTCTGAATAACTCAGCATAACTTTTTTCCACTTCTGCATGCTGTATGATTTTCCCTCATCTTCTCTGTAATTGTGTTCAAGGGAAAAGGTGGTAAGTGAGTATGCTTTAAGCTGTTTTAAAACTTCAATGCCGTCAAAGTGATCGCAGTGGCCAAGGATTTTTTTGTCGTTCAGATAAGCTCTGCCCCATGGCATTTCACCGTCATTAACGGTAAATCGGGCATGATTTGTAACTTCGGCATAACGCCTCTTGTTAGTGCTTTTTACAAACGCCCATTTGTGGGCAGTGTCGCCGGTAATGTAGTCATCGTGTATACCTACAGCAGTGCTGTATTCAATCGGCACTTTTTTCAGCATGGAATATGTCCTTATCTGATTATAAATTCCCGCGGGGGCAATTCGGCATACATCCTCAATAGTGTTCTTTATATATCTTTTCTTGAATTTGCGGTATGAATGGCCCTCGCCCCAGTAGCCGATTATTCCTGTCTGCAGGCAGAAAAGCACATTTTTTATCAAAGCTTCGTTTTCCCTGAACCATTTGCCTATTTGGCTCAAATGCGTTTTTGTAGTTTGGTACGGCACATCAGGTGTGCTTTCGGTTGAATATGCAAATCTCAGCAGTATCCTTATTCCGTGCTTTTCAAATATTTCAAAAAATTTTTTCAGCTGCTCAAATGCAAGGTCGTCAAGCAGTTTTTCCGAGTAATCGCAAAGATATACATAAGTTTGGAATACGGTGGGGGAGTCCGGCTCGTATTTTTTTATCAGCCTTTCGGCTCGTTCAAACGGGTCATCGTTTTTACCTGGATATGCCCTTATGTTTTCTCCCAGCGTTATGTATGTTTCTCCCCTGAGACCCCTGTTGGGATTTTTTAGTAAAAACCCCGCGTTATCTGAATTTATAAAAGGCATATAGCCGTAATCGGAACTTTCGAAATTATCAATACTGCTCATAGTGTGCCGTCCTTTCAGATTTCTTATTTCAGTTTATCATATTTCTGTTTTTTCTTCAACAAACAGCGTCAAAGTATGTGAAAATAAAAAAGGCTTTCAAGAATAAATACTGTTGAATTGATTTTCTGCATATTATATAATTTTATTATAATATACAAAATGAAAAGGACAAACTATGAAAAATCTTACTGTCAGCGATAATTCAATTTTATTTTCAAAGTATGGGGAGTTAATAAGAATAACCCCATGCGGTGATAACGCAATTAGGTTTCAGGTTTTTCCCGGCGGCAGTGTTATAGAAGAGGATTACACACTTATGCCTAAAAAAGTGTGCCGGTCATAACGGAGAATGAACGAAGTGTGTGTATGCAGTGTTCAGGGCTGAAAGTATCTCTTGAAGATAACAGCAAAGTTACTTTTTATTATAACGGCGAAAAAATAATTGAGGAAAAACCCGAACTCACTTTTGAAAGCGGGTACAGAAATTATCAGAATACCGCAAGCGGTAACTGGAAAGCAAGAGTAACTTTTTTTGCAAATGAAAATGAGCATTTTTACGGGCTCGGTCATAGCTGGGACAATCCGTTTGATTTAAAAGGCTCGTCTTTTGATATCAGGAATATAAACGCAAAATGCACTATCCCTTATGTTTATTCTTCTCTCGGATACGGATTTCTCTGGAATGTTCCGTCAACAGGTGCTGTTGAACTGTCAAACAACAGAACACGCTGGATCAGTGATTGCTGCAGTGCCGTTGATTATGTGGTTATAGGAGGAACTCCGAAGCAGGCATGCTCCGCTCTTGCAGATCTTACAGGGCATGCGCCTGCAATGCCGCACTGGGCAACAGGCTTTTGGCAGAGCAGACTGCGATATGAAACTCAGGACGAACTGCTCGGCGTAGCCCGTGAGTATAAGAGGCTTGGCATCCCTCTTTCGGCCATTGTTGCTGATTATTTTCACTGGACGGAGCAGGGCGATTATAAATTTGACACCCGCTATTGGCAAAATGTAAGGGCAATGGCGGATGAACTGCATGATATGGGTACGAAATTAATTGTATCCGTATGGCCTACGATAAATGAAAACAGTGAAAACTATAAATATATGTCTGACAACAATATGCTTATGAGAACAGTGCACGGTTCGGACAGGGTCTTTGATTTTTACGGCTGGCAGGCAGAGATAGACGTTACCAATCCAGCCACAAGGGGTTATGTATGGAGTAAGCTCAAACAGAATTATATAGATAACGGCGTCGATGCCCTGTGGTTTGACGAAGCGGAGCCGGAAATACATCCCGAGCAGTTTGAAAATCTTATCTGGCACAAAGGCAGAGCTGATAAAGTTGCACTGCTTTATCCTTATTACTATTCAAAGTTGGCGTATGACGGTTTCAAAGCAATGGGCAGGGATGATATAGTTACTTTAACACGCTGTGCTTATCTCGGAAGTCAAAAATATGCTTCACTTGTGTGGTCAGGTGATATTCCGTCAACATTTGAGAGCCTTGCGCATCAGGTTAATGCGGGGCTGAATATGGCAATGTGCGGAATAGTCTGGTGGAATACCGATATAGGTGGGTTCTATGGAGCGGATACCACAAGTGATTATTTCAGGGAACTGATTGTGCGATGGTTTCAGTTCGGTGTGTTCAGTCCTGTAATGCGTTTGCATGGGGCAAGAATCCGCCACGGTGAAAAATCGCAGCTCAAGGAGCCGAGCGGTGACCCGAATGAGCTGTGGAGCTTTGGCGGTGAGGTTTTTGAAATACTGAAAGAGCTTGTTTTTCTGCGCGAAAGGCTTAGAGATTATATCGATTTGCAGATGAAGACTGCGTCCGAAAAAGGCTATCCAGTAATGCGGCCAATGTTTTTTGAGTATCCTGATGACGAAATGTGCCGTACGCTTAATACTCAGTATATGTTCGGCAGCGATATTATTTTTGCGCCGATAGTTGAACGCGGGCAGACGGAAACAACGGTGTATATTCCTGAAGGTGAATGGGTGCTTACAAAAGATAAAAAGGTTTATACAAAGGGCACTTATAAAATAAATGCTAAGATAAATGAATTCGTAGCTTTTGTAAAATCAGGTTCAAAAGTGATAGATTGCTTTAGTTGATTTACAGATTAATTAGTTTCTATATTAAAAAAACATGACCACCAAAAAAGCAGTTAGAAATAAATCTCTAACTGCTTTTGTTTATCATGTATATATTTCTTTTATTTAGAGTTATGTTGCTTTTTATGTTGTTATTGGTGAAAATTTTCTATTTTGGTGTAATTTTTTAGTGTATTTCCAAAATGCTTAAAGGTGATTTGTAAATCCTTAAATAGTATGAAAACGCTCTATATTAGTTATTTTCAGGATAAATAAATAAAGCTCAAATCTTTTCAGATAAGAGCTGATTATGGTCGGAGTGACTTTGATTTCCACTCATTATCGAAACCTCCGCCGGAGGTTTCTCCCAAACGTCTGCGCCGAAAACGGCTTGCCGTTTGGAAACTCGGTCGCAAGTTCAAGTCTTGTGCCGATTAAAAATAAAAAAACAGAGTATCAAAAGATACTCTGTTTTTCTTGGTCGGAGTGACAAGACTTGAACTTGCGACCCCCAGACCCCCAGTCTGGTGCGCTACCACCTGCGCTACACCCCGTACTCAATGCTTTAATACTATAACACAACATTTGCAATAAATCAATAAAAATATTTAAAAATCTTAAAAAATATGTTATATTCGTATTATTCCAGCGATATATAAGAGGTTTTTTATGGAAAAATACAGGCGTACAGTTAAAGACAAACTTGAACTTTTGCTTTTTCACAAAGACGAGCGTGTTACAACAGGCGGCGTTTACAGCAAGGTCAGAGATTATGACTATTCGTCATATTATCCCGTTGAAAAATACATAAAATTTTCAGCTGCACCTCAGGAAAATGTGTATGACATCCGTGATTTCGGCGCTGTTGCAGATGATGAAAGTTTTGATTGTGCCTTTGCGATAAACGCGGCGTTTGAAGCTGCGGAAAAGACTTGCGGTACGGTACTCGTCAGTGGAGGAAATTATACTTCGGGCGCTGTTTATCTTAAAAGTTCAACAACCTTTTTCATTGAGAAAGGTTCGTCTGTTCACGCTAAGAAAAGCGGGGAAGGTTATCCCGAAAAAGCTTTGGTCTACGGAGAAAATTTAAAAGACATAACTATAACCGGAGGCGGTATTCTTAACGGAGAGGGCAATTTTTTCGGCAGGGAGCCTATATATGCTGAAAATCTGACTGAACCGTGTGAGTATGTTGATGTTGTGAAAATGCGCTCTGATTACCGAAAGCAGCTTAGGTTTGCGCATGAAAGCAAATACGGCAGCGTTATTGTGCTTAAAAACTGCTCGGGTGTAACTGCTGAGAACTTTATAATAGAAAACAGCGCTTACTGGACTTTCCGCCTTGATAAGTGCCGAAATGTAACTGTACGTGATTTTGTTATAAACAATAACCGCAATGTAGCGAACGCAGATGGCATTGATATGGTAGGAACAAGCGATGTTAATATTGAACATTGTTTTATTTCAACAGCTGATGACGGTATAGTTATTAAAAATGCTGTGTGGGAAGGGTGCGATTCACCCATGAGCAATATCATCATTAAAAACTGCGAAATAATTTCCCGCACTAATTCAATCAAGGTGGGAACTGAAACTACCCATGATATAAGCGGAATAAATATTGAGGACTGCCGTTTATTTATGACTGATCTTTATCCGGGTACTGTCAGCGCCGTTGCGCTTGAAGCAGTTGACGGAGCGAGACTTTTTGATGTACATATTAAAAATATTTCAGCAGACCACTGTTCCTGCCCGTTGTTTATAAGACTTGGAAACAGAAACCGCGCGGCAGAGGTAAATGAGCAGAGCGCCAGAGCAATTGAATTCGGACAAAAGCCAAAAAGAGGCGGCTCTGCGGATAAAAACAGATTTAATTTTAAAAGCGAGATATGTGATATTTCGGTTGAAAACTTTACGGCAACCGAGGTCGAAATCCCTGTAATGATATGCGGCTTCAGGCAAAAGGGCAGAACTAAAAGAGTTAAGAACGTAAGCATAAAAAACATGGAACTCACATTTACAAATAAACCGTATATTAAAGACAGTCGCTTATTTATACCCGAATATGCTTCTGAATATCCCGAGGCAAACAGGTTCAGAAATCTCCCTTCTTACGCCGTTTTTATACGTCATGCCGAAAATGTTAAAATAGAAAATTTAAAGTGCTGCAACTCAGTACCTGGCAGAGTTAAAGAGTATATAAGAGATCTGAAATAGACAAAATTATCTTGCCGATAGCTTTTGTCAATGGATGAATATTCTTATAAAGTATTTGAATTATTCTGTATTATGTTATAAAATAAAATCATAAAAACATCACAGTAATTTTTCAGCAAAGGGTGTTTATATGAAAAAGACAACTAAAAATATGACTTTGTCAGCTATGTTTCTTGCGCTCGGGCTTGTTCTGCCGTTTCTTACAGGGCAGATACCTCAGATAGGCAGTATGCTTCTGCCAATGCACATTCCTGTTTTTCTTTGCGGCCTTATATGCGGCTGGCAGTACGGCGCGGTTGTGGGATTTATCCTGCCCCTTTTGCGTTCAGCATTGTTCGGTGCTCCGGTCATGTTCCCGGCGGCAACTGCAATGGCTTTTGAGCTTATGACTTATGGACTTGTAGCGGGAATTATGTACGGTATGTCACGCTGGCAGTGCGTTGTTTCGCTTTACAGAAGTCTTATCGTGGCAATGCTTGCGGGCAGAGCTGTTTGGGGTATAGTTCAGGTTATCCAGCTCGGTTTTTCAGGTAGCGAGTTTACTTGGAAGATGTTTATTTCGGGAGCACTACTCAATGCAATACCCGGAATTATAGTTCAGCTTGTACTCATACCTGCTATTATGGCGGCGCTTAATCGCACAGGACTTGTTCCCTATAAAAAACATCAAAAGAAAACCGAAACAGCAAACAGTGATATATGAATATTGAGATCGTACAGCAGAAAATTCTTGAAGAAATAGCAGACTATGATTTTAACGGCAGACCTTTTATACTTGCCATAGACGGCAGATGCGCGTCAGGCAAGAGCACATTCGCAAATAAGTTGTCTGCCCTTACGGGAGCAACTGTGATTCACGCTGATGATTTCTTTCTCCAGCCTTTTCAGCGTACCGAGAAACGCCTTGAAACCCCGGGCGAGAATGTAGACTGGGAACGTATTAAAACGCAGGTGTTGATGCCGCTCAGCAGGGGAGAAACGGCATATTACCGTCCGTTCGATTGTCATACAATGTCATTCGGAAAAGAGCTTTCTGCGGCGCCTGTAAAGGTTGTCGTTGTAGAGGGCACTTATAGCCTTAACAAAGAACTTGCGGAATTTTATTCATCAAGTGTTTTTATGACTGTGTCACCCAAAATCCAGCTTGAAAGGATAACCGCAAGGAACGGGCATGAGGGTGCCGAGATGTTTAAAAAGAAATGGATACCGCTTGAAGAAAAATATTTTTTCGCTTATGACCTGCAAAACAGATGCAAATATGTTGTAAATACAGATTGAGCAAAAAAATAAGCTCCGAAAGTTCAGCTTTCGGAGCTCTTTTTTTGCCTTTATTTCCAAAGGTTTTTATATATCTTTACAATATCTTTTCTTGTAACATTCTTTATCGTATTAGCAGGCGAGCCGGAATCAATAGCGTCATCAGTCATTTTGTCAATCGCCTCAAAGAACTTGCCTCTGTCTATTCCGTATTCTTCAAGCGTAGGAATTTCGCAGGTTCTGCAAAGCTGTGAGCAGGCTTTCAAAAACGCTTCTGCGGCAGTTCTGTCATCGTCAGCTCTGTGAGCAACCTTTATAGCTCTTGCAAGATCGGCAAATCTTGAATATGCGCCGTCAATTGCAAACTTGAAACATTCCTCTATCAGCATGGCGTTTGAAATGCCGTGAGGTACATGGAAAAGAGCACCTATCGGTCTGCTCATTCCGTGAATTATCGTAACCGAAGCGTTATTGAATGCAACACCTGCTTCAAGAGCAGCAAGGCTCATTTCTTCGCGCGCTTTTATATTTTTTGGTTCAGCATAAGCTATAGGCAGGTTTTTGAAAATTCTCTGCACTGCGCTGATAGCAAGGTCATCAGTAAGCGGCTGAGCTTTTCTTGAGGTGTATGCCTCAGCAGCGTGGCAGAGAGCGTCAAGACCTGTTGCCGCAGTGATTGAAGGCGGTGCCGTAACCGTGAACTTAGGGTCGTCAATTGCAAGATCAGGCATAAGAACAGGGCCCTTTAACAGCATCTTAATATCTCTTTTTGTATTAGTTATAATGGTGAACTGTGTTGCCTCTGATCCCGTGCCGCTTGTTGTGGGTATAGCAACTGTCGGCGGGGTCGGAACGGAGATGGTCTTTCCGTAATAATCGTCAATTTCACCGCCGTTTGTGGCAACAGCGCCGATAGCTTTCATTGCGTCAATCGGAGAGCCGCCGCCCAGGGCAATAAGAAAATCGCAGTTTTCATCTCTGTACTGCTTTATGCCCATATCGATTATAACGTCAGTAGGCTCGGAATTTACGCCGTCAAATACTGAAAACTCAATTCCGAGTTCGCTCAGTATATCCTCAACAGGACGAACATTGCCAGAGCGCACCATAAACCTGTCAGTAACGATAAGAGCTTTTTTACCAAAATCGGCAATAAGTTCTTTTGCGTCGTTAAGCGCATTTTCACCGTAAACGATTTTACCGGGCATTATAAACTGGTTTCCCATTTTAACACATCCTCTTTGCCGCAATTTAGAATTTTTAACAAACATATATATTTTAATCTAAATAAAGCAAATGTCAAGCGGGAATTTGTGCCCGAAAGATATTTGCTGCTAAGGGAAAATGTGTTTAAGGAAAGCACAAAATAAAAATCCGCCTGCATTACTGCAAACGGATTTTTTAGTTGTTTTGTTTTATCAGAGGAGACCGTCCCAAGTGTCAACTTCTTTTGCCTTTTTCTCTTCTTCGTCAAACCAGTGCTGTGTTACTGATTTGCTCTCAGTGAAGAATCTGTAAGCGTCTTTGCCAAGGCAGTGCAGATCGCCGAAGAAGCTCTGCTTATGACCGCTGAACGGAACAAAGCCAACGGGAACGGGAATACCTACGTTGATACCTACCTGTCCGCCGTCCGTGTATCTTGCAAACTGTCTTGCGTAATAACCGCTCTGAGTGTAAATTACAGAGCCGTTAGCATACGGGCTTGCGTTCATGATTGCAAGTCCCTCGTCAAAGTCTTTGCATCTCTTAATGCACAGTACGGGGCCGAATATCTCATCTCTGCCTATTGTCATATCCTCTGTAACATGATCAAATACTGTTGCGCCGATAAAGTAGCCGTTTTCATAGCCTTCAGGAACTTTCGGATTACGTCCGTCAACAACAAGTTCAGCGCCTTCGTCAATTCCTTTTTGAATGTCTGCAAGCACTTCCTTGTAATGCTTTTCATATGTTATGGGGCCGAGACGTGTATTCTTATCCCATGCAGGGCCGCAGTTTACGGATTTTATCTGATTTTTAAGTTCAGCAACAAACTTGTCTGCAATTGATTCCTCAACAACGCAGCAGGAAAGCGCCATACATCTCTGACCGGCGCAGCCGAATGCAGAGTTGATAACTCCGGCAACTGTTCTTTCAAGTGCGCAGTCTTCCATTACAAGGGCGTGGTTTTTAGCCTGGCAGAGTGCCTGGCATCTCTTGCCGGCTGCTGCCGCTTTCTGGTATATTTTAAGACCAACGGGTGTGGAGCCTACAAATGTGATGCCTTTGATATCCGGGTGGTCAAGAATAGTGTCTATTTCGTTTCTTGAGCAGGTAACGATGTTGATTACGCCGTCAGGAATGCCTGCTTCTTTGTAAAGGGCGCCTATTCTCATTGCTGTTCTGGGTGTAAGTGACGCCGCTTTGAGCACCATTGTGTTTCCGCAAGCAACGCATACAGGTGTCATCCAGCCGAAAGGTATCATGGCGGGGAAGTTAACCGGTACAATTCCCGCGAAAACGCCGAGTGGCTCGCGGTATTTTACTGTGTCAAATCCTGTGGAAGCATCCATAAGGCTTTCGCCCATCATAAGAGACGGGGCCTGTGTGGCAAGTTCAGTGCCTTCCTGAGCTTTGCCAACATCGCCAGCAGCTTCGCCCCATGCTTTTCCGTTTTCTTCGCACACAAGCATGGTTAACTCATCCATGTGTTCGATAAGGAGTTCTCTTACTTTGTAAAGAATCTGAGCTCTTTTTCTTGCGGGAGTATTTCTCCATGCGGGGTAAGCAGCTTTTGCGGCCTCAATTGCTTCAAGCACTTCGTCGTTTGTGCAGCACGGAGCCTGACCTGTTATTTCTCCTGTTGACGGATTGTGGAGGTCATACCATTTGTCTGTCTTTGACTCTCTGAACTCACCGTTAACAAAATATTTAAGTCTTTCCATATTTTTACCTCTCAAATATAAACTTCACTCTTTATTTTATCATTAGAAAAAATATAATTCAATTCGTAAACTGTTATAAATATGAAGTATCCTTATTGTGCATTTTAACAAGTTGATTTGCCTCGGCGTATAATGAATCGGGGTGCTTTTTTTGAAATTACATAAAAATAATGAGCTTCACACTGTTGCAATAGCCGGCAGGTGCCGCAGTGCGAAACTCAATCTTTTTGAGGAGCTTACAGGTACGTTTGTTTGTGAAATGCCTGAAACGGAGCTAAAAGGTATTTTTTATTATAAATATAATCAATATATCGTAACCTGTCTTTCAGAAGACTGCCTTGCTGATAGCTCGGCGGAATATGACTGTGTTATATACGTTATAAATGCCTGCCGCCTTGAAAGAGAATTAGTTGACGCATTACGGTTTTCCCGGCAGGCAGAAAGATTTGTTGTTTTGATCTGTCATTCAGACAAAAAATACAGGCCGCCGCTTAATGTAAAACTGCTTTCGGGAGTGCTCGGTGCTCAGGCAGTATTTCAGACACGATGCAGTTCAAAAGGAGTTAACAAACTTCTTGACGCTATCGGAAAAGGGTTCTGATAAAAAACAAAGACCCTACCCGTTTTATTCAGGCAAGATCTCCGTTTCTTTCTGTGGATTGCGTTAGATATCATAGCAATCCGGTGTTGCATTACAGGTGTCACCGCAACTATGCACCCGCATAACCAGCAACGGGGTTAGCTATAATTACAGCAATTAAAATATAACACTTTTATGTGAAAATTGCAATATTTTTTCACAAATTGTGAATAATTTTTTTATACTTTTTTTGATATTGTCAAAAAAATTCCAACCTTTTTATAATTTTGTATGCCTTTATATTTAGAGTATTTTGTTCTTATTATTTTTTATTAATTATTTTATTGAAAAGGGCTTTGCCATGTGATAAAATAAAGAAAATAAAGGCGGTGGTTAAATGGCTAATCTTAAAAGAGGACTTATTGTTTCATGTCAGGCAGTAAAAGGCGAGCCTCTTTACGGTCTGCACATGATGGGGCACTTTGCAAGGGCAGCAGTTCTGGGCGGTGCCGCGGGCATCAGAGCCAACTATGTTTCTGATATCAAAGAGATAAAAGAGCAGGTTGATGTTCCCGTTATAGGCATTATAAAAGCGGAGTATGAAGGCAGTGATGTCTATATCACTCCTACACTTAAAGAAGTCAAGGAACTTCTTGGCTCAGGCTGTGAGGTAATAGCGCTTGACGCTACCAAAAGAGAACGCCCGGGCGGAGAAAAACTTGAGAATCTTGTAAAGTATATCCGTGAAAATGCTCCTGATGTGGAGATTATGGCTGATTGCTCCGATTTTGAGGAAGCAAAAGCGGCAGACGAAATGGGATTTGATTATGTAGGTACTACGATGAGAAGTTATACGCCGTATACTAAAGGCGTTTCAATTCCCGATTATGATTTGCTTAAAAAAATGACTTCTGAGCTTTCGGCAAAGGTAATTGCGGAGGGCGGCATTTGGGAAACACAGCAGCTTCAGAAAGTTTTGGACTGTGATCCTTATGCGGTAGTTATAGGCAGTGCTATAACAAGACCTATGGATATTACAAAGCACTTTGAAAGTGTCTTTGAAAAAAATAATTTTTATAATAAACAGGAGAAGTAAAATGCAGGATTTAAAAAAATTCAAGGGCTTGTTTTCAGCCCTGCTCACACCTTTCAATAAGGACGGCAGCATTAAGTATGATTCAATTAAGGACCTTGTAGAATTCAATATCAAAAACGGTATTGACGGTTTCTATGTAGGCGGCAGCACGGGCGAGGGTCTCCTCCTTTCCGATGAGGAAAGAAAAGAGGTATTTAAGTGCGTGAAAGAAGCAACAGGGGACAGAGTTACTCTTATTGCACATGTAGGTACCATCTCAACTGACGCGGCTATTGATATGGCAAAATGCGCAGAGAGCCTTGGTTATGACGCTATTTCAGCAGTTGCGCCGTTCTATTACGGTTTCCCGCTTGACGCTATCCTCGGCTATTATCAGGATATTGCAAACAGCACATCACTTCCCATGATTATATACAATTTCCCGAACTCAAGCGGTTTCTCTCTTACCAAAGAGATTGCAAACGACCTTTTCAAAAATGAGAAGTTCATCGGTATTAAACACACATCAAGCGATATGTTTGCTCTTCAGAAGTTTAAACAGCTTGACAGAGAAGTAGTAGTTTACAACGGATTTGACGAAACTCTGCTTGCAGGTCTTGCAATGGGCGCTGACGGCGCTATCGGAAGTACATATAACTTCATGGGCAAAAAGTTTAAGAAGATTATGTCCGATTTCCAGAGCGGCAATCTTAAAGAAGCACAGAAAGGCCAGAATGAGGCTGATGAGATCATTAGCGAAATGATCAAGTACGGCGTATTCCAGTCTGAAAAAGCTATACTTACAGAGCTTGGCGTTGATATGGGCGAATGCAGAAGACCGTTTCTGCCCATCAGCGATGAATGCCGTGCTTCCATGAAGAAGATAGCAGAGAAAATAGAGAAATAATGAACTGCTCCGATATAAATATCCGCGACCCTTTTGTGCTGTGTGAAAACGGCAAGTATTATATGTACGGCACACGTGCCGTGGATTTCGGCAGAAAAACAGGCGGATTTGACGTTTACGTTTCCTCTGATCTGAAAGAGTGGAGCAGGGCGGAATGCTTTGACTCCGAAAAAGCAGGGCTTAACAGGGAAGTTAACTGGGCGCCCGAAGTGCACAAATATAACGGCAGATACTATATGTTTGCTTCTTTTACAAAGGAAAACGGTCTGCGCGGTACTTATGCTCTTGAGGCGGACAGCCCTCTCGGGCCGTTTCGCAAACATTCAAAAGGAGCGTTAACTCCTGAAGAGTGGGAGTGCATTGACGGCACTTTTTACAGTGAAAACGGCGTTCGGTATCTTGTTTTCTGTCATGAGCATACTCAGGCTGTTGACGGTGAGATTTGCTATATTCCGCTTACCGACGATCTTACGGAAAGCACAGGAAAAGCAAAACTCATATTTAAAGCGTCATCTCCCGAATGGGCAGATAAAAAGGCTCCGGGTGAGCATTACATAACTGACGGGCCTTTTATGTACCGAACCAAAAGCGGCGCACTGCTTATGATATGGTCAACCTTTATAAATCATAAATATGCTCAGTGTGTTGCCAGGTCAGATAACGGCAGTATTACAGGAAATTTTGAACATCTGCCGCCGCTTATAACCGATGACGGCGGCCACGGTATGATATTTACGGCAAACGGTGAATTACTGCTGACTTTCCATTCGCCAAACCAAACGGGTTTTGAACGCCCAAGGTTTATCAGGCTTGAGGATTGCGGAGACTGCCTTAAAACAGTTCAAATATAAAAATAAGGCTCCTGTTTGTAATAATCAGAAACCTTTATTGGGTATTATTATTCAAAAATAAAACGCTTCCGTTTTGCGGAAGCGTTTTTGTTTTAGCTGAATGTGTAGTAAAACATATTTGCTATGTTTTCGGGCTGTGCTGAAAATTTAAGCCTGTAAGTAATTCTTTCCGATTCAGAGTGTGATGATTTTACATTGTTTACACATTTAACGGAAATATTTTCAGGTTTGATGCGGTTGCCGTTTTCAAGGTAAACCGTTTTCTGCTCACCCGGTATAAGATCAAAAGAATTGTCTGACAGCGGTGTGTTTTCGCCTTTTATGTCTATAAATACAGACCTTGCGTATGTGTTGCTTTCAAGTGTGAGCTTGCTGCCCGAAACATACGCTTTTATTTTTGCCCTTTTAAGATTAAGAGTTCTTTCGGGAGCGAAAACAGCAGTAGCTTCAAATATCTTTTCTTCGCCTTTGAAAAGCTCGGCTTTAAGGAAACAGGATTTTCTGTCAATTCCCTCAATTGAAATAACTGCTGCTTTTTTCGGTTCGCCCGGTTTTGAGTAAACAGTCTGGGTAACCTCGTCAAGCGTTCCGCCGTCAAAGTTCATTATTCTGCCCTTTACTGTGTATTCGCCGCCTTCAAGTGTGTCATTGAGCAGGAATATCTCTGCGTCTTTATTGGTGTCGTTTACTGACAGCGCAACAGGGCTGAAAAATCTTTTAGCATCATACATAAGCGGTTTCCACTTGCCGAAATAGTCAACCGAAGACCAGCTGGGGCAGCCCCAGCAGTCATTCAGCTGCCACCAAAGAGAACCGTTGCACCTGCCTTTGTGGCGTCTGAAATGCTGCGCCGCGTTGCCTACACACTGACTTTGGATAAGCCCCGTCAGATAGATAAGATCATCAAACTTATCAGGCTCGTTGTATCTCTCAAGCAGATAATATTTCATTTTTGCGTTGCCGCTCAGACATTTCTGGTGGTGCAGCATCGTTTTTGAAAAGAGATTCATTTCACTCTTGTCTGCAAACTGCTCTATGCAGTCGGTTGACGGCAGGGATTCCATTCCGTATTCGCTCATAAAGCGAGTATATCTCTTGGTGTAGTATTTAAGATTTTTGCCGCCGTGCCATACATGCCACATATGCGTGTCGCCGCATTTGTCTGCTGTTATATTCTTTCTGAAACCGTCTCCTATTGGCGAAGTTTCTATATACGGCGTTTTTCTGTCATGCTTTCTGATCTCCGCCGGCAGTATATCATAAAAGAATTTGCAGTACCATTTTACGATTTCTGCTTCCTTTGGCATATATGAAAACATGAATTCTATCTCGTTGTTTCCGCACCACAGCGCAAGGGAAGCATGGTGCATAATGCGCTTTACGTTGTATTCAACTTCACTCAGAACATTGCCGAGATATTCTTCTTCATAAAACGGATACATAAGGCATGCAAACATGAAGTCCTGCCATACAAGTATTCCGTTTTCATCGCAAAGGTCATAGATATAATCACTGCCGTAGTAGCCGCCGCCCCATATTCTTATCATATTGAAGTTTGCCGCAACGCAGTCGTCAATGATTTTTTTCTCAGCTTTTTTGTCAATTCTGTCTGCCATTGCATCGGGCGGAATAACATTTGCGCCTTTGGCAAATACAGGCACACCGTTGAGTATAAAACGGAAATTGTGACCGTATTTGTCCGCTCCTCTGTCAAGCCTCAGTGTGCGCAAACCGATACGCTTTGTAATATTTCCTATTTCAATAGTGTAAAGCGGCTGTTTGTCTTTTCCGGAGAGTTCTTTTGTCCACCACAGTTCGGGGTTTATAATTCTGACAGTTGCTTTGCCGTCTGTGATTTTGAACTCCGATTCGCTTCCGTCAGGCATAACGATTTTTCCGTTACAGTTTGTATTTATATCTGTTTCGATATCGAGTGTAACGCGGTTTTCACTGTGTTCCTGAAAAACGGTGAAATCACGCACTTCTTCGTCAAACGCAAGTATCTGCGTTTTGCCGAGTATTCCCGAAACAGGCAGGTTGATTCCCCAGTCCCAGCCGAAATGGCAGGCAGGTTTCCTGATGTAAGGCGCTCCGTTTGTGCCGTTGCAGTTTTTAGGAAGCGGTTTTTCATTCTGGCGCTTTGTTATGTACTCAACAGGGGAGTCAAAATGGATTTTGATTTCGTTTACCCCTTCTTTTAAAACGCCCTTTATATCTTTTTCAAATCTCACATATGCATTTTCCGATTTGCCTATGAGCTTTGAATTTATGTATATCTGCGCAAGTGTATCAAGCATATCACAGGATAAAACCACATTTTTGTGCTTGAGCGTATCGGCGTTTACCTCAAAAGTTCTTTCAAAAGTTTTTCCCGTTTCTCCTATGAACTGTACGTCATTTTCGTTAGTTCCGTAAAACGGATCATTGATTTTTCCGCTTTTACAGAAAGCGTTGAAATCCGTAACAGGTGTTTTTGCCTCAACGCAGTCTCCGTTTGAATCCAGCGTTATTTTCCAAACACCGTCAAGTGAAATAGTTTTCATAACTTTTACCCCTGAAATTTATTGGCATACTGCCTGCTTAATTATAGCATACGTATAAATTCTATTCAACATAATAATCGGTGTTGCATTTTGAAAAATGTTGCATTATAATACTTTCTGTCAGTTCGCAAAATCCTGACCAGCTTCGTTTCATTCGCGAAGCTTCTAAAAACAAAACTAAGGAGAAATTGAATCATGAAAAACAAAAAACTGATGTTTGTCGTTCAGGCAGCGGTGATAGCCGCAATGTACACAGCTCTTACTTACGCGCAGAATTTTCTTCTGCCCGGAACAACCTCTGCCGCTGTGCAGTTTCGTGTGTCGGAAGCGCTTAACATTTTCGCGCTGTTTACACCTGCCGCTATTCCGGGGCTTACAATAGGTTGTGTGCTCTCAAATCTTTACAATATCGGGTCCGGGCTTCCGCTTGATATGATTTTCGGCTCGCTTGCCACACTGCTCGCTACTGTATGTATTTATCTTCTGAGAAATGTTAAGATAAAATCCTACCCACTGCCGGCAATGCTTATGCCCGCTGTTTTCAACGGTATCATCGTGGGCTGGGAGATAGAAACTTTCTTTGTTGAGGGAGATTTCATTTTTGCCGATTTCCTTGTTCAGTGCGGGCTTGTAGCTCTCGGAGAACTCGGTGTTATGCTCGTGCTCGGAACGGCTCTATATTATATTTTTGTTAAGCGTTCGCTTGATAAAAAGCTTTTTTCATTAGCATAAAAAATTATAACTAATTGATTTTGCACAAAAGCGCACCCTAAGCAGGGTGCGCTTTTTTTTTCTTCATTCTATAAAATATTTGATAGATTTATTTTTGAGCGGCTGCACAGCTGCTCTACTTCGCTTTTTACGTCAATCAGAGCCTCATTTATTCTATCTTCATCAGCACCGTTCAATTCGTTAAGGGCGCTTATGGATATTTCTGCATCCTTTAATACGGAATGGTCTGTGATATATGCCGCTTTTCTGTCAAAATCTTCCCACGTTTCTTCTATCTGAGCACATTTTTCTGCCTTCTTGTCCAAATCCGTTTCCTCTATTGCTGCATCTATCTGAGGCAGAAGTTCATCACAGCTTTTGTAAACAGCCGCCTGTTCAAATATGCATATTGAAAGTGCCAGCAAAATGAATATTGCCGAAAACCAAAGCCTTTTCATTTATTTTTCCTTCTTTTCTATAATGTTTATTTTGCCGTTGTCATCAATTGTAAGAAGCAGTATATCTGTAATATCTTTTCCGCTTTTAGTTACAAGCAGTTTTATTTCACTGTCCATTATCTTGTTTTGACCGAAATATTCAGAGACAGGCTTTCCGTCTGTAACAACCGGCACGGGCGTGGATTTTTCTTTTACGTCAATATTCAGCTGAGAGGGCGTAACAGGATTTTCTTTAGTCTTGGGAAGTACGGAAACAGTGCCGTTAGTCTCAACAACCGCATCCTGAATTTCAGATAAATCAAAGTAGCCTTTTTCTCTTACGGCATCCATAAGGTCATCTATCGTAATGCGAAGCCGTTTAAGCTGTTTTTCGTCAACTTTGCCGTTTCTTATTACGAATATCGGCTTGCCCTGAATAATGTTTCTGAAACTGATACTTTTCATTGAAACGGCTGAAACAATTATTTCGAAAGAAACGAATATCAGTATAGGTATAATCATGTTTGCAAGCGGCATTGCATTGTCCTGCAGCGGAATTATAGCAACCTGAGAAACAAGGATAGTTATAACAAGTTCGTGCGGAGTCATTTCGCCGATTTGCCTTTTTCCCATTATTCTTAAAGCAATTATAACGGCAATATAGATTATAACCGCTCTTATAAAAACAATACTCATATTTATCACCGACATTATTTTTTGCATAACTTTCCGTATTATTGAAAAAATACTTTTAGAAAATTTTTTGGTGATAAAATGGAAAAAATCTTTGCTGAAATTAGTGATAATAAAAATAAATTAAAAAAAGATTTTACTGACTGCTCTGATTTTTTACTGCGTGAATGTATTGTGGGCGGCAGAAAATGCATTGTGTGTGTGCTGGACGGTATGATAAATTCTCTTCAGCTTTCACAGATGATAATGAGACCTATACTGAGTTATAAATTTGATAATGATGCGCCTTACAGCGTTTACGAAACAATAAAGCAGCGGGTAGTGAGTTCACTTGAAATGAACGAGGCTGAAAATTTTGAGGACGCTTACTTTTTTCTCTTTTCAGGCTTTGCGGTAGTGTTTGTAGACGGTATGCCAAAATGCCTTGTTATGGGCATACAGGGTTTTGAAAAAAGGAAAACCGGTGAACCTTCCAATGAGCCTAATATCAAGGGCGCCAAGGAATGCTTTACTGAAACGCTGAATGATAATAAAGCGATGCTTCACCGCCGCATAAAGTCACCGTCATTAAAGATTAAACAGTTCAAAATAGGTAATCAGATAAAAACTTCAGTTGCTGTTTGCTATCTTGAAAGTGCTGTTGATATGCGACTTGTTGCAGATGTGGAAAGCAGGATACTTTCAGCCCCCATAGATGAGGTGTGCGACTACGGCGAAATTGCCGCTTTTCTTGACAGCGGTATTAAATCATATTTTACGGCAGTGGGTAATACGGAAAGACCTGATACACTGTGTTCAAAACTCAGTGAGGGCAGAGTAGCGGTATTGGTGGACGGCTCACCTTATGCAATGTATGTGCCGTATCTTTTTACGGATTCTTTTTCAACGGTGGATGATTACAACAACAGGCCGTTTTACGCAACTTTTAACAGACTGCTCAAATATTTTTCGTTTGTTATTTCTGTTATATTGCCGGGATTTTATGTTGCGGTAGGCACATATCATCAGGAACTTCTTCCGCCTTCATTGATGTATACCGTTGCCGCGGCTGAGGCTTCAACGCCTTTTTCTCTTATGCAAGAGGCAGTTATGGTGCTTATTTTATATGAAATAATGAGAGAGGCGGGTCTGCGTCTGCCCAAAGCAATAGGTCACGCCGTTTCAATAATAGGCGCGCTTGTAATAGGTGATGCCGTCGTAAACGCCGGTCTTGTGGGGGCGCCTATGCTTGTGGTAGTTGCAGTAACGGCTATTGCTTCCTATGTCATTTATCCGCTTTACGAAAGCATTTCCGTTCTTAGAATAATTTTTATTCTTCTCGGCGGATTTACGGGCATCTACGGTGTTATGCTCGGCGTATGCACGCTTTGTGTTAATATAACTTCATTAAATCCCTACGGAGTGCCGTATTCATCTCCCATTTCTCCTCTCAGCAAAAAAAACGCGGCAGATGTCTTTTACCGCGCAGACTGGAAAAAACTTATTAAACGTAATGTCAGAGTTCAGAATTTAAGGGGAGCGGATATTGACGATGATTAAATACAAAAGAAATATGATAGCGCCCGTAAATCTGTTTTTCCTGCTTTATGTAAGCAGGGTAATAATAGGTTTTACGGTCAGCAGTTCGGCATTGAAAAGCCGCTATTCACTGGATCTTGTATACAGCACTTTTGCGGCTCTGTTCATCACGGCTCTTGTATCTTTGCCCGCTGTCATTTCGGCAGTAAAGGGTAAAAGCGTAATGGATAATAAGATACTGAGTACGCTTTACGGTTTGTATTTTGTTTTTTCCGGTGCCGTAAATATTGCAAAATTCGCGTTGTTTTCATCAACAGAGCTTAATCAAAGCACCAAAACTGCCGTTCTTGCCGGGCTTATGATAATAGCCTGCGCTTATGCCGCGTCCCTCGGTGTGGAGGCTGTTTCCCGTTTCGGCTCAATGGTGTTTGTGCTTACTCTGCTGGGAATAATAGGAGTAATGGCAGAGGGCTCAGGTGACTTTTCTTATCTTAATCTGTTTCCTGTGACTCAGAATTCAGGCGAAAACATTATGATGAATATTCTTTTTTCGGTTTGCAGCACAAATGAGCTGGTATTGTTTATAGCCCTTGCCCCCAAAGTAAACGGCAAAGTTGTTAAACCGTATTATTCATCACTTGCAGCATCATATCTTACAATGATGCTGTTGATAGGATTTATTGTGGGCGTTCTCGGAGATACAGCTTCGCTTTCAACGTATCCGCTTTTTCATGTATCACAGCTTTCAAAACTCGGAACGGGAGAAAGACTGGAGGCTGTGTTCACAGCACTGTGGATTTTTGCGGCGTTTTTAAAAGTTACGCTTTTTCTGTACTGCGCAGGGGAATCATTCTCCTATCGAAACAAGACTGTCAAATATATCGCCTGTGCCGCAGTTATGTTCGGAATAAGCGCTTTTATGCTTTACGGAAGTTCGTTTGACAGCCGTCAGGAGCTTGTCCTTTATCCTGCTTTTGCGCTGTTTGCTTTCGTGCTTCCGCTTTTGTATCTGATTTTCTCAAGAAAGAAGAATGGTATTGAAGATAAAAGGAATAATTAAAATTTCAGTCTGCATAATTCTTGCAGCTGCCGTTTTTTCGGGATGTACGGGTAATGAAAACCTAAAAGATTTGAGCGTTGTTGAAGGAATGGGCATAGATTACGAAAACGGAGAAATAGGTGTAACTGTTCAAAGCCTTAATCTTTCAAAAGAGGGAAGCGGTGCGGAGGCTCTTTCGGGTAATATTACAAAGACCGTTCAGGGCACCGGAAAGAATATTTCGGCTGCAGTTCAGCGTACTTCCGAAAGCCTGTCCAAAAAGCTGTTTTTCGGCCAGAATCAGATTCTTGTTATAGGAAAAGACCTTGCTGAAAATAATATTAATCTTTGTTTTGACTACTTGCTTAGGGCTTCCGATTCAAGACCTGATGTTACCGTTTGTATATCATCAGGCAAAGCAAGCGAAACGCTTTCAAGCAATATAGGCGGCTCGCTTGTGCCTGCGCAGGCGGTGTCAGAGCTCCTGTATAACGGAGAATCAGAAGGGTTTGCCGCATATGTAACTGTTAATGAGATGCTTAATCTTTACAAGGATAAGACTTCTGACATCTACCTCCCTGTAGTTTCTGCGGGCAGCGACAGCGCAGAGGTCACAGGAATAGCGGTGTATAATGATGTTAAACTTGCCAATGTTCTGCCCGAGACCCAGATACTCGGTTTTCTGCTGCTCACCGATAAAGTGGATGAGGGCTATTTTGAGTTTGAGTCCGAGGACTACGGAAAGATAGGCGCAAAGATCTATGACTCGAAAACCAAAACGGATGCCCGCGTGGAAAACGGAACGGTGGTTTATTCTGTTGAGATTTCGTCAACATTGTCCGTTGAGGAACTTGAAAACGGCGCAGAAGGCATGATATCAAAAAAAGACCTTCAGAATATTTCATCTCAGGCACAGAGCGAACTTGAAAAAAGGTGCCGTGCCGCATTCAATTCATGTATCCTTTATGGCAGTGACTGCCTTAGAATAGGCGAAAATTTAGCTGCTCGTTCGCCGTCCGATTATGCCGCTCTTAGCGATAACTGGAATGAACAGCTTTCATCCGTTCGCCTTGAGGTAAACAGCACCTGCAAGCTTAAAAAGGTAAATGAAAACGCAAGCGGATATTGATTTTACTCTTCCTCATTAAAAAGGGTAACAAGTTCTCTTGTACTGCTGTCCGCCGACGGGTTTATGCACGAAACGGCGGGCACAGCAAGAGTCAGCACGTAAAGTATCAGAAAAATTATAACGGCTTTCTTCATTTTTTCGCCTCCTTGACTTTATATATTAATTTATTGTATAATAGAGCTTGGTTTTTTATGACATCAGCAAGGTTAAGGAGTGATTAAAATGTCATCAAAATACATTTCACCTATTTCTATGGATGCTATATCTAAATTATGCGGTGAACTTGAAAAAAACAATTCTATCCGCCAAAGCGATTTTGAAAGATATCACGTAAAACGCGGCCTCAGAAATGAAGACGGTACAGGCGTTATGGCCGGCCTTACAAGAATATGCTCAGTTGAGGGTTACTATATTCTTGACGGTGAAAAGGTTGCCAAGGAGGGCAAACTTTCATACCGCGGTTATGATATAAACGATATTGTTGAAAATTGTGTTGCAGAAAACCGTTTCGGTTTTGAGGAAGTAGTGTGGCTTCTTCTTTTCGGCGAGCTTCCGACTCCCTCTCAGCTCAATTCTCTTTATGAGGTAATCGACGTTTGCCGTTTCCTGCCCGATGATTTCATTGAGGATATGATGATCAAAAATCCGTCAAAGGATATTATGAATAAACTGGCACGCTGTATTCTCGGCCTTTATTCATACGATGAAAATCCTGACGATATTTCAGTTCAGAACGTATTGCGCCAGAGCCTTCAGCTTATAGCTCAGTTCCCCACGATTTTAACTGTTGCTTATCAGGTAAAAAGAAGAGCGTTTTACGGCAAAACTATGTTTCTTCATCCTATCAAGAGAGGACTTTCAACTGCTCAGTACATACTGCGCCAAACAAGAAGCGATAAGAAGTATACTGATGAAGAGGCAAAACTGCTTGATATTATACTTATGCTTCACGCTGACCACGGCGGCGGTAACAACTCAACTTTTGCAACAAGAGTTTTGACTTCAAGCGGAACGGATACTTATTCCGCAATTGCCGCAGGTATCGGCTCTCTTAAAGGTCCCCGCCACGGCGGTGCCAATGTCAAAACAACCAATATGATGTACGAGATAATGGAAAATGTGCCTGATTCAACAGATGAGGCTCAGGTAAAGGATTATCTTGTAAAGATACTCAACAAAGAGGCAGGCGACGGTCTGGGCCTTATCTACGGTATGGGCCATGCTGTTTACACCGTATCCGATCCGCGTGCCGTTATCCTTAAAAACAGCGCAAGGGAGCTTGCATATCAGGCAGGCTTTGAAAAAGAGTTCAAAACACTTGAAAATGTAGAAAAGGTTACTCCCGAACTTCTTCACGAATTAAAGGGAGAAGAAAAAGAAATCTGCGCCAATGTAGACCTTTATTCAGGTCTTTGCTATAAGGTTCTCGGAATCCCCGAGGATCTGTTCACGCCGCTTTTCGCCGGTTCAAGAATAGTTGGCTGGTGTTCTCACCGCCTTGAGGAACTCACTTCAAGCAAACGTATTATAAGACCCGCTTATAAGAGTGTTTCACAGAGAAGGGAATATACCCCCATCAGTAAAAGAAAGTGAAAAAAACGGATTTCAAAGGTAAGTTTCTGACGGCGTGCGCCGCGCTTTTTACGGTAGGCGCCGCCGTTATCAGATGTATACAGCTTTTTTATTATACAGATTTGTCCACGGGCTACGTTGTGAGCGGCGGGAAAAACTTAATATCCGAGCTATATTTGATTATTGCTGTTGCCGTTTTGCTCTTTGCCGGAGTGTCATTTATTTTTTTCAATAAAAAAACTTCGGAGTTTGATTTTACCCCAGGCAAGGGTATGTTCCTGCTGTCGCTTCTCTGCGCCGCAGGAATGTTTTACGATTTTATTTATCAGTGCGTCAGCTGTTATGATTATATTTCTAAAACGTCTTATATAGCTGTAAACCGTGTTATTCCAATGGTGCTGTGCATTATTTCCGCACTTATATGCTGTGCTTATTTTGCAATACTAAGTCAGTGCTCACGTTCAAGCAGATTTGAATTCAGAAGGCTTAAAATTTTGTGCTTTGCCCCTTTTTTGTGGGTGTTCTGCAATGTGCTCGTAGGGCTTACTGCTTACGGAGACGCTCTTTATGATGTGGATTCCGCTCTCAAGAATTTCTGCCTTGTTTTCGGACTGCTGTTTTTCTTTTTTTATGCCGCACAGCGTGAAAAAACTTTCAGCCGAATGGGGGCTCTTGCGTTTTTCGGGTATACATACGGAGCACTGTGCTTTGTTCTTGTCTTTCCCCGCATAGTTTCGCTTATTGCGGGTGTCAACCTTACTGCTCCCGAATATTCATCGCCCGCATTTTTGTTTACAGGTGCGTTTGCATTTGCGGCGGCTGTCAATATTTCATTTAAGAAGAAGGTTTAGTTTTGTTTGTTGAAAACCTAAAAACAATAGCAATTCAGGTTTTAATGCTTTATATCATTGCGGGTATCGGTTTTGCCGCAGATAAATTCGGAGTTTTTACCCGCGATGACGCAAAACGTGTTATAAATCTTCTTTTCAATATTATTCTTCCCATTGCCGTTGTTCACAGTTTTCTCAGTATAGAGTATTCAGCCCAGCACGTTACGGGGCTGTTTATCGCTTTTGCATGCGCCGCCGCTACACACCTTTTCGGAATGGGCGTTTCGGCAATTGCTTTCAGAAAGCGAAAAAGCGTGCTTGAAAGAGGTTTGCTCCAGTACGGCACCGTGTTTTCAAACGCCGCGTTTCTTGCCCTGCCGCTTGCTCAGAATGTTATAGGCGACGAGGGCGTGTTCTACTGCTCTGTTTATATAGGCGTGTTCAACATTTTCGCCTTTACTTACGGTATCTTTGTTATCAGCGGCAAAAAAGCTAAAATCAATGCTAAAAAAATAATTTTAAATCCGGGAACTATCTCGGTAATAATCGGCATACCGCTTTTCCTTTTAAGAGTAAAGCTGCCGCATATAATCGATTATCCCATGGAACTTGCGGGCGGTATTAATTCTCCGCTTGCCATGATAATTTTCGGAACTTTTCTTGCTAACGCGAATTTTAAAAATGTTTTTATCAAGAAAGAAATATTTTTTGTATCTTTCTTAAGGCTCGTATTTATTCCTGTAGTAATGACTCTGCTTTTCAAACTTTGCGGAGTTTCGGGCGATCTTCTTACAGCAATGTCCATCTCAGCATCTGCTCCAACAGCCACTAATACAGCCATGTACGCCGCAAAATATGATAATGATGCGGGGCTCGGTTCAGAAATAGCCGCGCAGACCAGTATACTCTCAGTTGTAACAATGCCGGTAGTAGTTGCGCTGTCCTCAGTTTTGTGAATAATATATTACTATAAGGATAATAAATTTATCCGTTTTGTAAATTTTATTTTAAATTAATTTGAAAAAGTTAAATTCGAGAATAAATTAGTCTATAATTACAGTAAAGATAATTTTGTGTGAGTGTTGCGTCGGGCACGCCCGCGCCGGGACGCATCTTTTTAAGCGGGCGGAAAGGTCATGATTTTATGAAATTAATAATAACCATCGTCTCAAATAAGGATGTTGAGCGTGTTTTGGAAAATCTCAGCAAATCAGGATTCAGATCAACCAAGATTTCTACCATGGGCCAGTTTCTCCAAGACGGTCACACAAGCCTTTTTATAGGCGTTGAAGATGCAAAGGTTGATGAGGCTTTTGACGTTATTCAGAGTTCTGTTTCAAAAAGAATCGTTAAACAGCACGGTGTTCAGAGCACTCTCAAGGGCACTTTGCTCAAACAGCCTGTTGACGTAGAGGAGTTCGGCGGCGTTGCTTTTGTTATTAATGTAGAGGAATTCAAAAAGTTCTGATATGAATTTTACATATTTTAAAGGTAACGAAAATGTAAAAGCGCGTGTATCATCGCTTTTTGAATCATCAAGACTGCCGCATGCCATTCTTATAGAGGGTGAAACGGGCCTCGGCAAAAAAACGCTGGCAAGAGAGATTGCCCGTGCGCTTGTATGCCGCAGTGAGGGCGAAAAGCCCTGCGGAGTGTGTGCTCAGTGCAAAAAAGCTATGAACGGCGTTCATCCCGATATCTATGAATATTGTGCTCCAGGCAGCGCCAATTCTTTTCATATTGACACTGTGCGTGAAGTTATAAATGACTGCTACGTTATACCTAATGAAGCAGATTATAAAATATATATTCTTGCAAATGCGCATTGCATGAATGCCTCCGCTCAGAATGCTCTGCTTAAAATACTTGAGGAGCCCCCGTCTTACGCTGTTTTTATCTTGACTGCTGAAAACAGGTCAATGATGCTTGAAACAATTCTTTCAAGGGTGGCAACTGTCAGTGTGCAGGGCGTGACGCCTGATGAAGGGGCAGAACTTATACTTGCCGCTAATAATGACATTTCATATGATGAGGCGGCAGGTGCAGTGCTGACTTTCGGCGGCAATGTAGGAAAAGCTATTGAAAGTCTTTCGGGCGGCAGGTTTGAAGAAATGCTTTCTCTTGCGGACGGTGTCTGCCGGGGTTTAACTGCAGGGAATGAGTATGAACTGCTAAAGACCCTTAGCGTTCTTTCTTCAAGCAGGCAGGATACTGCCGCTCTTCTTAATATGCTTAAAACTGTTTTTAGGGATGCGCTTGCAGGCGGAGAGCCTCTTTCAGGCAGAAAAGAAAGCGTAAAACTTCTGCAGAAAAGCTTTACAAGAAAAAAACTGCTCAGCCTTTTTAATGCGGCTCAGGATCTGTATGTAATGGCGCTTAAAAATGCAAATCAGCAGTTGCTCATAACAAAAATCTGCTACACGCTTCGTGAGGCCGTCGGCAGATAGGAGGATATAAATAATGACAGAAATTGTTTCCGTATGCTTTAAGGATTCGGGAAAGGTTTATTATTTTTCACCAGGAGATTTGAAAGTAAATCCCGGTGATTATGTTGTTGTTGAAACATCAAGAGGCGTTGAGTGCGCCCGTGCGGTTGGCGGCAATAAAAAGGTTGAGGAAGATTCAATTGTATCTCCGCTCAAATCGGTTTTGCGTATCGCTACTAAGAATGACCTTGACATTTTGGAAAGCAACAGAAAAAAAGAAAAGGAAGCTTACGAGATATGCAGCCGCAAAATCGAGAAGCATGAACTCGACATGAGCCTTTCTGAGGTTGAGTATTCATTTGACGGTTCAAAAATCACTTTTTACTTTACCGCAGACGGCAGAGTGGATTTCAGAGAACTTGTAAAAGACCTTGCTTCTACTTTCAGAACACGCATAGAATTAAGGCAGATAGGTGTGCGTGACGAAGCTAAAATGATAGGCGGGCTCGGCATATGCGGCAGGCCGTTTTGCTGTTCAACATTTTTAAAGGATTTTCATTCCGTATCAATTAAAATGGCAAAATCTCAGGGTTTGAGCCTTTCTCCGGGAAAGATAAGCGGCAGCTGCGGCAGACTGATGTGCTGCCTTCAGTATGAGCAGAATTCATATGATTATCTTGAAAAAATCACTCCTCGCCGCGGCAGTGTTGTGGATTGCAGAGAGGGCAGAGGAACTGTTGTAGACGCCTCTCTTTTAACAGGCAAACTGAAAGTAATGCTTGACAGTTCAGTTGAAGGCGCTGCCCCTGTTGTAGTCAGCAGAGATGAATGTGTTGTTGTGTCATCTCCCGCTTCAAAGCACAGCGATTCCAAAAAGCATCGTTCAAAGCAGGATAATTCTGACGAAAATTGAAAAATTAGTCTTTACTAACCATATTTAGTACTTGAAAAATGGATATTTTGTGTTATATTAATAATGAAAGTTGATTAAATCGCTTTCCACAAATTGATAGGAGGTGTACCCGGAATGGCATATAAGATTTCAGATGATTGTATTTCTTGCGGCGCTTGCGCAGCTGAATGTCCTGTAAGCGCAATTTCAGAGGGAGACGGAAAGTTTGAAATTGATGCGGATACATGCATCGAATGCGGATCATGCGCAAGCGTTTGCCCCGTAGGCGCTCCGGCTCTTGACGAGTAAGATTTATACTTAAAACATCCCGGCCTATTGCCGGAAGTGTTATAAAATCAAAGAAGCTGTCGGTTATCCGGCAGCTTCTTTTTTTTGCTTCATCATGATATTTTGATTATGTCAACGATTTCAAGTTCGTCTTTGCAAACCCTGAACTTTACCTCAAATCCCGCATATTTAAAACCGTAAATCCTGCTTTCATCATCTTGATACGCAGGGCGCGGGTCATCTGCAAGTATCTTCATCAGCGCTGTTCGCTTTTTTTCGGGCAGTATTTCAGCAAGTTCAATTTTACCGCGAACTTTAAGTGAGTAATCCTTGTTTTCTTCTGCAAAACCGCTCTTTGCTTCAGGCACACAGTCGGTGTAATTTATGTACGGCTTTATATCATAAACAGGGGAGCCGTCAAGCATATCTGCGCCGCCTATTATTAGCTCATATCTGCCGTTGCTTTCAATAACATCTTTTAGTTTTACACAGGAAAGAGCAAGGTTGTTGGGTCTGAACGGAGAACGGCTTGCAAACACGCCTATTCTTGCGTTTCCTCCCAGGCGGGGAGGGCGTACCGTGGCGTGTTTCTTCTTTTGCTCATTTTCTGAAAATCCCCAAATTATCCATAAGTGGCTGTATTGTTCTATACCCTTGATATAATCGTGAGAGCAGTACGGCACGTTTAATTCTATTCTGCCTTCAATCTCTTCAATTCTGCCGCTCTGGCGCGGAATGCCGAATTTTTCACTGAAATCCGTCAGAACTTTTCCGATAGGCTCAATTTCCATCTTTATCACCGTAAAGTCTCATACTGGTTACTGAATTGTGAGAAAGTGTTAATTTCCCGCTGAATACCGTCTTTTCTTCGTATTTAAAATCATTATCACAGTCCGTAACTGCAATATCCGCAAAGGCAAAATCGCCGTTTACTTCAATATCAATTGCGCCGCCTTCATTTACTGCAATTAATGATTTGCTTCTGTCAGGCATTTCAAACAAAAATATGTTTGTGCCGTTTGCTGTTAAACTTTCATTCAGCACACGCGAGCCTTTGGGCGCAAATTGAGTAAAGTGTTTCATAGCGTAATATCTTTTGCAGATTTTATAATACGAGAAACCGTTTGTGGCGCTCAGCAGACCGTCGCTGTAGTCATGACCGTCTTTTTCGTCGCATATCTGGTTTACAGCTACCCATGCGCTCCAGCTTTCTGCGCCCATGTCACATAAATCCTGCCCGATTATTCTTGCTGTAATAAGAGCGCCTTCAATACTTTCTGTGTCATGCACGCACGGCAGTTCACACCATTCGCTCATGTCAAATCGTATCCGCTCGTTTCTTGAAACGGTCTTTTTATAGAATTCACGTCTTATCTCAACATCGTTGTCCGCATGATATGAATGAACGGCAAATACACCAAGATGTTTCATGATAAGCTTGTCTGCTTTGAACAGTTTAAGATATTCTCCTGTAAGGCCGCCTATCTCTCCGCTTTCGGGGCCGTAGAGATAGATGTTGTCCATGTTTCTCTCCTCAAGTTTTCGGGCAAATATGCGAAAAACCTCTGCAACTTCCTGCGGCTCATAGTGGCAGCCTTCCTGCCATACACTTTTTCCGCCCCACTTCCACTGCGGTTCATTGATAGGGCTTATGTAATTGACCGGTATGCCGTCATCAATAAAATGCTGTGTTATGTCAAGAAAATAATCTGCAAATTTCTCATAATTAGAGTACGGCAGATTGCAGGTGTGGTGCATAAGGCTTCCGCTCGCCTGACCGCTCGAAGTAAAAGAGTAATGAGGGGAATTGGCAAAAAGTATCACCGTATCAACGGTGTTTTCCTTCAGGCTCTGTTTAAGAAATTCATATGCGTTTTTATCTTTGCCGAAATTATATTCTCCGTCGAAATCCTCTTCGTTTTCATTGTCGTTAAGCACATAAAACGATTCACACCTGCGCCATGGATTTGTAACGCGGCAGTTGTTTTTGTCCCAGCCTGCGCCTATGTTGTATCTGTATATGTTGAGCCCCAGTCCGCTTTTTCCGTACAGCAGGCGGCTGATTTCCTCTCTCGTTTTTTCAACAGAAACATTTTGGCTCCACCAACAGGCTGACGCACCGTATCCCTTTACTGTCTGTCTGACGTTATCTGTGTAAAAATTTATTTTCATAAAGATACCTCTTTTTATTTTACGGGGTTACAGTTCTTTTTCCATGTATATGTGCGGGCAGCCTTCGTCAAGGTAAATACCGCCTTTTTCTTTGAAACCAAGACTTGCGTAAAAACCTTTTGCTCGGCATTGAGCCGAAAGTTCACATGCTTCTGCCCCTGCTTCTTTTGCTTTTTCACAAAGAGCAGTCATTATTCTGCTTCCCAGTCCTGATTTTCTGAATTCTTTCAGTACGGCAACTCTTCCTATATGATAGCTTTTGCCGCCGTTTTCTGTGAACATTCTTGCGGTTGCCGCAGCATTTCCGTCAATAAATAATACTGCGTGCAGGCTCTTTTTATCTGTTTCATCAAATTCATCCTTAAAGCCCTGCTCGTCCATAAATACGGTTTTTCTGATGTGTTTTGCCTCTTCCGGCAGATGTTCGTATATTTTTATTTCTTCCATTTTTTACACCTTTTTCAACTTTATCATAAATATAACATTTATCAGCTTATCATTCAATATAATATTTTCTTGCATTTTATAAGTTTTTGTAGTAAAATTATTTATCATTATAGATAAAGGAGAAGAAATGATGAAAAAAGTAATGAAAATTATGTCTGTGCTCCTTGCTGTCGCAGTCATTGCAGTGTCATTTGCAGCCTGCTCCGGCGGTGCAACAACAGCAAAGGTAATTGAAATCAATCTTTCTGATGAGGAGTACGCTTTCGGTGTAGATAAAAATCAGCCGGAACTTATGGAAGAGGCCAATGCGCTTATCGCTGAGATAAAGGAAGACGGCACTCTTGATGAAATCTGCAACCACTATTTCGGTGACGGCACTCCTGTAGGTGTAACATCTGCTCAGCTTGATACTTCAAAAGATCAGCTTGTTGTTGCAACAAATGCAGAGTTCGAACCTTTTGAGTACAAAAATGGCGATACTTTCTACGGTATCGATATGGAGATTGCAAAGCTTCTTGCAGACCGTCTCGGCAAAGAACTTGTTATCCAGGATATGAACTTTGACGCTGTTCTTCTTTCTGTTCAGCAGCAGAAGAGTGATATCGGTATGGCCGGCCTTACTGTTTCAGAAGAAAGAGCTCAGCAGGTTAATTTCACAGAATCATATTATGAAGCTTCACAGAGACTTGTTGTAAGAAGTGATGATACCACTTTTGACAACTGCAAAACAAAGGAAGATGTTGAGGCTATTCTTAACGGCTTAGATTCTTCTGTAAAGATCGGCGGCCAGAACGGCACAACAGGTCAGTCCTATGTTCAGGGCAGTGAAGATCTCGGCTTCCCGGGTCTCAAGGCTCAGTTCCAGGGCTATTCAAACGGCTCACTCGCTGTTCAGGATCTTCTTAACGGCAATGTTGATTATGTAATTATTGATGCCGCTCCTGCAGAGGCTATCACAAGCTCTATCAACTCTGTAAACTGATTCTGAATTGTAATAAACATCGCTTAAACGACCTCGCCCCGCAAGACGGGGTGAGGCTGTTTTTAAGTTCGAAAAGGAATTGTTATGCAAAATTTTGACAGAAAATTTGAAGTTTTTCTTCAAAGCTTTATAGACGGCGGCGGTTACAATGATGTTTTAACAGGTCTTAAAAACACACTGATTATCGCTGTTTTAGGTCTTATAATAGGTATTGTGCTCGGCACGCTTATCGGTGCAGTCAGGGTAGTTCCAAAAACAAATCCCCTGATTAAAGTGCTTGATAAGATCTGCGGAGTATATGTTTCCCTTTTCAGAGGTACACCCATGGTAGTTCAGCTCCTGGTGTTCTACTATGTACTTATGCCTATTTTCGGTTTTCATATGAATTCTGTTTCCGTTGCGGCTGTTGTTTTCGGCATGAACTCCGGCGCTTATGTTTCTGAGATAATGCGTGCCGGCATACTTTCAGTTGACCCCGGTCAGATGGAAGGCGGGCGCTCTGTAGGCCTCAGTTACAGCACAACTATGATGAAGATAATAATTCCGCAGGCAGTCAAAAACATCCTGCCCACACTCGGAAACGAATTTATCTCCCTTATAAAGGAAACGTCTGTTGTAAGCTTTGTAGGCGCTATGGACCTTTATGTTGCTTTCAACAGAATGGGCTCAAACAATTACGAATTTATGGTGCCGTATCTGGTAATGGCGGTAATTTACATTGTGGTTGTATTCGTGATTTCAATGCTTATCAAGATTATGGAAAGGAGCCTGCGTAAAAGTGATAAAAGTATGTAACCTTAAAAAAAGCTTCGGCAATAATCTTGTCCTCAAGGGCATTAATTACGAGATCAACAGCAATGAAAAAATAGTTGTTATCGGCCCGTCAGGCTCAGGCAAAAGTACATTTTTAAGATGCCTCAACCTGCTTGAAACCCCAACCGAGGGTGAAGTATGGTTTGACGGCAAACTTATAAATGACAAAAAAACTGATATTAACGAAGTGCGCAAGCATATGGGAATGGTTTTTCAGCATTTCAATCTCTTTAATAATAAAACTATCTTGGAAAATATTACGCTTGCGCCCGTTCATCATAAGCTTATGAGCAAAGAAGAGGCAAACGAAAACGCACTGGCTCTGCTCAGAAGAGTAGGCCTTGAGGATAAGGCGGATGATTATCCGTCCCACCTTTCAGGCGGTCAAAAACAAAGAGCCGCTATTGTTCGTTCTCTTGCAATGAATCCTAAGGTAATGCTTTTTGACGAGCCTACTTCCGCGCTTGATCCGGAAATGGTAGGCGAGGTGCTTCAGGTTATGAAAGACCTTGCTGACGAAGGCATGACCATGGTAGTGGTAACTCACGAAATGGGATTCGCAAGGGAAGTGGCGTCCAAAGTTCTCTTTATGGATGACGGATTAATTCAGGAGGAAAATACTCCGTCTGAATTTTTCTCAAATCCCCAGAACCCGCGTCTTCGTGATTTCCTTTCAAAAGTTCTTTAACAGAAAATAAAAAAGCCGCTCTCTGAGCGGCTTTTTTTTTGATATTATTTGGCAATTGCTTTTTTATCTGAATGTTCCTCAAAAAATCCAAGCATTTCTTCAATACATTCTTTGGAATATGACGGGCTCGGGTCAAGCACAGAAAATACATGAGGCAGTTTTCTGCCTGTGTATTTTCCTTTAAAGTCATGCAGCAGGTTTTCAACATGGAGCCTGTCAAGCGTTCTTTTCATTTTATAGGAATGGCTGTGCAGAAAATCTCCCGAAGAGGTGACAATATAGAACGGAGGCATATTTTTAATGCCTATCTTATCAATATCCATGTATTTTAAATATTGACTTTTTCTGTAATCAGAGCCAAGGAGTTCCGGTACATTGATATTCATTATCAGATTAGGGCTTATAAGATCTGCCGCTGGGGATACCGCACCGACTGCTCTGAATTTTATAATGGGATTACTTATACAAAAATCCTGCCTTAAAATAAACGAGCCTGATATGGCGGCTACGCAGAAAGCCAAATGTCCGCCTGCTGAATCTCCTGTCAGAAAACAGTTGTTAAGATCGGCAGGATAGTTTTCAGCAGCATTGTATATCCATTCAAGCGCCGCAAAAATATCTTCTACCTGATCCTTGAATCTGTATTTTCCCGCAAGGCGGTAGTTTAAGTTGAAAACACAGTATCCGCGTGATGCAAGGTCAAGGCAGTAGTTTTTGTTTATTTCCTTGCTGCCTGCCATCCATCCGCCGCCGTGTATGTCAACAATAACGGGAAGTTTTCCTGCTGCGTTTTCGGGATAATAAATATCAAGGGTGTGTTCATCTAAATCATCTGCCAGATAGGGAAGATTGTTTTTTTGCTTAACTCCTGATGCGGGCGTCTGCATGCTTATTCTTTTGAAATCGTTTTTTTCATTTTGCTTCCAGAAAAAGTTCAAAACAGGCGTAAAAAAAGCCATTCTGCCACCTCAATAATTTAATGTTAGTAATTACTTAATCTTATAATATCATATTCACAGATAAATATTATATATTTTACGCGGCTTCAAGCACGGTTTCAATAAAGTGCTCAACTTCTTTCATCTCAAGCTCAAGCACCATTGCTATTTCACTGTGGATTATGCTTTGCGCCTTTCTGTAGTATTTTTCATCTGAAACAGAAAGGTTTTTTCCCGTGCCTTCAAGCGAAGACTTCTTTTCGTGCAGAGTTTTGAGCAGTTTCAGAAGTTCTTTTCTGTCTGCCGAGTTTATGATCTTCTTGTACTCTTCACGGCGGATATTGGCGTTATCGTCCCAAATACTTTCGCAATTTGGAATGGAGCGTATCATTTTCATTATTTCGTCGCGGGAAAGCACGTCCTTCATTTTGTTAGTAAGAGCTTCATTGTCAACGGGTACAAAAATAGTTTCTCTTGAATCAAAAAAAGGAGAAAGAATGTAGTATACTTTTGTTTCCCTTGCAAATTTCTCTTCTTTTATATCAGTTATTTGGCATGCGCCGTTTGAGCCATATACAAATACATCGCCTACTTTATACATTTTATCCCTCCTGTTTTATTACGAAATGTAAATAACGCTTTACCAAATTTTGCCTACATTACTATTATAGCACAATTCTTTTGAATTTAACAGAAAAAATTTACATAAAGTAAAAAAATGTTGCAATTCAATTAATTTCTGTAATATGTTTTTTACAATCTTTATATAAATGTTGCAATATCCATGCAGTATATGTTAGAATTACTATAAGCAATATCATTTAATTTCAGGAGCGTGGCAAAATGAAAAAAAGATTTCTTTCCATAATGCTTTCCTTACTGATTTTCACTGCGCTTGGCGTATGTGCGTTTACTGCTTTTGCAGCCGAAAGCACGGCAGTATCGCAGTCGGTAATCGATGCAAACAGCTACAATCTTAATTACAACAGCCAGATGGCAGTTGGAACAAAACAGCAGGTTCAGGTGATAATGTATAACGGGCAGACAGCTCCTAAACCCTCTTTCACCTCATCAAATACCTCTGTTGCTACCGTTACATCTTCAGGTGTTATTACGGCAAAGGGCACAGGCAGTGCCACAATAAAGTATTCGCCTGACGGAAATTCAAGCAAGAGCATAACGGTAAATGTTAAGGCTATGCCAAAAAGCCTTTCTGTTTCGGCATCAGTAAAATCTGTTAATGAAGGGCAGAGCTTCAGTCTGAATGCCAAAGTCAACTCCGGAGCTTATCCTGCTAATATCAGGTATACCACAACAAACAGCAATATTGTGTCTGTGTCTTCTTCAGGCGTTGTTACGGCGCGCGGAGAGGGCAAAGCAGTGGTTACGGCTATTACTGAAAACGGCGTAAGAGCAAACTGCACGGTATACGTTTATTCAAACAGCGGTATTTCTTTGAATAAGACTTCCGCAAAAGTTGCAATGGATAAGTCTAATGTTACCAAAGTTGTTTACGGCAAGAGCGTTCTCGGCAGAGATTTAGAGGCTTATGTTATAAACGGCAACGGAAACAATAGCAAGACCTTATTCTGCACGTTTGCAGTTCATGGCTTTGAGGATAACTATGATCATGACGGTAAAGTGCTTGTAAATATCGCAAATGACCTTGTTACATATTACTCCAACTATCCCTCAGAGCTGAGAGATTACAGAATAGTTATAGTTCCCTGCGCCAACCCTGACGGCACTATTGACGGTAAAAATAATCTCCGAACCGGCTCCTCGGCTTTCGGCAGATGTACTGCTTCACATGTTGATATGAACCGCGATTTTATTTCAGGCAAATTCAAGGGGCAGGAGAGCCGCGCTTTGCGTGATCTTATGAAGTCATATAAAATGGATGTTTATATTGATTTCCACGGCTGGCTCAATACTGTTCTCGGAAACGGCTCGCTCGTTGATATCTTCAGAAGCACAAATGGCCTTTCAAGGGATCAAACCGGCTCATACGGCACTTCACAGGGTTATATAATCGGCTGGGTTAATGAAAATCTCGGCGCTAAGTCGGCACTTGTTGAATTTAAAAGCCCGTCAACCTGCCATTACACAAAGGTTGCAAGCGGCATCAGCCGGGTTGTCAGCGGCAGCTATCACGAGCAGTCTTCTATAAAATATGAGTATACAAATTCTATTCCTGCGGCTAAAAACCTGCGCTCCACTTCAGTATCAACTACTTCTGTAAATCTTACGTGGAATGCAGTTTCAGGCGCAAAGGGCTATCAGATACAATACAGCAAGAACGGCTCAAGCTGGAGCAGTGCAGAAGTATTCGGTAAAACAAGCGGCACGGTCAGCGGGCTTGATCCGGGTGCAAGCTACTACTTCAGGGTAAGGGGCTTTACTTATTCGGGTAATGTCCGAACGTATTCAAATAATTTCTCTTCGTCGGTTACTGTGTCAACCAAGCCGGATGCCGTTGCTAATTTCAAAGCATCCGGAAGAACTTCGGACGGCTCAGCGATAATTCTAAACTGGACGCAAAAACTCAATGCCAACGGTTATAATCTTTATCAGCAGACTAATGGAAACTGGGTAAAAATAGCCACTCTTGAGGGCGGTATGAGCGGTAATTACAGAGTTACCACTAAGGCGGATACAAAATATACATTCGCTATTGAAGCATATAAAGGTTCGTCCTCAAATGTAAGCTCAAAGACTACTTACACAACGTATTCATCAACTGCGGCTCCGGCTAACTTTTATGTAAACGCCGTATCGTCTAATGTTATAAGGGCTACATGGACGGCAAAATCGGGTGTCGGTTATTATATTCAGTATGCAACAGACAGTGCGTTTACCAAAAACACAGGCGGCATATTTGTTGATGCAGGCAAAAACTATTGCGAGTTTAAAACCGATCAGTACAGCAAAAATTATTATGTCAGAATCCGTTCATGCAGAAGCTACGGCTCAGAGCAGATAGTCGGCGGCTATTCAAAAACTCTTTCAACTAAAGACAGTTTGTTCAGACCGTATGGCTTTAATGTATATGCAAGAGGTAACGGCGGCAAGGCTGTTTATCTCAGCTGGTCTAAATCAGACGGCGCTCAAGGATATAAGGTTTACATTGTTTCAGGTTCAAACAAAACATTAAAGGGCACTACAACTCAAACAAAGTTCACCTTTACCGATCTCACTCCAGCTTGGGAGTATGACGTTGTTGTTGAGGCTTATAACGCTTCCAGAACTTCTGCAAGTTCAACATACCGCATCTGCGCCGCTCCTGCTCCTGTAAGCGGCATCAGCGCAGTGCTTAAAAACGATAATACTGCCGCCAATATATCTTGGAAGACAGCTGCTTGCCACGGATATTATATTCAGTGGTCAACAGACCGTAATTTCAATTCTAATGTTTCAGGCGCATATATTGAAGGCAGTGCAAACACAAGCTACACGGTAAAACTGCCGTCCGCAGCGGATAATTTCTATGTACGTGTAAGAGCGTTCAAGTATTATAACAATTCACGTGTGTTCGGAGATTTCTCAAGCCCTTACAGTCTTGAAGGATTGCTGACTGCACCATCCAACTTCAGCGTTTACGCAAGGGGAGACGGCGGCACGGATCTTTATCTTGACTGGAAAGACGTTAAAAATGCTGACGGATATAAGGTGTATATAGTTTCCGGCAGTGACAGCTACTTCAAAGGCGATACAACCGAAAGCAAATTCACCTTTACCGATCTTGTTCCCGCGTGGGAATATGATGTAAAAGTAGTTGCGTATAATGATAAAGGCAAAGAAGCGTCGGCAGTTTACCATGTTTGCGCGGCGCCTGCTCCGGTAGAGAATTTCAGCGTTTCTCTTCAGTCATCCGGCACTGCAAAGCTCACATGGAGCCAAACTGCGTCACACGGTTATTACGTGCAGTGGGCTACTGACGAGAGATTTACCAAAAATGTAGGCGGAGAGTATGTTTCGGGTACTTCCTGTAATCTTGATCTTCCCGGAAATATCAAAGATTATTATGTTCGTATAAGAGCGTGGAAATGGTATAAAGATGCGAAACTGTACGGCGATTTCAGTGCAGCTCAGTTTATAGGTGATAAACTTTCCGCACCTAAAGGATATAATGTTTATGCCCGCGGTGCAGGCGGCAAAAATCTCTATCTTGAGTGGGATAAAGTAGATGGCGCTGACGGATACAAAGTATATATCGTTTCGGGTAATACTAAATATTACAAGGGTGATGTAACGGAAGCAAGATTTATATTCACCGATCTTACCCCTGCTTGGGAGTATGATGTAATGGTAGTTGCGTATAATGAAAAATGCTCTGTTTCTTCAAATTATCATATATGCGCTGCTCCTTCTCCTGTACGCGAGTTTGAGGTAAGTGCTGTTGATGACAGCACGGTTAAGGCTTCTTGGTCGGTTGAAGCGTCCCACGGATATTATATACAGTGGGCAACTGATGAGAATTTCACTCAGAATGTTGAAGGCGAATTTATATCCGGCAGCGGTTCAACTACCAAAAAGATTTCTGTTGACGGTGATGTTTCCGATTATTATTTCAGAGTTAGAGCATGGAAATACTATGAGGGAAGCCGCTTGTACAGCGATTTCAGCGCTCCTCTTCAGGTTTCCGATAATTTAAACAAGTAATAACAATATTCCCAAAAAAGAGGTCTGAGCAGTGCTCAGACCTCTTTAGCTTATAGCTTGTTATATTATGTTATGACCAGGGCCATTCAACAGGATTGTCATCGTCCCTGATATCACTGCCGTGCTTCCGGCTGCAATAACAGCCCTATAATGTGAATTACTTTCAGATAAGCTAAATTAGGTAAACTTATCTAATTCTATTTTATACAAGTAGATGAAGTCTGTCAATTTATAATAAATTCCATAGGCGCAATATTATTTGATTAAAACTACATAAAAAGCACAAAAACGAAATTACTTGCAACTCTGTGAAACTATGATATTTGCAGACGAAAATAAAAGTCCCGGATAATATATTCCGGGACTTTTTATAACGCTTTATTTAGTCTTTTTTGTTTTTATAATACTGAGCTTTTATAAGCTGAAAACTCTCCTCGCTGATGTCATGTTCTATTTTACAGGAATCCTGATACGCCGTTTCTTCACTTGTGCCCAGCTGCATAAGAAATCCTGCTATGACATTGTGCCTCTCATATATTTTTCCGGCAATTTCACGGCCTTTGTCCGTCAGCGTAATATCGCCGTTATTGTCAATGGATACATATCCGTCCTCCCTCAAATTTTTCATATATACCGAAACGGAAGGCTTGGAAAATCCCATTTTGTTGCTTATGTCGATACATCTGCAATATCCCTTTTCGTTGTGTATTACAAGTATCGTTTCAAGATAGTTTTCGGCACTCTCCTTTATATGCATAATACTCTCACCTCATGCACATATATTAACACAAAAAAGATTGAATTTCAATTATGTCAGAAAAGTACTCTGAACTCAAACTTTTTTGAGCAGTGAGGGCATACTACTGCATGCTTTCCTTTTACTCTTTTCATTCTCAAAACGGCTTTGCACTGCGGGCAGGTTCTGAAAACATGTGTTTTTCTGAATTTCCACCTGTTTCCGAGATCTTTGAATTTCTTTTTAAATATTCCCGCAAACTTCAGCCAGTTTTCGTTTTCTTTTCTTCTGTTTTCTGTTTTCTTTGAAAACACTCTTAAAAATGCAAAAATAAAAAGTCCCCACGCAACTGCAGAGAATATTATATAAAATATTCCGTCAACAGCTCTGCCGAGTATCATCGCAAGAATGATAGCCGCAAGATAAAACCAAAGCAATGCCCTGTAAAGCTGATCAATTCCGTATCTGCCATACATAAATCTTTGAAATTTAACCGCTAAGTCCGTAAAAAACTTTTTCATTTAAATGCATTGTCCTTTCGACTTGTAATAATAGAGAATAGTTATCAGTAATACTGTGAATCTCCTGTTCTTTCACCAAAATAAACTGATGAATCGCCGCTGTCACCGTATTCCGTTGTGTATTCCTCGCTGTAACCCGTCTGCGGTTCCGGCGAAGGATTGTAGTTGTTTCCGCTGTGCCCGTTTCCTGCGCTGAAAGCAAGCGTTAAAAGATAAAAAATAAGTCTGACAACTATAAGCAGCAGGATGAATTTGAAAATTCTGGAAAGGCAGCCTCCGCTCCTTACATTGTAAGCTCGTCTTTCGTGTGTTGAGTTACCGAAATCATCTTCAAATTCAGCAAATCCGCCGAACGGATTTACAAATCCTCCCTGAGCGCTCATTCTTATCCTGTCATAAGTTGCACGGTAAGTGTAGTTCTCAGGAGCCATTGCACAAGCCTGCTGTATGTGAGAAAGCGATATTTCCCGTCTTCCGGCTCCGTAGTTTGCCAGCGCTGAAAGATAATACCACTGAGCAGTTCTGTCTTCAATGTTATTAAGTAAATTAAGCGCCTGTGTAAATTGCCTGTTGTTGATGAACTGCGCTATAGAGGTATAATAGTCGGGCGCCGATGAACCTGAACGGCTTCTGCGGGAAGAGGAGTATGTGCTTCCGCCCTGCTTAGCCGCGCCGCTTTTTATCTGGTCAAACGCCGCGTTTATTTCCGCCATTTTTTCGGCGGCATGTTTGTCGTTAGGATTGAGGTCGGGGTGGTATTTTTTTGCCAGCTTTTTGTATGCCTTTGCGCACTCTTCTTCTGACGCCCCGTCCGGTACTCCCAGCACCTTGTAAGGATTAGTTATCATATTTCTCCCTTTGAAATTTAATTTCCATTAAGTTATCATACAATTATTGATTATATGTTAATAACTTGTAACAAATCCGCAAATCCGCACTTGAAATCTAAGCTTTCGTTTGGTAATATTATGTTATTAAGTTTACAGAGGTTTTCTTATGGATTTTATGCTTCTTACCATAGGCGATTCAATTGATAAGTTGTTTTATAATTTTGACATCGCCGTATTCCGTTTCTTCGCGGATATTCAAAATTCATTTTTAACTGTTGTTGCAAAGCTTTTCACTTCTTTCGGTGATGAGGCTTTTGTTATTCCAATGGTTGTTCTCGGCGTTGTGCTTATGCTTTTTAAAAAGACAAGAAAATACGGCTTTGCCCTTGTTTTTGCAATCATTGTCGGCACTCTTGTTACAAATGTAATAGCAAAGCCTGCCGTTTTAAGAATCAGACCGTATAATACACTGCAGGATGTTGAATTTTACTGGCAGGCGTATTTAGGAGCCGGTGCGCTGAGCGAGTCGGATTATTCATTCCCAAGCGGTCATACAACTGCGGCTTTTGAGGTAGCAGTATCTATGGCTCTTGTTTTCAGGTCTGAAGGCAAAAAGAAAATTGCATGGATTTTCCCCGCTATAGCTGCGTGTACAATGGGAAGCCGTGTATATCTGATGGTTCATTATCCCACCGATGTTCTCGGCGGTATGATAATCGGCACCCTTTCCGGTGTTGCCGGCTATTTCATCATGAAGGGTCTGATGTATCTTATTTCCAATGTTAAGCCTTTCACTGCACTGGATAAGATAGACCTTGCAAAAATCAAATTTTTAAAATGGACTTCAGGCAGAGCGGGCGCGGCTGTTATAGCTGTTGCCGTTTTCGGAATTTTTCTTTATTCGTTTATACCGGGCCTCAGCGAGGGCGGCGAAGATGTTCATAGATGCGAATATAACGAAGAATACGACTGCTATAATGCGGCAAAGGTAGATGACGAAGATTATCCTCCTATTGACGGCAAGGAGTATTGCAAGATTCATTGGAAACAGCTTATGGGCGAAGATAAATAATCAGTATCAAACAGCGGAATTAAAATCTTTACGGTTTTTATTCCGCTTTTATTTTTTTCTCATATTATAGTCATGGGTGATAAATTTGCAGACTATAAGCCTTGGTATGATAGTCAAAAATGAAGAAAAAACCTTGGCGCGCTGTCTTGAAAGCGTCAAAGGATTTTTTGACGAGATAGTTATAATAGATACGGGCAGCACTGATGAAACCATAAATATAGCCGCAAAATACACAGACAAGATATTAAGCTTTGAGTGGTGTGATGATTTTTCGGCGGCGCGTAATTATTCTTTTTCCAAAGCGTCCTGCGATTATGTTATGTGGCTTGATGCAGATGATGTAATTCTTGAAAGCGATCTTGATAAACTTAAACAGCTTAAAAAGAATTTAAGCGGTAAAGAGGACGTTATTATGTTGCCCTATAATACGTCATTTGATAAAAAATCCAAGCCGCTGTTTTCATTCTACCGTGAAAGAATTTTAAAACGCAGCAGGGACTTCAAATGGCACGGCAGAGTGCATGAGGCTGTTGAGTACGGAGGAAATGTTGTTTATTATGATGCCGCAGTTACTCATAAGAGCATTAAAAAGCATTATTCTGAGAGAAATTTAAATATTTATTTAAAACAGGAAAAATTAGGCGAGCCTTTCTCCGCGCGCGATAAATTCTATTTCGGCAGAGAGCTGTATTATCATTCGCATTATTCACTTGCCGCATCAAAACTTACTGAATTTCTCGAAGAGGGCAGGGGATGGGTTGAAAATAATATAGAGGCATGTAAAATTCTTTCTTACTGCCTAAGAAAAACAAAGGGAGACAGGTATGCTCTTGATGCGCTTTTCCGTTCGTTTCATTATTCTCAGCCACGCGCTGAAATATGCTGCGAAATAGGTAAGATTTTTCTTGAACAGGGCGAGTTTTCAACTGCGGCTTACTGGTACTCTCTTGCGCTTTCATCAGAGCCTGATACGCACAGCGGCGCTTTTGTTGATTATTCGTCATACGGCTTTATTCCCGCTATTCAGTTAACAGTATGTTATGACAGACTCGGAGACACAAAAAAGGCTGAATATTATAACGAGATAGCAGGGAAATACAGACCCGATGCCGAAGAATATTTATATAATAAAAAATATTTTAGTTCTCTTTCGGGTAACGTAAACTGATTTTCAAAATATAATGGTAACGGATACACTAATCTGTATCTATATTGAAAATTCAGGGTGGATTAAGATATATGACTCGTTATAAAGGTTTTGACAGAGATGCCGTATGCTGCTGCAAAAATGATGATAAATGCTCATGCAGCATCTGCTGTAAAGGCGATACAGGCGCAACGGGTCCAACCGGTCCCACGGGCCCTACTGGCCCTGCAGGCGGTCCTACAGGACCGACAGGGGCAACAGGCGCTACGGGTGCAACAGGTGCAACCGGAATGATGGGACTTAAAGGAAATACCGGAGCCACAGGTGCTACAGGCCCTACAGGACCCGCTGGCCCAACAGGGCCTACCGGTGCTCAGGGTCCTGTAGGATCGCAAGGTCCCATCGGACTTCCCGGAGATAGAGGTGCAACCGGTCCTACAGGTGCAACAGGTCCTACAGGCGTAACCGGTGCCACAGGTTCTACGGGTGCATCAGGCGCAGACGGCGCAGATGGTGCAGACGGCGCTACAGGAGCAACAGGCGCTACAGGTGCAACAGGTCCCACTGGCGCAACAGGTCCCACTGGCGCTACAGGCGCAACGGGTCCCACAGGTGCAACGGGTCCCACTGGTCCGACAGGACCGTCTGCTGATGCTCTTACGGCGGACGCAGTAACGGCTCACAACTTTGCAGTTCAGGCTTCAAACGTAGCTGTTCCGTATTCTTTTGCGGCAACTCCCACTTCGTCAGGTTCAGCTATTTCACATGTTGACGGCTCTTCCGATGTTGTTGTCAGCAGAACAGGAATATATCAGCTTGATTATAACGGCGTAGTTACTTCTAATTGTGAAACGGAATTTCCCGATGTTTATGCCGTAAGGATTCATCAGAACGGCATGCCTGTTGACGGCGCTGTGTTCAAACACAGTTTTCTTGCGCCCAAGCAGACTGTAACAGCGGTTATTTCCGTACCTGTTGAGATAGACACCGTTCCTACTGTTATCAGTGTGGTGCCCAGCTCAGACAATTATGATTCAAAAGAAGCTTCACTTAATGTGGTTCGTATAGGATCAAATTAAATTGCTGTTATAGAATAAAAAACACGTGTTATATGTGATTTTTTCGCACTTCCGCAAGGAGGTGCGTTTTTTTATATAAAATTTTCATTGTGAAATCTAACGATTTTTATAAAAAAACTTTGTGAAAAATAACGAAAAAATTTTTGAATTATTTTTCAGTTATGTATTGACAAATCGCACTTAGTTATATATAATAAACGGGTCTGCGAAAAGGTTTATATTATATAATATGTAATATAAGATTTTCGCACTGATATGCGATGATGCCGGAGGTGGCGCTTAACCCAGAGCGGGAATTTCGGCGGAGTATGTCCGATTTTAAACCGGGCGAAATTATACTGATTTTCATTCCTTTGTGCAGATAGCTTGCGTATGTCTGCTGCCGCGCAAAGGCTGCCCGAATGATATGCTGTCATTCGGTTTTTAAATGGGCGGTCTTGAAACACGCGGGTGGGTGGAATGATAAATCCGGTAAAGTCTCGCACCAATATTTTTCAGGAGGAAAAGTAAATGGCAGCAAGCAAAGTAAAGATCCGCATCAGACTTAAGGGCTATGATCACAGCCTTGTTGATCAGGCTGCTGAGAAAATCGTTGAAACTGCTAAGGCTACTGGCGCGCAGGTAAGCGGTCCTATCCCGCTTCCTACAGAAAAAGAAGTTGTTACGATTTTAAGAGCCGTTCACAAGTATAAGGACAGCCGTGAACAGTTTGAGCAGAGAACACACAAAAGACTCATCGATATCCTCAGACCTTCAAACAAAACTGTTGAGGCTCTGACGAATCTTGAGCTCCCGGCTGGCGTTGATATAGAGATTAAGCTCTAATAAACGCTTGACGAGGTCAAGTTGGGAAACCAACCAATAACCAAGGAGGAAAAATAATGAAAAAAGGTATTATCGGAAAAAAGATTGGCATGACCCAGATCTTCGATGAAAACGGTAAGGTTATCCCCGTTACCGTAATTGAAGCGGGTCCCTGCGTAGTAACCCAGAAGAAGACTGTTGAGAACGACGGTTATGACGCTGTTCAGGTCGGCTTCGGCGATGTTAAGGTAAGCAAGCTTAACAAGCCCCTCAAGGGTCACTTCGCAAAGAACGATGTTGCTCCCAAGAAAACTCTTAAAGAGTTCCGCCTTGAGGATTGCTCGGCACTCAATGTCGGCGATATCATTAAGGCTGACACATTCGCTGAGGGCGAAATCGTAGACGTAAAGGGAACTTCAAAGGGCCACGGAACAGCAGGCGCAATCAAGCGCTGGAACTTCTCCAGACTCCGTGAATCACACGGTACAGGTCCTAACGCACGTCATCAGGGTTCACTCGGTGCGTGCTCAAGCCCCTCAAGAGTATTCAAGGGCAGAAAGATGGCCGGTCATTACGGTCATGAAACAGTAACCGTTCAAAATCTTTTGGTTGCTAAGGTAGATAACGAAAACAATCTTATCGCAATTAAGGGCGCCGTTCCGGGTCCTAAGGGCGGAATAGTTGTTATCGCAGACGCTGTTAAAGCTTAAGGAAAGGAGAGATTATAATGGCACAGGTTCAGGTTTATAACCAGGAAGGCCGCAAAACTTCAAAACTTGATCTTGCGGATTCCGTTTTCGGCATTGAGCCGAACAAATATGCAATGCATCTTGCTGTTGTAAGCTATCTTGCTGCACAGCGCCAGGGCACCCAGTCAACTCTCACTCGTTCCGAAGTTTCAGGCGGCGGTGCAAAACCTTGGAGACAGAAGGGAACAGGCCGTGCCCGTCAGGGTTCAACAAGAAGCCCTCAGTGGACACACGGCGGTATTGCTCTCGGTCCCAAGCCCAGAAAGTACAAGGTTAATGTAAACAAGAAGGTAAAGAGACTTGCTATGAAGTCAGCTCTTTCTTCTAAGGTTGCAGAATCCGAGATGCTTGTAGTTAACAAGATAGAGCTTGAAGAGATCAAAACAAAGGCTGTTGCCGAAATGCTCGCAAAGCTCAAGACCGGTAAAAAAGTACTTCTCGTACTTCCGGAAAATAACGAAACAATCTATAAGAGTGCCCGCAACATTAAGGGCGTTAAGGTTGCAACAGTAAGCACACTTTGCGTTTACGATATCCTTAACTGCAACAATCTTGTTGTTCTCAAGGATGCAGCCAAGAAAATTGAGGAGGTATATGCGTAATGAAAACAGCTCACGACATTATTCTGAAGCCTATCATTACCGAAGAGTCTATGACAGGGCTTGTAGTTAAAAAGTATACCTTCAAGGTAGCGAAGGACGCTAATAAGATCGAGATTGCCAAAGCAATCGAAGAGGTATTCCCCGGAACTAAAGTGGCAAAGGTTAACACCATGAACGTACGCGGTCATGAGCGCCGTCAGGGTATGAACAAGGGCTACACACCTTCGTGGAAAAAAGCAATCGTTACTCTTACCGAAGATTCAAAGGAAATCGAATTCTTCAACGATATGATGTAACGTAAACCCTACAGAATATATTACATTATATATTAGAGAAATTTCGAATGATGAAGTATGAAGAGTGCCATCTCTTCGCAAAGTTATTCAGAAAGGAAAAATAATAATGGCTATTAAGAATTACAAGCCGACTACTCCTTCCAGAAGAAATATGTCGGTTACAGATTATTCTTCCCTCTCTAAAGTTGCTCCTGAAAGGTCATTGCTTGAGCCCATCAGCAAAAAGTCAGGCCGTAACTCTTACGGAAGAATAACCGTTCGTCATCGCGGCGGCGGAAACAGAAAGAAATACCGCGTAATTGATTTCAAGAGACAGAAGTTCGATGTACCCGCAACGGTTCAGTCAATCGAATACGATCCCAACCGTTCAGCTCACATCGCTCTTATCAAGTATGAAGACGGCATCAAGAATTATATCATTGCACCGGACGGCCTTAAGGTTGGTGCTACTGTTGTTGCCGGCCCCGACGCTGATATCGTAGCAGGAAACGCTCTTCCTCTCAAGAATATCCCCGTCGGCACAATTATCCACAATGTTGAGCTTTATCCCGGCAGAGGCGCTCAGCTTGCTCGTTCAGCAGGTAACAGCGCTCAGCTCATGGCTCTTGAAGGCCCTTATGCATTGCTCAGACTCCCCTCAGGCGAGCTTCGTAATGTACCGGCTGAGTGCATGGCAACAATCGGCGTTGTAGGCAACACCGATCACGCTAATGTTAAGATCGGTAAAGCAGGCCGTAAGCGCAACATGGGCTGGAGACCCACAGTACGTGGTTCTGTAATGAACCCGAACGATCACCCCCACGGCGGTGGTGAAGGTAAGTCTCCTATCGGTCGTCCCGGTCCTGTTACACCTTGGGGCAAACCTGCTCTTGGTTATAAGACACGCAACAGGAAGAAAGCTTCTAACAAGATGATCGTAAGACGTCGTAACGGTAAATAAGAGGAAAGGAGAAGATTAGATGAGTAGAAGTACTAAAAAAGGCCCTTATGTTGAAGAAAGCCTTTACAAAAAGGTAGCCGCTCTTAATGAGAAAGGCGACAAGCAGGTTATCAAAACCTGGTCAAGAAGTTCAACTATCTTCCCTGAGTTCGTAGGACATACATTTGCTGTTCATGACGGTAGAAAGCACGTTCCTGTTTATGTAACTGAGGATATGGTTGGTCACAAACTCGGTGAGTTCGCTCCCACAAGAACATTCCGCGGCCACGCAGGCTCAAAGACAACGAAGTAATCGAAAGGAGAATTAAACTATGGAAGCAACAGCTAAAGCAACATATGTTCGTATTTCTCCCAGAAAGGTTCAGATTGTTCTTGATTTAATCAGAAATCAACCTTGCGACAAAGCTATGGCAATCCTTAAGCACACACCCAAAGCTGCTACAGAGCCGCTCGCAAAAGTTCTTAAGTCTGCAATAGCAAACGCGGAGAACAACAATAATATGGACGTATCAAGATTATACGTAAGCTACTGCAATGTAACTGCAGGCCCCACACTCAAGAGGATCCGTCCCAGAGCACAGGGCAGAGCTTACAGAATCAATAAGAGAACATCACACATCACCATTACCGTTAAGGAAATGGAAGACTAAGCGAGGAGGAAAAGTTAAATGGGACAGAAATGTAATCCTACCGGTTTAAGAATCGGTGTCATCAAAAACTGGGACTCCCGCTGGTACGCTAAAAAGGCTGATTTCGGCAACACTCTTGTTGAAGATTACAACCTTCGTAAGTACTTGCTTGAAACCCTTAAGAGCGCGGGTGTTCCAAAAGTAGAAATCGAGCGTGACGCTAAGCGCGTAAGAATCAACATCCACTGCGCAAAGCCCGGTATGGTTATCGGTAAGCAGGGTGCTGAGATCGACAAGCTCAAAGCTATCTGCGCTAAGAAGCTCGGCAAAAACAACGATGAAGTTTTCATCAACATCATCGAAATCAAGCAGCCCGATCTCAATGCAGCACTTGTTGCTCAGAGCATCGCTACTCAGCTTGAAAAGCGTGTTTCATTCCGCCGTGCAGTTAAGCAGGCTATCAGAAACACAATGAGATGGGGCGCACGCGGTATCAAGGTTCAGGTTTCAGGCCGTATCGGCGGAGCTGAAATCGCACGTTCCGAAACTTATAAGGAAGGCACAATACCGCTTCAGACAATCCGTGCCGACATCGATTACGGCACCGCAGAAGCTGCTACAACATACGGCAGAATCGGCGTTAAGACATGGATCTATCAGGGCGAAGTTCTCCGCGAAAGCAGAAACAAGCCCCAGAGAAGAAATAACTACACCCGCCGCAGAGACAACAATAAGGACAATAACAGAGGCGGCAGGCGCAGGGAAGGAGGAAATCACTAATGCTCTTACCAAAGCGTGTTAAGCACCGTAAGCAGCACAGAGGTCGTATGACCGGTGAGGCTACAAGGGGCAATAAGGTAACTTATGGTCAGTTCGGTCTTCAGGCTACAGAACCTGCATGGATCACAGCAGCTCAGATTGAGGCTGCCCGTATTGCTATGACTCGTTACACAAAGCGTGGCGGTCAGGTATGGATTAAGATTTTCCCCGACAAGCCGATTACGGCAAGACCGGCTGATACCCGTATGGGTAAAGGTAAAGGTAACGTTGACTACTGGGTAGCAGTAGTTAAGCCGGGCAGAGTTATGTTTGAACTCGGCGGCGTTGATGAGGTTGTAGCTCGCGAGGCTATGCGTCTTGCAGCAAACAAACTTCCTATCAAATGTAAATTTGTGACTAAAGAAGAGGGAGGCGAGCAGTAATGAAAGCAGCTGAAATAAAGAAGCTCAGCGCAGAACAGCGCGCGGCAAAGCTTGCGGAGCTTAAAGAGGAGCTCTTTAATCTTCATTTCCAGCAGGCTATCAACCAGCTCGACAACCCCATGAGAATCAAAGCTGTAAGAAAAGATATCGCACGTATCAAAACAGTTGAGCGCGAAATCGAACTTGCAGACTCAAATTCTTAAGATAGGAGGTAGTTTATTATGAGCGAAAGAAACCTCAGAAAAACAAGAGTTGGTATAGTATCAAGCGATAAGATGGATAAAACCGTTGTTGTTTCAATTAAGGACAGGGTTCGCCATCCGCTTTACGGAAAGATTATTAACCGTACAGTTAAATACAAGGCGCATGATGAGGATAACTCCTGCGGCGTAGGCGATAAGGTTCTTATTATGGAAACCCGCCCGCTCAGCAAGGACAAGAGATGGCGCGTTGTTGAAATCATTGAAAAGGCTAAGTAATCATTGCGAATTACGGCTTTTAAATAATTTAGTTTAATAAAATAATAACTGCAAGATGCAAAGTGTTATTTTGCAGTACGAAGGAGGAAAATGCTGTGATACAACAGGAAAGCCGTCTTAAAGTTGCAGACAACACCGGCGCGAAAGAGCTTCTTTGCATTCGTGTTCTCGGCGGCTCAGGCAGAAGATATGCTAATATCGGCGATGTAATCGTTGCTTCTGTTAAAAAGGCAGCCCCCAACGGCGTTGTTAAAAAAGGCGAAGTTGTTAAAGCAGTCATCGTTCGTACAACTAAAGGTGTACGTCGTGACGACGGTCAGTACATTCGTTTTGATGAAAATGCTGCCGTAATTATCAAAGAGGATAAAACTCCTCGAGGCACCCGTATTTTCGGACCGGTAGCCAGAGAACTCCGTGATAAGGATTATATGAAGATCCTTTCTCTTGCTCCGGAAGTACTTTAATGGAGGTGCTGAATATGAGTAAAATGTTTGTTAAAACCGGCGATACCGTTATGGTACTCAGCGGAAAATCAAAGGGCGTTAAGGGCGAAGTTATCGCTGTTAGCCCAAAAGAGGGTAAAGTTATCGTTAAGAAGGTAAACGTTGTTACCAAGCATGTTAAGCCCCGTAAAATGGGCGAGCAGGGCGGACTTGTTCCCGTTGAATCTGCTCTCTATGCTTCAAAGGTACAGCTTGTTTGCCCCAAGTGCGGCAAGGCTACCCGTGTAGGTCATAAAGACGGCAAGCGCGTCTGCAAGCAGTGCGCTAACGAGTTTTAAGAAAGGGAGGAACATAACTGATGGCTGCAAGATTAAAAGAAGCCTACAAGAGCGAAATAGCTCCGGCTCTTATGAAAAAGTTTGAGTACAAGTCTGTTATGCAAATCCCTAAGCTTGACAAGATTGTTCTCAATGTTGGCTGCGGTGAAGCTCGCGACAATTCAAAAGTTGTTGACGCTATCATCAATGACCTCAGCATTATCACAGGTCAGAAACCGGTTGTATGCCGTGCAAAGAAGTCTGTTGCTAACTTCAAACTTCGTGAAGGCATGCCCATCGGCGTAAAGGTAACTCTCAGAGGCGATAAGATGTATGAATTCCTTGACAGGTTTTTCAATCTTGCACTTCCCAGAGTTCGTGACTTCAGAGGTATCAACCCCAACTCATTTGACGGCCGTGGCAACTATGCTATGGGTATCAAAGAGCAGTTGATTTTCCCTGAGATCGATTATGATAAGATTGATGCCGTTCGCGGTATGGATATAATTATGGTAACAACTGCCAATACTGATGAAGAAGGCAGAGAGCTTCTCAGAATGCTGGGCGCTCCGTTTTCAGAGTAAGGAGGGAATATCGTGGCAAAAACATCTATGAAAGTCAAGGCTGCAAAGCCGGCTAAGTATTCAACAAGAGCTTACAACAGATGTAAGATCTGCGGTAGACCTCATGCTTATCTTCGTAAGTATGGCGTATGCCGTATCTGCTTCAGAGAGCTCGCTCACAAGGGTGAGATCCCCGGAGTTACAAAATCTTCATGGTAAGAATGGGAAATTGCTAAATTTATAAAAGGAGGAAATATCAATGCATATTACAGACCCTATCGCTGATATGCTTACAAGAATTCGTAACGCTAATTCGGCAAAACACGATACAGTAGATATTCCTGCGTCAAAGATGAAGAAGGCAATTGCTCAGATTCTTGTTGATGAAGGTTATATCAAATCGTTTAAGGTTATTGAAGATGATAAACAGGGTGTTATCCGTGTAACCCTTAAATACGGAGAAGGAAAATCACAGGTTATCACAGGTCTTCGCAGAGTTTCCAAGCCGGGCCTTCGCATTTATTCAAATGTTGAGGATATGCCCAAGGTTATGAAGGGCCTCGGTGTGGCTATCATTTCCACATCTAAGGGCGTTATGACCGATAAGGAAGCACGCAAGCAGAATGTCGGCGGCGAAGTACTTGCGTTCGTATGGTAAGGAGGTGCAGTAAGGTATGTCACGTATAGGCTTAAAGCCAATCACAGTTCCGGCAGGAGTTGACATTTCCATCAACGGAAATGAGATTACTGTTAAAGGACCCAACGGTACCCTTTCAATGGATAAGCACCCCAACATCAGCGTAAGCGTTGAGGACGGCGTTGTCAGCTGCTCCAGACCGAATGATGATAAAGAAAACAGAGCCCTTCACGGCCTTACTCGCGCTCTGATTGCCAATATGGTAGAGGGCGTTGTAAACGGCTTCAAGAAGGTTCTTGAGGTTAACGGTGTAGGTTACCGTGTTCAGATGCAGGGTAACGATCTCGTTATGAACCTCGGCTATTCTCATCAGGTAACAATGACTGCTCCCGAGGGCATCAAAATTGAATGCCCCACTGCAAACCAGATAGTAATATCAGGCGCAGATAAGCAGGCGGTTGGTCAGTTCGCTGCTCAGGTACGCGAAAAGAGACCTCCCGAGCCGTACAAGGGCAAGGGTATCAAATATGCTGAAGAGCATATCCGCCGCAAAGAGGGCAAAGCAGGTAAGAAATAAGGGAAGGAGTGAATTACTTTGGTTTCAAGACAGGATGCAAATAAGGCAAGAAAAAGGCGTCACCAGAGAGTGCGCAGAAAGATTTCCGGCACAGTTGATTGTCCCAGGCTCAATGTATATCGCTCCCTCAGCAATATCTATGTTCAGCTTATCGACGATGTTGCCGGCGTAACACTCGCTCAGGCTTCAACTGTTGAAAAGGAATTCGCCGCTTACGGCGGTAATGTAGAGGCAGCTAAAGCTGTCGGTAAAACACTGGCGGAAAGAGCCAAGGCAAAAGGCATTGAAGAATGCGTATTTGACCGCGGCGGTTATGTTTATCACGGTCGTGTTGCTGCTGTTGCAGACGGCGCCCGTGAAGGCGGACTTAAGTTCTAAAGAAGGAGGATAATGCTTTATGTCAAAGATAGATGTGTCTTCAATGGAACTTGAAGAAAGAGTTGTAAAAATTAACCGCGTATCTAAAACCGTAAAGGGCGGTCGTATCTATAAGTTCTCAGCTCTTGTAGTTGTTGGCGACGGTAACGGTCTTGTTGGCTTCGGTGTCGGCAAGTCAGGCGAAGTTCCGGACGCTATCCGCAAGGGTATCGAGGACGCTAAGAAGAATGTTATGAGAGTTGCTTTAAGAGGCACAACAATTCCTCACGAGGTAAAAGGCAAGTACGGCGCTGGCGAAGTGCTTCTTATGCCTGCTCCTCAGGGTACCGGCGTTATCGCAGGCGGCCCTGTTCGTGCGGTTGTTGAAACAGTCGGCATCTCTGATATTCGTACAAAGGCTATAAGGTCAAACAATCCTTATAATGTAGTAAGAGCAACACTTAACGGTCTTGCTCAGCTCCGCACAGCAGAGCAGGTTGCAGCTGTTCGCGGAAAGTCAGTTAAGAAGATTTTTGAATAAGGAGGGTGGAAAATGGCAGAAATTAAAATCACTTTGAAAAAGAGCCTCATCGGCTGCAAAAAGGATCAGATTGCCACGGCCCACTCACTCGGTCTTCGTAAGATTGGCAATGTAACAGTTCAGCCGGATAATGAACAGACCAAGGGAAAAATCAAAAAGATTTCTCACCTTGTAGAAGCTCAGGAAGCATAAGAGGAGGTGCGTTTTAAATGAGATTACATGAACTTTCTCCTGCTGAGGGCTCTAAAAAAGCTGTAAAAAGAATCGGCAGAGGCGCAGGCTCAGGCCAGGGCAAAACTGCCGGCAAGGGTCATAAGGGCGCAAAGGCTCGTTCAGGCTACAGCCGCCGCCCCGGTTTTGAAGGCGGTCAGATGCCTCTTCAGAGACGTGTTCCCAAAAGAGGTTTCAACAATATTTTCCGCACCGAATATGCCATCGTAAATCTTTCTTCACTTGAGGAAAGATTTGAGGCAAATGCAACTGTTGATGCAGAAAGCCTCAAGGCATGCGGACTTGTTACTAAAGAGCTTGACGGTATCAAAGTTCTCGCTAAGGGCGAGCTTACAAAGGCTCTTAACGTAAAGGTAAATGCAGTCAGTGAGGCTGCAAAAGCTAAGATAGAAGCTGCAGGTGGCACGGTGGAGGTGCTGTAAATGATTAAGACCATCGTCAACGCCTGGAAGATTCCTGAGATAAGAAAAAAGCTGTTATTTACAGCATTCATCATTCTTGTTTTCAGAATCGGCTCATTTATACCCGTACCGTTTCTTGATATTGCCGATTCAATTGAAGTCGGCAGAGGAAATACTATCCTCACATATCTCAGTCTTATGACAGGTAGTGCGTTTAACTACGGAACGATTTTCGCTATGTCAATCACACCGTATATCAACGCGTCCATCATCATGCAGCTGCTTGCTGTTGCAATCCCGGCTCTTGAAAGACTTCAGAGAGAAGGCGAGGAAGGCAGAAAGAAGATCGCTTCAATTACACGTATAGTAACTGTTGTTCTCGGTCTGCTTCAGTCCCTTGCATATTACTTCTTCCTTCGCGCCAATGATTATCTTATGACAGATGCTAACGGCGCAGCTTTCACCGGTTTCGCAGCTGTATTCCAGGCTGTTGTTATAATAGCTGTTCTCACAGCCGGCACAGCAGTTATCATGTGGCTCGGCGAGCAGATCACTATTTCAGGTATCGGCAACGGTATTTCAATCATACTTTTCGCGGGTATCGTTTCAAGATTCCCCACAATCATAAGACAGTATATCGGTTATTTGGAAACAGGCCGTATGGTTTATAACTTCCTTGTTCCTGCTATCCTTATCGTATTCCTTCTTATGATCGTATATATCGTATTTATGGATAACGCGGAAAGAAGAATCCCCATCCAGTACGCAAAGCGTGTTGTAGGCCGTAAGATGTACGGCGGTCAGTCCACTAATATGCCTATCAAGGTTAATATGAGCGGTGTACTTCCCATCATCTTCGCGTCATCGATTCTTTCACTTCCCGGTACTGTTCAGATGTTTATTTCATCTGATAAATACGAGGGCACATTCTGGGAGAGCTTCTTCAATGCTTTCCAGAGCGATTCCTGGTGGTATGCGGGCATGTATTTTGTGCTCATTATCTTCTTCGGATATTTCTACAGCACAATTCAGTACAACCCGATAGAAATGGCAAACAATCTTCGCAAGAACAACGGCTCAATTCCCGGCATTCGTCCCGGCAAGCCCACTTCGGACTATATCTTAAAAGTTCTGATGAGGCTTACACTTATCGGTGTTCTGATGCTCTCCGTTGTTGCTTTGCTTCCCATTATATGGTCACTTATCTGCGATGCAACAATTCCTCCGCTTACAGAAGGCGGAAGCGATGGCGGCTTCTCAGTTTCACTCGGCGGTACATCAATAATCATTATGTGCGGCGTAGCGCTTGAAACAGTTCGTCAGCTTGAATCTCAGATGATGATGCGCCATTATAAAGGCTTTCTTGATTAATTGAAAGGTGAGGGTTATGAATTTAATACTTCTCGGCGCTCCCGGTGCTGGCAAAGGCACACAGGCAGAAAAAATAGTTGAAAAGTATGGCATTCCCGCCGTTTCAACAGGCAATATCATCCGTGCCGCTTTAAAGGCAGGCACTGAAATGGGCTTAAAGGCAAAATCCTATATGGAGGCAGGCCAGCTCGTTCCCGATGATGTTGTTATCGGTATAATCAAAGACAGACTTGCAGAAAAAGACTGCGAAAACGGATTTATCCTTGACGGATTTCCGCGTACCATTCCTCAGGCCCAGGCGCTTGAGGATATGGGCGTGCAGATTGATAAGGTGCTTGATATTGAAGTACCTGATGAAAAAATCTCTGCAAGACTTTCAGGAAGACGCGTTTGCTCAAAATGCGCAAATTCCTATCATATTCTTTATAAACAGCCCAAGGTAGAGGGCGTATGCGACGCCTGCGGAGGCGAGCTTGTTCAGAGAAAGGACGACGCTCCCGAAACAGTTGCCGCAAGGCTTAAAGAGTATCATGAGATGACAGAGCCCCTCAAGGACTTTTATCAGAAACTCGGCAAGCTTGTAGTTGTTGAAGGTCAGGAGGAAGTTGCAGATACAACTGCTCTTGTCTTCAAAGCGTTGGAGGATTAACATGGTAGTGCTTAAAAGCAGCAGAGAGCTTGAACTCATGAAAGAGGCTTGCATGATTTCTGCTGAAGCATTAATGGTGGCAGGCGAGGCGGTAAAGCCCGGTGTATCCACTAAGGAAATTGATAAGATCGCCTATAATCTTATAAAGAAAAGAGGCGCTGTTCCTAATTTCCTGGGTCTTTATGATTTCCCCGCCACCGCATGTATTTCCATAAACAATGAAGTTATTCACGGCATCCCGAAGAAAGACCGTATCATCCAGGAAGGTGATATTGTCAGCATAGATCTGGGTGCCGCGAAGAACGGCTATAACGGCGATAATGCTGCCACTTTTGTTGCAGGGACTTGCTCTCCCGAGGCAAAGCGGCTGATAGATACCACCCGTGAGAGCCTTTATAAAGGCATTGAACAGGCGGTTCCCGGCAACAGAATCGGCGATATAGGACACGCGGTGCAAAGCTACTGCGAGGAGCGCGGTTTCAGCGTTGTTCGCGACTTTGTAGGGCACGGCGTGGGCACAAAACTTCATGAGGACCCAAGCGTACCCAACTTCGGACACGAAGGACGTGGTATCAGACTGTTACCCGGAATGACATTGGCAATTGAACCGATGATCAATCAGGGAACCTATAAGGTAAAGCAACTTTCAGACGGCTGGACGGTTGTTACCGCGGACGGAAAACTTTCCGCCCATTTTGAGCACACAATCGCAATCACGCCGAACGGTCCGGTTATTATGACCAAGATCTGATAGTTAAATCAATTGTTGGCGATTACGCCGCGATGTGATTCCAGATAAATTTTACATCTTATATTCGTATAAACATAGCGAGGTAAATTGATGTCAAAGTCAGATATGATTGAAGTTGAAGGTACCGTGGTTGAGGTATTGCCTAACACAACTTTTAAGGTTACGCTTCAAAATAACCACATCATTTTAGCCCATATCAGCGGAAAGCTTCGTATGAACAACATCAGAATCTTACCCGGTGATAAGGTAACAATCGAGATGTCACCTTACGACCTTACAAAAGGCCGCATAATCTGGCGCTCGAAGTAAATAAAGGAGGATATCCAAATGAAAGTTAGACCTTCTGTTAAGAAAATCTGCGATAAATGCAAAGTTATCAAGCGCAATGGAAAAGTAATGGTTATCTGTGAAAATCCAAAGCACAAACAGCGTCAGGGCTGATCCTGAATTAATAATCGGAGGTAAACAGTAATATGGCACGTATTTCAGGTGTTGACTTACCAAACGATAAGAGAGTAGAAATCGGCCTTACCTATATCTACGGTATCGGCAGAACTACTGCTACTCAGATTATCAACGCAACTGGAATCAATCCGGACACTCGCTGCAGAGACCTGTCCGAGGATGAAGTTTCCAAAATCCGTGATTACATTGAAAAGAATGTAACCGTTGAAGGCGACCTGCGCAGAGATGTCGCTTTTGACATAAAAAGACTTATAGAAATCGGTTGCTATCGCGGCATTCGTCACAGAAAGGGCCTGCCCGTAAGAGGCCAGACCTCCAAGAACAATGCCCGCACAAGAAAAGGTCCTAAAAAGACCATAGCAAACAAGAAGAAATAATTGTAGGAGGAAACAGCAAGTATGGCTAACAAAAAGACCACTGCCACACGCAAGCGTCGTGAAAAGAAAAATATCGAGCGTGGTACAGTTCATATTCAGTCAACCTTCAACAACACTATCGTTACTATAGCTGATATGCAGGGCAACGCAGTTTCATGGGCATCAGCCGGTGAAATGGGCTTCAGAGGCTCAAGAAAATCAACTCCGTTTGCCGCTCAGACAGCTGCTGAGACAGCTGCAAAGGCTGCTATGGAGCATGGTATGAAAACTGTTGAAGTTTACGTTAAGGGCCCTGGTTCAGGCCGTGAATCCGCTATCAGAGCGCTTGAAACGGTTGGGCTTCAGGTTACTCTTATTAAAGATGTTACTCCTATCCCGCACAACGGCTGCCGTCCGCCTAAGAGACGCCGCGTATAGTATTTAATGGAGGTTACTTGATATGGCAAGATATACAGGACCTGCCTGCAAGCTTTGCCGCCGCGAGGGCAAAAAGCTCTTCCTCAAGGGCGACAGATGCTATACAGGTAAATGCGCACTGGAGCGCCGCTCTTATGCGCCCGGCCAGCATGGTCAGAATCGTAAAAAGGCTTCGGAATACGGCTTACAGCTCCGCGCTAAGCAGAGCGCTCGCCGCTACTATGGACTTTCCGAGAGCCAGTTCCACAAATATTTCCTTATGGCTGAAAGAAAAGACGGTGTTACCGGTACTAATCTTCTTCAGCTTTGTGAAAGCCGCTTAGACAATATCGTTTACGAGAGCGGTTTTGCAAGCTCAAGAGCTCAGGCTCGTCAGCTTGTAAACCATGCTCATTTCATGGTAAATGGGCATAAGGTAGATATTCCTTCCTATCTCGTATCAGCAGGTGATGTTGTTTCTGTTAAGGAAACAAGCAAAACCACCGATGAGTTCAAGAATCTTGTAGAAAGCAACGGCTCTCGCCCCGTTCCTCAGTGGATGGAAGCAGACAAAGATGCTATGCAGGTAAAGGTTCTCAGAGCACCGGAAAGAGAAGAAATTGAAACGCCTGTTGAGGAGCACCTCATCGTAGAGTTCTATTCTAAATAATAGTTAATCATTTCTATTATTTTGAACGAAATATTTTTTAGGAGGCTTTTAAATGATTGAAATTGATAAGCCGAATATCGAGATAGTAGATTTATCTACTCAGGGAAGCAGAAGCGTCGGCAGATTTGTTGTTGAGCCGCTCGAAAGAGGCTTCGGCACAACTCTCGGTAACAGCATGAGAAGAGTTCTTCTCTCATCGCTTCCGGGCTACGCTATTACTTCCGTAAAGATTGATGGTGTACTACACGAGTTCTCAACAATTCCTCATGTTAAAGAGGATGTTACTGAGATCGTTCTTAACCTTAAAAACGTTGTACTCAAGATACATGATGAAAGTCAGAAAACACTTTATATCAAGGCAAGCGGAGAAGGCGAAATCACCGCAGGCGATATAGAGCACGGCTCTGATGTAGAGATCCTTAATCCTGATCTTCACATTGCTTATCTTGATGATGGCGCCGAGGTAGTTATGGAGCTCACCGCCAACAGCGGCAGAGGCTATGTTCCGTGTGACCGCAACAAGCAGATCATGGACTTACCGATCGGTACTATCGCTATAGATTCAATCTATACCCCTGTTCTTAAAGTTAATTACACAGTAGAGAATACACGTGTAGGCCAGCAGACGGATCTTGATAAGCTCGTTCTTGATGTTGAAACAGACGGCACTATTCCGGCAGACGAAGCTGCTTCGCTCGCCGCTAAAATCCTTAATGACCACCTCAAGCTGTTTGTAGACCTCTCTGAAGAGGTAGGCAACCAGGAGATCATGGTTGAGAAGGATGAGGACGGAAAAGAGAAAGTTCTTGAGATGACCATCGAGGAACTTGACCTCTCTGTTCGTTCATTCAACTGCCTTAAGAGAGCGGGCATCAACACAGTAGAAGATTTAATCGGAAAATCCGAAGAAGATATGATGAAAGTCAGAAACCTTGGGCGCAAGAGCCTTGATGAAGTTGTTCAAAAGCTTGCTTCACTCGGCTTCTCGCTCAGTCATGATGACGACTAAAGGAGGGAATTTCTATGCCAGGTACCAGAAAATTGGGCAGACCTACAGATCACAGAAAGGCTATGCTCAGAGGAATGGTAACTCACCTTTTGGAAAACGGCAGGATCGAGACCACCGTTACCAGAGCCAAAGAAGTTCGTGCCATGACCGAGAAAATGATCACTTTCGGCAAGGAAAACACACTCGCGTCAAGAAGACATGTTCTTGCTTATGTTACTAAGGAAGATGTTGTTAAAAAGCTTTTTGACGAGATTGCACCTAAGTATGAGGACAGAAACGGCGGTTACTGCCGTATAATCAAAACAGGTCCTCGCCGCGGAGACGCTGCGGAGATGTGTTTCATCGAGCTTGTATAAATAAACTAAGGAGCGTTCAGACGAACGCTCCTTTTCTTTTTTTAATTATCTATTGAAAAAAAGGCACATATAATGTAAAATATTACAGTATAAAAGGAGGTATGCTTTATGAAAAAAGTTGCTATTATTATGGGTTCGGACAGCGATCTTCCCGTTGTTACACCCGCTATCAAACAGCTTAAAGAGCTTGATATAGAAACTGAAGTCAGAGTCATGAGTGCTCACAGAACGCCTAAACAGGCTCAGGAGTTCTCTGAAAACGCGGCTGACAACGGCTTCGGAGTAATTATTGCGGCTGCGGGTATGGCCGCTCATCTCGGCGGTGTTCTTGCCGCAAGCACAACTCTTCCCGTTATCGGTATCCCTTGCTCTGCTAAGGTGCTCGACGGTATGGACGCAATGCTGGCAACAGTTATGATGCCGCCCGGAATCCCGGTTGCAACAGTAGGCGTAAATGCTGCCAAAAACGCTGCGCTTCTTGCTGCGGAGATCCTTGCAGTAGGCGATGATGCACTTGCCGCAAAGTTAAAGAATATGCGTAAGGATATGGCAGATGCCGTTATCGAAAAGGATAAGGCTCTCCAGGAAAAAATAAAAGAAATCTGAATACGGAAAGGCTAAAGATATGCAGAAAAGTTTCAGCGATAGTTATGCTGCCGCCGGTGTTGATGTTACGGCGGGATATGAGTCTGTTGAACTCATCAAATCACATGTTAAAAGAACTAATATTCCGGGAGTTATCGGTTCAATCGGCGGCTTCGGCGGAATGTTTGAGATAGGAGCCTCCGAATATAAGAATCCTGTTCTTGTAAGCGGTACGGACGGCGTAGGCACTAAACTTAAACTCGCTTTTCTTATGGATAAGCACGATACAATCGGTATTGACTGCGTTGCTATGTGTGTTAACGACGTAGCGTGCAGTGGCGCAAAGCCGCTTTTCTTCCTTGATTATATCGCCTGCGGCAAAAACTATCCCGAAAAGATAGAGCAGATAGTAAAAGGCGTAGCAGACGGTTGTGTTCAGGCAGGCTGCGCTCTTGTCGGCGGCGAAACAGCTGAACATCCCGGCCTTATGCCTGATGAGGAATATGACCTTGCCGGCTTCACCGTTGGTATAGGCGAGAAAGATCAGCTTGTGTCTGGAGACAATCTCAAGGCGGGCGACGCGCTTATCGGTGTTGCTTCATCAGGTGTTCATTCAAACGGATTTTCACTTGTCAGAAAAGTATTCGATATAAACGAAAATACAATCTCCAAGAAGTTTGACGAGCTTGACAAGCCTCTCGGAGAAGAACTTCTTACTCCTACAAGGATTTATGTTAAGCCCCTGCTTAAACTTATGGAGAGCGTTCGTGTAAACGCAATCTCTCATATCACAGGCGGCGGATTTTATGAGAATGTTCCCCGTATGCTTAAAGACGGCTTTACCGCCTGCATAGAAAAAGACAAGTGCTTCAAGAAACCGATCTTTGAACTTATTCAGAAAGTCGGCAGTATTCCCGAAAGAGATATGTATAATACATTCAATATGGGTACAGGACTTGTTATTGCTGTTGACGGAGATAAGGCTGACGAAGCAGTAAGAATTCTCGGCGAATGCGGTGAACAGGCTGCTGTTATCGGCGAGATAAAAGCCGGCGAAATGGGAGTTGAATTATGCTGAATATAGCTGTTCTTGTTTCAGGCGGCGGCACAAACCTGCAGGCTCTTATAGATGCCGAAAAAAGGGGAGAGATAGTTAACGGTAAAATAACTTGTGTTATCTCTTCTAAACCCGGTGTTTACGCCCTTGAGCGTGCAGAGAAAAACGGTATTCCCACAGTAGTTATCGCACGTTCTGATTATAAAGATATTGCGTCATATACGGCGGCAGTAACAAAAGAACTTCAGGATAGAAAAGCCGATCTTGTCGTTTATGCGGGATTTATGACGATACTTGATTCTCAGATAGTAAAAGCATTTCCCGGGAAAATGATGAATGTTCATCCCGCTTTGATACCTTCTTTCTGCGGAAAGGGTTTTTACGGGCTTCATGTTCATGAGGCAGTGCTTGAAAGCGGCGTAAAGCTTACGGGCGCAACCGTGCATTTCGTTACTGAGGAATGTGACGGCGGCCCTATCATCATGCAAAAGGCAGTTCCCGTTTTAAAAGGGGATACACCTGAGGTGCTTCAGAAAAGGGTAATGCAGGAATGTGAATGGAAAATCCTTCCCGAATCCGTTTCTCTTTTCTGCCAGGGGCGCATAAAAATTATAGGTAATAAAACCGAAATGGATTAAGGTGAAATTATGGAAATAAAAAATCTTTCAAATCTTCTCTCTGAAAATTCTTATCCCGGCAGAGGAATCGTACTCGGACAGACTCCAAACGGAAAATGCGCCGCTATTGCTTATTTCATAATGGGCAGAAGCGAAAACAGCAGAAACAGAATTTTTGAGGAAAACGACCGCGGCGGTATTCGTACAAAGGCTTTTGATGAGTCTAAAATGACAGATCCGAGCCTTATAATTTATAATCCCGTTTTAAAGCTTGACGATAAAACAATAGTTACAAACGGAGATCAGACAGATACCATTTATGATTATATGAAAGAGGGTCATTGCTATCGCCACGCGCTTTTAACCCGTGAGTTTGAGCCTGACGAGCCTAATTATACACCCAGAATTTCAGGAGTTGTAAAGCCAAACGGCGACTATGTGCTTTCAATACTCAAATCAAATATGGGCAAGCCGCAGTGTCTCAGATTCTTCTTTGAATATCCTGCAGAGGCAGGTCTTGCGCATTTTATCCATACTTATAAGTGCGACGGCAATCTGATTCCTTCGTTTGAGGGAGAGCCTGTTCCCGTAAGTGTAGAAACTGATAATATTGACGAGTTTACAGCGTCAATATGGGATAATCTCAATGCGGATAATAAAGTTTCTCTTTTTACACGCTTCATTAATCTTGAAACGAAAGAAGAAGAAACAAGAATTATTAATAAAAATAAGTAATAAAAAATACAGGGGGCACTATGCCCCCTTAATCTGTTAGAAAGGCAGTGTAAATATGAAGGTACTTGTAGTAGGCGGAGGCGGCCGTGAACACGCCCTCATCAGAAAAATCAAGGAATCTCCAAAGGTAACAGAGATATCATGCTGTCCGGGAAACGGCGGTATTTCTTATGATGCAACCTGCTATCCCGTTTCAGCAACGGATATTGACGGCGTTGTAAATCTTGCAAAAGAGATCAAGGCAGATTTTGTTGTTGTAGCTCCCGATGATCCGCTTGTTATGGGAGTGGTTGACGCTCTCAATAAAGAGGGCTTTAGAACTTTCGGGCCTAATGCGGCTGCCGCAATTATTGAAGGCTCCAAGGTCTTTTCAAAAGATCTTATGCTTAAATATAATATTCCAACCGCCGAATATAAGGTTTTTGACAATCCTGCCGACGTAATAACATATATTAAAGAGAAAAACGAATTTCCAACTGTAATAAAGGCAGACGGTCTTGCTCTTGGAAAAGGCGTTATAATTCCCGAAAATCTTGAAGAGGCAGAAGCTGGCGTAAAGGAGATCATGGAAGATAAGATCTTCGGCGAAAGCGGCAATAAAGTTGTTGTTGAGGAATTTCTCACAGGCCCCGAAGTTTCCGTTCTTGCTTTTACAGACGGCAAATGCGTAAAGCCTATGGTTTCGTCAATGGATCACAAACGTGCTCTTGACGGTGATAAGGGTCTTAATACAGGAGGTATGGGAACTGTTTCTCCAAACCCATACTATACACCTGAAGTGGCTGAGGAGTGTATGAATAAGATATTTATTCCCACCATTGAGGCTATGAATAAGGAAGGCAGAACATTCAAAGGATGTTTGTATTTCGGACTTATGATTACACCGAAGGGCCCAAAAGTTATTGAATATAACTGTCGTTTCGGCGACCCTGAAACACAGGTGGTTCTGCCGCGTCTTAAAACCGATATTATGGATATATTTGAGGCAATCGAAAATTCAACTCTTTCAGATCTTGATATAGAGTGGTCAGATGATGCATGCGCTTGTGTGGTAATAGCATCAGGCGGATATCCTAAATCATATCCAAAGGGACTTGAAATAACAGGTCTTGAAAACGGCCAGGTTGACGGTGTTACCGTTTACCATGCAGGTACCGCAATCAAGGACGGCAAACTCGTAACGGCAGGCGGAAGAGTGCTCGGCGTAACTGCGCTTGGCTCTGATCTGCAGTCAGCGCTTGATAAAGCATATGCCGCAGTTGATAAGATTAATTTTGAAAACAAGCATTACAGAAAAGACATCGGCAAACGTGCTCTTGCTGCGTTAAATAATTAAATATTATATTAAATGTTAACGAAAGATTAAAATTCATAAAATTTACAATTAGTTGTTGACATTTATACAAAGAGGAATTATACTATAGGGGTGTTAAAGGGGAAGTGCGAAATTTTCCATGCACCCCTATATATTTTTATTTTTCAGAGGTTTTGAAAATGGCTACAATTAAGAAAACCGGTAAAAAGAAAAAGATCATTATTGCCATTTCCGTAGTGCTCGTTATAGCTATACTGGGCACTGTTATAGGCGTAGCGGCAAGCAGTAATCAAAAGACTGCCGTAACGCTTACAACTATAGGTACAGGCGAGATCAATGAAACCGTAAGTGCAACGGGCACCGTTTCTGCGGGTACTTCTAAGGAGTATAAGGTGGGCGCTGTTGCAACTGTAAAGGAAGTTTTTGTAAAAACAGGAGATCAGGTTAAGCAGGGCGATCTGCTTGCAACCTTTGATACTTCTTCACTTGATTCTCAGATAAGCAGCCTTAACAGCACTTATCAGCAGGCAAGAGATTCTTACAGAGAGTCAGTAAATGATCAAAAGACTGCAAAAGCTAATCTTTCAGCAGTTAATGATGAAATAGAGGAGCTTGAAAAACAGGTTCAGGATCTTGGCGGCGAAACAGCATATACAACTGAAAAGCCTAACTACACATTCCCGAATATAACAACTACAACTAAGCCTACAACTGAGGTTCCCGAGGTATCAACCGATCCAACCGAAACATCTTCAAGCACAACTCAGTCAACAACAGAGTCTGTTACATACCCTTCAACAATTGAGGGTGCTGTTCAGGCTCTTACGGATCTTGTTGAAACTATAACATCTCTTTCAGAAGATGTTCAGCAGACTAATGAAATGCTCAGAGTAGTTATGCAGCAGGTTTCAGAAACTATTGAAAGCGGCGTTTACTCACCTGATAAAATCGCTGAAGCAGTAGGAGATGCTGTTTCCGATGCTATACAAAAGGGCATTATTGATGAAACAAAGCTTATATTAGAAAGCGGCGTTGCCGTTGATATTATCGAAACAGCTGTTGCGGGTGTTGACTGGTCTCAAGTAGGCGAATCATTTGCCGCTGCACCTAATGTTCAGGCCGCAACTCTTGAACTGCGTCTTGCAGCTCTCTATGCTCAGAGAGAGATCTATGAGCTTAATTCCTCTGATACCACCGTGTATGCAAAAAAACAGGTTATGGATACAGCTAAGAGCGCTCTCGATTCCGTTAAGGAAGCAGGAGAAGAGCTTGAGTCAGGCTGGACTGCTGCTTTTGACGGCACTATAACTTCATGTGATATATATCCCGGAGAGCAAACAAGCCTTCTTTCATCAGGTATTGTACTTGAAAACCTTGATACAATGGTTGTTACACTTTCACTCGGTGAATATGATATTCACAAGGTAAAGGTTGGAATGCAGGCAACTATAACTTCTGCATACGGTAAATATACAGGAGAAGTTCTTTCCAAGGCACCCGTTGCAACGGGCGGTTCATCAGGCTCAATACTTGACAGCGTTGGTTCAATTGCAGGTATCAGTGGCCTTTCAAGCCTTACATCAACAGGTGCAGGCGTTGAAGTTCAGGTTTCTGTAAACAATGCGGATGATAATATTATCGCAGGATTTGACGCTGATGTTGAGATTGCTGTAGGAGATTATCAGAACATTGTTACCGTGCCTATCGAATCAATAGTTCTCGAAAAAACAGGCACCTATGTATATCTTTATAATGAAGAAGATAAAACAGTTACTAAAACTCTTATCGAAACCGGCGCAGTTTCCGATTCCGTATATCAGGTAACAAGCGGACTTCAGGTGGGCGATAAAATCGTTTCCACACCTTCTTCGGATTACACTGAAGACACCTTTGAGGTCAGGGTAACATCGGATTAATCGGAGCTCAGATATGAATATTTCAGAAAGTTTTAAAATTGCAATAAAATGTATCCGCGCAAACTGGATGCGTTCTCTGCTTACCATGCTCGGCATAATTATAGGCATCAGTTCTGTTATTATGATAATCGGTGCAGGTACAGGCGTGCGTGATTATATCGTATCTCTTATTGAGGATATGGGCGCAAATGCGGTGCTGATTTCCGTGGATGCCACCCAGGCGCAGGACAGCGATTATATCACTCTTGACGATGTTGATAATATCAAAAAAAGAGTAAGCGGCGTAGACCACTGTTCACCCATGATGATGGGTTTTGCCAATGCTACAATAGATGCTTCAGCCGAAGAAGCTACCGTTATGATCATAGGCGTTAATTCGGATGTTCAGTTTATGTTCCCTGATGGAGCTAAATACGGCCGTTTCTTCACGGAAGAGGAATACAATGCGTCAAGCCCGGTTGCCGTTATAGGCACGGCAAGCTCGGAAATGGCGTTCGGATATGAAGATGTTGTAGGGCAGTACCTTACAGTATCATCTTCCGGTTCTACTATGAAGATGCGCCTTTGCGGTGTTGCAGATATTGATTCACTTATAAGCACAATGGGCGGCGGAAGCAGCTCTTTCAGTGAGATGTTTCAGACCGGCAGTAAAATGACTATTGCTATCTTTGTGCCGTGCACAACACTTTCACGCCTTACAGGAGCTGACCCAACCGTTTCCTCCGTGTTTGTAATAGGTGAGGAAGACGCTAATAATGATGCAATAGGCAATGCTTCCGTAAACTATCTTAAAGCGGCCCACGGCAACTATTCAAGCGATCTCTATACGGCAGAAGATATGGCTACTTATGTTGAACTTGTAGATATCATAGTTTCCGTTCTGACTGCCTTTATAGCCTGTGTAGGCGCTATCTCGCTGATAGTAGGCGGTATAGGCGTTATGAATATCATGCTCGTTTCGGTAACGGAACGAACGCGGGAAATAGGTATACGAAAGTCTTTAGGTGCCAAAACCAAAGCAATTACAATGCAGTTCCTGACGGAGTCTATAATACTTTGCCTTATAGGCGGTGTTATCGGACTTATAATAGGAATTTCGGGCGCATATCTTGCCTGCTCGATAATAGATATCAAACCAAATATAAACATATTTATAATTGCTGTTGCACTCTTGTTCTCATGCGGCGTCGGTCTTTTCTTCGGCATTTATCCTGCAAGAAAAGCCGCCAAGTTAAGCCCGATAGACGCGTTAAGACGAGAGTAATCATATATCTCCTTTCATCTGAAATCCCTGCCGCAAGGCGGGGATTTCCGCTTTATGCGCTTTTGTTGTTTACAAAACATCTTTCTTGTGTTAAAATTATAGGACAGACTTTTTCGGGAGGCGTTTTTTTGGATAATAATCTTAATGAAGTTCTTGATCAGTTTTCGTTCAAAGGCAAACTTGTAAGCTGTGAACTTTTTGGCTCAGGTCATATTAATACAACTTTCCTTGCAGTATACGATGATAACGGCACTGAATGGAAATATGTTGTTCAGAAAGTAAATACCAATGTTTTTAAAGACATAGATCATCTTATGGAGAATGTCTTTAGTGTAACTTCATATCTCAGAAGAGAGATAAAAAAATACGGCGGAGATGAAAATAGGGAAACGCTTCATTTTATCAAAACCAAATCCGGGGATAAGTATTATAAAACAACGCAGGGTGATTTTTATCGTGCCTATGTTTTTGTTTCTGATTCCGTAAGCTATGACAGTGTTGATACACCGGAGCTTTTTGCTCAGAGCGGTGTGGCTTTCGGCAGATTCCAGAGGCTTCTTTCGGATTTTCCCGCAGATACTCTTTATGAAACAATTCCTAATTTCCATAATACTCAGTACAGGTATGAAAATGAATTTCTGCCAGCTGTTGAAAATGACGCAGCAGGCCGTGTGATTGAATGCCCTGAAGAAATAGAATTTGTAAATTCAAGAAAAGATTATTGCGCGCGTCTTGTTAACCTTATCAAAGATTCAAAACTTCCCATCAGGGTTACGCATAATGATACTAAGCTTAATAATGTTATGTTTGATGCTTTCAGTACTAAGGCTGTATGTGTAATTGATCTTGATACTGTTATGCCCGGTCTTGCTCTTTACGATTTCGGCGATTCTATACGCTTCGGCGCAAATACCGCTGATGAAGATGAGAAAGATCTTGATAAGGTATCGGTTGATCTTGATTATTTCAAGGCTTATGCTCAGGGATTTTTGTCTGAGGCAGGGGAGAGCCTTACTCAGTGTGAGAAGGACAATCTTGCTTTCTCTGCAATCCTTATGACTTTCGAGTGCGGTATGCGTTTTCTTACCGATTATCTAAACGGTGACAAATATTTTAAAATTGCTTACCCCGAGCATAATCTCGTAAGGGCAAGAAATCAGTTTACCCTTGTTGCCGATATGGAAAAACATTTAGATGAAATGGAGAATATAATATCTTCCTTATGCTGAAAATCAAATCCGCTCTAATTTAATAAAGAGCGGATTTTTTCAGGTCTTTTAGGTTTTTCTCCTTTATAATATAAAATCAAGGAATGAAACTGAATTGATTAATATTTTAAAAAAATCATCAAGAAAAGATAAGATTTCAGCATGTGTGTTTGCGCTGGAAATAATAGTCCTTTTCGTGATGAGCTCGTTTTTTATTCCTACGGTTGATGATCTGATATTTAAATTTCAGTTTGAATATCACAGTATAAGCGAGTTCATCAATTACGTAGTATATTACGGAAACGGCAGAGTGCTCGGCAACGCAATGCTGCTGTTTTTCAGTAATCATACGGGGCTTTTTTATGCTTTGCAGGCAGTGCTTACAGTTGCTCTTGCTGTGATAGTTGAAAAAATAATAAACCTTAAATATTCACGTCATTACGTAATGGCATTTCTGCTGCTTCAGCCGTTGCCTGTTTTAAGCAAAACATACTCGTGGATGAGTTCTTTTATAAATTATTATGTTCCCATATTTATTTTTGCTTTAGCAGTTCTAATACTGTTAAAGGTGGAGCAGGATAAATTCAAATCAGATTTTTTGACTTGTTTTATTCTTTTCATATTAGGTTTGTCAAGCCAGCTTTTTGTTGAATCAAACGCAGTTGTAAATACTGTAGTTGCATTTGGCTTTTTAATACTTTTTATTCATAAACGCAAAAAAGCTCATGCTCCTGCTGTGCTCTTTGCGTCAACTGTAATCGGTCTCGGAATAATACTTTTGTTCACAAAGTTTATCGATTTTACAAAAACTTATACATATTACACGTATAAAGATCTTGATTCGGCTTATAGGACAACGATATTTTCCAGCAGTCTTAGGGATGCTGTAAATCTTGTTTTGGAAAATTTACAGTATCCGTTTTTCCTGCTTGCCGTATCGGTCTTTTTCTATGCAACTGTTATTATTGCTGTAATATATGCGGTTAAAAAGCAGAATTTATTTAATTCAAAGGTTAAGACTGCGATAGCTGTATCGGTTATAACATATTTGCCTGCTTTTGCAATATCTTTATATACTGATTTTAAATATCCTTATGATTTGTCTGTGGCAAGCAAAGCTTTCATAGCGGGAATAATCGTTTCAGCGTTTTTGTACGCAGTAAGCTGTATAGTATTGTTTGCTGTTATTTTCAAATATATCATAAAGAAAATCAGGCACGGTAAACTTGTAGTTTTGCTCTTTATTCTCGGGATGTTTTCATTTTCACCGTTTCTTGCGGTATCCCCGTGCGGTTTTCGCTGTTGTGTGTTGATGATGTTTTTCTTTATGCTGGCATATCTGCTTATCCTTGCTGATCTTAACGAGATGTACGGATTTGATATGTTTAAATTAAGTATGGTTTGCGCCGCTTTTACGGTTGCAATAATGGTGATGTATACTTTTGTTTTCGCAAGAGAAAAGAAAGTGTATGATTATAAAGAGGAATATTATGCCACATCGGTTTATCTTCCTCATTCCAGCGTAAATGCAGTACACCACAGTGATAACGCAGATATATGGAATAACGCAGCAGGATTTGAACATAAATTTATCCCGCTTGAGGAATTTGAGAAAATGCTCAGCGAAGGCAAGAAAACAAAATAAATAATTTAAATCAAAAAAATATCCCCGGTTTTTATAACCGGGGATTTTCTTTGCCTAAGCGGCATTTTTACTTTTTAAGTTCTCTTTCAAGCCAGATGGCGCCGAGATCAAGTGCATTGTAAAGCCCTTGCTTTTCAGCTTTTTTAACCACCTTATCTTTAAGGCTTAATTCGGGGTCCGTTCTGAGAATCTGAATAATGATCTTGTCGGAAAGAGTTATATCCTTAAAGTCTTTTTCAGACTGGATTCGAAAGCATGCTACATACGGGTCGGACATACTGCCGTAGTATATTTCTTTTCCGCACCTAACAAGAGGTCTGCCCTTATAGGTAAGGAAAGTTTCTTTCTCTTCTGCCAACTTAAACCCTCCTTTTAAATAATCTCAGCCGCAAATCAGGTGTTGAGGTATGACTTTACCATTTCCGCAAGCAGCTCGTCTCTGTCTATTCTGCGAATAAGGCTGCGCGCGTTGTTGTGAGTAGTGATATAAGTCGGGTCCTCAGATAAGATATATCCCACTATTTGGTTGATGGGATTATAGCCCTTTTCTTTGAGTGCGTCAAATACCTGAGTGAGCGTTTCCCTCATGTAATCCTCATGATCATCGCCCAGCTTAAAAGTCATTGTTTTATCTGTCACAGTAAAGTCACCTCCTGCACTGAATATACAAGACCATTATATACAAAATTTATAATAATTACAACATAAATTTTAAAATTACTCTAAATCAGTATATAACGGTCCAAAAAATCGTTATGAACGCAGCGTGATGTCAAGCTTTGAAAGCGCTTTGATAACACGTTTTACTGCTGCGTCAGCCTCTTCATCTGTCAGCGTTTTGTCAGCGCTTCTCATCTGAATGTTGAAAGCAACGCTCTTCTTTCCGCTCTCTATCTGCTCTCCTTCATAAACGTCAAAGAGCGAAACTTTTTCAAGTGTTTTGCCCACTGCAGAGCTAATCTCTTTTTCAAGTGAAAGAACGGGAATATCCCTGTCACAAACAAATGCAAGGTCTCTTGTAACGGCAGGGAATTTAGGCAGCGGCTTGTGTGTGCGTGCCGGCATTCTGTTTTCATAAGCCGTTTCAACATCTATTTCAGCAATATAAACTCTTTCACCTATAGAGTAATTTTCTGCGGCTTCGGGATGAACTTCGCCGAGGGTTGCAAGAACTTTGTCGCCAATCTTGAACTGAGCGCATCTGCCGGGGTGGAAAGTCGGATTGTCGCTGATAGGTTCAATGTCATATTCTGCAGTGTTGAGAACATCAAGCAGTTTTTCAACTATGCCTTTAAGTGTGTAATAGTCTGCGCCGTTTGAGTAAATTCCTATAACAGCTTTCTGTCTTTCTATCGGAAGTTTACCCGCTTCTGTGGGCTCATATACCGTTCCTATCTCGTAAAGATATGCTTCAGGGTTCTTGTGGTTGTAGTTTCTTGAAAGAACTTCAAGCATGGACGGCAGTATCGTTGTGCGCATAATGCTTGTGTCCTCACCAAGAGGATTCATGATAACAACCGAGTTTCTAAGTTCGGAATCTTTTGCAAGTCTTATTCTGTCATAAGCTTTCGGGCTTATGAAGCTGAATGTGGATATTTCGCTGCAGCCGCATGAGAGCAGTGTTTCGTTTATAAGGCGTGTGAATTTCTGGCTGTCTGTAAGCTTTCCGTTTGCAACGCCGCTGAGCATTCTGTTCGGAATGTTGTGGTAACCGTAAAAACGTGCAACTTCCTCAGAAATATCGGCAATGTGCTCAATATCGTTTCTGAATGACGGCGCAACGATGTTTCCGTTATCGTCAAAAGTGAATTCAAGCTTTTCAAGTATCTTTTTCTGCTCTTCTTCACTGAGGTCGATTCCGATGAAATCATTTATCCACTTGTAGTCAAATTTAACCTTTACAGGCTCTTTCGGCTTTACAAAGCAGTCAACAACTCCGTTAACAACATCACCTACGTCAAGCTCCTGAACAAGCTCAAGGGCTCTCTTGAGCGCTCTCATAGTAGCACCCGGATCAAGTTCTTTTTCGTATCTGCTTGAAGCTTCTGTTCTCATACCCAGAGCTTTTGCTGTGCGTCTTACGGAAATTCCGTTGAAGCATGCTGATTCAAATACTATTGTTGTGGTGTCATCCATAATGCCGCTGTACTCGCCGCCCATAACGCCTGCAACGGCAACGGGCTTGTTTTTGTCTGCGATTACAAGCATGCTGTCATTAAGTTCACGTTCAACGCCGTCAAGAGTTGTTATTTTTTCGCCGTTTACAGCATTTCTTACATTTACTTCGTTGCCCTCAAGATAGCGCAGATCAAAAGCGTGCATCGGCTGGCCGTATTCAAGCATAACATAGTTTGTAATATCAACAATGTTGCTGATGGGTCTTACACCGCTTGCACGGAGTCTTTCTCTGAGCCAGCGCGGGCTTTCTTTTACTCTTACGTTCTCAACAACTGCTCCGGAGTATCTGTAACATTTATCGGGCTCTGCAATGCTTACTTTCAGATGTTCATTAACATCTCCGTGACCCGGCTTTACTTCAGGCTCGGGAAGTTTGAAGTCTCTGCCGAATGTTGCCGCGGCTTCACGTGCAAGACCTGTTACGGACATACAGTCGCATCTGTTTGATGTTATCTCAAATTCAACGCATGTGTCATTGTAGCCGATGGCTTCGTGAATATCAAGCCCCGGTGTGTGCTCGCAGTCATCACCAAGAACGAATATACCGTCAGCGCAGGCGTACGGAAAATCATTCTGTGTAAGTCCGAGTTCATCAAAGGAGCAGAGCATACCGTTTGATTCAATCCCGCGAAGCTTGCCTTTTTTTATCTTTTCAAGACAGTGCTCTTTTCTGTTGTAAACAGTTGCTCCGGGAAGAGCAGCAGGCACATAGTCGCCTACTGAAAGATTCTGCGCGCCTGTAACTATCTGGTAATCCTCACCCTTGCCTACATCAACGCTGCAAATCCACAGGTGGTCTGAATCCGGGTGGCGCTCAAGAGAGTTTATCTTGCCCACAACTATGTTTTCAAGCTCACTGCCCTCAACATTGAATTCCTCTACCTTGGAGCCGGAGAGTGTCATTGCGTCGCAGAATTCCTTATCGGATATATCTTTAGTATCAACATAATCCTCAAGCCATTTTCTTGATAAAATCATTCTCTTGCACCTCCCTTAAAATTGACTGAGAAATCTCAGGTCGTTTTCATAAAGCAAACGCATGTCGTCTATATTAAAGCGGAACATAACAAGTCTTTCAAGACCTATGCCGAATGCAAAACCGCTGTATTTCTCGGGATCAACACCGCCGTTTTTAAGCACTTTGGGATGAACCATTCCGCCGCCGAGTATCTCTATCCAGCCTTCGCCCTTGCACATCGGGCAGCCCTTGCCGCCGCACTTAAAACAGGAAACGTCTATCTCACAGCTGGGTTCCGTGAACGGGAAGTGGTGCGGGCGCAGTCTTATTCTTGTGTTCTCACCGTAAAGGCGCTTAGAGAATGTTTCAAGCGTACCTTTGAGGTCTGCCATTGAAATGCCTTTATCCACAACAAGTCCCTCTATCTGGTTGAAAAGAGGGGAGTGTGTTGCGTCAACCGCGTCAGAGCGGAATACACGACCGGGTGCAATCATTCTGAACGGAGGCTCGTGGTTTTCCATAAACCTTATCTGCATCGGTGAAGTCTGCGTGCGCAGAACGATGTTGTCATTAATATAGAATGTGTCCTGCGTGTCGCGCGCGGGGTGGTCCTTAGGAATGTTCAGCGCCTCAAAGTTGTAATAATCATATTCAACTTCGGGGCCTTCCGCAACGTCAAATCCCATTCCCATAAAGATTTCCTTAATTTCGTCAAGCACTATGGAAAGCGGGTGCTTGTGTCCTATTGCGGGCAGTTTTCCGGGCATGGTAACGTCTATTTTTTCGCCCAAAAGTCTTTTTTCAAGTTCATTCTTCTTGATTTCAGCGCTCTTTTCGGCAATCTTGCCTTCAATGTCTGCGCGAATCTCGTTTGCAAGCTGACCTATGATAGGTCTTTCCTCGGCAGAAAGCTTACCCATCTGCTTTAAAATAGCAGTAAGTTCGCCTTTTTTGCCCAGATATTTAATTCTTGCTTCTTCGATCTGCTGAGCGGACTCGGCATCTTCAAGCGCCGCCGCCGCTGCTTTTCTGATTTCCTCAAGCTGGGTTTTCATCAAATCTTCCTTTCGTTTTTATATTCGGGAACAAAAAAATACTTGCCCCCATAACAGGGACAAGTATTATAAATACCTGCGGTACCACCCTTATTTTTGCATAGATAAATCCAAGCAAACACTCTTTGAGCCGTTAACGGGGCTCACTTCGTCCATGCTTAGTTGCTCGGCTTTCGGCATGGCCGCTCGGAAGGGAACTTCACCTGATATGACTTTGCAGGGATTTCAGCCGCGTCCCCGCTCTCTGAAAAAGTAATTTTCAGGCTACTTTTCTTCGTCTGCGCGTTTCTTTATGCACTATATTATAATATACTTTCAAATTTTATGCAAGCATTATTTTGCGGCATTTAAAATCATCCGCAGATCTCGCTTATTTTGAAAGTTTGAAATTCAATATAACTGCTGGGCTCAGATTCATAGAGCACACCGATAGTGTCATCGTCAATCTGCGTAAGGCAGGAGTATGCAAAAAATCCTTTGTTTATCTCTACATCCTTAAACCAGTCAATATGTGTGTATCTGCCTTTTACCATACGCAGTTTTCCTATTGATATAACGCCGTCGCTTCTTGTCTTTTTGCTGGCGTGTGAGCAGAAAACATAACCGTTCGCCGTAATAACGCTCTTTTGGCATTTCGGTGCATAAAGAGCTGTTTTACTGCACTTTTCCCATGACTTTGAGCCGTCTGAAGATATTGAAACAGGCGTTTTTCCGTATGACTTTTGGCGGCCGAGACCGAGTACCTCTCCGTTCGGTGTAGTTATCATCTGCCACTCGTCAAGATTTTCGGAATACGGGCAGCGTGTCATCCTGTGCCATGTTTCACCGTTGTCAAGACTGTATATAGACGCAGCTCCTTTTTTAGTGGAATAGAGCGGCATTATTATTCTGCCGTCATCAGTTGTTACACCAACACCCGGAGCAACGCCCAGAAAAGTGCCGTCGTCTTTGCTGAGTATCATATTAGTTATGTCTTTAGGGTCGCTCCATGTTTTACCGCCGTCAGAGCTTTTTATCATAAATACATAGCATCTTTTGGGTGATTTGAGAGGAGCGCCAAAAGTGGTTTTTACACCCATTTCATTTTTGCCCATAGCTCCGTTAAGATATATGTTTCCCAAATATTCTTCGCCGCGGTAAAGAGCGCCTGTAGCTTCGTCCACTCTGTAATCGGTGGCTTCTTTTTTGTAATCAAGTACAGTGCCGTCCTCACTTATGTAAAAGAAATTTCCGTCTCTGTCATAGATTATGGGGCGCATCCTGCCGTTGAGCATAGCGTAGGGAACTTTTTTCTTGTCAAGCAGCTGCTTTTTGTGAAGCCCTTTGCATTCAGGCCAAAAGTCTGCAATCATTATAATATCGCCGTTGGGGGCAACGGCCATACAAGGGTCTATGTAAAACGCGGAAGCGTAGCAGTCGCTTGAAACCCTCGTTTCCCTTGCGGGAGGGATTGCCACTGATTGAATGGGGCTCCATGTTTTGCCGCCGTCCTCGCTGCGCCTTACGGCAAGTTCAATATATCCCCAGTCTGCACCGCTGGAGGCGCGGTCGATAGCCGCTATAAGAGTGCCGCCTGCGTTTATAAGACTTGGAATTCTGAATGCAACTCCGCCGTTTTCTTCGTTACTGTTTTTTGTGAGTTCTTCTTTTAGAAATGTGCTGCTGCTGCCGCAGAAAATAAGTTGTGGATTGCTCATAATTATAACCTCTTTCGCCGTAATGGCTTTATTTACAGGTATCAGTATAACATAAAGGCAGTTTATTTAAAAGTCTTTTCAAGAACTTCACTTTTACTATTGCAATATTTCTCAATTTTTAGTAAAATGTTATTATACTTTTTGTAAAGGAGGAATTTGTGATGCTTTGGGAACTCAAAAAGTGTTGGTATCGTATATACCAGGGCGCTTTCAAACTTGCAATGAATTTCCTGGATTGGTCTGAGCCTCAGCTTCTTGAAGGCAAAGGTTCTGTTTTAAGACTTCCTGAATTCATTAAGAGCAAAGGTATCAATAAGGTTCTTGTTGTTACAGATAAAGGCCTTATGGGTCTTCACCTGCTTGATCCCATGTTTGAAAAGCTCAAAGAGGCGGGCGTCGAGTATGTTGTTTATGACGGCGTTCAGCCCAACCCCACTATTCCCGAAATCGAAGAAGCGCGCGAAATGTACATAAAAAACGGCTGCGAAGGCTTTATTGCTTTTGGCGGCGGTTCTTCAATGGACTGTGCAAAGGTTGCAGCTGCAAGGGTTGTTAAACAGAATCAGACTGTGCGCAAGATGAGGGGCTATCTTAAAGTACTCAAAAAACTGCCGCCGTTTTTCGCAGTGCCCACAACAGCGGGTACAGGCTCTGAAACAACGGTAGCTGCTGTAGTAACCGATCCCGAAACTCATGAAAAGAACGCTGTCAATGATATCTGCCTTCGTCCGAAATTTGCAGTGCTTGACCCGGAACTTACCGTAGGTTTGCCGCCGCATATTACATCGACCACAGGTATGGACGCGCTCACTCATGCTGTTGAGGCATATATCGGCAGAAGCAATACCAAGCAGACAAGAGCTCAGGCGGAAAAGGCAACAAAGCTGATTTTTGATAATATCGAAAAGGCTTATAATGACGGAAAGGATTACGAGGCAAGAGCTAATATGCTTAAAGGTTCATATTGGGCAGGCTGTGCGTTTACACGTGCTTATGTAGGCTATGTTCACGCAATCGCTCATAATTTAGGCGGCCTTTACGGCACTCCTCACGGACTTGCAAATGCAGTTATTCTGCCGTATGTGCTTGAGTGGTACGGCAGCTGTATTTATCCTCAGCTTGCAAAGCTTGCCGATGTTGTAGGCATCAGCGGAACTTCTGAGCAGGATAAAGCTGTTAAGTTTATAGAGGCTATCAAAAAGCTCAATGCTGATATGAATATTCCGTCCACATTCGATATGATAAAGGAAGAGGATCTGCCGACTCTTATTACAAGAGCGCTCAAAGAGGGCAATCCCGGATACCCTGTTCCTAAGATCATGAATTATGAGGATATGGAAAGCGTTATCCGCCGCTTTATGGCATAATTATGTTTTAATTTTAAGCGCGCCTTACGGCGCGCTTTTTTTGAATCTGTTTTTCGTCAATATATACATTAAAACCGTATTATCTTTGTAAACTTTTGATAATTGTTTTAACCTCATATAACTGTTATAATACTATATGGCAAAAATAAAGAAAGGAAAAATAAACCGCCGCCAAATTTAAAAGGGCGGGTTTTATTTTTTTAAGAGGTGAATTTATGGAAAGCAGAAAACTGAGAACATACACGCCCAAAGAGCGTAATATGTATCTCGCCGGCATGTTTGGCCAGAACATGATCTATAACATAATTGCAACCGGTCTTGTAAGCTATTACCTGCAGTATGTTATTTACATCCCCGTTGCCGCTATCGGTGTAATTGTTTCCGTTGCACGTGTGTGGGATGCCATTAATGACCCTATGATGGGTACTATTGTAGACATAACTAAAAGCAAATGGGGTAAGTGCAGACCTTATCTTCTTTTTGCACCCCCGATTATCGGCCTTATAACCATACTTTGTTTTGTAAACGGAAACTATGTTCAGGCTGATACCCCGTTAAAGCAGGGCCTTATCATTGCTTGGGCAGCTGTTTCTTACATACTCTGGGGTATGGCATTCACATCAGGTGATATTCCGCTTTGGGGAATTACTTCTCTTATGACGGAAGATCAGAACCACAGAAGCCAGCTTCTCGGTCTTGCACGTATGGCTGCCGGCGTAGGCGGTATCGGTGTTCTTGTTGTTCAGATCGCTCAGGTTGTTTCAAGTATATTCACATCAAAGGGATATGATCTTGACACAGCTAATAAATACGGCTGGATCTTAACTGTTGTAATTCTTACAGTTGTAAGCACACTCCTGTTTGAACTTGCAGGTGTTGGTACACGTGAAAGGGTTAAGAGCTCAGAAGAACGCAGAACAATGAAGGAAAACTTCAAGATCATGTGGACTTGCAAACCTTTCCGCCAGATCCTTATTTCAGGTGTTCTCAGAAGCCCCATCCAGCTTCTCATGCTTGTTGCTATGTCTTTTGTAACATACTATTATGCAAACGGCGACTTCATGAACCTTTTCAAAGACGGTATTAACTGGGTAATGCTTGCTAATATCGCAATTATTGCTATCGGTATTTTTGCCGGTCAGTTCATCGCAATGGGAGTTACTCCCATCCTTTCTAAGAAATTTGAGAACAAAACTATTTACAACGCCCTTTCAATCGGCGGTGCAGTTCCGTTCTTCCTTCTCATAATCATCTACTTCGCTGCAAAAGGCGATTTAACTCCTATCGGCTGGGTAATCGTTGCAGGCATCCTGCTTCTGTTTGCAAGCTTTGCAATGGGCGGCATCAATGTTATGCAGTCAATCATGATCGCTGACTGCGTTGACTATGAAGAGTATCACACAGGTATCCGTCCCGACGGTATCTTCTTCTCCGGTCAGAGCTTCATTACCAAGCTTTCAGGCGGTATCGCTGCCATCATTCAGTCTATTGCTTATTCAGCAGTAGGATTTTCAGACAAGAATATTGCCGTTATGAATGAAGCGCTTGCAAACGGTGAAAGCTTCGTTACATACAATGACGGTAAATATGCAATGATCATGTTCTTCCTTATCTCAGTTCCGATTGCAATCGGTATGTTCCTTTCAGCTATTCCGACTCTCAAGTATGCACTTTCAGATAAAGAGCACACCAGAATTCTTGATGAGCTTGTAAAGAAACGTAACGAGAGCGCTGATGTTGAAGAATAATAATTGATGATAAATGCCTTTTAGGCTTATCATAATAAGGGGTAAAAAAGCGGTTTGTGTTTAAAGAACCGCAAAACAAATGACCCGGCGTCCGTGAAAGCGGATGCCGGGTCGTTTGTTTATGCAGCTGTTTTTTATTAATAATTATTTCTTGCGGATTTTCAGTGCAGGAAAAATCACGGGTATCTCTTCTCCCGCTTTCTGCATTTCCTCTATGAGCAGATATTTCAGTTCCTGCCTTACGTGCGCGTATTTTGGATTTTTTATAAGGTTAACTTTTTCATTAGGATCTTTTTTCAGGTCATAAAGATAATCTTCAAAATATACTCTGCTGTTCATGTGCAGATATCCTGACGGCTTAATATCTCTTACCGAATATTTAAACCTGTCCGTCCTTACAGCTCTGCCGCACTGGCTTTCGCTTATCTGCATAAATACGCATTTTCTTCTTTCAAGGCTGTTGTCAGTCAAATCCACTCCTTTATAATAATCAGGAATGTCAATTCCCGCCATTGAAAGCATTGTGGGCGGCATATCAATAAGGCTCACAAGTCTGTCATCACGTTTCCCGCCCTCAAATCCGCCGCCTTTTATTATGAGTGGAGTATGCGTGCTGCTTTCGTGGCAGCTCCTCTTGTATTCAAGATTTCTCGTTTTGAAATGGCAGCCGTGGTCACTTGTGTATATTATTATTGTGTCGTCATATATTCCGAGCTCTTTCAGCTTTTCAACAAGTCTGCCTACATTGTAGTCAAGTCTGTTTATCGCCGAAATGTAGTCCGGGTACATTTCTTTGTAATTTCCCTTTAAAAACGTCAGATCGTCGGGCAGGGGATAGTCCCTGTATTTTTCAATGGTTTCCTTGTACCCTTCAAAACAGTTTCTGTCGTTTTGCTGGTGAGGTTCAAGCTGGCTCACAAACATGAAAAACGGTTTGTTTGGGTCTCTTTTTTTCTCAAGATATTCCAGCGCAAAATCATTAATGCGGTCAGCACGGTAACCTTTAAAATCAATTTTATTTCCGCTTTCGTCAAAAATATAGCCGTCATATCCGTGAGATGTGAATTCAAGGCAGTCCGCCGCGCGCCAGTACTGATACTTGCCCTGTCTGTCTCTTGGTATTGCTGTGCTTTCGCAATGTACGCCGACACCGGGAAATTTGTCAGATCCAAGGTGCCATTTGCCTATGTATGCCGTCTGATAACCTGCATTGTTGAAATATTCCGCAAGCGGAGTGATATCTCTCGGCAGAGCAATAGCGTTTGTGTAGCATCCTGTTTCCGTTGGATACACACCTGACTGCAGGCAGGAACGCGCAGGCCCGCAAACAGGCTGGCAGGTAAAGCTGTTTTCAAACAAAACGCCTTCGTCCGCAAGTTTCATCAGATTCGGTGTCAGTTCTTCATTGACCGTGTCCCAGCGCTGCTGGTCTGAAAAATAAAAGATGATGTTTTTCATAAGTTGCCTTTCTAAATATTACTGTTGGTCTTCGTTTTTTTCTATAATTATACTGTTGGTGGGGAATGCAAAATCCGTATCGTTATCGTCAATTATCTTCTTTACCGCAAAATTCAGTTCTTCAGTAAATGCGTAATAATCCTCAAGACCCGTTATCATAACATAGCACCTGACCTGTATGTTCAGAGAGCAGTCGTCAAACTCAACAAATCTTACGCGTATAGTTTCCTTTTCAACCTTTTTGTGCTTTTTAAGATAACTGTAGATTTCATTTCTGCATTTTTTCAGTACTTCGTCTGATGTTGAATATACAAGACCTATTTTGAAGTCTACAAGCCTTTTGTTGAGCTTTGCGTAGTTGGTGATAAGGTCATCCGCAATCACCGTGTTCGGCACAACTATAACGGTATCATCAAGCTTGCGTACTCTTGTGGAACGCATAGTTATATCCTCAACAGTGCCTGAAAAATCTTTCGTTTCAATAAAATCTCCAACATCAAAAGGCCTGTCAAACATAATAACAAAACCGGATATAAGGCTTTTCAGAGAGTCTTGCGCGGCAAGGGATACTGCAAGTCCGCCTACGCCCAGTCCTGTTAACAGACCGTTTATGTTGTATCCCAGTTCGGATATAACCATAACTAACGCAATGCACACTGTAAGAACTTTCAGTATGTTGGCAATAAACTTTACTGCAATGCCGTTTACTTCAGGGCTGCTGCTTTTAGTGCTGAGAAATTTCTCAAGATTATCCGAAACAAAACTTATTATGAGCCAGCATACGAAAAGAATTGAAACTATTTTAAAGGCATCAACTATTGCGGCATGATAATAATTAATTATAATGCCGATAAACAGACCCAGCACAATAAAATAAGTTGCAAGCGGACGTCTGAGGCTGGCAACAAAGCCTTCACGTATATCAGGCTTTTTAACGAAAAGCACTCTGGCAATTATTTTCAGAATGAAATCCGCTATCTTGTTTCTGAGTGCTGCCAAAGCCAAAAAGATTACAACGCCCAGCGCTATGTTTATATAAAAACCGTATGCTTCAAAAAATTCTTTAATCGCTTCGGGCATTTTAATCATCCTCCGCTACACAGTAAAAATTGCTTTCCCATGCGGGAATGTAAACACTGTGCCTGAAATAAATTTTATATTTATCATTCATCTGCCATATCTTGAGCGGCAGGGCAAACATATCCTCGTTTCTGTGATAAGCGCATATATAAAGCTTAGGAGCGTATTTTTTAATTGTTTTCCCGCACCCGCACAAAGCTTTCATTTCAGAGCCCTCAACGTCCATTTTTATAAACGTTGTTCCGCCGTTTGCAATGCTGTCTATATCAACAGCATCAACCGTGCGCCCCTCGGCAGATAATTTTGAATTTCTGCCTGCTTTGGCAGAAAATATAAGCGTGTTTTTTTTGTCCCACGCTGCGGCGTTGATAAGATTAATATTATTCATTTCCGCCGTGTTTTTTGAAAGTTTTCTGAAGTTCTTGGCGTCAGGCTCAAGGGCGGTTATGAAATCATACTTGCCGTTTGTAAAAGATGTAAATTCCCTTATTGTGTCGCCGTCATAAGCGCCTGCGTCAATTATTCTCTCGTGCTCTCCAAGCTTTAAAATGTCAGCATATATTCTTTTTTTGTCCGTTTCCCAGCTATCAAGCAGATATTCTATTTTTCCGCTGATTTTGAATTTAATTATATTCTCGTAAACTCTCTTGCTTTCTTCGTCAGCAAGTCTGTCATATACACATCTGAATTCATTTTCGTGCTCTTTAAAATATTTCCCGGTAAATAATCCGTTTCCCGCAACGGGAATGTCAGGCGCGTAAACACGGTGCTCGCCGTTTATTTTTTTGATGTTTTCGATAACATTTTCAAGATGAGAAGCAAATGAAAGCACAACATTGAAGTCGTCGTATTTTTCACATACTTCACTGTATTTAAGCACTTTGTGCCCTAAAAACGAATGGCCGCGAACAAATTCATCGCTTGCGAAAATTTCGCTTATTTCAATCCCTTTTTCATTTAAAACGGCAATAATTCTTTCTGCCGCATTGCCCATTCCGTAAACGGCAACAGGCTTTTTGTACGCCGCAAGAGCATCCCATACATCAGTTTCTTCAAATTCAAGATTCATAAGCAAAATCACCCGTGAAAATAATTATAAACCTAAAATAAGGCTAAATCAAGATACTTTACAAATACTTTAAAAAAGATTATAATTATTAATACAAAATTTTGGAAAGTGAAAAAAAGATGATAGAGCAGATAATAAATCTTGACGCAATGGAGCAGGCTTTAAACCTGTTCGGCTCTTTTGATGAAAACATAAAAATAATCGAAAAAGAATTTGATGTTTCAATTATAAGCCGCGGTTCAAGCCTTAAAGTAGTAGGCGAGGCGGAAGATGTTTCACTTGCCGTTCGCGCGGTAAACAGCCTTATGGTTCTTATCAACAAGGGTGAAACTCTTTCCGAGCAGAATATTCGCTATGCTATAGGTCTTGTCAGGGAAGGCAATGAGGAGAAATTATCCACTATGTCCACAGATACCGTCTGCATAACGGCAAAGGGCAAACCCGTAAAGGCAAAAACACTCGGTCAGAAAAAATACTGCGAGGCAATTAAAAATAATACGATTACTTTCGGCGTAGGCCCCGCAGGTACCGGAAAAACATATCTTGCTGTCGCAATGGCGGTAACGGCATTCAGAGCAAAGGAAGTCAGCAAAATAATCCTGACCCGCCCTGCTGTTGAGGCAGGCGAAAAACTCGGCTTTCTGCCGGGAGACCTTCAAAGTAAGGTTGACCCGTATTTGAGACCTCTTTACGACGCGCTTTTTGAAATGCTCGGCTCAGAGAATTTTCAGCGTTATCAGGAGAGAGGCACAGTTGAAGTGGCGCCGCTTGCCTATATGAGAGGCAGAACGCTGGATGACAGCTTTATTATTCTTGACGAAGCGCAGAACACTACTCCCGAGCAGATGAAAATGTTTCTCACAAGGCTGGGCTTCAATTCCAAAATGGTAGTTACTGGCGATATTACCCAGATAGACCTGCCGAGCGGTAAAAAGTCCGGATTAAAGCGTGTTATGCGAATCCTTAAAAACGTGGACGATATTGAGATGTGCCGCTTTACACAAAAGGACGTAGTTCGTCACAGGCTGGTTCAGGAAATAATCAAAGCTTATGAAAAATATGAGAGTGAGGAGAAAAAATAATTTATGAACAAAGTTAAGGTAATAATCTCCAACACACAGAAAAAGGTAAAAGTTCCAACGGGAATAAGGCTTCTTATCCGCCGCTGCTGCCATGCTGTTTTGCAGCTTGAAAATTTTGACGGCTCAGCCGAGGTTTCCGTGCGTTTTGTTGATAATGAGGAAATCAGAAAACTCAATAAAAAATACCGCAATATCGATAAGGAAACCGACGTGCTCTCTTTCCCGCTCGGTGAAAACGGAGTTTACGATATTAACCCCGATACAGGAGCCAAACTGCTTGGCGATATAGTTATTTCCATGGAAAAGGCAGTGGAGCAGGCTAAGGCTTATAATCACCCGCTTCAAAGGGAAGTAGGTTTTCTCACCGTTCATTCAATGCTTCATCTTCTTGGTTATGACCACGAACAGGGCGGAATGGAAGCTGTTCATATGCGTGAAAAGGAAGAAACCGTGCTTACTCAGATCGGCTGGAAACGCGATAACAGCTATTATATGGGAGACGAAGAATGAACACCAAATCGGCATTTATAACGATAACGGGCAAGCCGAATGTGGGCAAGTCATCTCTGCTCAATAAACTGCTCGGAACTAAGATTGCAATAGTGTCCTCAAAGCCGCAGACAACTCGTACTAAAATAGTCGGCGTTCTCACCGAGGGTGAAACACAGCTTGTGTTTACCGATACACCCGGTTTTCATAAACCGCATAATAAACTCGGTGAAATAATGAATACCGCTGTTAAAGACAGCATAGGCGGCACAGATGCGGTACTGTTTGTAGTTGAGCCTAAAGGAGAGCTCAACCCAAAAGAAATCGAACTTTTAAATAAATTCAGGCAGGAAAAAATTCCCGCAATTCTCGTAATAAATAAAATAGACACACTTACAGATAAGACAATTCTTCTTGAAAGGCTGAAAGAACTCAGCGGGCAGTACGATTTTTGCGCCGCCGTTCCCGTTTCAGCGCAGACGGGTGAAGGGCTTGACGGCCTTATGGATGAGATGAAAAAGCTTGCCATGCCCAGCGTTCATTATTTTCCTGAAGATACACTCACCGATCAGCCGGAGCGTGTTATAGCTTCGGAGATAATCAGGGAAAAGGTCCTCCGCCTTATGGATAAGGAAGTTCCTCACGGAATTGCCGTAGCAGTTGAAAAAATGCGCGAAAGGCAGGATAAGGATATACTTGATATAGACGCCACTATTTACTGCGAGCGTGAAACTCACAAGGGTATGATTATCGGAAAACACGGTGCAATGCTCAAGAAAATATCAACCCTTGCAAGGCATGACCTTGAAAGATTTTTTGATATTCAGGTAAATCTTCACACTTGGGTAAAAGTAAAAGAAGGCTGGAGAAACAAAGAGGGTCTTATCCGAAATTTCGGACTTGAAGATTAGTCATTCCTTTTGGTTTAAAATGGCACAAATTAATAATGCCGCCGTAGGATAAAATAAAAACGGTGGTATTTATGAACGATGAATTTTGGCTCCGCTTTGTCCGTACAGGCAAAGTGGAGGATTATCTTGAGTATAAAAAACACGAAAAGTACATGGAAAGCACAGGTACGCCTTCAAATGAAAATTACAACGAATGGCTTGGTTATAAAGGAACAGACAACAGGGGAGAGTGACCGTTTAGTTACTCTCCTTACTGCTGATTACGGTATCCTCAGGGCGTTTGTGCGCCGTGCCAAACTTGTAAAAAGCCGTACTGCAAGCGCAACTTCGCTTTTTTCATATGCAAGGTTTACATTGTATAAAACACGTGATGCTTATTCGGCGGATGATGTTGCGCCTATTGAGGTCTTTTTTGATTTGAGAAAAGATATAGAAAGCCTTGCGCTTGCGCAGTATTTTGCACAGCTTGCATTTGAAATGGGCGCTGAGGGTCAGCCGTGCGAAGAACTTCTGCGCCTTACTCTTAATTCATTGCATCTTCTGTGCACGGGTAAAAGAAAGCACGCACAGATAAAGGCGGTGTTCGAATTACGCAGTGCCTGCCTTGGCGGTTATATGCCGAATATTCTTGCCTGTGAAAACTGCGGTACATATGAAACCGATTTAATGTATTTTGATACTCTTGAGGGCAATATCTATTGTGAAAACTGCCCCCGTGCGGGCGCGTATCCCGTTCCCGTCAATGTAATAAAGGCAGTGCGTTTTATCTGCCTTACACCTCCTGAAAAAATATTCAGTTTTTCACTCAGTGATGAAAACCTTAAAATTTTGGGTGATATATCTGAAAAATATATACTCTCGCGCGTGCAGAGAAAGCTAAGCGCGCTTGAATTTTACAAAGGATTAAAAAATGAAAACAAATAAAAACTTCGAGGCTCTTGAACTTGTTTCGGTGCTTGAAATGCTTGAAAACGAGGCGTCATCGCAGGACGCGAAAGATGCCGCCGTCAGTCTTAAACCTGTAAATGATTTAAGCCAGGCGCAGTTCCTTCTTTCACAAACTGAGGATGCGTTTTCCCTTATAGCCAGATTCGGAGGCCCGTCTTTTTCGGGGCTTTGCAACGTGAATAACGCAGTCAGCCGTGCCGCAGCAGGCGGTGAGTTAAACACTGCTGAACTGCTCAGAATAGGCGGAACGCTTCGTGCTGTCCGCTCTCTTTATGAATGGTACGGTCATTGCAGCGGCGTTTCAACAAGTCTTGACGCCTTGTTTGATTCAATAACTGTAAATAAGTATCTTGAAGAAAAGATATTTTCCGTAATCGTTTCGGAAGAAGAGATTTCAGACCGCGCATCGGACGAGCTTTACGAAATAAGACGCAAGATAAGGGCAAAATCTAATTCGGTGCGTGAGAAACTTGATTCTATAATCCACAGCACACACTATCAGAAATTTCTGCAGGAGCCGATAGTTACACAGCGTTCCGGCAGATACGTAGTTCCCATAAAAGCGGAGCACCGTGCGGATGTTCCGGGACTTGTGCACGATATGTCATCGTCGGGCGCTACCGTGTTCATTGAGCCTGTTTCCGTCGTAGACGCAAATAATGAGATAAAGATACTCGAAAGCCGCGAACGCGAGGAAATAAAGCGTATTCTCTATGAACTTTCTCTTGAAGCAGGCAATTTTTCGGAAAGCATAAAGCATTCGTATGAGAGCGCCGTTCAGATAGACCTGATATTTGCAAAGGCAAGGCTTGCGTATAAAATGAAAGCAACAATGCCCCTGCTGAATAAAGACGGAAAGATACTTCTGAAAAAGGCAAGGCATCCGCTTCTGGATGCACACAGCGTTGTGCCTGTTGATATTTCACTCGGCGGCGAGTTCGATACGCTTGTTATTACAGGCCCCAACACAGGCGGTAAAACTGTTTCCATTAAAACGATAGGACTTTTGTCGCTCATGGCAATGTGCGGGCTCCTTATACCCGCAGCCGACCGTTCCGAGATAGCCGTGTTTGATAATATTCTTGTGGATGTGGGGGACGAGCAAAGTATTCAGCAGAATCTCTCAACTTTTTCCGCTCACATGGTGAATATTATTGATATTATGAAACAGGCGGGCACAAATTCGCTTGTTCTTATTGACGAACTCGGCGCGGGAACTGACCCCGTAGAGGGTGCGGCTCTTGCTGTTGCCATAATAGAAAATTTACGCTCAAAAGGGGCAAAGATTGCCGCTACCACCCATTATGCTGAGCTTAAAGCATATGCTCTTGAAACGCCGGGCGTAATGAACGGAAGCTGTGAATTTGATGTTGATACGCTCAGACCTACTTATCGTCTTCTTATAGGCGTTCCCGGGCGTTCAAACGCTTTTGCGATATCCGAACATCTCGGAATGGAAAAGTCGGTTATAAACGAAGCTAAGCGCCTTGTGAACAATGAAACCAAGTCTTTTGAAGCTGTGCTTCAAAAACTTGAGGAAACAAGACGCGAACTTGAAAAGGAAAAGGAAAAAGCTCAGAAAGCCACCGAAGCCGCGGACAGAATGAGAAAAAAGGCGCAGTCTGAAAAAGAAAGAGCCGCTCAGCTCAGAGATAACGAACTTGAAAAAGCAAAGCGCGAGGCGGAAAAAATAATCGCGTCCGCTAAACGTCAAAGTTCCGATTTTCTGCTCCGCCTTGAACAGCTTAAAAAAGAGGCGGATTCAAATAACGCCACGGAGACCGCAAGGAAAACAAGGCGAGAGATTAAAAATCGTCTCGGCGAAATGGAGGATACCGTAAATCCCCGCCGCCTTGCTGATGAGTGGGACGAGGATTATAAACTGCCAAGACCTGTTGTTCCCGGCGATGCCGTTGTTATCCGCTCAATAGGCGAGGGTGAAGTGCTTGAGGTAAATAAGAATAATGTTCTTGTAAAATCAGGCATGCTCAAAACAAGAGTTAAAATGTCTGATTTAAGACTTATCAAAAAGAAAGAGCCTCCTAAGCAGAGTAAACCGTCTTTGCTTTACAGAACTTCTTCAAAAGCCGATTCCGATATCAGTACCGAAATAGACCTCAGGGGTAAAACCGTAGATGAAGCACTGCACGATCTTTCACTGTTCATAGATAAATGCGTGCTGCTCAATCTGCATGAAATACGTATTATCCACGGTAAAGGAACGGGTGCTCTGCGTGCTGCTGTTCAGGAAGATCTGCGCCGCCATCCCAATATTGCCGATTACCGTCTTGGTGTTTACGGCGAGGGCGAAAACGGCGTAACGATTGCTCATCTTAAATAATTATTTTAAAGGCGGAAGCTTGTTCTTCCGTCTTTTTTTGCATTTATACGATATTTAGCGCAGTATCTTTATCGTGTTTCAACATTTTGTGTCAATAGTTATTACAAAAATTTTACCTAAAAAAACTTGCCTTTTTCACTTGACTTATTTGCCCCTCTTATGTATAATATCTCTTGCTGTAAAGATTATTTACTTTACACACAAAAGCAAAAAATGACGAGAGGGGCATAACAGTGGCGAAAAATCTTGAAGTTTCTTTTTTACTCGATTTTTACGGAGAAATGTTAACAAAGAAACAGCATGATTTTCTTGTTTACTATTATAATGAAGATTTATCCCTTTCTGAGATTGCCGAAAACGAGGGCATAACGCGCCAGGGCGTCAGGGACGCTATAAAGCGTGCGGAAAATCAGCTTTTTGATATGGAAAACAGGCTCGGTCTTGCAAAGCGCTTTACCGAGATGAAAAAAGGGCTTGATGAGATAACGCAGTGCGCGGAGGCTGTAAACGAGTATAACCTTAATCACAGCCTTTCAAGAGAGATAAACGATAATATCTCTAAAATAAAAGCAACAGCTGAATACTTATCTCAGCTGTAATGCTTCGGGGAGTTGATTGCTTTGGCATTTGAAGGCCTTTCCGAAAGGCTTGAGAATTCCTTTAAAAAGCTTAGGGCAAAAGGAAAACTGACCGAGTCCGATGTTAAGGACGCTATGCGTGAAGTGCGTCTTGCACTTCTTGAGGCGGACGTTAACTATAAAGTTGCAAAGGATTTTACTAAATCTGTTACCGAAAGGGCAATAGGCGAGGATGTTATGGAATCGCTTACACCCGGTCAAATGGTAATCAAGATAGTAAACGAAGAGCTTACAAATCTTATGGGCGGCAGCGAAAGCAGGCTTGCCCAGGCAAATCACCCGCCCACCGTCATAATGATGTGCGGTCTTCAGGGTTCGGGTAAAACAACGCACAGCGCCAAGCTTGCGCTGAAACTAAAAAAAGAAGGCCACCGTCCTCTGTTGGTTGCCTGTGATATTTACAGACCCGCCGCTATTAAGCAGCTTCAGGTTGTTGGTGAGCAGGTGGGAGTACCTGTTTTTGAAATGGGCACCGAAAACCCGGTCAAAATAGCTCAAGAAGCTGTAAAACACGCAAAAGACCACGGATATGACTATGTGTTCCTTGATACCGCCGGCCGACTTCATATTGACGAGCAGCTTATGCAGGAGCTTCAGAATATAAGAAGCACAGTACACCCGCACGAAATACTGCTTGTAATTGATGCAATGACAGGTCAGGACGCAGTCAACGTTGCAAAAAGCTTTAATGAAACGCTCGGTATTGACGGCGTTGTTCTTACGAAGCTTGACGGCGATACAAGAGGCGGCGCCGCTCTGTCAGTTAGGGCAGTAACCGGCAAGCCCATAAAATTCGTTGGTACGGGCGAAAAACTCGGCGACCTTGAAACATTCCATCCAAGCCGTATGGCTTCCAGAATACTCGGCATGGGCGATGTTCTTTCCTTTATTGAAAGAGCAGAGCAGAGTATCGATCAGAAAAAGGCTGCGGAGCTTGAAAAGAAACTTGCAAAAAACAAGTTTGACCTCAACGATCTGCTTGATCAGTTCGATCAGATTTCAAGAATGGGCAGCCTGAAAGATACCATTAAAATGATACCGGGATTAGGTTCCAAAATCAGGGATGAGGATATTGATGAACGCGCGTTTGACAGATTCCGCGCTATCATATATTCAATGACTAATGAGGAACGCTCTCATCCCGATATCATAAATCCGTCACGCAAGCGCAGAATTGCGGCGGGCTGCGGTATGAAGGTGGAGGATGTTAATAAGCTTCTTTCACAGTTCAAGCAGATGAAAAAGATGATGAGCCAGTACGGCGGAAAAGGCGGCCCGCGCATCAGTAAAAAAATGCAGCGCCTGCTAAAGCAAAATCCCGATATGGCTCAAAAGATGATGGGAATGACCGGCGGCGGAAAAAATAATCCGTTCGGTTTTTGATAAGTATTAATCCGATTACATTCGGTTAGTAAATAAACAATAAAATTTTTAATTTGGAGGAAATAATAATGGCAGTTAAAATCAGACTTCGCAGAATGGGCGCTAAGAAAGCTCCTTTTTACCGTGTAGTTGTTGCAGATTCAAGATATCCCAGAGACGGACGTTTCATCGAGGAGATCGGAACATACAATACTATGGTTGATCCTGCTGAAATCAAGATCGATGCAGAAAAGGCAAAGAAATGGATCGCAAACGGCGCTCAGCCCACAGATACTGTAAAGAGCATCCTTAAAAAAGAAGGCATTCTTTAATCTTTTTAAACGGATTATAAGACGGAGGTGTTTTCTTTGGAGGAATTGTTAAAAGCGATCACCAAAGGCCTTGTCGAAAACCCGGATGCCGTTACTGTTGAGGTGGATGAACCCAATGAGGAGGGCGTGATCTATTATCATCTTCACGTTGCTGAGGAGGATATGGGCCGCGTTATCGGCAAGCAGGGCAGAATCGCAAAGGCAATACGCGTTGTTATGCGTGCTGCCGCAACCAGAAATGATCAGAAGATTTCGGTAGAAATAGACTGATTTAATCAAGTTAAAATTAACCGCCTTGTCAAAGGCGGTTTTTTCTTGCAAAAAATAAGCAAAAAATATATAATGTTTTTGGTGATTTGATGAAACAGTTTCTTGAAGTCGGTAAAATTATCAATACACACGGTATCAGAGGCGAATTAAAGATACAGCCTTGGTGCAACGGCGTCGATTTTATAAAGCAGCTTGATACTTTGTATCTTGATGAAAACGGCACAAATGCGCTTGAAGTTGTGTCTGTGCGTGAGCATAAAAACTGCGCAGTTGTCAGGTTTTCGGGTATAGACAGTATTGAAAGCGCAGAAAAATACAAAAACCGTGTTCTTTACTGCAACCGTGACGATGCTGAAATTGATGAAGGCGCAAATTATATTCAGGATATTATAGGCTGTATGGTTAAAGACGCAAATAACGGTGCTGAGTACGGCAAAGTGCTTGATGTGCTTAATTACGGTGCGTCAGATATTCTTGAGATAGAAAAAGACGGCAAAAAAAGTTATGTGCCTCTTATTGAAGATATTGTTAAAAAAATTGACTGTGAAAGCGCAGTTATTGAAATAATACCTATGAAAGGCCTTTTTGATGAGAATTGATATTATGACCCTCTTTCCCGATATGTGCCTTGCGTATCTCGGGGAAAGTATTATAGGCAGAGCAAGAGCGGCGGGTAAAGTGCAGATAGAGTGTACCGATATACGCGATTACACGCTTGATAAGCACCGCCGTGTAGACGATACGCCTTACGGCGGCGGAATGGGAATGATAATGCAGGCTCAGCCGATTTATGACTGCTATCAGGATATATGCAGAAAAACGGGAACAAAGCCTCATCTAATCTATCTTACGCCTCAGGGCAAAACACTTACTCAGGAAAGAGTTAAAGAGCTTGCTCAGCTTGATAACATAGCACTTTTATGCGGCCATTATGAGGGTGTAGATGAGCGTGTTATAGAGGAACTTCAGCCGGAGGAAATATCGGTGGGTGATTATGTGCTTACCGGCGGTGAATTACCCGCTCTGATAGTTGCTGATGCGGTTTCAAGAATGATACCCGGAGTTCTTTCAAATGATGATTGCTTTACTGAGGAAAGCCATTATTCTTCGCTTTTGGAGTATCCTCAGTACACACGTCCGTTTGAGTGGCACGGCAGAAAAGTTCCCGAAGTTCTTACAACAGGTCATCACGCAAATGTGGATAAATGGCGCAGGGAGCAGTCCCTTGAAAGAACGGCTCAGCGCAGGCCTGATATGCTCGAAAAAGCACAGCTTACGGCGAAGGATATCAAGTTTCTGTCCGATTTGAAACGATAAATAAAAATTATGTGAATTTTGCACAAATCGGGGCACAATATTTTGTGTTTAATTTATAAGTCATACGAACTTTGCCGCAACACATTGACCTAAACGGTTTTAGTGGTATAATATGTAATACAGTTAAAAGGCAAATAACTTTTTAATTCTTGAAATGAGAGGTTTTTAGTATGTTTGTTAAAGATGTAACGGTTGAGAATCAGGTAGGGCTCCATGCCCGTCCGGCAACATTCTTTATTCAGAAAGCCAATGAATTCAAGTCCTCCATCTGGGTTGAAAAAGAGGAGAGAAGAGTTAACGCAAAATCCTTACTCGGCGTACTTTCACTCGGCATTATGGGCGGAACAGATATTCGCATTATTGCGGACGGCTCTGACGAGGAAGAGGCTGTTGAGGGCCTTGTTGCTCTTGTTAAAAGCGGCTTTACAGAGTAAGATTGTAAAAAATCAGGTAGGCACGGTGCATGGGCGCCGTGCTTTTTTCTTTACCTTGCGATTTATATGTGTTACAATAATCGCGCAAAATTTTTTGACGGGTGAAATCAATGACTGAAAAGGAACTCCGTAAAAAAGCAATGGCACTTCCGCTGCAGCCGGGAGTGTATATAATGAAAAATAAGGATAAAAAAATAATATATATCGGCAAGGCGAAAAAACTGAAAAACAGGGTCTCATCCTATTTCGGTTCGCATGCAGGCCATTCTTTAAAAGTAATCAGAATGGTTGAGAACGTAGACGATTTTGATTATATCCTTGTTGACACAGAGTTTGAGGCGCTTGTGCTGGAATGTTCGCTCATCAAACAGCATATGCCCAAATACAATATTTTGCTTAAAGACGATAAAGGCTATAATTATATTAAAATTACAAAAGGTGATTTCCCGCGCATATCTGAATGTAAACGAATTGATGATGACGGAGCAGAATATATAGGCCCCTATATTTCAGGCTTTTCAGTAAAGCAGGCAGTAGAGGAAACACTCAAGATTTTCAAGCTTCCAAGGTGCAGCAAAAGTTTTCCCCGTGATTACGGTAAATCCCGCCCGTGCCTTAATGGCTTTATGGGAATTTGCTGTTCTCCCTGCGCAGGTAAAATAACTCAGCAGGAATACGTCAAAACAGTTGCAGATGCTGTAGCTTTCCTTAAAGGTGGAAGCAAAGCGTCGGTTCGTGATATGACAGTCAAAATGAACGAACTTTCAGAGGAAATGAAGTTTGAGGAGGCGGCAAAGCTCAGAGACAGGATAAGAGCCATCAAAAACCTTGAAGAAAGGCAGAAAGTCGTTTCCATAAATGTTCCTGAGGAGGACGTTTTTGCCATTGTTAACGGCAAGAAAAAGGCGTGCTTTGAGGTGTTGCGTTTCAAAAACGGCAAGCTCAGCGATACAGAGTTTTGGCTTATTGATTCACAGGACGATCTTAAAAATGCCCGACTTGAACTTATTGAGCGTTACTACTCAATGCGCTCTGATATACCGTCAAGGATAGCGGTTGACGGCGAGATTGAAGATGAAGAACTGCTCAGGGAATTTCTTGAAACGCAGAGAGGCAAAAAGGTGGAGTTTATTCATCCGCAGAAAGGCGAACATCTTTCAATTCTGAATATGTGTATAAAGAACGCTAATGAGCATCTTGCGCAGAATGAAGGCCGCCTCGGACGTGAGTTTGCCGCGCTTGAGGAGCTTGCCTCGCTTTTAGGGCTTCCTAAACCGCCCGAGTATATTGAAAGTTATGATATTTCTCATACTTTCGGTGCGGACAATGTTGCGGGAATGGTTGTCTTTCATAACGGCAGACCGATGAAATCGGCATATAAACGCTTTGCCGTAAAGGGTTTTGACGGTCAAAACGATGTAGGCTCAATGAATGAAGTGCTCACCAGGCGGTTCAATCATTACTACAATGATGAAGACGGCAGCACTTTCAAAATTCTGCCCGATCTTATTCTGCTTGACGGAGGTCAGCCTCAGGTCAATGCGGTTCTTCCCGTTATCAGCAAAATGAATTTATCCGTTCCTGTTTTCGGAATGGTTAAGGATAATAAGCACCGTACCCGCGCGATTGCGTTCGGCGGCGGGGAGATAGAGATAAATTCACACCGAGCGGCATTTACTCTTGTTTCAAATATTCAAGAGGAAGTTCACCGCTTCGCTGTTTCCTATCACCATAAAAAGCATACTAAAAGCACTTTTTCATCGGGTCTTATGCAGATAGAGGGAATAGGGGAGAAAAAAGCCAAAGCGCTTTTAAAATATTTCAAGACAATTTCTTCCATAAAAGAACAATCGGAGCAAAGCCTTTCGGAATGTCCGTCAATCAGCAAAAAAGACGCGCGTAATATTTACGATTTTTATCATAAATTGTAAAAATAATATTTCAAAACTTGACTACGGCAATGTTGAAATGTATAATGTAATGTGTATAAATTCAGGCGGGTGTAAATGTTTTCCGCCGGTTGCGCGGTGATTTATTATGATGCGTGTTATTACCGGCAGCGCAAGGGGCAGACGCCTTGATACCCTGCCCGGAGATGATGTTACAAGGCCTACTTCGGAAAGCGTTAAAGAAGCGCTTTTCAGTATGCTTCAGTTTGATATAGAAGGTAAAAGGGTGCTCGATCTGTTTGCAGGTTCGGGTCAGCTTGGTATTGAAGCTCTTTCGCGCGGCGCGTCCGAATGCGTTTTTGTTGAGCTTGATAAGAGCGCCAGGGCAATAGTTGAGCGCAATATCAGTAAATGCGGATTTACACAGGTGTCACGGGTCATTCCGGCAAATGCAGAGAATTATGCAGCTTCCTGCCCTGCGTTTGATATCGTTTTTTTAGACCCCCCTTATAATAAAGGGCTTGTGCAGAAAGTTCTGCCACTGCTTGAAAGCAGGGTAAGCGAAAATGCGCTTATCGCATGCGAAACAGCGGCAAATGAGGAGCTTCCCGAAAGTGTCGGTTCGCTCAGTGTAATACGAAACAAGCGTTACGGTAAAACAAGAATAACCCTTTACCGAAAGGATTAAAAATAATGAAAATCGCAATATGCCCGGGCAGTTTTGACCCGGTTACTCTCGGCCACATCGATATAATAGAACGTGCCGCAGATCTGTTTGACAAGGTTATAGTTCTTGTGATGACAAACAGTGAAAAGCACGCCATGTTTTCTACAGATGAGCGTGTAGAGCTTTTAAAAAAATGTGTAAAAAAGGAAAATGTGGAAATAGATACTTATAACGGGCTCCTTGTTAATTACGCTGAACAAATAGGAGCGGTGGCAATCGTTAAAGGGCTTAGGGCCGTGTCTGATTTTGATTATGAGTTTCAGCAGGCTCTTACAAATAAAAGCCTTTTGCCGGAGTTAGAAACGGTATTTCTTACCGCAAAGAGTATGAATATGTTTCTTTCTTCCAGCATGGTTAAAGAGGTCTGCCGGCTTGACGGGGATATATCCCGCTTTGTGCCGGAAGAAATTTTGGATGAAGTAGTATTAAGATGCAAAGGAGAAATAAATAATGACTAATACAGATATTTTACTTGAAGATCTTGAGGATGTGCTTGATGACGCCACCTCAATGCCGATGACAAAAAAGAGCCTTGTTGATGTGGACAAGATCAAAACCATCATCGAGGATATCCGCCTTAATACCCCGCAGGAAACAAAGCAGGCAAAGGCAATAGTTGATTCCAGAAACAGCATTCTTGACGAGGCTAAAAAAGAGGCTGATGAGATAATTGCTCAGGCTCAGGCTCAGGCAAGAGAACTTGTTGCCCGTGATCAGATCACACAGACTGCTCAGGCTGAGGCTGCCGATATAATGGCAAAGGCAAAAGAAGAAGGCGAAGCATATATCCAGGATGCTAAAAATCAGGCTTCCGAGATTCTCGGCGATGCTACTACCAAGGCAAACGATATGCTTACAAATGCCCAGAACAAGAGCAGGGAAATGCTTACAGCTGTAAACAATTATGCTGATGATACTCTGCTTGCAATTGATGATTCTCTCTATAAGGCTCTTGCCGATGTAAGAAGAATACGTCAGGGTCTTAATAATAAGAGAGGCACAAATGAGTAATAAAAGGTTTTAAGCTTTGCATTTTGTTTCACTTGATACTCCGCTCGGGAAAGCAGGCGTGTATGAGCAGGGCGGAAAAATAATTCGTGTCTCATTTTCATTAAGTGAAAACGAGCCCGAGTTTCAGCCGTCACGCTTAGCGCGTGAGGCGGCAGTGCAGTTGAGCGAATATTTCCGGGGTAAAAGAAGAGAGTTTGAACTCCCTTTATCGTTTGACGGCGTTACTCCGTTTCAGAGGAAAGTGTATTCTCAGCTTTTGAAAGTCGGGTACGGTAAAACAGTGTCTTATAAGGACATTGCATCAAAGATCGGAAATGATAATGCTGCGCGTGCGGTAGGCACAGCGCTTAATAAAAATCCGCTTCTCATACTTGTACCGTGTCACAGAGTGGTCGGTGCTGACGGCAGTTTGACCGGCTTTGCCTGCGGAATTGATAAAAAACGTTTTTTACTTGAACTTGAAAAGAATAATATTCAGTATTGAATTAACAAAAAAGGACTGTGTTGATACACAGTCCTTTTTGTTTTTATGCTCTTGTAGCATCTGCAACCCGCTCTTTCAGCGGTTTTAAAATACGTGCAAATAATTTTGTTATAAAACCTACGCAGACAGCTGCCGCAATCGTGCCCTCTCGCACACCCTGAAGTTTGTGAAGCGCGATAAGCGATATTGCAATAGTTATGCACATCAGTGTTACATCAAATACAACTTTCATATTTCCGAATTTAACAGGCGCCACTTGGCATATTGCAAGTACTATACCTTCTCCCGCGTTTGTGATAAGTCCTGCCGCAACTTCAAGGCTTACTCCGAACGCAAGAAACAGAATACCTAATACACAGTATACCCATTGGTTTAAGTAGTTTGAGTATCCAAGATCCTTTATTATGAATTCAAACAGGTCTATAAGAGCTCCGAATATAAGTGAAGCGGGTATCTGCAGCAGCTGAAATTTATCATAATGCTTTCTGAGTATAAGTATCTGAATTACAACGAATAAGCAGTTCATGATAAATGTAGTAGTGCCGGTGCTCAGACCGGACAGATAAGCTGTAATGTACGGAACGCTCGAAATGGGCGATACGCCCAGGTTGGCTTTAATGGAAAAGGCTACTCCAAGAGCCATAAAAGCAAGTCCCGCACATAGAACTGCGCATCTCAATATAAACTGTTTTTTGTTTTTTGCCGCTGTTTTTATTGACGTCATTCTATATCTATCCTCCATATTAAATTTTATCCTTGCTATTATAGTCTTGTTGCTAAATTTTGTCAATATTATCATAATGTAAGAGTATTTTGCGGCTACAAAGTTACAACTTTGTTAAAAATAAACAAAATCCGGCTTGATTTTTATATCAAGCCGGATTTAATGCTATGTTAGGTTTTTTGTTTTAAATTTATCGCTTTTCGGTTTCTTATTCAGCTGCTTTTTCAGCTCGCTTTTCCGAAATATAATCATGAACTTTCTGCTTGAGTTCTCCGTGAAGCTTGAACTTTGTGCTGAATACTATGAGCGAAATTATGATGAGAATAGGAGGAATACCGAAACAGATAAATCCAATTGCCGTTTTTGTAGCCTCGTTTATTTCACCGCTAAGTATCTGCTCGTTGTAGTTCATTATTCCGAGACCGCCGAAAAGGAATATTGTCTGAATTGTATATGCCATTTTCTGCAGAAAACCTTTCATAGAGAAGGTTATGCTTTCGTATCTTGTTCCGTTCTTATATTCACCGTAATCAACTATATCGGCAAGGAATACCGTCTGAGCAACAAACATGGAGCCTATGCCTATGCTTGCAAGAATGTAACTTATATCAAGAGCAATCGTGATTTTGAGAACAGGGCCGAAAAGATACATAAGCGCATAGCCTGATATCGCCATAATCAGCGATATCTGGTAGATTGTGCGGTTTGTGAACTTCTTGCCCAGAACGGGTATTACGAGCAGGCCTATAACAGAGCCTACAGCACCGATGATTGAGAAAAGGCTTTGCCCTTTGCTGTCTCCCAAAACATTTGTGAAGTAGTAAACAGCCGTTCCGCTTGTAAGATACCAGCCTGCGTTTGATATCATTGCGAATATCATAAATACCACTAACTGATCGTTTGAGCCTATTACCTTAAACATCTTTTTAAAGCTGAATTTATCTGTGTTGTAAACAACTCGGCGTTCTTTTGTAGAAGAAACGCATACCGCGGCAAAGGTTACAAGCAGTACGCCGCATATGATTGCCCACTTTGAAAATCCCGAAGCGCTGTAACCGTCATCTGTTTTTTCCATGCCACCGGAAAGAATGGGAAGTACAATCGGGGTCATTACAGTTATTACGCCCTGGCCAAAGCCGCTGAATGTTCTTGCTACAGTGGAAATCAGGTTTCTGTCTTTCGGGTCGTTGGTAAAGCTTGGCACCATAGACCAGTAAGGAATATCCGCCATTGTATTTGTCATTCCCCAAAGCACATACATAAAGCCTATGTAGATATAAAGCTTCGTTCCGCTCATTCCGAATGAAGTGAAAAGCAGGGAAAGCACAATCGCGTTTGAAGCTGTGCCTATAAGTATCCACGGGCGGTATTTGCCCATTTTTGTTTTAGTGCTGTCAACTATTGTGCCCATAATCGGGTCGTTGATTCCGTCCCATATTCTGGCAAGCGGGGTCAGAATCAGCAAAAAGGCTTCTTTAAGCCCAAGTACGCTGGACAGGTAGTAGGAAAGATACGAGTAAAAAAGCCCGTAAGAAAGGTCAAGACCAATCGCGCCTACGCCGTATCCGATTTTTTCCCTCCATGTGGTTTTGTAATCGGCCATTTTTCTGCCTGCTCCTTTCGTAAATAAAATAAAAATGCAACGTATAAAGAATTATAACATATAAAAGCAATTTGCACAATAAAACGCATATAAGGATAAATATTACAATTCAGTTACAAATTTTACCTCCTTCAATTTGCCCTTGACATATCCTGCTTATCCTATTATAATTAAGTCAATAGGTGCAAATTCCAAGTAAATCCCATTAAATTCATTTAATTCCCACGATGGACAGCTTAATTTATGAAAGGGGGGAGAGCTGTGATAATATTTGCTGGAACATATTTTAATTTCAAATTAGACAGTAAAGGCAGACTCTCCGTACCCACAAAATGGCGCGAACGTTTGGGAAGGGATTTTTATATGGTTGCCGTAACGGTTAAGGGATGTAAGTGCATAACTCTTTATCCCACTTCTGAGTTTGAAAAAGTGTATGAAAAAACACAGCACGGCACAGAAAATCAGATGTATGACACTTCAAAAGAATTGCTCAGCAAAACAGAGGAGTGCACTATGGATTCTCAGGGCAGATTTACTCTGAATCAGCGCCTCAAGGAAATGTCTCTTCTCAGCAATGACAGCGAAGTTATTCTTGAGGGCAACGGCGGCTCAATAGAAATATGGAATAACGAAGAATATGAAAAGATGCACAACACATTTGATCCTAATGTCGGCGTCTATGATCTTATGGACAGGGCAAATGATGTAAAGACAGCCGGCGGAGAAGAAGAGTAATATGGAATTTGTTCATAAGAGTGTGCTTTTTGACGAGTCCATACAGGCTCTTGCACTTAATAAAAACAAGATTGTAGTTGACGGTACTGCGGGCGGCGGAGGTCATTCCCGTGAAATAGCAAAGCATGCGGGAAGACTGATCGCAATAGACCAGGATCCCGACGCCGTGAAAGTCCTTAATGAAAGACTTTCGCAGTTTGATAATGTCACTATAGTAAACGATAATTTTTCTAATATTAAAAACATTATCAGTTCTCTCGGCATCGGCGGTATAGACGGTTTCCTTCTTGATCTCGGTGTCAGCTCTTTTCAGCTTGACAACGGAGACCGCGGCTTCTCTTTTCACAAAGACGCTCCGCTCGATATGCGAATGTCAAAAAAAGGTATTTCCGCTTACGATGTAGTCAATACTTACGATGAACATAGCCTTGCGGATATTATTTACAGATACGGCGAGGAAAAATTCAGCCGTTCAATTGCAAAAAATATAGTAAAGAAAAGGCAGGAAAAGCCTATTGAGACCACCTTTGAGCTTGTTGACGTCATCAGAGATTCAATGCCGGCTAAGGAGCTTAAAAAAGGTCATCCTGCCAGAAAAACATTTCAAGCTATAAGGATTGAGGTAAACGGTGAACTCAAAAACCTTAAAACAGCTCTTGATAATGCGTTTGACTGTCTTAATCACGGAGGAATTATAGCGGTTATCTCATTCCATTCACTTGAAGACAGAATTGTAAAAGAAAAAATTGCCGAGTGGACTAAGGGCTGCACTTGCCCCAAGGAGTTTCCCGTGTGTGTTTGCGGAAACAAGCCCAAAGGCGAACTTTTATTCAAATCAAAAACTCCGTCTGAAAAAGAACTTGAGGAAAATCCGAGGGCAAGATCCTCAAGACTTAGGGCGTTTATGAAGTATTAATTAAAAGGATTTTAAAAAGGAGGAATAATAATGGTCAACACAAATGATTTCAGAAGATATTCTTATGACAGTGATGCCGCTTATGCACTTGAAGCTTTCAATAAAACACGTTCCTCCGCAGCGCCGGAGGTTCAGCGTCCGGCAAGAAAAAGATTAAGTTTAAATCCAAATACCGTCAATAAGAGCAGGAAACAGCTTATAATGGAGCAGCGCGCGGCGCGCGCAAGAGCAGTGGAGATTGTTGTGGTTGTAGGTCTTGTTCTTGCAATGCTTTTCGGGGTTCTTTATACGTATGTTCAGAAAAACGAGCTTACAAAGAGTATTGCCGGTATACAGCAGGAGATATCTGTTGCCAAAAGTGAGAATGTAAGTCTTAATGCGGAACTGGAAGCACTTGTTTCTGTTTCGCAGATAGACAGTTATGCCCTTGAAAAACTGGGTATGACAAGGCTTGAATCTAATCAGATAGTCTATATAGACACCTCTGAATACGAGGCAGAGCAGAAACAGGAACAACAGCAACAGGAGCAGCAGGATCAAACTGCGCAGGCGGATGCGGAATAACCTTGCGATTTCAGCAGTATTATATTGAGAGCCGTATTTTTCGGCTCTCAAAAAATATTTTATATAATATATAACTTATAAGAAAGGCGGAAATGATATGACTTCATTCAGAAAAGTGTTCACATCAAGAGCTATGATCCTGTTTTTGGTGTTGGCGCTTTTGTTTGCAACTGATATCGGCCGCCTTTTTTACATACAGGTAGTAAAAGGCGAAGAATATGCAGATAAAGCCCAGAGCCAGCAGCTTTCGGATACGGAGATAGAGGCAAACCGCGGTACGATATATGACAGCGAAGGAAACATACTCGCACAGTCGGCTACTGTATGGACGGTTTTCCTTGACCCTTCAAATATCACAGACGAAAACAGGCAGAAGATTGTCGATTATCTTGCTTCCGCTTTTGAGTATGACGATGAGGAAAAGCAAGACCTGCTTGAAAAGAGCAAGGCAGACAGCAAATATCAGGTAGTTGAGAAAAATGTCGAAAACAGAGAGAAAGAGAAGATTGCCGAGTTTGTATCAGAAAACAAGCTTTCGCTCTGCATAGGTTTTGAAGAGAGCACACGCAGGTATTATCCTTACGGAAAACTTGCTTCTTCGGTAATAGGATTTACAGGCGCCGATAATCAGGGACTTGTCGGTATAGAATCCTACTATGATGATGAACTCTCCGGAGTAAACGGGCGAGTAATTACCGCAAAGGACGCAAAATCCAACTCCATTTCAAACGATTACGAAACTTCCTACGATGCGCAGGACGGATATTCGCTTACTCTCACTATAAACACAACAATCCAGTATTATCTTGAAAAAGAACTTGAAAGAACGTTGAATGAATATTCCGCAAAGGGCTGTTACGGCGTTGTTATGGACTGTAATACCGGTGCCGTGCTTGCAATGGCTTCACTTCCGGATTACGATTGCAATGACCCGTATACGATTACTTACGATGTTTATAACAAGGAACTTGAATCCATAACGGACGAAACGGAAAGATCAGAAAAGCAGAGCGAATACATACAGCGTCAGTGGAGAAATTTTGTAGTTTCTGATACGTATGTTCCGGGCTCCGTTTTCAAAACATTTATGGCGTCCGCAGTGCTTGAAGAAGGCGTTGCAACTTTAGATACAACATATAACTGCACGGGTGCAATACAGGTAGATAAATATACAATGCACTGCCACTATCACGCAGGCCACGGCTTGCAGACTCTTACACAGGGTCTTGAAAATTCCTGCAACCCGTTCTTTATCACACTCGGCCAAAAACTCGGCGTTCATAATTATTATAAATATTTCAATGGTTTCGGATTTACGGAAAAGACAGGTATAGATGTTCCGGGTGAGGCAAGTCCTCAGTATTACGAAGAGGATGAATACGGTATAGTTGAGCTTTCGTCAGCTTCATTCGGTCAGACAAACAGCCTTACTCCCATTCAGGTGTGCACAGGACTTTGCGCAATTGCAAACGGCGGCAAGCTCCTTACACCGTATGTTGTTTCAGAGATAACCGATGCAGACGGCAACACCGTTTCAAAGACACAGACCAATGTGGTAAGACAGGTCATAAGCGAGGAAACTTCAAAAGAAGTATGCCAGATGATGCAGTCCGTTGTTGATAACGGAACAGGTAAAAACGCTTATGTTGCAGGTTACCGTGTGGGCGGTAAAACAGGTACTTCAACAAAACTCGGAGAATCAAAACCGGGCGAAAAAGATAAATACATAGTTTCGTTTGCGGCTATTGCTCCCGCAGATGATCCGCAGATAGCAATGCTTATAATTTGTGACGAGCCAAACGTTGACCTTGGCGGAGGCGCTATATGCGCACCGATTGCGGCAACAGTAATAGAGGAGAGCATGGCGGAACTCGGAATTGAACCGGTTTATACTGAAGAAGAAAAGAAAGATCTTTCCGTTTCAACTCCAAGCGTAATAGGCAAATCTCTTTCAGAAGCAGAAAATACAGTTAAAAACGCAGGACTTGAAGTTAAAGTTGTAGGCAACGGAGATAAGGTGCTGAATCAGTCTCCCGCCTCAAGTTCAACGATACCGTCAGGCGGCACAGTTGTCCTCTACACGGATAACTCAGATAAGCAGACGGTCAAAGTTCCCGATTTCACAGGCCTCACTGTTGCGCAGGCAAATAAACTTGCGGCATCAAACAATATCAATATAGATATTTCAGGCAATACAGAAAATGACGCGCTCGTTGTTGCGTATAAGCAAAGCGAGGAAGCGGGCAAAGAAGTAGAAATAGGCACAGTAGTAACAGTAAGTTTCAAATCAACGCAAGCTGTTTTGGACTGATATATAAAATGGGGGATCACAATGAAATTATCCGAAATACTTAAAGGGATAAACGTAAAAAACACTTATGAGGACTGCGAAGTAACTAATGTTACGCAGGATTCAAGAATGATTGAAGAAGGCTGTCTTTTTGTATGTATCAAGGGAGGCACGTTTGACGGTCATTCAGCTGCAAGAGAAGCACTTGAAAAAGGTGCTGCCGCAGTTCTTGTGCAGGTTGATCTCGGCCTTGACAGGCAGATAATCACAGAAGATACTCGCGCAGTGTATTCTTCGGTCTGCGCAAACTTTTTCGGTAATCCGGCAGATAAGCTTAAACTTATAGGCATAACGGGTACTAACGGAAAAACAACTACAACTTTTCTTATAAAGCAGATACTTGAAAGCGCAGGCAAAAAGGTGGGCCTTATCGGAACTGTTCAGAATATGGTGGGTTCCGAGGTCTATCCGGCAAAATTTACAACTCCCGATCCTTATGAGCTTCAGAAGCTGTTTTCTCTTATGGTAAAAGCGGGCTGTGAATACTGCGTTATGGAGGTTTCCTCTCAGGCGCTTGCACAGGGCAGGGTAAACGGACTTGAATTTGAGATAGCTGCTTTTTCAAACCTTACTCAGGATCATCTTGATTACCATAAAACTTTTGAAAATTATTTTGAGGCAAAAAGAATACTGTTTAAAAACTGCAAAACGGCAGTTACAAACGCTGATGACCCTCACGGAATTAAAATTGTAGAGGATCTGCCGTGCAAAGTAGTAACTTATGCCGTAAATACAAATGAAGCTGATTTTGTTGCCAAGAACGTAAAGTTCAAATCAAACGGTGTGGAGTATGACCTTGTATATGAATTGATTGGTAAAGTTCACTGTCCTATTCCCGGAAGATTTTCAGTATATAATTCACTCTGCGCCGCAGCGGTTGCCGTAACACTCGGATTGGATTTCGGTATCGTGCTTGACGCAGTTTCAAAATCATCAGGAGTAAAAGGCAGAATAGAAGTTGTTCCTACCCCGGGAACTGATTTTACAGTCATCATAGACTACGCTCATTCTCCTGACGGGCTTGAAAATATAATTACATCTCTTCGTGAAATAGCTAAAGGCCGTGTGGTAACCGTCTTCGGCTGCGGAGGGGACAGAGATAAAACAAAACGTCCTAAAATGGGTAAGATAGCAGCTGAGCTTTCCGATTACTGCGTTGTAACATCCGATAATCCCCGTTCGGAAGATCCGTCCATGATAATAAATGATATACTTGAAGGCATGAAAGGCGTTTCAACACCTTATACGGTTGTTGAAAACCGCAAAGAAGCAATCAGGTGGGCTATTGAAAACGCACGCAAAGACGATATAATTCTGCTTGCGGGTAAAGGCCACGAAACATATCAGATACTGCCAACGGGAACGATACATTTTGACGAGCGTGAGGCAGTTGCCGAAATTTTAAATGATTTAAATAAAAATAAGGAATAATAAAGGTGGGAATTCAAATGAGTATAACAGCCGCAGCAGCAATAGCCGCCGTTATAGGTTTTGCCGTAACAGCCGCCCTCGGATTTGTAATTATACCATGGCTTCACAAGCTCAAATTCGGGCAGACAATTCTTGACATCGGCCCAAAGTGGCACAAGAAAAAACAGGGCACGCCGAATATGGGCGGTCTAATGTTCATCATAGGCATCTTTTGTGCATTCGCTCTGTCCGCAGTAATTTTTACATCTTTAGGCGGTAATCTTGAAACAGATTATTCGGCAATCATAACAGGCAGAGAAAAAACACTTCTGATAGCCGGTCTTTTGCTTGCTCTCGGCTGCGGTATAGTTGGATTTGCCGATGACTTTACAAAGATAAAGCTTAAAAGAAACGAAGGTCTTTCTCCAAAGCAGAAAACTTTCGGTCAGCTTATAATGGTTATAGGCTATGTCACCACTCTTTGGATTTCCAAAAACACAGTTTGGTATTTTCCTTTTATAGGAACAGTTGATTTTTCTAAAAACTTTTTTACAGGGCTTATATTCTGGGCTCTTTCGGTTGTAATAGTTTACGGCTGTGTAAACAGCGTAAATCTTACTGACGGAATTGACGGGCTCTGTTCTTCCGTAACAGCAACAGTTGCAGTTACATTCCTTGTTATCGCATTTTCAGATAAATTTGCAGGATTAGGGCTTCTTGCCGCATCGCTTCTCGGTGCAATGTGCGGTTTCCTCTGCTGGAACTGGAATCCCGCAAAAGTTTTCATGGGAGATACAGGTTCTCTTTTCCTCGGCGGACTTGTCGCATCGCTCGGCTTTACTATTAAATGCCCGTTCCTTCTTTTACCTATCGGTATAATATACGTGTGTGAAACTATGAGCGATATCATTCAAATCGGATATTTCAAGATCACTCACGGCAAGCGCGTTTTCAAAATGGCTCCTATTCATCACCATTTTGAAATGTGCGGCTGGAAAGAAAAAAAGATATGCGTTGTCTTTTCGGTTGTAAATATCATCGGCTGTGTTATAGCAGTTCTTTGCTATATATTCGGAAACACAAACGCTTAATATAATGTGCTTTATTTATTAAACTTTATTAATTACTATTACTACAGAAAGGAAGAAAGCAATGCCGGATAAACTGACCCCTCCCATTAGATATGACAGGCAGAAAGACCGCTCCAGCAAAAGAAAACGCGGTACGGTGATGCCTGAAGGCGGGGGAAAAATAATACGGCCGCAAAAAGGTCTTGGGTTTAATGAACTCAAAAAGTCCTTCTTTATTACCGGCGCATTTGATATTCCGTTTTTTGCGCTCACGATAATAATTTTAGCTATAGGGCTTGTAATGCTTTTTTCCGCATCATATCCGTATTCCTATTTTGAATCAGGAAATTCATATCATTATTTTATTAGACAGCTGATATTTGCCGTAATGGGCGTTGTTGCAATGCTCGTTATATCAAAAATCAATTATAAGGTTTTTAAAGCAGCTGCGCCTTATCTTTTAGGGCTTACTTTGTTTTTACTTGTGCTTGTTCTTTTTTATCACACAAGTATATCATCAGAAGCGGGCGAGGATTTCAGACGATATATTCCCGTAGGAAATCTATTCACTTTTCAGCCCTCAGATATTGCAAAATTTACGCTTATTACAACTTTGGCGGCTTATATAAGTATGTATTCAAAATACATGCACACATTTAAGTACGGTATTCTTATACCCGCCGCAATAATTCTTGTATACTGTCTGCTCATAATGGCGGAGAACCACGTTTCAGGCACTATAATCGTAGGCGTAATAGGCGTTTGCCTTATGTTTGTGGGCGGCTCCGATAAAAAGATATTTATTATCGGCGTGGCTCTTGTTGCCGCAGCTTGCTTTGTAGTTTTCACTTTTCCGCAGATACTGCCTGAATATGTTCAGGAAAAGCTAAAGGCTTTCACTGATAAAAGTTACGATCCACTCGGTGCCCGCTGGCAGACAAATAATTCTCTTTACGCCATAGGTTCCGGCGGCTTGTTCGGTGTTGGTCTTGGAAATTCAAAGCAGAAATATCTTTATGTTTCAGAGCCGCAGAATGACTTTATTTTTTCAATTGTTTGTGAAGAGCTCGGTTTTGTAGGAGCGGCTGTAATAATACTTTTGTTTGCGGCGCTCATTATAAGAGCTTTCAAAATAGCCGTATCAGTAAGGGATAAATTTGCTTCGCTTGTTGTAATGGGCATCGCAATACAACTCGGTGTGCAGGTTGCATTGAATATTCTTGTTGTTACGGATTCTATTCCCAATACAGGTATTGCGCTTCCGTTTTTCAGCTATGGCGGCACAGCGCTGTTGATGATTTTGGGAGAAATGGGAGTTGTGCTCAGTATATCGCGACGGGCGCATCAAAAAAAGGCTGATATTCAGTCTGTTGAATAGGAGTTTAAATGAAAATTTTATTTGCTACCGGCGGAACAGCGGGCCACATTAATCCTGCGCTTGCAGTTGCGTCATATATTAGGGAAAATTATAAAGATACGGAGATCTTGTTTGTAGGCACTTCAGACCACATGGAAGCAAGGCTTGTGCCGAATGCCGGTTTTGAGTTTAAAACTGTTGATATTTCAGGCTTTCGCCGTTCATTTTCACCCTCCGCAATCGTTTATAATGTAAAAACAGTATTAAGAATATTCAAATCAAAAGGGCAGAGCAAAAAAATAATCAAAGAATTTAATCCGGATGTCTGTGTGGGTTTCGGCGGATATGTTTCCGGCCCTGTTATCGAGGAGGCCGCAGAGCTTAAAATTCCTACATGCATCCATGAGCAGAATGCTTTCCCCGGAATCACTAATAAAACCCTTGCAAAAAAAGCGGACGCGGTTATGGTTACCGTTGAGGATGCCGTTGCAAGGCTTGAGTCAAAAAACACACCAATAGTTACCGGCTTGCCCGTAAGGGGAGAAATATTAAAAGCTGACCGTGATTTCGCAAGAGCACAGCTCGGTGTCGGTGATAAACCGCTTGTGCTTTCTTTCGGCGGTTCGCTCGGTGCCGCACCCATAAATGACGCAATGTATGATATATTGCTCAAAAGCGCGGAAAGCGGAAAGTATTATCATATACATTCCGTAGGAACAAACGGCGGCGAGTATCTTGAGAAATTCGAGAAAGCAGGATTTAAAGAAGGCAAGAAAGGCACCGTTGAAGTTAGAAAGTATATTGACAATATGGATGTCTGCATGGCCGCTGCGGATCTCGTTATAGGCAGGGCAGGCGCTTCAACGCTTTCAGAAATTGAGGCTCTCGGCAAGGCTTCTATACTTATTCCCAGCCCGTATGTAGCTGAAAATCATCAGTATCATAACGCTATGGCGCTTGTTAAGAGAAATGCCGCAAGAATAATTGAGGAAAATGATCTAACCTCTGAAAGACTTCAGGGACTTATTGACGAGGTGCTTTCAAATAAAGAGGAACTTGCCGAAATAGAGAAAAATGCTAAAGGTATGGCTATAAACGATTCCGCCAAAAAGATTGCGGAGATAATAGTGTCTCTCGCCGGCAAATAACTTAGCAAAATAAATCTGTCTGCATAGAATAGTAAAGAATATGCAGGCAGGTGGCTAATTTGGAAAAACTTGTAATAACCGGTAATCAGCCTCTCGGCGGTGAAATCTCCGTTCACGGCTCAAAAAACGCGGTCTTGCCGATACTTGCGGCAACATTGCTCGTAAAGGGAGAAACAGTGTTACATAACGTCCCCGATCTGAGTGATGTCAATGCGTCAATAGAGATTTTAAGACATCTCGGCGCAAGCGTTAAACGTGAAAAAAGCACGCTGGTTATTGATACATCAAATATAGTAAATAATGATATTCCCGAGGAAATGATGAGGGAGATGCGTTCTTCAATCATATTTCTCGGCTCGCTTGTAACACGCTGCAAGGAAGCGCTTATATGCCCTCCCGGCGGCTGTGATATAGGTGTCAGACCTATTGATCTGCATCTGAACTCTCTCAGAAAACTGGGAGCGCAGATCACTGAAAACGGGAGTTGTATCCATTGCCGTGCTCAAAAACTGCATGGCTCAAAGATATTTCTTACTTTCCCAAGCGTAGGCACAACAGAAAATATCATAATATCCTCAGTTCTTGCCAAGGGCAAAACTACTGTAATTAATGCCGCAAGAGAGCCTGAAATAAGCGACTTGGCTTCTTTTCTAAATTCGTGTGGAGCAAAGATTTTCGGCGCAGGAGAAAGCATGATTGAGATAGAGGGTGTTGAGGAACTTTATCCCAACTCTCACACCGTTATTCCGGATAGAATTGTGGCGGCAACTTATATGTGCGCGGGCGCTCTTCAGGCAAAAGAACTTGTTGTTAAAAATGTCCGCGCAGGTCATCTTGTTCCCATTATTCCTGTGTTCACGGAAATGGGTTGCAGGATATATCTTTCGGGCAATGATTTAAAACTCGTTTCTCCTAAAAGATTAAAACGGGTTAAGAACATAAAAACAATGCCGTATCCTGGATTTCCTACAGATTGTCAAAGCGTACTTATGGCGGTGCTTTCAAAAGCAAAAGGCACATCGGTGTTTAATGAAAGCGTTTTTGACGGCAGATACAAGCATATAAGTGAGCTTCGCCGTTTCGGTGCAGACATCACGGTTAATGACAGAATTGCCGTAGTAAACGGCGTTAGGGAACTTTACTCAGCAAATGTTTATTCTACCGATCTTAGAGGCGGTGCCTCCCTCGTTCTTGCGGCGCTTGCCGCAAACGGAGTGTCAACGGTAGGCAACTTGAGTCACATAGACAGGGGCTATGAAAATATAGAAAAGAATTTAAGTGAAATAGGAGCGGTCATAGAGAGAAAAAATTATGAAGGATAATAAAAAACGAAAACGCAGCGTCTCCGAAAAAAGCTATGCTTCAAGAGCACCGCTGAATGATTTGGAGCCACCGCGGATTTACAGGGGAAACAGTCAGCGGGGCAGAGCACCCGCCGCCGGACCTACAAGAAATCAGACGCGCCGCAGGCAAAATAAAAAAAGGCGGTTGAAAAACAGCGTCAGAAGAGCGCTTCTTGCTTTTTGCCTGCTGGTGGCACTTGTGGCATTCGGTGTAACTCTTTCTTTGACTGTATTCTTTAAAACAGAAATAGTAACAGCTCAGGGCAGCGGAATTTACGCTGAGCAGCAGATTGTTGATGCGTCAGGAATCAATTCTGATAATAATCTTTTTCTGCTTGATAAAGAGGAAATATCAGCAAGAATAACACGGCAGCTGCCATACATAGGCACTGTTATCATAGAGCGGAAACTTCCTAATACTGTTGTTATTGAAGTAACTGATACATATGCTTCATACGCTATTGAAAATTCAGACGGAACTTATACTCTTATGGATGCAGAGTTCAAAGTGTTGGACAATGCATCGGCGCAAAATCCTGCGGATACGATAATTATAAGCAACGCACAGATTAAAACCGCCGATCCTGGAACGGCAGTCGTTTTCAGCGATGCCGCCACACAGGAAAGGATTACACAAATTGCTCAAGCTGTTGCTGAAACTGATATGACACAGACAACAGAAATATATACCAAAGGGATCAACAGCAATTATATAGTATATATGAACCGTATAACATTCGAACTTGGAAGCCTTGATAATATTGAAGATAAGATAATTAGAGGTCTTGCATCGTGTGAAAAGCTTGATGAAAACGGCTCAAATATGCGGGGAAACTTAAATTTAACTGTTGACAAGCAATCATACTTTACACCCGAATAAAGCAATTTTTCAAGTAAAGAAAATTACTTTACAAAAATTACCAATTTTCAACAATTCTTTTGTGATTTGTTTAATATGCACAAATTATAATTCAAAACTTTTCTAAAGTTTGAAATAAATAATGATTAATTATAGAAAAAAATATTGCAAAATGATTACAATATTGTTACAATAAGAAAGTAAAGACAACTCTAAGTCTAACAATAATACATATAAGGAGAATAAAAAATGGGAAGATACGAAATAGATACGGAAGATACAAAAGTTGTTTCCATTAAAGTAGTAGGCGTCGGCGGCGGCGGCGGAAATGCCGTAAACCGCATGGTGCATTGTAATATTCAGGATGTTGAGTTTATCGCAATTAACAGTGATAAGCCTGCACTTGCAAAATCTCAGGCAGCTCAGAAGATTCTTATCGGCGAAAAGGCTACAAAAGGCCGCGGCGCAGGCGCAAAGCCTGAGGTAGGCAAAAAAGCTGCAGATGAAAGCAGAGAGGCTATTACAGATGTACTTACCGGAGCTGAAATGGTATTCATTACCGCAGGTATGGGCGGCGGTACAGGCACAGGCGCTGCTCCTGTTGTAGCTCAGGTTGCAAAGGATCTCGGAATACTTACTGTCGGCGTTGTTACAACACCGTTCGCATTTGAAGGCAAAAGACGTATGGATCAGGCTCAGGTCGGCATAGACGAGCTTGCTCAGTATGTAGATTCAATCATGGTTATTCCCAACGAAAACCTTAAATTCGTTACAGATGAAAAAATCACTCTTCTCAATGCATTTGAAATTGCAAACGATGTTCTTCGTCAGGCTGTTCAGTCTATTTCGGATCTTGTAAACGCAACCGGTCTTGTTAACTGTGACTTTGCGGACGTAACAGAGATCATGAAGGATGCCGGTTATGCTCACATGGGCGTCGGCAGAGGCAAGGGCAAGGACAAGGCAGAGGTTGCAGCTCAGGCAGCTATCTCAAGCCCGCTTCTCAATACTTCTATCGACGGTGCTCGCGGCGTGCTTCTTAATATTACCGCTTCTTCAGATATCGGACTTGAAGAAATCGATGTTGCTTCTACAATCGTTAAGAATGCAGTACATCCTGATTGTGAAATCATCTGGGGTGCTAATGTTGATGAGAACCTTGAGGATGAAATGATTATCACAGTTGTTGCTACAAGATTTGGCGATAAGGGCCCCGGAGCTCCTATCAAATCAACAACTGCAAATCTTGAAGTAGCTCCTCCGGATGCACAGCCGGCAAGCTCATTCACAGCTAACGATTCAGATACATTCAATGATATCGTAAGCCTTTTCAACAAGAAATAATTTAAAATTAAATGCCCGCTGATTATTCAGCGGGCATTTTTTGTATATTCCTTTTGTTTATTTATTGTCAATATGTATATTTCAATATATAATGTTTAAAACAATGTTGAAATTATTGATATAAAGCTTTCCTACTTTACAAAAATAAGTTTATATAAGAATATTAAACGTAACTTTAACATTTTTAACATCGTTTTCAACAAAGATTTTAACAATTTTATCCTGTAAAGAAATATAGCTTTACAAAAAACAGCCTTCACAATATGCATGGTGTGCATACTGTGAAGGCTTATTTTTATGTATACAGTGTATTATTATCAGATTGATAAACTGCTTACCACTCAGATTTTGTATAGGATCTAATAATATTTGTAATTATATTGTCCCTCTTAAATCCTTGGCCTTTACCGCCGTTTTTCTGATCTTGAATCTTTCCTGCTCTGATTGTTACAAATTCGGATCTGTCTATTATTTTTTCAATAGGCGGTATCTCATCAAAGCTGTAATTCTCATCAGGAGATTCATCTGTAATCTTTGTGGCAAGTTTTGTGTTTGAGAACTTCTTGACTGCTGTCATCGCCAAAATGATAACTCTGTTATCTTCCGGAAGTGTAAGCTCTTTTGCGTTTCTTATATCAATTTCATACATGAAGAAGTATGCTTTCCCGTTTGCAATATCACCTTCAGGGTGATGTGTGTGGGTAAACTCAAATCCAAGTACAGCGTCCTTTATTTTTGCTGTCTGTTTAAGTCCTGCCATATCCCATACACCAATAGGTTCGTTGAAAGCATATACCGTAACTGGTCTTTCTTTCTCATCTGCAAGAAATGTAACTTCACGGTCTCCGAGAGTGCTGGCTGCCAGAATGTAAAGCTTAGTGCAGTTCTTGGGCAGGTCTATCTTTTGACCGCGAGCAACTGTTACATCTTTGTCTGAAGCAGTATCGGGCATTCTGAATGTAATTCCTCCCACTGTTATTGACTGTGGGCACAGTTCTGAGGGCAGGGAACATCCGCCTCCCTGAAGAATTACATTGCGCATGTTTTCATTTGGAGTGAAGCCTTTGGAATTGCATTCAAGCTCTATCTTTTTAAAGCTCTCACGAGGTTTCTTTTCAATATCATTCAGAACTATTCTGAATGTTTTTACTTCGTAGGGCTTTAAAGAGAATGTGACGGTGTTTCCTTTGAACTGTGCATCACTCAGATCTTTTTCACTTGCAAGAGCCTCTTTGGCAGTCTTTACAGTTTTGCAGAATTCAAGTTTTACATCCTTGCGCTCAACACCGCCGCCCTCGTTCACACGGATGATTATTCCGTTTGCGTCCTGAGCAAGTTTGACGGCTCTGATCACGCAGTTTTTATCGCTTACTTTCATAAAGGAAAAACTGTCTGTCAGTTCTCCCGCGCGCCTTGCACCTGTCTGGAACGCTGTAAACGGTTTAAGGAAACATTCACTCTCATACTGTGTGCCGTTCTCAAAGCCGCCCTTGTGGCTGTATATGGCAAAGCTGAATGTGTTTCTGCCAAGGTCCTGCAGATCCTGACGTGTTTCTTTTGTGAACGCGCCTGCGGGTGTATGTATGCAGGTAAGTCTGAGAGTATTTGAAGATGGTTTATCCCATCCGTATTTGCAGTCAGAAAATACAGAAACACCGTATTTGCCGCTGCCCGCAGTAATGTCTGCCCATTTTTGTGCAGGCACTTCATAAAGAGTTTCAGTGTTGTTTTCTCTTTTTATAACGCCCAAACCAAGGTCATAAGACGCGTATTTGTTATAACAGCTGAATGGGAATACAGCTTTCAGCATAGTACGTCTTGAGCGCCAGTCAACATTGTTCAGAACTCTTATATATTCACAGCCGCTTTCAAGGTATACAGTCTGTTCAATAGTTGAATGGTCAAGTTCTCTTGAAACTTTTATAGCAACACGTGCGGGCCCGTTTTCAACTATTTCAAACTGCGGTGCGTTTGCGTAATATATCGGTTCACGGTCAATATCTTTCTTCCTCATTTCCCAAGAAGGGTAGGAGAGAGCTCCTGTGTCTTTCAGGCAGGCCATTTTTATCGGAGCATCAAGAAGCTTTATTCTGTTTTTCTTGTCTATTATTGACGCAATATCACCGTTCTTGTTGAAGATAAGCTGATATTTTTCGTTTTCAAGAACGTGTTCGCTGACTTTTAAATCTGTCTTTATGCTGCAAGCGCTGTTTGCGGGTACAACATCGTAAACTCTTAGTCCGAGCGCGTCAACTTCTGCGGTGAATATAATGTCAAACTCTTTGCCTGATTTGTATACTATCTGACTGGGGACTTCGTTGCCGTCTTTGTCAAATACTTTAACAAATGTGCAGTTATGAGTCATTCTTACATGAGCAGAAACAGCGCTTTTTCTCTTGTGGGCAACAGCGTTGCTTACAATAACAGCACATTCAGTTACCCAGCTTGTGTCAAGTTCGTTTGCAAGAGCGCCTGCAGAGCCGCAGTACTCTGTTTTAAATTCGCTGAGAGAAAGAAAATAATCACTTTGGCTGTCTGCGCATACGTCCATATTTCCTGTTCCGGTTATATCATCGTGGAACTGGTGCTGGATAACTCTTTCCCAAGCTCTGTTAAGGTTGTCAAGAGGGTATGTGTAAACACCTGCGCAGTGCGCGGCAGTACACATGCTTTCCGTAATATTTGCAAGAAGCTCGTTTTGAGCGTTCAGCCTTTTGTTCATTGCTCTGGAAGTGTATGCGCCCGCACCGTGGGAGGTCATAAGAAGTTCGCCGTCCCAGCGGGGAAGTTTTGCTTTTTCACTTTCCGGAAGCTTATCTAAGTCATTAAAAAATTCGTCCGTTGATGCTGAAACAATCTCAAAATCCGAAGCCGCGTTTTTAGCAACGCTCTCCTCAACCGATTTTACGCTTTCTTCGGTGGGTGAGCCGCCCCAGTCGCCTGTGCCGTAAAGGTGCATGGTCTGCGGAAGACCGCCTTCAAACGCACTGCGTGATATTTTGTTTATAACCGAAATATCGCCCCTTATATCTCCGTCAAACTTATATCTGTATGACCTTGTATCAAGGCATGCGAATATCTCGCTGGAGTCAACGCCTTTCCAGATACCTGTGTCAAACGGTACGCCGTAAGCAGAACCCCAGCTCAGTTTCTGTGTTGAAAATCCTTTAAGTCCGGCATGTTTAATAACGCTGGGCAGCTGTCTGCCAAAACCGAAGCAGTCGGGCAGAAAGATGTCCGCGCATTCCTTGCCGAACTTTTTCATAAAATACCCGTTTCCGAGAAGTATGTTCCTGAAAAGAGCTTCCGGGGAGGGGATGTTTACATCGCCGTTTTCGTATTCTGAGCCGGCAACACACCATCTGCCCTCATCAATAAGTTTTTTTATGTACTCAAAGTGAAGAGGATAGTATTCCTCCATGAGCTTGTATCTGAAAGCTCCCTCAAAGTTAAATCTGTAGTGGGGGTACTTTTCAATTAATTCTATGTTTTTTTCAAGTGTGTCCGGCAGGAATTCGTTTATTGTTTTTGCAAGATTCCATCGCCAAACGGTGTCAAGATGTGCCGTGGCAGCAACATATGCTTTTTTCTTTTCCATGTTATGCCCTTATTTCTCTATGATTTCATAAGTGAATTCATACGTTTTCTGAAGTTCCTTTACCTTGTCCTCGTTATCTTCTATAAAGGTTTCGGAATAGATTGATTTTCCGTCTACGGAATAATCCTTAACTATCTTGTTAAGAGCCTCCCATGCTTCGTCAGCTTTGTCATAACCGTCCTCAAACTTAATAAGAAATTCTCTGTGTTTGGGTAATCTTACTTTCATAATAATTCTCCTGTTTGTTAATATTTTATACACTCATTATATATTTTATATCTATTTATATCAAGATAAATTTATTTTATTATAGACAAAAGCGCTGTTCTGAAATCCTGGTCCTGTTTACGTGTGCGTTTCGCAGGGCCTTTAAGGTGCTTTCCGGCACGCCTTGCAGCTTTTGCCTCATGCCTGCTGCTCAGCAGAGCATCTATGTTAAAATCGTTTATAATAAGACCGTTCTGTGTAAGCGGCACTGCCTTTTTTGCAAGCGCCATTGCCGCCAGACCGTAATCCTGTGTAATTACGATGTCTCCGTCTGCGGCATCGTTTACAAGTGCAAAATCCGTGCTGTCCGCTCCTTTTGATACGGTTATTACTTTTGTGCCGTAACTGCTGAAATCGTGGCTTGTGTCGCAGTATATCACAGCTTCAATACCTCGTTTTTGAGCCTCATCAACTGTGATTTTTGTTACCGGGCAGCCGTCTGCGTCAATAAGTATTTTCAATTATTTTACCTCGTATCCTAAAAAGAAACACACCTCAAGGGTGTGTTTCTTTGTTTGATGTTATATTACGCGTTTTCGCTGTTAGCATCTTCGTCTGTTGTTGAATTCTCCATTGGACTGCGCGGGTCGGCAAGAATATTTGTGTTCATGAATTCGCTTTTCTTTTCAAGTTCATTATTTACATATTCATAGCCGAATTCTTCAAAAACTGTAGGCGTGTCAGAAAAGAGATTTGTGCCTATGCCGAGCCTGTTTCCCTGTATCTCAACACCCATGCTTGCAAGGATAGTTGGGAACATATCAAAGTTACAGTACTGCCTGTTGATAAATCTTTCCGCAGGTGTGTTGGAAACATTGGGGGCGGGGTTGATTATCAGATTAAACTGCGTACGAAGATAATCTTTGTCAAAGTCCTCAAAGAAATCTGTGTCCATGCTGAGGTGGTCGCCTATGAGCACAATGGTGGTGTTATCATAATATGGCTGCTGCTGTATCCAGCGAACAAATTCAACAACCTGCGAACTGCTGTATGCGATTACGTTTGAATATTGGTCTTCATACGGCGTAGGAGCATTTTTGCTGAGATAGCCGTGGGGGCGGTGAGTGTCAGCAGTTTCCATCATGAAGTTAAACGGCTTTCCTGTTTCGTAAAGCCTTGTCAGCTCCTCTTTAGCGAATTCGTAAAGTTTGTCGTCCTCATAGCCCCACCATTCCTTGTAATCTTTGGGAATGTAGCCGTTTTTAACTGCATATCTGTAATCGAATATTTTTACATCGCCGTGAAGTTCATACATATATGTCAGACCGCCGAAATTTGCGTCAGCGCCGAACATCACTGTCTGCTCATATCCCTGGTCTTTAAGCATATCGCACATCGTATATGCGCCGGGAAGGAAATTGCCTTCAGAGCCGTAAGAGTTCCTCTCAGTAGGCACTTTCATGGGAAGTCCCGTTGTCATGTTTACCATGGAGGCAACAGACCACTGTGTGCCGATGCCCTGAAGCGGGCCTCCGAATTTGCCGCTTGTGTTTGAAAATACATCGCCTTCATATGCAAGCTCTGTAAGCTCGGGCATAAGATTTTCGTCCATATATCCGCCAAGATCTTTTGAGAGGTAGCTGTTTTCCATTGATTCAAGATAAATGTGGATAAGGTTTCTTTTTTTCTCAGGGAAAACAACCGTTGTGGTTCTCGGGTCGGCATAATTGTCGCTGATAAATGTAGATTTGGCAATGTATGCGTTGTAAAGCTGTTTAAGCTGAAATTGCTGTGAACCGTATGCAACTCCGCCTGCAAATACGGCGATTCCGAGTATAATGCTTACTATTCTGTGGAATAAATCGTTAAATACGGTAATTTTGCTTCTGACTGTATGATAAACTATACTGAAATCAGAATATACGAAGATACTGAAAACCGCTGTGCACAATGCAGTTTGGAAAACAGGTCTTTCGAAAACATCAATATACACGCCGGAATCCGCGCCTTCAGTAGGTGAGAAAAGGTTGATAACAAGCTGGTCGGCAGTAACATCGCCAAAAGAATCTTTGCCCCATATTGATCCGAAGAAAGCGGCACAGCCAAGCATAAACAAAAAGCACGCAAGCAGTTTTATAAATCTTGTACCGTGCGTCTTTTTTCGGTTTCCTTCCTCAAACGTGAGGTATCTGTTTACAAAAGCATATAAAACCAGCCAAATGATACCTACAACTAACGATAAAGCAAAAAACTTTATGAAATTTTCAGTGGAATAATTTGTTGTATCAAGAAAATGATCATATTTAAAAACATATCTCAGTAATCCGATTGACACAAGGTTTATTATAAAAATGTTTTTTACTGTTTCATGCAGTATTTTGCCGAAACTTCGTTTTCTGCAAAACAGTACGATTTCAATAACTGAAATTATAAGTGCGCCTATAGTTCCGCATAAAATAAACATACGATTCCTCTTTTCATAACATATTGATAACTGTGTTGTTATTGTATCATATATACACCGCTTTTACAACCTTAGGCTGTTGTGGGAGAAAATATTGTTACACATCGTTGTTTTTGTAAATCTTTTACTGCCCCATTTCGGCAACAAGAGCGTCAGTATCTTCAAGATTTATTCGTTTTGAGCATATGTAGGTGCGAAGCTCATCAGAAAATATACTTGTTTTGTCCTCAGGGTCAAAGTGGCCGTAACTCGAAGTAACTATGGTTCCGTCATCAAGCACAACATTTCCGCAGTATCCCGTGTCCGCATCAGCGCAGTATTCAGGCGTTTCCTGGCCGTTCTGATAAATATGGGCAAGCTTTATTCGGTATTGCCCCTCAGTGCCGTTTTTCAGATCGTCATAAGTGCCTACCCAGGCAACCCAGCCCTCGCTCACATATCCGCCGGTAACACTGCTGTCTGCATTTGCCTGTGCCTTAGGCCCTCTTTCAATTGAACGGAATGTGATGAAAAGTCTGCCGTCCTTTATGTATTCCGCCTTAAATCTTTCACCGTTAAGAGCCGCGGGCAGTTCTTTCGGTTCGCTCCAGGTATTGCCCTCGTCCTGTGAAAATGAAACAAGAGAGTTCATCGTGTGGCTGTTGCTGCGTGTAATCAGGCAAAGCTCGTCGCCCAAGCCCTGTTCACTTCTTATTACCTCAACCTCACACATGCAGGATTGCTGTTCGATCTCTCTGTATGCGGAAAAATATTTTACGGGCTCACTCCATTGCATATTTCCGTTTTCGTCAAATGTAAGTATGGTTTTGTAGTTGTAAAAATCAGCGTCGTGAAAAAGCCCCATCCATTTGTCTACAAACCTGCCGTTTTCTTTAAGCCGTGTAAGGCTGCTCATCGCAACTATGGGTATAACAGGGCAGCTGCTGTTCTTATCATAAAAAGTTTCAAATTCTGTCCACGTAGCGCCCTCGTCACAGGAAACCGAGCAGTTGAATCCGCCGTCTGTTTCAGGTTCGTCACCCCACTGCGGATTTGCTGAGATCATAATCAGTTTGTCAGGCGTTTTGCCGTCTGTAAAAGTAAGTCTGTATACGGTCGGCGTTTCAAGAGATTCTTCCCAGCTTTCTGGGGTGTTGTTTAAACTCTCGCTCCACGTCAGACCGCCGTCTGTGCTGATTTTGGTAAGTACAGCGCCTTTGCCGTGGCCTGCGGGATACATTGTCAGTATATTTCCGTTTTTAAGCAAAACAGAATCAGGATGTGCCACATAGTCAAGTGAATTGTCTACCGTTGATAGCTCATAAAGGTATCTGTACTTTTCCGGGCAGTTCTCCGGCATAACGCTGAGATCAAGTTCCGGTATTGAGTAGTCTGTGCCGGTAAAGGGCAGGGGATCCGTTTTTTGCTTTGAGCAGCCTATAAATAAACTGAAAGTAAGCACAAAGCATAGCAATAGTGAAATAACTTTTTTCATAATGTTTCCTTTCGTCTTTTGCCACATAAAATGTCAGGCTTTTTACATTTGAAAAGATTGTGTTTATATAAACATTAAATGTGATTTTGTCAGATTTGTCAACCTGTTTTTTTTATGATGCTTTTAATAGTTAATGCAGATAATATTTTATATTCAAATTAATTAAAAATTTGATTTAATTGAAAGCAAAAAGAAAAGGCAGGTCATAAGACCTGCCTGGTGGTTGCGGGGGCAGGACTCGAACCTGCGACCTCCGGGTTATGAGGGTATTGATTGAAATACCCGCAAGAATTACCAAGGGTTATAAAATGCCTTTAAATCTGAGTGTTTATGCGATATTTTGATTATTTGTGTACATTTATAAAATGATTGTTATAAAAGGCAAAAACAAAAAATGTTAGAAAGTTGTTAGAAAAGTCAATGGCAGATATTTGCGGTAAACATTCGGCGTTTCGGGGCCCCAAAATTTTTGGGAGCCGAATGCCGAGTTTACCGCAATAAGATTACCGATACAGTTTAAGCAGCTATGATACCATAGCTGCTTTTTTTCTGTTATTTTTTGCCATTGTTATTGTTGTTATTAAATTCAGTAAGCTGTTCATTCATTTTTGTAAATGCGTCTGTCATAGCTTTCATCATATCAGCAAATTGTGGGTTTAATTCGCTGTCGGGGGCTGAAATAATGTCTTTTAATTCTTGTAATTCATTATTAAATTCATCAATTTGATTTTGTGCAACATATGTGCTTTTAGATAATCTGTCTTTTTGCAATATTACATCTGTTGGAACATCAAAGAGAATTGACAATCTAACAAGTATTTCAGCCGGTATCTCTCTTGTGCCGTTTTCATAAGTGCTGTATGTTACAGCTTTTATGCCTATCAAATCGGCAATTTGCGATTGAGTTGCTCCGCTTGCCTTTCTTAAAATTCGGAGCATTTCTCCAATAAGCTCTTTCCTTTCTGTTATATCAAATAAGTTTGCGTATTTTTTTAAATCCTTTATGTTTAACTCTAATTTCTTCTTTTCTTGCTCCATTGTCCTACTCCTTGCAGTGTGTAAATTTAGAAAAGGGCGCAGTGGTTAAAATGCTTAGCACACTCTTAATTGCCTTTTTGCGGTATGCTGTTCATAACAGGTCGCTGAAGTACCTGCAATTAGTGCTGTTGTTTAAGAAGTGTAAAGGGGCAACGCCCTTGAGCGATTAAAAGGTGTTCTTGTTTAAATAGCGCTCCCCGTTAAGTAGTGTAGCAGATTTAAACAAAAAAAGCAATACAAAATGTAGAATTTACAAAAAGCTATTGACAAGCTCATTTCAAAGGAATATTATGGGATTGAAACAAATTGTAGGCACTACAATATGTATACGCAAGAGTTAGTATTACCTCTTGCGTACAAGTGTACAGTGTACAAATAATTATAGAAAGGGGGCATTTGAAATAGCTCGAAAAAAATCAAGCCGTAAATATCAGCTTACAATCAATAACCCATCTGATAAAGGTTATAATCACGAAACTATCAAACTTATTATGGAACAGTTTTCTCTTGTTTATTGGTGTATGTGCGATGAGATAGGAAAAGAGGGAACATATCACACACATATATTTTTTATAGCTAAAAACGGAGTTATGTTCGATACCGTTCAAAATCGTTTCTATGGTGCACATATTGAAGCGGTCAAAGGGAGTAACAAGGAAAACTATAACTATATAAGGAAAATCGGTGAAAAGTACGCTGATAAGCAAGAAACAAATTTATCTGATACTTTTGAGGAATTCGGCTCGCTTCCTGCTGATAGGAGTGCAGGCAATTCACTGAATTCGGAAATATTTGAAATGATTGAAAACGGTAGCAGTGATTATGAAATATTAACAACTTATCCAAATTCCTATAAAAGTTTAGAAGCAATCAGAAAGGCAAGACAGGTACTTGAAGAAGAAAAAGTAAAAAATCAATTCAGAAAAATGCAAGTGTATTATTATTGGGGTAAAACAGGCTCAGGCAAAACACGCACAATAATGGAAAAACACGGTTATGAAAATGTATACAGAATAACAAACTATGAACACCCATTTGATAATTATAACGGTCAAAAAGTAATATTATTTGACGAATTCAGAAGCAGTCTGAAAATAGCTGATATGCTTACATATCTTGACGGATACCCTATAATGCTTCCTTGCAGATACAGCAATAAAGTTGCATTGTTTAATACTGTTTATTTAGCAACAAATATTCCTATTGATAAACAGTACGAAAATGTTCAGATTTATGAGCCTGAAACATACAAAGCTTTTTTAAGAAGAATAAATGAAGTTAAAGAAATAAAGAAAAATACTGAAAACACAAACTGTGTTTCAGATGAGTTTATAAGTATAGATTAAAACTATTAAAGGAGGAACTTAATGTTTGAAAAATATCCCGATATTTTAACTGTACGCGATATTATGAGCGCACTTGATATTGGACGCAACAAGGCATATGAATTGCTTAAACTAAACAAAATAAAAAGTATTAAAATAGGAAGAAATTACAGAATTCCTAAAAAATACTTAATTGATTATATATATTTAAACAACTGTATTGGTTAATCTATCTGTCGGAAAGGAGTAAAAATGACAGGAAACCTGCAAATAAAAAACGGCAAATACTATGCCGTGTTAAATCTAAAAGTGGACGGAAAAAGAAAACAAAAATGGGTAAGTACGGGTCTATCTGAAAAATGTTCTAAAAAAGAGCGTGATAAAAAATTCAGAGAAATTCTTAATCGATATGAAGCTAACCCTCAATTAAATAATTCAAATGTTTTGTTTTCTGATTATGTGATTACTTGGTTAAAAGAAGCAAAAATAAAAGTTGATACAGTTACATATCAGCACTATGAAAATGATGCAAATAATCACATAATACCATATTTTAAGGATTTAAAAATTAAGGTAACCGATATTAACAGACAAATATTACAAGGTTACTTTAACACAAAATTTGAAAACGGCAGATTAAACGGCAAAGGCGGTTTATCTGCAAAAACACTCAGACACCATAAAAACATAATTCATCAAACGCTTGAACTTGCTGTAATAAATAAAGTAATATCAAGCAACCCTTGTAAAAATATAACTCTTCCCAAATTTGAAAAAAACACATATCGCTTTTTTAATTATGAGGAAACTAAGCAGTTTTTAAACGCTGTTAAAAATGAGCCTTTATATCCGCTGTATTTATTTACTGTGCTTTATGGCTTGCGCCGTAGCGAAGTTTTGGGAATAAAATGGGATAGCATTGACTTAAAAGCGAAAAAGCTCACAATTCAGCATACACGGACAAGGTGCAATGAAATAATCGAAAAGGATAGAACGAAAACAAAATCAAGCTTGCGCAGTTTTCCCTTGTCTGATGATATTGTAAATTTACTTGTAAAGATTAAATTACAGGAAAAGCGTAACAAAAAGTTATTCGGAAAAGAATATGTGTCAAATGATTATGTTTTTAAGTGGGACAACGGCAAACCTTATGACCCCGATTATATTACTCATAAATTTTCTAAGACACTGAAAAAATACGGCTTAAAACAAATTTCGTTTCACGGATTGCGCCATAGCTGCGGTAGTTTGCTTAATGAACAGGGATTTACATTGAAAGACATTCAAGAGTGGCTTGGACATTCTGATATTCAAACTACTGCAAATATTTATTTGCACTTAGATACTAAGCGAAAAGAGAATATATCAAAATCAATTTCAAGCCTGTTGATATAAAAGTGTTAGAAAAATGTTAGAAAAAACAAAAAAAGAAACAGAGCCAAAATAAAAACTTGGCTCTGTCTCAGTGGTTGCGGGGGCAGGACTCGAACCTGCGACCTCCGGGTTATGAGCCCGACGAGCTTCCAACTGCTCTACCCCGCGATATTGCTTTCCTTTCGGTATAAATATAATATATCATTCAGAAGAAAAATGCAAGAGTTTTTTTATATTTTTTTCAAACAATAGTAACGGCGGTGATAGTTTGAAAGAAATATTTAATCGTTCTGCACAAATTGCGGCGGAAATTGTTGAGAATGGCGGAGAAATATCCCGTGCTGAAGAATGTGTCATAAAAATATGTGAAAATGCAGGCGCCAAGAAAATAAATGTTTTCATTATTCCGTCGCTTATTTTTGCCTCTGCAGAGTTTGAAGGCAAAAGATATACGGCTTTTAAACGTATATATAAACATGATCTTAATCTCGGTGCGCTTGAAGAATCCGATCAGCTTTCCCGTTCAGCGTGCGGGTCAGAAATTCCTCATACTTTAAATTACACATATCCGCTTGTTCTGCGTGTTCTTGCCGTGGCAGCGGCAACAGCGGCTTTCTGCGTATATTTCGGCGGTTCTCTTACTGATGCTATTTTCTGCGCGGCGGCGGGAGCTGTCATAATCGTTCTGCCGTCTCCGAAGCTTAAACTCAATCTTTTTTCAAAAACACTTGTAGAATCAACCGCCTGCGGTGTGTTAGCCTTTCTGCCGAGAATTTTCGGAGCTGATGTAAGCCCTGATAAAATAATGACGGGCACTATTATGCTTCTTATCCCCGGTATGAGTATCGGAAACGCTATGAAAGATATGATGGGCGGGGATATTATAGCGGGTATTCTTGAAATCACTGAAGCTTTCGTAATAGCATTTGCAATCGTGCTCGGTTATGCAGCCGTTCTTCTGGTAATGAACAATGTTTAAAGCAATTCTTTGTGTAATAGGAACAGCGGGCTTTTGTATCATACTCAATGTATCAAAATCAAAGTTTTTGCCGGCTGTCTTAGGAGGCGTCGTTTCTGCTTTTACTGCCGCCTTGCTGGAGAATAACGGCGCAGGACTGTTTAAAACCATTCTTGTTTCCATGATAGCTTTGTGCGCTTACAGCGAAATAGCCGCAAGATTGCTTAAAGCTCCCGTGTCGGTTATTATGATACCCGGCTCAATACCGCTTCTGCCGGGAGGAAGCCTTTATTATATGATGAGTTATTTAGTGCATTTTGATTCCCGCATGTTTTACCACTATGCCGCAGAAACAGTCATCACGGGTCTCGGAATAGCGCTTGGCGCAGTTATAGTTTCTATCGCGGTTAAAATTATCGCCGTTATTTCAAAAAGTTAATCGTGGCGGGTTTCGTCATCATAACATTCACAGAATCGTGCTGCGAAAGATGGTTCTTCACTGCCTGCATACAAATGTGAAATATCACCGAAACCGGTGCATCTGAATTGGGCTGTGCCTTTGCGCCTTTCTTCTGTTACAATTGTGGTTACAGAGGAGGGCAGCGCAACAAAATTGTGCCACAATACCATAGGCGACACGCTGAATATCCTGCTTAGTACAGCACATTCAACTGCGAAGTGGCAAAATAAAACTATTGTTTTTCTGTTTGGATTTTCCGCTCTGTAAAGTCTGCCGTCACGAACATAGCCGTGTTCGGCAAGAAATTCATCTGTCTTATCACAAACATATTTGTATTCCTTTTTTACATTAAGCGTTCTCATCAGCGGCGTTTTGTACCAGCTTTCAAAATCATAATAATCATCTTTTGCTGTCCAATATTCAGGCAGTCTGTCCCAGCAGATGCTTATTCCTTTCGGGGTTATGACTTTGCCCTTGAATTCGTGCAGCCAGTCAAGTTCCTGTGCCTGCTTGCCGACAGCCTCAAGAGTATATGCCGCTGTGTCTTTAGCCCTGCCCAGCGGGGATACATATATTTCGTCAATGTCTGTTTTTGAAAGCCTTTGTGCAAGAAGCTGAGCTTCTCTTTTGCCTTTTTCTGTTATAGTATCATTTTCATAGTCCGGCTCTGCGTGCCGAGCAAAGATTATTTTCATATTAATTCCGCCTTTCTGATTAATAGTAGCATAATTATGTCTTATTTTCAATTCATGTCAAATTACACAAAAAATCATTTCAAAAATATATAGTTTTTATGGACTTTTTATTTTTGGTATGTTAAAATCTAAAATATAAATTTGTTAAGGGGGTATAACGTGAGCACGGAAAACACAGTGAAAGAAGTACGTTATGTGGGTGTAAAGGAAAATCTTGCTTACGGTTTTGCTAATGCCGGTCAGGTTTTCGGCTATAACCTTGTAGCAGGAGGTTACCTTTCATTATTCTTTACAAAGGTTTTCGGTATACCTGAGGAAGCGGTTGCGCTTATGATTCTCATTCTCGGTATATGGGATACCGTGAATGACCCGCTTGTGGGTTCTATTATTGACAAAACAAGAACCCGTTTCGGCAAACTCAGGCCATACCTGATGATAGTTCCGATACCGCTTTCGATTGCCACGATAATGCTTTTTGCAGGCCCTGAGATTTTGGCTGATGCGAAAAGCACCACAGTCAAAATAGTGTATATGTATATTTCATATTTTATATGGGAGTTTTTCTACACTATCGGCGACGTGCCTTTCTGGGGTCTCAGTACGGCTATCTCTCCCTCAACGTCGGATCGTACACGTGCTATTTCATCTGCAAGATTTATCTCCGGAATACTCGGCGGACTTTCAACAACTCTGCTGCCGGTTATGATGGATTTCACAAACAACGGCGTATGGAAATTAACTCTTTCACACGATTTCCTTATACTTGCCCTTATTGCCGGCACGGTGGGAATGGCTCTTTTTTCACTTGCGGGATATAAGACCAAGGAACGAGTAGTTCAAACTATCAAAGAGCCTTCTGTTATAGACGGCTTCAAGGTAATGTTTAAAAACAAGCCTCTGATGCTTATAATTTTAGGCAACGTTCTCGGTACTCTTACAGGTCTTGCGGGCGTTTTCCAAACTTATTACTATTCCGAAGTTCTGAACCTCAGCTCTGCTGTGCTGTGGATAAATCTGCCGGGCACTATTTTCGGTTTCCTTACATATCTTCTTATTCCGAAACTAAAAGAAAAGCTTGATAACCGTCAGATAGTAATGCTCAATGTTATCTGCAGATTTGTTGTCAGCACTCTTGTGTTCTTTGCAGGTCTTGGATTTTACAAAACCAATATCGTTGTTATATCGATATTGCTGATGATTCAGAATTTCATTTTCAGCTTTTTCAATACCATTAACAGCGTAATTCCTACTGAAATGATAGGCGATACAGTCGATTATATGGAGTGGAAAACAGGGGAGAGAAACGAGGGCGTCAGCTTCTCAGTTCTTACTTTTGTCGGCAAACTCACCGGCTCTGTTTCAACTTCTCTCGGAACAGCGCTTCTGCCTGTAATCGGACTTTCTTTCACTACAAATGAGCAGGGTATGCAGACTGCGATTAAAGGTGATAATACAGACCTTTATATTTGGGCGCTCTTCACGATAGTGCCTTATGTTCTCGGATTGCTCACCCTTATACCTTATGCTTTCTATAATCTTACGGGCAAACGCCTTGCTGTGATACGTGCCGAAATGGCGGAGCGCCGCAGTAAGCTTGCTGAAGAAATAAGCTCGGGAGGTGTTTAAATGAAAGATGTCTGCCCGAAATGCGGTGCTAAAATAAGCAAATTCTATTTTAAACAGTATTGCCCGGAGTGCGGCGTTAATCTTATGTATTATAAGCTTGACGAGCGGCTTGAGCAGGATGCAGAAAACGCTGAAAAAGAAGTCCGTGATATGTGGCTTTTTGTGAAGAAGCTTGATAAAGCTAAAGTCATAGAAAAATACTGTAAAAAGCACTCAAAACCGCTTCCGTGGGAACAATAATATTTTTTGTTGACAAATCGTTTTCACTGTGGTAATATCTATTTACTTTGTGAGGGAGTAGTCGGCGCGCGCGGCGCGTGGCAAGTCAACATACTGGCGTTTTACGCCTGGCTTTTCTTAAATGACAAGACTCATATACAGATGATCTCTGTATATGCAGTTCTTGTCTTTTTTTGTTGTCTGCAAGTGCTGTGAAATTACGTCTGATTGTTTATACGGGCGTTTGAGTGCCGAATATTTTTGAATTTTAAGGAGAACGTTATGGGTATCTTAGAAGTTTTTTTAATCGGAGTAGGTCTTTCAATGGATGCTTTTGCCGTGTCTGTATGCCGCGGCCTTAAAATGCAGAAACTAAGCGTTAGCCAAACTGTGCTTATTGCCGTGTTCTTCGGCGGCTTTCAGGCGCTTATGCCGCTTGTAGGCTGGTTTTTGGGAACACAGTTTGAATCTTATATCACGGCGGTGGATCACTGGATAGCTTTTGTATTGCTTGCCATTATAGGCGGTAAAATGATATATGATTCCTTTAAAGGCGAAGATGACGATAAAAACGAAAAATCTGTGCTCAATATAAAAGAGTTGCTTGTAATGGCTGTTGCTACAAGTATTGACGCTCTTGCTGTCGGAATAACATTTGCATTCCTCAGCGTAAATATATGGAGCTCAATTTCTATAATAGGCGTCACAACATTTGTGCTTTCTGCAATCGGAGTGTTCATAGGTCATAAATTCGGCGCTAAATATAAAAGCAAAGCAGAGCTTGCGGGCGGTGTCATTCTTATTTTGATAGGTCTTAAAATCCTTCTTGAACATCTGGGCGTTATAGATTTCTGATAAAAAACAAGCGGCAGCTGTTAATAACAGCTGCCGCTTTTCTATATGTTTTATGCTTTTATTTCTTTTTTGCCGAGGCCTATAAGGCGAACGATAATCGGGCTGAGAACAACATTTACAAGAAGTTCAAAAATGAAGTTGAAACCTACAAGAGTTGTTATCATATAAGTTCCTGCTGATTCTATTCCCACTGCTGCCGCCCAGCCGTTGATAGTGGGCATAAAGAAGATAAGACAGCCTAAAAGGAATACACCCGTGTTCGCTATCGGAGCTGCTATTGCAGCGCAAATCGTTGCCGCAGTCTTGTTTTTCTTTTCAACAAGCTTATATACAGCACCTGAAAGCAGACCTGCCGCCGCGCCTTTTGCAAGTACGGTGATGATTGTACCGGGTACGTTTACGGCTAAAAATGCGCTTGCGTCACCTGATGCAAGTACGGTTACGCCGAAAACAAGTCCGAGCCACGCGCCCGCGCCTATTCCGTAAAGCGCTGTGCCTACAACGATCGGTATCAGTACGAGTGAGATGGAAAAGGGGCCGAATCTAATGAAACTTCCCAGCAGCTGTAAAACAACTACTATGGCGGTGAACAGAGCAACGCCAACGATTTTTTTTGTGTTTTTGTTCATATTCAATTTCCTTTCTGCTACTGCTCCAAATTCTCGGCAGCAAACACAAACGGCCGAGTACCCGGGGAACCTTTACCCCTGCGGATGCAATGCGGCTATATTATAATATTCATTTTTGCGTTTTGCAATATCTTTTTCATAATAAATGATAAAGATTAATATAAATTTAAGAAAGGCGCCGCTATGTATAAAATCACCAAAAAAAAGCTGATTTTTTATACAAATGTTAAAAAATCTTGTCCTAATGGTTAAAATCAACATATAAAATTGACAAGTAACAAAAATTATTATACAATATAAACAAATATTTTGTTATTCGGGCGGTTAGCCGTCTGTATAGAAGAGGTTGTTTTATGAAAATTTATGAAGCTCAAAACATAAGAAATATAGTCCTTGCCGGCCACGCTTCAAAGGGTAAGACCACACTTGCGGAATCTTTGTTAAGCGTTGCCGGAGCCACAGAAAGAGTTGGTAAGGTTGATGACGGCACTACCGTTATGGATTATGATGCCGAAGAAAAGAAAAGGCGAGTATCGGTTTCCTGTGCTGTTGCGCCTGTTGAATATAAGGGAAAGAAAATTAATATTCTTGACACTCCCGGTCTTTTTGACTTTGCTGAGGGTGCGGCAGAAGGAATTAGAGCGGCAGAAACTGCTATTATAGTTGTTTCCGCCCGTTCCGGTCTTGCAGTAGGCGCTGAAAAAGCTTTTAAAAACGCAGGATCACGCCGTATGGCAAGAATATTCGTAGCAACAAAAATGGATGACGAAAGAGCTGATTTTTATAAAGCTTTTAACGCCATGGCGGCAAAATTCGGTACAAGCGTTTGCCCTGTAGTTGTTCCTGTAATAAGCGGCGGCAAGGTTGCCGGCTATTATAATATGATAGAAGGAAAGGCTTATTCATATAACGGAGTAAAAGCTGCAGAGACTGATGTAAGTCACGACGACGCCGCAAGGTTTGACGCTATAAAAGAGGTGTTTAACGAGGCGGTAGCCGGCACGGATGAGGACATCATGGAGAAATATTTCTCCGGCGAGGAACTCACTAAGGAAGACCGTATAAAAGGTCTTAAAATAGGCGTTGCGGACGGCTCTATTATTCCCGTATTTGCATTGAGCGGTCTCAGCGGAGCCGCTTGCGACCAGCTTCTTGATTTCGTTGCTGAAGTTTGCCCTGCGCCCACTTCAGAATATGCAATCAGCAATGATGAACCTATTGAGCTTTCAGCAGATTCCAACGGCCCGCTTGCGGCAGTTTGCTTTAAAACTGTTGCCGATCCGTTTATCGGTAAACTTTCATTTTTCAAAGTTCTCAGCGGTAAGATAACGCCTTCCTCTGTTGCGTATAATGAGCGCACCGGCAAAGAGGAAAGAATGGGCAAGATTGTTACCATGTTCGGTGCCAAGCAGATAGACTGCGCAGAGATTCCTGCCGGTGATATCGGAGCGGTTGTAAAACTTTCAGGCTTCAACACCGGAGATACTCTCTGCTCTCCCGATAAGGTTATAAGAGCAGACGGCGTAGCTGTTCCGAATCCCACATATTCCATGGCAGTTAAGGCTGTTAAAAAAGGCGACGAGGAAAAGATCGCGTCCGGTTTCGCACGCCTTTGTGAGGAAGACCCAAGCCTTGAATTTTCAGTAAACAACGAAACTCATGAGCAGATAATAAAAGGTCTCGGTGAACAGCAGATAGATGTTGCCGTATCAAAGCTTAAATCAAAATTCTCCGTAGACGTTGAGCTTTCTGCTCCTAAGATTGCTTATCGTGAAACTATAACTATGAAAGTATCAGCTCAGGGCCGCCATAAGAAGCAGAGCGGCGGACACGGTCAGTTCGGCGATGTGTTTATTGAATTTGAGCCTTGCAGCTGTGAAAAGCTTGAGTTCGCAGAAAGAATTGTCGGTGGCTCAGTTCCCAAGAACTTTTTCCCTGCGGTTGAAAAAGGCCTTAACGAATGTATGGAAAAAGGCGTTCTTGCAGGCTATCCTATGGTTGGTATAAAAGCTACTCTTTATGATGGTTCTTACCACCCAGTAGACTCAAGCGAAATGAGTTTCAAGATGGCGGCTGCCCTTGCGTTTAAGGAAGGCGTTTCAAAGGCTATGCCTATCCTTCTTGAGCCTGTTATGACCGTAAAGGTATCCTGCAATGATGAAGCAATGGGCGATGTTATAGGAGATATCAATAAGCGCCGCGGCCGTGTGCTTGGAATGACACCGAGCGGAGACGGCATGCAGGAGATACTTTCTGAGATACCGCAGGCTGAAATGGCAACATTCTCAACTGCTATGCGTCAGATAACCCAGGGCAGAGGCTCTTTTGAAGCAGAATTCGCGCGCTATGAAAGATGCCCGGAGCATATCGCTCAGAAGATAATCGAAGAAAGCGCAAATAATTAAATTTATGAAAGGGCGGTCAAACCGCCCTTTTGTTTTTAAATAAGTGAATTACGCAAATAATAAATATATCTTTATAAAAGAAAGGTTATGCCATGAGAAGAATTTTAACCGAAATAAAAAAATATTCTATAATCCTTATAGTAGTGTGCGCCGTTCTGGGCTCGCTTCTTATTGCATTCCCCGATAAGATGCTTTCCTATATATCTTTGTTTATAGGCGGCGCATTCATAGTATGCGGTGTTTTTGCTATTATAAATTATGCCATTAAACGAAATTATGTATTCACGCTGACTCTCGGAATAATCTCTGCCGTATCAGGCGTTATAATCTGCCTTGCTTACAGGCAGATTATTTCCGTAATAGTTTTTCTTATGGGAATATTCCTGCTTGTGGGCGGTCTTGTTAATCTTGTAAATGCGTTTTATGTTTCTTCGTCAATGCCGCGTGTCTGGATAGTTAATACTGTGTTTTCCGTTGCCTCAGTAGCGCTAGGTATAGTCAGCATGACAAATCCTTTCCAAACTCAGAATACTCTTGTTCAGTTTCTCGGAATAGGTTTGCTCATTTTTGCAGCGCTTGATCTGATAGCGTATGTCCAAATGCTGGAGATAGCAAAAAAGATAAAGAAAAAAATCGATGAAAACCGAGATACTAACCAGCCCGTTGAGGTCGATTACAGAGAAGTTGACGATAACTGACAGACTGCCGCATTGATATTATAAACAAAATATATAAAATGTATTATTTTAGCTTGAAGCCCAAACTTCAAGGTGATATAATTAGCTGAATTGTTTATTGTGTAGGAGGAACAATATGGGCTTTAAAGAAAAATATGCAAAATGGCTTGATTTCGCCGATGAAGAAACTAAAAAAGAACTCCTTTCAGTTTCCGAAAATGAGAAAGAAATTGAGGATAGGTTTTATAAAGACCTTGCGTTCGGTACGGGAGGACTGCGCGGGGTAATGGGCGCAGGCTCAAACAGAATGAATAAATATACTGTAGGCAGAGCTACTCTGGGACTTGTAAAATATCTTGCGGATAAATTCCCGAAAGATGCTTCCGTTGCGATTGCTTACGATACCCGCAATAATTCAGCCGGGTTTTCTCTTGCGGCGGCGCGTATTCTTGCGGCAAACGGTATTCATGTCTATCGTTATAAATACTGCGTTCCCGTTCCTGTTCTTTCATTTACAACAAGGCATTTAAAATGCAGTGCGGGCATAATGATAACAGCTTCTCATAATCCCAAGGAATATAACGGTTATAAGGTCTATGACGAAACAGGCTGCCAGATATGCACTGAAGCCGCAGCAGAGCTTCTTTCCTACATAAATAAGGAAGAGCATTCTTCCGTAGCGCCGCTTCTTTCTGCCGCAGATAACGGCAGAATTACCGAAATAGGCGACGAAGTGCTTTGTGAATATTACAAAGCTGTAAGCGAACAGTCGCTCTATACTGAAAGCTCAGATATTAAAATTGTGTATACTCCTCTTCACGGTACGGGAAATATCCCCGTGAGAGAGATGCTCAAAGGCTTTGATGTGTGCGTAGTTAAAGAGCAGGAACTGCCGGACGGTAATTTTTCAACTGTAAGAAGTCCTAATCCTGAGGAAAAGGACGCACTTAATATCGCTATAGGCAGGGCAAAAGAAATTTCAGCGGATATTGTTCTCGGCACAGACCCTGACTGCGACAGAGTGGGTATTGCTGTGCGTGATAAAGACGGCGAGTATCAGCTGTTCACAGGCAATCAGACGGGGGCTCTTCTTGTAAAGTTTGTGCTCGAACAGAAAAAAGCATCGCTCAATTCAAAGTCAACTCTTGTAAAGACCATTGTAACATCAGAACTCGGCGCAAATATTGCACGCAGTTTCGGACTTAATGTTGAAGAAACACTTACAGGCTTTAAATATATAGGCGATAAAATAAATAAGTATGAAAACAGCGATAACAGGGAATTTGTTATCGGCTATGAAGAGTCTTACGGATACCTTGTAGGTACTTACGCGCGGGATAAGGACGGCGTTGTTTCATCAATGCTTATCTGTCAGATGGCTGCGTGGTATAAGGCTCAGGGCAAAACGCTTATTGACGGTCTCAATGAAATCTATGCTGAATACGGCTACTTCCTTGATGCGCTCGACCCCTTTGTTCTCAAAGGCAAGGACGGCGCTGAAAAGATAAATTCCCTTATGGATCATTTCCGCAAAAACGGTCTTTGCGTATTTGAGGGCGCTGATAAGGTCATTGACTATTCAAAGGGAGTTGATGATCTGCCGATTGAAAACGTGCTTAAATTCGTTTGGAAAGACGGCTCTTGGGTAGCTGTCAGACCGAGCGGCACAGAGCCTAAGATTAAAATTTATTACAGTGTTCGTGAGGAAAACAGAGAGAAAGCTCACGAGCGCCTTGAAAAAATCAGAACTTCTGTTAAGAATATAATTGAGGGCTGAGGTGGAAAAATGAAAAATATACAGGAATATGTTGAAAATGTACTTCAGCCTAAACTTCAGGGTGACGGCGGCTGGATAGAATTTGTTTCATTTGAAAACGGTGTTTTGACCGTTATTTTCAGAGGCGAGTGCTCAAAATGCCTTATTCTTGACAGATGTGTTTCATGGATAGAGAGCGAGATTGAGCGCGATTTACATAAAAAAGTCCGTGTATGTGCAATACGCAAAAAACCGTATTTTCAGGATGTTTAAGGGGGAATAGAAATGGCTCATATAAAAGTTGTAAGAAGGTCAATGCGCCCCGAGGAGTGGACTGATCTGCGCTTCGGCTGGCTCAAACGCCATATATATTCCTCAAAGTGGGAAATAAAAAATCTTATGGTGCGTGACGCGCGCCAGATTTCCGAAATGGAATATGAATATTATCCGGAGGATTATCACCCGCTGAATAAAGGCGATATGTATTTCACGCCTGACGGCACCGCTTTTTTCAAAGCCGATGTTGATATTCCCAAGGAGCTTCAGGGCAAAGAACTCTGGTTTTCTCTCAAAACCGCCGCTGAAATATGTGTTAAGGTTAACGGCAAATATATCGGCGGAGTTGACCCCAACCGTGAAAGAATGCTGCTTTCACCGTATGTTGATGACAAGCAGACCCTCCATTTTGAAATGACGGGGTATAACAGAAGTAAGCCCGATGACGAAAGAAACCCCGAAAGTCTTTCCGTAAGAGGATGCCGTCAGATTTTTGAGGGAGCGTATATATGCACCGTTAATCATGCGGTTCAGGATCTTGTGTATGATTTTGAGCTTTTGCTTGATATTGCAAAGAGTGATCTTTTCAATGAGGATTACAGAAACTTCCTCAACAGGGAGCTCAATAACGCTATGAATTTAATTGATTTTGACAGCGATGAGCTTTCAGGTGTTGAAGAAGCGCAGAAATATATAAACGATGTTGTTTATGCCAACGATAACTATAAGGGCGCGGGAGATGTAGCTCTTATTGCCCATTCGCACCTTGATATTGCATATTACTGGCGCAGGATACACGCTGTTCAGAAAAATCTGCGCACCGTTCTGATTCAGCTCAGACTTATGGACAGGTATCCCGATTTCAAATATACTCATACACAGCCGTATGTATATGAAACTCTTGAAAAATATTATCCCGATGTTTTCGAGGAATTGAAAGAGAAAGTGCAAAACGGTCAGTTTGAACCTGTGGGAGCTATGTATGTTGAGCCGGACTGCAATATTCCGTCAGCGGAAAGCCTTATCAGGCAGTGTCTTTACGGTCAGCTTACATATAAGCGTATGTTCGGCAAGACCGTAAATAACGCATGGCTTCCTGATGTTTTCGGCAACAGCTGGATACTGCCGCAAATACTTAAAAAGAGCGGCGTTGAATATTTTGTTTCAAATAAAATGTCCACTTGGAATGATACAAACCGTTTTCCGCATAATAACTTCATATGGCGCGGGATAGACGGCTCAGAAGTATATGCCTGCGTTCCTCCAACTCATTTTATCACATGGAATATGCCCAGCCAGATTCAGGAGAACTGGGAGGCTTATATAGATAAAGACGGCGGCGGCCAGACTATGAATATGTTCGGCTACGGTGATGGCGGTTCAGGCTGTACCGAAGAAATGATAGAACTTATGCACAGGTTTGATAAGCTCTCCATAATGCCGAAATGCACCCATATGGGCGGCGCAGAGTTCCTTGAAAAGAATTTGAAAGACAATCCTAACCTTGAAACGTGGGACGGCGAACTTTATCTTGAAATGCACCGCGGCACATTCACAACAAAGAGCAACCTTAAAGCCGCAAACCGCCGCCTTGAATACAAATTCAGAGCGGCAGAAATGCTCAGCGTTTTAAGAGAAGAAAATAATACTGAGAAGATAACTTCTCTTTATAAAAAGTTCCTTGTTAATCAGTTCCACGATATTTTGCCGGGCTCTCATATTCATCCTGTTTATGAGGACGCAATGGCTGATTATGAGGAGATAGAAAAAGAGCTTGATGAAATAATAGGAAACGACTCAAAGTATTTCAATACTCTTAACTTCAAGCGTGACGCACTTACATTTGTACCCAATAAAAAAGGCACTTCAACAAGAAAATTTGAAAAGGGCAACTGGATAATTCCCAATATTCCGTCTCTTTCTTCTGCTAATCTGCGCAGTGCTCAGTATAAAAATGAGTGGATATCAGCAGGGGAAACTATCGAAACTCCTTATTATTCGGCAAAACTGAATGAGGACGGATCTTTTGCTTCTCTTTATGATAAAGAACTCGGAAGAGAATGGGTAAAGGGCGACTTTAATAAAATAAAGATATTTACTGACTGCCCGGGTAATTATGATGCGTGGGATATCCTGCCAAATTACAGGGATAAGGAAATAGATACCCAGCTTGAAATGCCTCTTACACTTCTTGAAAAGGACGGAGAAGCTGCGTCATTTGCGGCAACGCTTAAAACAGAAAAATCCACGTGGACTGTTATTGTCAGATTTTTCAGACGCAGCAGAGGTATTGAGGTTGAACATATCGTTGACTGGCATGAAAAACATAAGCTTGCTAAAGCGGAATTTGAATGTAATGTGCTCTCAAGAAAGGCGCTCTGCGATACTTCCGCAGGCTTCATTGAGCGGGATACTCATAAAAACACATCTTGGCAGCAGGCTCGTTTTGAGGTGTGCCAGCATAAGTGGTGCGACCTTTCTGAAACAAACGGCGGCATTGCAATTATAAATGAAAATAAGTACGGCGTAGGATTTGATAAAAATCTTATAAGCCTTTCTCTGCTTAGGTCAACAATACGTCCGGATGTAACCTCCGATATGGGTACTCACAATTTCTGCTATATGATATTGCCCCACAGTTCTGATGCTGTTAATGCAGGTGTGAATAATCTTGCGCTTCAGTATAATGTGCCGCTTGTTAAAGCTGATGTCCATTGTGATCTTCCGTCTTTTGAGCCGCTCTATCTTCAGGCTCTTAAATACAGTGAGGACGGCTCAATGGTTGTAGCAAGACTTTCAGAGCAGAACGGAGAACGCGGTAGAATTAATCTCGGCAGAAAAGTGCGTGTTCTCAACATGCTTGAAGAAACTCAGCGTGAAACCGATGTCATAGAGTATTCACCATTTGAAATAATTACAGTAGGATTTGATAAGTAATGGAGCCATATCAGATAGTAATATTAATCGCAGTGATAATTATTCTTGGCATTGCCGTTTTGCCTGCGTTCAACAGATGGCAGTTTAAGCGCCTGCCGTATGATCAGCAGGTGCTTGCCATAATGCGCCAGGCAAAAGGACTTATTTACTGGAAAAATATTTCACACGGCAGAACAGGCAGTCTTTTCTATGTTAAAAACAAGCGAAAGATACTTGTTTACCCGTGGGTAATAGATGAAAACGGAAAAATGGTTATCCAAAAAGAAAATCCTTTTGACTTTTGGGATTACCCTGCAGAGCATCCTCCGCTCAATGAGGATGAGGTAAAGCAGGCAAGAGAAGAACTTGAAAAGTATTCACGCAAATCTGCGGTAAAGCTTGTCATTAACGATCCACTTGAAGACGGGGACGCACAGCAGAAGCCACAGCAGTGAAAACGGCAGGCATATCTGACCCAAAAGATTAAATAGCATGTTATCATAATTCCATACGTTCATACCAAGGCTTATGTTGAATATGCATCCGAATATGAATTCAACGCCTGTTATGAAAACGGTTCCCATAAGGCACTTCAGCAACAGAGGTGCCTTTTTCATTTATTTTTGTATAAATGCCAGAAACATCGGTATTATGCCGCCCGCAAGAAACATACTGTAATGAGTTCTGCCTCTCTATAAAATCTCAATGGTGCAGTAACCCTGCCCGCCAAGTAAAAACATAAACGAATAATAAGGTAATAATTTTCTCATAATTGTATTGTTTCGCCTTTTGTGGTAAAATAAACATATCAAGCGGAGGTAAAATTATGCAGATTTCTTCAAAGGCTAAAATTGTAATAAACACCCTTGCGGATGCCGGATTTTCGACTTATGTTGTCGGCGGCTGCGTTCGTGATTATTTCCTGGGAAATCAGACTTCTGATACGGATATAACTACCTCTGCAAAACCGTGTGAGGTTAAAAAGATACTTGCAGATAAAAATATAAAAGTTGTTGAAACAGGGCTGAAGCACGGCACCGTTACGGCGGTGATTGATAAAACACCTTTAGAGATAACAACTTTCAGAGCGGACGGAGAGTACAGGGACAGCCGTCACCCTCAGAGCGTTGAGTTTGTTGCGGATATTGAACAGGATCTTAAACGCCGAGATTTTACCGTAAACGCTATGGCGTATAATGATGAAAGAGGATTGGTAGATCTTTTCGGCGGCGTTGAGGATATAAAAAATAAAATAATACGCGCTGTGGGCGATCCCGATAAAAGATTTAAAGAAGATGCTTTGCGCATTATGCGCGCTCTGCGTTTTTCTTCCGTGCTCGGTTTTACTATTGAACAAAAAACAAAAAAAGCAATTTTTGATAATATGCTTCTTCTCAAAAATATTTCGGCTGAAAGGATATTTGCAGAACTAAAAAAACTTTTGTGCGGTAAAAATGTTTTGAACGTTCTTGATGAGTACAGGCAGGTGTTAGGCGTAATAATCCCGCAGATCAAACCTACTTTTAATTGCGCTCAGAATACCCACTGGCATATGTTCAGCGTCTATGAGCATATTATCCATTCCGTTGAATATGCTCCGGATGATCCCGTTATCCGCCTCACAATGCTTTTGCATGACATCGGCAAGCCGTCAGTAAAACTCACCGATGAAAACGGAAGAGACCATTTTAAAACTCATGCCGATGAGGGAGAAAAAATAGCGGCTGAAGTGCTTAGCAAACTCAAAGTATCAAATAATATATATAATAAGGTTACTACTCTTATAAAATATCATCAGTCCGTAGAAAATGTGAATGATGTCAAGATAAAACATTGGTTTAATAAGATAGGCGAGGAATATACTCTCTCTCTCTTTGATGTGCGCATAGCCGATTTAAAGGCACATAACCTGGGAAAAAAAGAAGTGCTTTTTGAGATAGAAAGGCTTATGTCGCTTGAGGAAGAGGCAAAGATGATTATTAAGCGCCGGGAGCCTTACAAAATTTCGGAGCTGGCCGTTAACGGTCATGACCTTATTTCTCTTGGCTTTTCCGGGCGTGAGATAGGTGATAAACTGTCTGAAATACTCACACTTGTTATGGATGGAAAACTAAATAATACCAAAACTGATATATTAAATTTTATAAAAAATAGTTAATTTGCCCTTTGACAATTCGTTTTTTAAGTGGTATAAAATATATGCGTGTAGCGATAAGCACAGCAAAGCGTACAACTCTTTGAGTTGTACGCTTATTTTTTTTACAGGAGGAAATTTTTAATGCTAAAACTAAATTTCAGGGAACTGTTTTCGGATTACTGATGTCATACATAATGGCGTTTGGCATGGAGGTCTATAATACGGCGATAAAAATGGGCTTCAATCTAAAAGCAGGCAGCTTCAGCAGTATGACTAATATAGTCTTTTGGGAAGCTCTAAAAGAAACACTTTATATGGGAGCGATAGTGTTTGTAATCTCAAGCCTTTTCGGCAACAAAATAGGGGAGAGATTCGCAGAAAAATACTGTAACCCGCAGAAAGATAATCCTTATTTTTGCAGAATAATGCGTCAGGCGGGTACAATCGCAATTATGTGCCCCACGATGAGCCTTGTGGCAACAATACTTTTTAATATAATATTAGGGGGCTCAAGCTGGGTGAATCTGCCGGCTATATGGGCGGGAACTGTTATAAAAAATTTCCCCATGGCGTTTTTCTGGAATATGTTTGCCGCAACAGGCTTGACGCGTATAATATTCGGCTTGATATTCAGGAAAAAGAAATGTAAATAATTTTTTATAAATATTGACAAATGCAAATTATGGATTATAATATAATTAGCACTCCAAAGCAGAGAGTGCTAATTTTTTATAAATTCAGGGTGATAAAATGAGAAAGAAACAGTTTAAAGCAGAATCTAAAAAGCTCCTTGATATGATGATAAATTCTATCTATACAAATAAGGAAATCTTTATAAGGGAGCTTATTTCAAACGCTTCGGACGCTATTGATAAGCTTTATTTTAAATCCCTTACCGATACTTCCGTTGGAATGAATAAGGATGATTTTGAGATATTTATTTCAGCCGATAAGGAAAACAGAACTCTTACCATCACCGATAACGGTATAGGTATGACAGCTGAGGAACTTGAATCAAATCTCGGCACAATAGCAAAGTCAGGCTCATTTAACTTCAAAAATGAAAATGAGGACGCCAAGGAAAACGATATAGAGGTAATCGGTCAGTTCGGTGTCGGCTTCTATTCATCATTTATGGTTGCAAAAAGGGTAGAGGTAGTTTCAAAAGCCTACGGCGAAGATGTTGCGCATAAGTGGGTATCCGAGGGCGCAGAGGGCTACACTATTGAAGAATGCGAAAAAGATAGCTGCGGCACAGTAATAACTCTTTATATGAAAGACGATACTGAAAATGAGGATTACTCACACTTCCTTGAGCAGTATGCCATTACGGAACTTGTAAAGAAATACAGCGATTATATCCGCTATCCCATTAAGATGGAAACGGTGCATTCCGTACCCGATCCGGATAAAGAGGGCGAATATAAAGAGGAAACTTCCGTTGAAACCCTTAATTCAATGGTTCCGCTGTGGCGTAAGAACAAAAATGAGATTACTGCCGAAGAATATAATGAATACTATAAGATGAAGTTCTTTGATTACCATGACCCGCTTGATGTAATTCACTTCAAGTCAGAGGGCACGGCAACATTTGACTCTCTTATCTATATCCCGTCAGAGCCGCCTATGGATTATTATTCCAAGGAATATGAAAAGGGTCTTGCCCTTTATACTAACGGCGTTATGATAATGGAAAAATGCTCAGATCTTGTGCCGGATTATTTCAGCTTTGTAAAAGGCATTGTTGATTCTGCCGATCTTAACCTCAATATCAGCCGTGAAACTTTGCAGCAGGATTATCAGGTAAGAATAATCGCAAAGGCTATAGATAAAAAGATAAAGTCAGAGCTTAAAAAGATGCTCACCAAAGACCGTGAAAAATACGAAAAGTTCTTTGAAAAATTCGGCGTTCAGATCAAATGGGGCGTATATGCCGATTACGGCGCAGAAAAAGACGGGCTCAAAGATCTGATGATGTTTAAATCCGTTAAAGATAATAAATATGTTACTCTTAAAGAGTATATTGACGCTATGCCGGAGAGTCAGGAAAAGATCTATTATGCGTGCGGTGAAACACCGGAAAAGATTGCTCTTCTTCCTCAGACAGAAGCTGTTAAGTCAAAAGGCTTTGACGTGCTTTGCTTTACTGATGATGTTGATGAATTTGCCGTTCAGATGCTTATGGAGTACGACGGCAAGCAGTTTGCCAATATCTGTAAAGACGATTTGAAACTTTCTTCTGATGAAGAAAAGAAAGCGCTTGATGAAAAGAATGAGGGCGCAAAAGATATGCTCGATGAAATGAAAGGCTATCTCGGAGACGAGGTTACAGCAGTAAAATTCTCCGATTCTCTTGGTTCTCATGCTGTTTGCCTTTCAAGCGAAGGATATGTTTCAATCGATATGGCAAAGATACTCAGCCGTATGCCAGGCGGAAATCAGGGCGTAAAGGCTCAGCTTGTGCTCGAGATAAATTCCAATCATCAGATAGCCGAAAAACTTTTCAAACTCTTTGCAGAGGATAAGGACAAACTTCAGAAGTATACCAAGATACTTTATAACGAAGCTCGTCTTGTAAGCGGGCTTGATGTTGAAAATCCAACAGAATTTGCTGATATGGTTTCAGAACTGTTATAAGCTTTTTGTTTCCCTTCAAAACTGCATATTTCAGGTAGATAAATAAAGCGCGGAGTCTTTAAAAGACTCTCGCGCTTTTATCTTTTACTTTCAATTATATTGCCTCTTAAAAAACAGGGTGACAGCGGTAATATTGTATGGTATAATAGATATATAATATAATACAGTTATTTTCGGCTTTTTACCGAAAAGTTTATATATTTCATCGTTGGAGGTGTAATTATGAAATACAATGTTATCACAATAAGCCGTGAATTCGGCAGCGGAGGCAGATATGTCGGCGAGGAGCTTGCAAAAAAACTCGGCTGGGAATATTACGATAAGGAAATCATTTCCAAGGTGGCCGAAAAGACCGGCTTTGCTGAAGAATTTGTTGAGCAGGCGGGTGAACATTCACCGTTCAAGAGCATTTTCTCCTATGGCTTTGTCAGCAGAGACAGCGGCGGATCTTCTCTTGAGGACTATGTTTATTCCGCCCAGAGAAAAATAATACTTGAGCTTGCGGACAAAGGCCCTTGCATTATCGTTGGCAGGTGCGCAGATTATATTCTGCAGGATCGTAAAGACTGCCTTAACGTATTTATCCACGGTGATGAAGAAAGCAAGATCCAGCGTATAATGAAATATAAGAATACGGATGTGAAGCAGGCAAGAAAACTTATGAAAGATATAGATAAGCGCCGCCGTATAAATTATAATTATTATACCGACAGGCAGTGGGGCAGGGCACAGAATTTTGATATCTGCCTCAACAGTACCTCACTCGGAACTGATAACTGCGTAAAGATAATTTATGACGCTGTTACAAATCTTGATTGGTTTGTTGCCGATTCTGCTAAATAAAAAATATAATATTAAAAAAGGTCTGCCATATGGCAGACCTTTTCTTTTTTGTCAGTATTCAATTTCGCCGTTGAAAACAAGGTTGCAGTCGCCTGTAAGAGTTATCTTTTCGTCTGTATAGTTAACTATAAGGTCGCCGCCTCTTAGCTTAACGGTTATGTCTTCTCCCTTTGCGCATTTGCCTTCAAGCACAGCCGCAACAGCGGCAGCGCACGCTCCTGTGCCGCACGCAAGTGTTTCTCCGTTTCCTCTTTCCCATACACGCATTTTAAGCGTCCTGCTGTTTACAACACGCACAAATTCCGTGTTTATTCTTTCGGGGAAAATATCAGCGTTTTCTATCTGCGGGCCTACTTTTTCTATATCAACCCTGTCAACATTATCAACAAATATCACGCAGTGAGGATTACCTACCGATACACAGGTAACGCTGTATTCTTTTGCGCCTATCTGCGCTTTCCTTGCGATAATACTGTCGCCGTCAAATTCTGCGGGTATTTCCGCAGGCTTGAGATAAGCTTTTCCCATATCTACCGTAACTGAGGAAACTTTGCCGTTTCGTGTAAACAGTTCAAGGCTTCTTATTCCGCTTGCCGTTTCAACGGTAATGTTTTCCTTATTTACAATGCCGTTGTCATACAGATACTTGCCAACACAGCGAATGGAGTTGCCCGCCATTTCGCCCTCTGAGCCGTCGCGGTTGAAAATTCTCATTTTCGCATCCGCTACATCAGATTTTTCTATAAGAACGATACCGTCGCCGCCGATACCTCTGTGCCTGTCTGTAAATTCTATCGCAAAACTTTCAGGGCAGGTGATAACATTCTCCGTATTGTTAAAGAAAATGTAGTCGTCGCTTGTGCCCTGCATCTTGCTGAATTTCAGTATGCTCTTTTCTTTTCGCATACAGTTTATATCAACAAGCTCTGTGTTCATCTGGTTGTATCTGCTGGCAATGATGTCCGCAAGCGCATTAGCCGTGTCAAGTGATGTCAGCGTAGCAATTCCAAGCTGATTTGCTCTGTTGAAAAGCTTGATGTAGTCAGCAATGCTCTTCTTGTCGCTTTTGCCTGTGTATACGATATAATCAAGTTTTCCGCTCTCAACAAGATCCATAATGGAATTGTCCTCGCTGAGTTTATTTACGGTGTCAACTTCAATTCCAAGGCTTGCAATGGCTTTTGCCGTTTCGGGTGTAGCCCATATCTTTATTCCGAGATCGTCAAGTTTTTTCGCAAGATTTACTATTTCATATCTGTCTTTTTTGGTAACAGTTATGAGCACACCGTGGCGTGATTCCTTGCGAGACTCGATCTTGAACCCAGCTGATATAAGTCCTTTAAACAATGCTTCATTCAGGTTTTTGCCAACACCGAGTACTTCGCCGGTTGATTTCATTTCAGGGCCGAGCTGGCTGTTTACATTGTTGAGCTTTTCAAAGCTGAATACGGGAACTTTTACCGCAAAGTACGGAGGAGTTTTATAGAGCCCTGTGCCGTAGCCGAGGCTTTCAAGCGTTGAGCCTACCATAATTTTTGTGGCAAGTTCTACCATTGGCACGCCTGTTACTTTGCTGATATACGGTATTGTTCTTGATGCTCTCGGATTTACCTCAATAACATAAAGCTCGTTTTGGTATATTAGATACTGTATGTTTACAAGACCTTTTGTACCGAGAGAAAGAGCAAGCTTTTCTGAAACGTCACATATTTTGCGAAGCATTTTGTCGTTGATGTTGTACGGGGGATAAACGGCAATTGAATCACCGCTGTGTACGCCTGCCCGCTCAATGTGTTCCATAATTCCGGGAATTAAAACTTTTTCTCCGTCTGAAATACAGTCCACTTCAAGCTCGGTGCCCATCATGTACTTGTCTACAAGCACGGGATTTTCTATGCCCTGAGCAAGAATGATGCCCATATATCTCTCAACGTCTTCGTCGGTGTAAGCAATAGTCATATTCTGACCGCCGATAACATAACTCGGTCTAAGAAGCACAGGGTAGCCAAGTCTGTTTCCTGCCTCAAGTGCGCCCTCAAGTGTTGTTACCGAAGTTCCTTTCGGTCTGAATATGCCAAACTTTTCAAGCAGTTTGTCAAATTTATCCCTGTCTTCGGCAATGTCAATACCCTGGGCAGAAGTACCAAGGATTTTTATGCCGTTGTCATCAAGGAATTTTGTAAGCTTAATTGCTGTCTGACCGCCGAAAGCCACAACAACTCCAACGGGCTTTTCAACTTTAATGACGTTCATAACATCTTCCGGCGTAAGCGGCTCAAAATACAGCCTGTCGCCCGTGTCAAAGTCTGTTGAAACAGTCTCGGGGTTGTTGTTTATAAGTATAACTTCATAGCCGAGTTCTTTCAGAGTCCATACGCAGTGAACGGAGGAGTAGTCAAATTCAATGCCCTGTCCGATACGTATGGGACCTGAGCCGAGAACGATTATCCTCTCTTTTTCGCCGCGCTCTATCTCTCTGCTTTCGCAGTGTTCGTCATAAGTTGAATAGAAATAAGGAGTTTCAGCAGCAAACTCCGCGCCGCAGGTGTCAACCATTTTGTAAACGGCGTGTTTGTGATAGGCAAGGGGAGAGCCGCTTATTTTTTCTATTGCCGTGTCTGTATAACCGAATTTTTTGCCTTTAATGTACTGCTCAAAGCTTACCGGCGTGTTTTCTATCTCTTTTTCATAGTCGGCAAGATTTTTCAGCTTATATAAAAACCACTCGTCTATCATGGTGATTCTGTGTATCTCATCAATGGATACACCGTTTTTGATAGCCCTGAAAACAGAAAAGAGCCTTAAATCGTCCTGATTATAAAGTGTTTTTACTATATCTGTGCCGTCAAGCTGTTTGTTGTTGAGCGTGTCAAGTCCTATTTCCGCGCCTCTTACGGCTTTCATTATCGCCATTTCAAAGGAGGGGGCAATGCTCATTACCTCTCCTGTGGCTTTCATCTGTGTGCCGAGTTTGCGTGATGCGTTAATGAACTTGTCAAAAGGCCATTTCGGCACTTTTACAACTACATAGTCAAGCGTAGGCTCAAAGCAGGCGCAGGTCTTTCCGGTAATATCGTTTCGTATTTCATCAAGAGTGTAGCCGAGCGCAATCTTGGTGGTAACTTTGGCTATCGGGTAACCTGTAGCCTTTGAAGCAAGCGCAGATGAGCGTGAAACACGTGGGTTTACCTCAATAACGCTGTATTCAAAGCTTTCGGGATTGAGTGCAAACTGGCAGTTGCATCCGCCCTCTATTCCGAGTTCGGTTATAATGTCAAGGGACGCCGTGCGCAGCATCTGATATTCTTTGTCCCCAAGCGTTACGGCGGGGGCAATAACAATACTGTCGCCCGTGTGCACGCCGACGGGGTCAAAGTTTTCCATAGAACAAACGGCAATAACGTTGCCCACGCTGTCCCTCATAACTTCAAATTCTATCTCTTTCCAGCCTGCAATGTATCTTTCAACAAGCACCTGGGTAATGGGGCTCAGCATAAGACCGTGCTTTGCAACTTCCTCAAGTTCTTTTTCGTTGTAAGCAACACCGCCGCCTGCGCCGCCGAGTGTAAACGCAGGTCTGATAATAACGGGATAGCCTATTTCTGCGGCAATCCTCTTTGCTGTATCAACATCGTTTGCAATGTCAGACGGCACAACAGGCTGGTTGATCTTTACCATTGTATCCCTGAAAAGCTGTCTGTCCTCAGCCTTGTCAATAGCTTCTGCGTCTGTTCCAAGCAGGCGAACACCCATTTTATCAAGGTATCCGTCCTTTGCAAGCTGCATGGATATGGTAAGACCCGTCTGTCCTCCGAGGCCGCCCAAAATGCTGTCCGGTCTTTCTTTTTCAATAATTCGCTTTACGGTTTCCTCTGTAAGCGGCTCAAGATAAATGTGGTCGGCAAGCGCGCTGTCTGTCATTATCGTAGCGGGGTTTGAGTTTACAAGAACTACTTCAATACCCTCGTCTTTAAGTACACGGCACGCCTGCGCTCCTGCATAGTCAAATTCTGCTGCCTGTCCTATTACAATAGGGCCTGAGCCGATTACAAGCACCTTTTTTATATCTTTGTTAAGAGGCATTACTCATTACCTCCCATCATTTTTATAAATCTGTCAAATAAAAATGTTGTGTCGTGCGGGCCGCTGCACGCCTCAGGGTGGAACTGTACGGAAAACGCATTATTTCCCGGGTAATCAATTCCCTCGTTAGTGCCGTCATTGGCGTTGATATAGCTTATAACGCCGCCGCATTTTTCAACTGCTTCGTTCACAACGGCATAACCGTGGTTCTGTGAAGAAATGTAAGTTCTGCCCGTCTTTAAGTCTTTGACGGGCTGATTTACTCCTCTGTGGCCGTATTTAAGTTTCTGTGTTTCAGCGCCCATTGCAAGAGCAAGCAGCTGATGACCAAGGCATATTCCGAATATCGGCTTTTTGCCGATAAGCTTTTTAAGCTCTTCAATACATTCAGTGTTTTCCTGCGGGTCTCCGGGGCCGTTTGAAAGCATAATTCCGTCAGGATTAAGCTTGAGTACGTCCTCAGCTTTTGTGTTGTAAGGCATTACAGCTACATTGCATCCGCGCTTTACAAGTTCGCGCGCAATGTTATCCTTTTTACCGTAGTCCAGCAAGACCACGTTGTATTTAGGACTTTCCGCCGCAAGGGGAACGGGCTTTTTGCAGGAAACTGATTCAACAGCTTTTTCTACTTTGTAAGCCTTTACTTTTTCCTCGTCAAAATCCCTTGGGTCAGAGCATATCATGGCGTTCATTACGCCGCTTTCACGAATTATCTTTGTTATCTCTCTTGTGTCAACGCCATACACACCCGGTATGTTGTTTGCTTTAAGATATTCGTCAAGTGTTCTGTTGCATCTGAAGTTAGAAGGATCGTCGCATTTTTCACGTACAATGTACGCCGTTACGCTTGATTTGTCGCTCTCAGCGTCATTGTCAATAAAACCGTAGTTTCCTATAAGCGGAAAAGTCTGTAAAACTATTTGTCCGTAGTAACTCGGGTCTGTAAGCGTTTCAATGTAACCGCACATACCCGTGGTGAATACAAGCTCGCCAGTAACATCTCCGCCTGCGCCGAAACGCCTGCCTTCAAATGTTTTGCCGTTTTCAAGGCAAATATAAACTTTTTCGTTATCCATAAATAAACTTCCTGATCAGTTGTTGCTTCCAAGCAGTTTAACAAGTACCGCTTTCTGTGCGTGAAGTCTGTTTTCAGCTTCGTCAAATATTTCCTCTGCGTGAGCCTCAAATACCTCTGCGGTAATTTCTTCGCCTCTGTGAGCAGGCAGACAGTGAAGTACCATTGCTCCGTCTTTTGCAACAGCCATAACTTCGTCATTTATCTGATAATCTTTGAATATCTTTTCACGTTCTGCTTTTTCGTCTTCCTGACCCATAGAAGCCCATACGTCAGTATAAAGCACATCAGCGTCTTTTGCACATTCCTTAATGTCGGAAGAACATGTGAATTTGCCGTTTTCTGATGCCCACTTCATGATTTCAGCATCAGGCTTATAGCCGTCGGGGCAGGCAACAGCACATTCCATACCCATTGTGATTGCGCCTACTATAAGGCTGTTTGCCATGTTGTTTCCGTCGCCGATAAAGCAGAATTTAAGTCCGTCAAAAGTCTTTTTGTATTCTCTTATCGTCATAAGGTCGGCAAGCACCTGGCATGGGTGGCAGTAATCTGTAAGACCGTTAATTATCGGAATTGAGCCGTATTTTGCAAGGTCTTCAACCTCTTTCTGCTCAAAAGTCCTTATCATGATACCGTCAAGATAGCGTGAAAGCACACGTGCTGTATCCTGCACGGGTTCGCCTCTGCCTATCTGAAGATCTCTGTTTGAAAGAAACAGCGCCTGACCGCCAAGCTGATACATTCCTGTTTCAAAAGAAACTCTTGTTCTTGTAGAGCTTTTCTGGAAAATCATTCCAAGTGTCTTGCCCTTTAAAAGGTGGTGTTCAATGCCGTGCTTAGTTTCGTACTTCAGCTGGTCGGCAAGGTTTAAAATATCAAGTATGTCGTGGTGGTTCAGGTCCTGCAGTTTAAGCAAATGTTTCATCTTCAATTACCTCCTTAATAATAGCCAGTCCCTTGTCGGTTTCTTCCTTAGTAATGCTAAGAGCGGGAAGAAGTCTTACCTTTGTTTTTGCTGTCAGCACAAGAAGTCCTTTTTCAAGACACTTGTTTGCAATGTCAGCCGCTTTTTTATCCGTTTCAATACCCAGCATCAGTCCCATTCCTGAAACTGATTTAACGCCTTTTATTTCTTTAAGTTTGCTGATTATGTATTCACTCTTTTTAGTAACTTCGTCAAGGAATTTATCGTCAATTCTCTTTACTATGCTTATTGCACCTGCCGCGGCTATAGGGTTTCCGCCGAATGTTGAGCCGTGTGAGCCGGGTGTAACAGTGTTTTCAAGCTTATCGCCGAATAATACTGCTCCCATCGGCAGACCGCCGGCAAGTCCTTTCGCAGTGGATACAATATCAGGCTTTACACCGTAGTGCATATAAGCAAAATATTTTCCCGTTCTGCCGTTACCCGTCTGCACCTCGTCAACACACATGAGAATGTCTTTTTCCTTGCAGATTTTGTCTATCTCCTCAACAAATTCTTTGTCAAGATTAAGAACTCCGCCTTCACCCTGAACACATTCAAACATAATGGCGCATACATCGTCCGTTATCATATTGTTGAGAGTTTCAATGTCATTTGCAGGGCAGTATTTGAAGCCCGGGGTAAAAGGCCCGAAAATCTGATGAAATCCGTCCTGACCTGTAGCTGAAAGTGTTGTTATCGTTCTTCCGTGGAATGAATTTACAAGCGTGATTATTGTTTTGCGCCCCTCGCCGTATTTATCATAGCTGTACTTGCGCGCGAATTTTATCATTCCCTCGTTTGCCTCAGCGCCGCTGTTGCCGAAGAATACTTTTTTCATGCCTGTCTTTTCACACAGAAGTTTTGCAAGCTCTGCGCACGGCTCGGTGTAGTAAAGGTTTGAGGTGTGCTGTAACTTGTCTAACTGGTCAATAACGGCTTTTTTCCATTCATCGTCTGCAATGCCGAAAGCCGTTACACCGATGCCTGAGCCGAAATCAATATACTCTTTTTCGTTTTCATCATATACGGTGGAGCCTTTTCCGTGCGTGAGAACAACTCCAAATCTGCCGTATGCGTGCGAAACATATTGCTGGTCTGTTTCTTTAATGTCCATTGAAATATAGCCTTTCCGCTTTAAGATTTCTTTACGATACCGCTCTCAGCCTTTTGCGGTGCCGATTGTTTTTGTATAAGTTATAATATTTATCTGCTTCTGAACATCGTTCCCATACCTTCATCGGTAAGCATTTCCATAAGTATGGAGTGGGGAACACGTCCGTCAATGATGAATGCTCTTTTTACACCCTCACGAATTGCCTGCGTCATGGAATCAATCTTGGGAATCATTCCTCCGCTTATAATTCCGTCTGCAATAAGCGCAGGCACATCGGAAATATATACTCTGTGAATAAGCGAACTTTCGTCGTCTTTGTCGCGGAGAAGTCCCGCAACATCGGTCATTGAAATAAGAGCTTCCGCTTTGAGCTTTCCTGCAACTGCGGCCGCAACCGTGTCTGCGTTGATGTTGTAGCAGTTGCCGTCCTCATCGTATCCAACGGTGGATATAACAGGTATAAATCCGTGCTCAAGAGCTTCCTGAACAACATCCATGTTCATTTCTGTAATATCGCCTACATAGCCGTGAGTTTTATCAAGCGGGCGGCATTTTATCATATTGCCGTCCATTCCCGAAAGTCCTATTGCGTGACCTCCGAGATTGCCTATCTGGCAAACAAGGTCTTTGTTTACCTTGCCGGCAAGCACCATCTGCACAACGTTTGCCGTTTCCTTGTCTGTAACTCTGAGTCCGCTTACAAATTCGCTCTTGATGTTCATTTTCTCAAGCGTTTTGCTTATTTCTGGCCCGCCGCCGTGAACAAGTACAACTCTTATTCCGATTGTGGTAAGAAGCACAAGGTCATGCATAACGGATTCCTTGAGTTCTTTGTTTATCATGGCGTTTCCGCCGTATTTGATTACAACAGTCTTTTTTCTGTAAAGCTGAATGTTGGGAAGCGCCCTTGCAAGCACTTCGGCTTTCATTGCATTTGTAATATCCATTTTGCTTCCTCCGTTATCAGGTTCTGTAATCGCCGTTTATTTTTACATAATCGTATGTTAAATCACAGCCCCAAGCCTTTGCGCTGCTTTCGCCCGCGTTGAGGTCTATGATTACATATATCTCGTCGCTCTTGAGCACTTCTGCGGCCTTTTCCTCGGAAAAATCAACGCCCGCACCGTTCCTGCAAACAGCAATTTCGCCGAATTCACTCTTTATATCAACGTCAACTTTGTTTATGTCAAATTCAGCGGGAGCGTAGCCTACCGCACAGAGAATACGTCCCCAGTTTGCGTCCTCGCCGAATACAGCGCATTTGAAGAGAGTAGAGCCAACAACGCTTTTTGCTACTGTTATCGCCGTGTCTTTGTCAGCGCAGCCCTTGCACTCGCATTCAATCATTTTTGATGCGCCCTCACCGTCTTTTGCAAGCATTTTAGTCAGGTTCATCATAACTTCATAAAGAGCCGTCTTAAATGAGCTGAACTCTTCGCCTTCTGAGATAATCTCGTCATTGCCTGCCAGTCCATTTGCCATAACGCTTACCATATCATTTGTTGATGTATCTCCGTCAATTGAAAGGCAGTTGTATGTAACTTTTACGATATCATCAAGTGCCGCCTGAAGCATCTTTGCGCTTATGTTTACATCACTTGTTATGAAGTTGAGCGTTGTAGCCATGTTAGGGTGTATCATGCCTGAGCCCTTTGCCATTCCGCCAACTCTGCAGGTTTTTCCGTTTACGCTGAATTCAACAGCATATTCCTTTTTGATTGTATCCGTCGTCATGATAGCGGTTGCCGCTTCTTCGTTTCCTGTGTATGAAAGCCCCTCAACAAGCGGCTTAATCCCTTTTTCTATCGGCTCTATCGGAAGAATTTGTCCGATAACGCCTGTTGAAGCAACAACTACTTCGCTATCGTCAATTCCAAGTGCCTCTGCGGCAAGTTCGCACATTCTGCTTGCCTTTTCAACGCCGTCAGCGTTGCAGGTGTTTGCATTTTTGGAGTTGACAATAACCGCTTTTGCGTGATTGTTTGTTTTTTCAAGATTGCTCTTTGTTACTAATATAGGAGCGCCCTTAACTTTGTTTGTTGTGTATACTGCCGCGCAGGTGCATATTTCGTCTGAAACTATCATTCCAAGATCGTTTTTGTGCGGTGCGTTGGGATTCTGTTCGGCACTTGCCGATTTCTTAATTCCGCAGTAAACGCCGTTTGCCTTGAATCCCTTTGGTGCGCAAACGCCGCCGTCAATAATTTTAAAATCCATATAAATCAGTCCCCCAAAACAAGAGATTTATCTTCTTCGATATTGCATGCAATGTTCATACACTGCACTGCGGCACCTGAAGCGCCTTTACCCAAATTGTCAAACCTTGAGGTTATGACAAATCTTTCATCGTTGCCGTTGACCTCGATTTCCATATCATCACGACCGTCAAAATTGTTGCCGCCAATCATATTTTTTGTGTAGCCTTCAGGCCGTACTTTAACAAGCTTTTCGTTTTTATAGTGCTCTTCAAGAATTTCTCTTACGTCTTTTGTTTTATACCCTGAGCAAAGCATGTCTGTGTGAAACGGTATGCTGACAACCATTCCGCACTTGTAATCGCATATCATCGGTGAAAAAACAGGGTATCTTTCAATGCCCGTTATGGCTTTCATCTCTTTGAGATGCTTGTGCTGCTGGGTAAGTCCATACTGCCTCGGTGAGTCAAGTTCTGTATCTCTTTCTGCGTCCTCATACTGAGCTATTGCGCTTTTTCCTCCGCCGCTGTATCCTGAAACCGCAAAGCAGGTAAGGGGATAGTCTTTCGCAATAACTCCGTGGGCAATAAGCGGATAAACAATAGAAATAAAACCGCTTGCGTAGCATCCGGGGTTCGCTATAAGTCTGTTTTCTGCAATATTTTTTCTGAATTCAGGTGAAAGCTCTGCAAAACCGTAAGCCCAGCCGGGCTCTGTGCGGTGAGCTGTAGAGGCGTCGATTATCTTTGTGTGTGAATTGCTGCTGTCAAGCAGTTTTACGGCTTCTCTTGCCGCGTCATCAGGCAGGCAAAGAAAAGTTATGTCGCTGTCATTTATGTATTTGCTTATTTCTGCGCTGTCTTTCCGTTTATTCTGCGGAATTTCAAGCAGCTCGATGTCATCTCTTTTGAGCAGTCGATCTCTAATCCTGAGACCGGTCGTTCCTGACTGTCCGTCAATGAATACTTTTATCATTTTATGCATATCTCCGCTTAATTAGTTTGTAATCTTTTTATATTATACACTTGCATTTTTTAAAGTCAATAGATTATTGTAAAAAGTCATAAATATACACTAAAAATGTATAAATATACAAAATT